>Ga0210122_1000289_pt1 | contig 16851 bp, 13 predicted proteins | sample Muzzi_CordB_D2_FD_185530 | JGI IMG/M metagenome (GOLD analysis project Ga0210122, IMG submission 185530) | Wetland microbial communities from San Francisco Bay, California, USA, that impact long-term carbon sequestration - Muzzi_CordB_D2 (SPAdes) | ecosystem: Environmental > Aquatic > Marine >... | reverse complement strand
GATAATCCGACCTCAGCCGCAGCGTCGGCCCGCCGATGATCACCCCGGCGAGTGCGGCCGCACATACCGCGATCGGCAGGGTGAGCCAGAAATTGATTCCGAAGTGCTGGGTGAGGATTCCCACCGTATAGGCGCCCACCGCGAAGAACGCGGCATACCCCAGGTCGAGCAACCCTGCGTAGCCCACCACCACGTTGAGCCCGAGGGCCAGGACCACGTAGAGCAATGCGTTGGTCAGGATGACCGTCGCGTACTGCCCGAAAACAATGGGCGCGACCGCCATCAGCAAAATCAGCGCCGCAATGGAACTCCAGCGCGTGGCCCGGTGCTCGAACAGGAACGACAATGGTCCGAACAGCCGGCTGGTGAAAACCTTTTGCTCGCTCATCACATGCGCTCCTGCTCGGACTGGCCAAGCAGGCCGGTCGGCTTGAAGACGAGGACCAGGATCAGCACTGCAAAGGAAAACACGTCCTTCCACTCGCTGCCGATGCCGGGAATCTGGGTGCCGAAGGCTTCGAGCAGGCCGAGCGCCAGTCCGCCGAGCATGGCGCCGGGAATCGAACCGATGCCGCCCAAAATAGCCGCCGCAAAGGCCTTGATCATGAATATAAATCCCATATCGAATCGCACCGCACCGTAGTAGAGCCCCACCATCACCCCGGCGGCGGCACCCAGGGCCGGACCAATCATGAAGGTTATGCGGATAGTCATGTCGATGTCGATGCCCAGGATGCGGGCCATGGTTTTGTTCTGGGCGGTGGCCCGCATGGCCTTACCCAGCCGGGTGCGGTGAACGAACAACTGCAGCCCGATCATCAGGGCCACGGCCAACAGAATAATGAAAATCTGGCCGTTGGTGATTCGGGCTCCCATAACTTCGATGCTTTCGAGGCCGAAAACCTGGGGATAGGGCCGATCGGAAACACCCTGACTGAGCATCATGCCGTTGGATAAAAAAATAGACATGCCCAGGGCGCTCAAGAGGGCCGACAGACGGGAAGATGCACGCAGTGGCCTATAGGCCACATGCTCAACGGCGACCCCTAGTACCGCCACGTATGCCATAGCCAGGCCGAATACAATAATCATGGTGAGGACGAAATGCGCGTCCACAAATCCGATTTGCTGCAACGCGGTCAACACGATGAGCCCTATGAACGCACCGGCCGTAAACAACTCGCCATGGGCAAAATTGATCAGTTCAATGATGCCGTACACCATGGTATAGCCCAAGGCTATCAGGGAATAAATACTGCCGAGAAATACGGCGTTGATGATTTGCTGAAGTAAAAAAGAGCTCAAATCCATTGGATTTAAAATCCTTCCCTCATTTGAATTCGGAAGTGTGAATGCGGAAGGCGGAAAGTTAGCGTAGAGAAACCAGAAGAAAGAAACAGCCATGTTTCTGACTCCGCGTTTTCGATCACCATTCTCTGATTTCTCGCTCACCGCATTCTTTTATTTCCGACTTCCGCATTCCGACTTCCGAATTCTGGGTATTCCGACTTCCGAATTCTTTTTTCTCTGTCTTCTGTTCTCTGTACCGAAAAGACAGACCGGGCACCATCGGCACCCGGTCTGAATTAAAGATTAAAGGTCTTTTCCGGTCAGCGGATCCCAGTAGGGTACAAACTGGTTGTCCTTGACGACCCAGACGATATGAGCCAGTTTGCGGTCACCGTGGGCATCAAACTTGATGTCGCCGCTGACACCCGACCAGGTGTTGCCGCGCAGGGTCTTTTGTAGCACATCGGCTTTGGTGGTGCCGGCTTTTTCAATGGCGGCCAATGCCATCATGCCGGCATCATAAGCGTAATAAGCGTAAGAACCGATAGCGTCGGCCTTCCACATGGCCTTGTAAGTCTTAATAAACTGTCTTCTTTCCGGCGTGTCCGGTGCCTGGGCGAAGGTCAGGTAAACGCCTTCAGCAGCCGGTCCGGCCACCTCCAGAAACTTGGGATGATAAACCGCGTCTTCACTGACGAAATCCGAAGTCAAACCCAGCTTGCGGGCCTGCTGGATCATCTTGGATCCTTCGGGCTGATACACGCTCATATAAATGACATCCGGATTGACTCTCTTCAGCTTGGTCAGAACCGCCGTGAAGTCACTGTCACCGGGGGTGATATACTCATGAGCAACGATTTTTATTTTGTTATTTTCTTTGGCGAACTTGGTGATGTTGGCAGTCAGACCGGCGGTGTAGGTCTGCTTATCGTCGATCAGTGCCAGGGTCTTGGCTTTCAGTTTGTTTTCCAGAAACTGGACGGTGGACCAGGCCTGAACGTCGTCACGGGGAGGCATACGGAAGAAATACTTGTAGCCTTTGGCCGTTAAACGTTCATTGGTCGAGGCCGGCGTGATCTGGACGATTTCAGCTTCCATTATCGGAATCTGAGCCGGTTCGGTGGCTGAAGAACAATAGGCACCGATGACCACATTCACCCCGCTGTTGATGAGTTTGTTGGCTGCCATGGTGGCTTTACCGCCGTCACAGGCGCTGTCTCCGGGGATGACCTCGACCTCGTCATATCCTTTTACCGGGCCGAAAACGGCTACCGCCGTTTTAACACCCTGCAGGATGTCCGTGCCGTCCTGAGCATAAGGACCGGTCAGGGGGCTCAAGGTGCCGATTTTCAAGGTTTTGGCCAGGGCCATACCCTGAAATCCCAGAATCAAGGTTAAACATAGAACGATAATTCCTACTTTTTTCATAATGCTACCTCCTTTTTGGCTGTTAGAAAATTGACTAGCTATTCGCACTGCAATGCCTAAAACGGTCTTAACTCATCAGGCATTAATGAAAAAACGAAATTCGAACCCTCCAAGCGGACAAGTCTCAAAACTCGAAACAAATTCCAATGACCAAAACTTTAATCAACGTCTCAATGTGCTTTTATTTTGAATTTTGAACATTTGGATTTTGATATTGTTTCGGATTTCGAATTTTGATATTCGGAATTTACATCCCCCATACAAACTGTAATCCGTTGCTAGTTGCCAATAGCGAGTAAAAAATTTTGCAACTAGTTCTGCGTCTTCGCACCGGTTCCCAGGTAGGCTTCAATCACGGTTTCGTTTTGCTGGATCTCCTTGGGCGTTCCTTCCGCGATCTTTTGGCCATAGTCCAGCACAACGACGACTTCCGAAATTCCCATGACCAAACGCATGTCATGCTCCACCAGGAAAATGGTCAGACCCGTATCCCGCAGTTTGAGTATTAAATCCATCAATTCGGCCGTTTCTTTGGGATTCATACCGGCTGCCGGCTCATCTAAGAGTAACAATTCGGGTTGGGTGGCCAGGGCCCGGGCAATCTCCAGTCGGCGCTGTTCTCCATAGGCCAGGTTGGAGGCGTAATCGTTTTGATGGCCGGTCAGACCGATAAATTTGAGAATTTCCTGGGATTTTTCGGTTATTTTCTTTTCCTCCCGTTTCTCATGCCGAGTTTTGAGCAGTGCCCTTACTGCACCGCTATTGGTACGGCAGTGCATACCGACCTGAACATTTTCGAGCACCGTCATGGATTTGAACAACCGGATATTCTGAAAGGTTCTGGCAATCCCCTGGTAGATAATCCGATTGCTCTTCAAGTCGTTTAGCTTCTTGCCCTTGTACGAGATTGCGCCTTCGGTGGGTGGGTAAACCCCGGTGATCATGTTGAACACAGTGGTTTTGCCGGCCCCATTGGGGCCGATCAGGCTTAAGATTTTACCTTCGGGAATTTTGAGGTCAAGGCTGTTAACCGCCAGCAAACCGCCAAATCGCTTCGACACTTTTTCCAATATCAGCTCTGCCATAGCTATCGACCTAGTTTATGTGTGCTGTAACCGGGAATTCAGGTATTTAATATAATATTGAAACATTTGTCGGATGACCATTGCAAACGCTAAGCGGTGATGAATCGGCTATATAACCATTTTGTTGCGTCCATGTCAACTTAGATTCCTGAATGTGGTTTAAAAAATTTTGCACTTTGCAATCTATGCCTTTGATTTAATTCAGGAACACTATTCAATGCTCACCGAATGGACCCGCTGTCCAATCATCCCGGCTCAAACCAGTCCGCCCTCGCTGAGGGGCTTTTCTTCAAGGATTCTTTGCGGGCTAAATATTCTCAACTCAAGCGAGATCGTCTGGTTTAATATCAATTCTGTCAGGTAGCGGCCCACGGCCGGCGCCTGCTGCAGACCGTGGCCCGAAAATCCGTTGGCCAGAAAAAAACCTCTTATTTCCGGCCACTCCCCCAGAATGGCGTTGCCGTCCAAGGTGTTGACGGCGTACAGTCCGGCCCAGCCCCTGACAAGCCTGAGCCGGTCGAAAGCCGGAACAAAATCCGCCAGTTCGGGCCACAGAACCTCCATGAACCGTTTTTCATCCCAGGAAAAATTGAATCCCTGCGGATCGTCAGCCATGGACTTGCCCAGCAGGATGACGCCACCGGTTTCAGTTCGAAAATACAGGCCTGACGGCAACACGGTCAGCGGAAGCGGGCCCTCGGGTTTGACGGCCGTATCCAGGGTAAACACCTGACGTTTGATTGGGACGACCGGGAGCCCGACTCCGGCTGTGGCGGCAATTTGGGCGGCCCAGGCGCCGGCACAGTTGACCACATATCGAGCGGTTACATTTTGCCCGGAGGCCAGAGCGACACCACGAACCTTGCCGCCGGATTTCTTTATGGCAGTGATTTCATCTGTCAGATACGCTGCCCCGAGAAACCGGGCTCTGGCTTTATATGCCATCAGCATGGCATAGGCATCAATATGGCCGTCATCCGGGCCATAAGTGCCGCCGACTAAATTACCGGGTTCATACAGGTCATAGTGTTGTTTGATTTCCTGCGGCGACCACCATTCAATCCGGCAGCCGAGCGCTTTTTGCAACTCAAAGGACTGCTTTGCTGCTGGTTGATTTTCCCGGGCAACGAGAAAGAGGTTGCCTTCACGGTGGTAGGATATTTTCGGTCTGCGGTCTTCGATGGTCATCTCTTCTTCAAAATTTTTCAGAACTTCAAAGGTATAGCGGGATATCTGAATGTTTTCTTTGAGACTGAATTGGATGCGGACATTGCTCAGGGACAGCGTCGTCGAGGCCCGGGTATAAGCGGGATCCCGTTCGAAAACCGCCACTTTGAGGGTACTGTCGGCCTTCATCAGGTAATAGGCGGTGGCGCTGCCCATGATGCCGCCGCCGATAATGATTACATCATAGATTTTTTCAGACATTGTTTATGGGTCCTGTCTTATGGTCAGAATGATCAATTTAACGCGTTGATAAACTCGAAGCACCCTTGTAAAAATCCGAAATTCGTGCTTCGAATTTAGAATTTATTCCTTCCTTATAATTCCAGCCACGTCCCAATGCTCTTTTCTTTGGCTTTGCGGTAAATCAACGGCGCTACAGCCATGTCATTCAATGCCAGACCCAGGTTGGCGGTCATGGTGCGCTCTTGGGGGGTCTCACGCCCAGGTTTTTGGCCGGTGGCCAGCTCGCCCAGATCGGCATGAATCTCCGGAATATCCGGAAAATAGCCTCCCTGGCGGGTGTTTTGAAACTGGGTTCTGTCGTCGGTGCAAAACTTATCGGCTTCGTGCATGGCCGCCGGCTGCCAGTAGGAATCGTAATCCACCAGCGAAGCGAAGGCGCCCTCATCCAGCCAGCCGGCCTGAATCGTGGCATGGGGCTTTTTCAACATCGGTCCGGCCGTCACCACGATGTCACAGCCCGCGACAGCCTCACGGGGTGACCGAACCGGGACAACCTCCAGATCGAACTGGTTGCCGATCTGGGCGGCAAACTGTTTTTGAGCATCTTCGTTTAAATCATAGGCCATTACTTTAGCCAACGGAAACAACTCCTGCATTGCTGCCACATGACTGCGTCCCTGGACACCACAGCCCAGAATTCCCATCACGGAGGATTCCGGGCGTGCCAGATGACGGGCGGAAATGGCGCTGGCGGCTCCCGTGCGTTTGGCGGTGATCCACACGCAGTCCATCACGGCCAGGGGCAGGCCGGTTTCAAAATCGTTATAAATGATCAATCCGCTTATATACGGCAGCCCCCTGGCGGGGTTTCCCGGAAAAGCGCCGACCCATTTAATGCCCGCAGATTTGAGATCCTGGATGCAGGCCGGCATGGCATGCAGAAAGCCATCGCCGCCGCCCGGATGAATGCCCGGTTTGGGCGGCATCTCGGTGCGGCCTGCACCCTTGGCGCGAAACATTATTTCCATCGATTCGATGATTTCGGCCATGGTCAATCCCACATCGATGACCTCAGCCTGAGAAAGATAAAGCAGCTGGTTCGTTTTTGCTTGCATGACACCTCCAATCTGGTCAGGGTATGGGCTTCAGCCAAACCGGCCTCCGGCCCGCATGGCCTTGGCCCCGGAAGGAAAGCTTCATTATATCAATTCTGTTTTGAATTGATGCTTGCGGGCCATCGTTCGGTACTTGAAAAATTCATTTTTAGCTAAAGGTTCACATTCCATCAATCTCGGGTCCTCTGCCGCTCTAAGATCAAAAGCCTTTAATTTGTAGGGCTGCCGGTTATCACCGGCAGCCGTTTTAATCAGGTGGGCCGCCCCGGCGATTTCCTCCGGGGTGATGTAGCTGACTTGCGCAAGATCATCTTTTGGCCGGATTATCGGAGCGATCGTGGAGTAAAAGTAATAATCCTCGCAGCGGGATACCCGGGCGATGCTTTTTCTTATTTCCGCCGGGTCGACCGGCTGCTGTAAAAGCGAGTCATACAATTCCAAAGGACCTTTGACTTCCATGACTACCCGGTCGGCCAGCCCCCGTTCAAGCACCTGCTCCAGCAATGCGGCGTTCAGACCGTTGGTATCGACCTGAAGCTTTAGCTTTTGCTGCTTTAAAAAAACGAGAACATCCAGAAATTCGCGGCCGTGGGCCGGGTCCCCGCCGGAAACATGGATTCCGTCCAGCCATTGACCTTGCAGCAATCCGTGCTTAAAGAAGCCGCTCAAGTCCGATCCGGCAATCAGGTGCGCCACTGCCATGGGCAGCCCCTGGCGAATTGTTTTTCCGTCGCACAAAATGGGAAATTCCACGCCGTCCGGACCGCGGTGGATATTCCGGCGGTTGGTCTGGTAGAATACCCTGAAACTTTCCCGCCCGGCCTCCAGTGCGTCATGGTCCTGGTAGGTCCGGCCGCTGTCGGTTAATAACTGCTTGACGATTTTACACCGCAGACAGCCTTTTACAGAATAGATGGTGATTGCCATGATTGCTTTTCCTGTCTCAATTTTCGAGCAGGTTCATTAAAATCGACAGAATTCCTCAATTTTAGGCATTATAGGCATTTTGTAACTTTAGGCACTTCTTTGAGCAGCTGCTTTTTTCATTTAAAAAATATTCAAGCACAAAAGGCTCAAAATCAACTTTCAAGACTATCATCGGCTTCATCCGTGTCGGATGTCACACACAGGGCCGAGGATGATTGATAGGGAAGGGTTCCCGCCACGCTCACCGCCGCTTCGGTCCCGCCGGCAGCGGCTCCCGGCACCCGGAAGGTGGTGACGTCAACGGGCGCAATGGCCGTTTCGCGGGGCCGATCCAACTGGGGGACCCACGCATAGGGTACCCGGTAGGCCCGGTACACCATGTTCATCTTAAAATGTTTGCCCCAGTAGGGGCTGATATACTCCCAGACGAGCTGATGGTCGGCAGTGACTTCGATGATGCGACCGCCGCTGCCTTCCGCAATCAAGGTATTGCCGTTGGGCAGGCGCTGGGCGCTGCTGATGAACGGGCTGTAAAAGCGGTTGCTGTCGGTCGGGTGGACGAGCCCGGCCTCAGCCGGCGTGTACTGCCAGATAATCTTTAAGGTTACCGGATCAAATTCCAGCACCCGGGAGTAGTCACGAAGGGCATTTTTGGCGCCGGTGGGGCTGCCGGGGTTGGGGGTACCGTAGCCGGCCCAGCCTCCGTTGTCAAAGACCAGAATATTGCCTTCACCCGGCAGGCCGCGGGGGATCATGTGGGCGTGGTGTTGCCCGATAATCCAGCCCAGCGCTTTTAGTTCAGACGTCTCGTCGTAATTCGGTCCCACCTTCCAGACGACCTGACCGGTCTCTTTGCTGATGATAAAAATGATGTTGGTTTCGCGGCCGTCGGTGATAATATTGGCGGGATGGAACCGTTCGTCGCCGCCATCATACCATTTGTTGGGGCCTAAGGCGGACATGGAATTAAGATGCATCCAATCGCCCATGCCGTCGCCGGCAGGTCGCATATTGGGATCGCGACTCAGAATGTTTTTGGCATCTTCGCGGAAACCGAATTCCTGGAAGTGTTCGCTGCAGACCCACTCCCACACTAAATCGCCGTCCCAGGTGACCTCGTAGATGGTATCGTCCAACAGGGGCTTATCGGAAATATCCTGGCATATCATATTCTTATGGCCGATCATCAGGGTATTGCCGCCGTCTACCTTCGGATCCATCCCGGGGGCAAAATAACCAACCGGATTGCCTTCCCGTTGATAATCATGATGGACGCGGGCCATCCACTGGGGCGCTTCAGCGGGATCTTCAATATACTCATACTCGTTGAATTGCCAGACTATGCGGCCTTCCCAATCAACTTGAATCAGGTCCCGGTAATCCTGCATCCCGAAACGGGTATTGCGCTCGCCGGTATGGCCCAGGACGTAGCCGCCCGGCAGCAGTTTATTGGGAAACCCGTGCAAACCCTTCCACAGATGTACTTCGCGGCCGTTCATGTCGATCAGAAGCGCCCCGTGCTCTTTGGCCTGGAAGATGGTGTAACCGTTCCAGCACTTTTCCGGCTGGTAAACCGTGGACCCGGTGGGATAGATGCTCGGGTAAGTCATGTTGGCTTCCTTTCTATTGTTGTTCGTCGCCGGTCTTTATAAAGCGGGATTGCCACGATCAGGATCGTCAGAATGATCAGGGCCAGGGATATGGGCCTCGTGAAAAAAATAAGGGGATTGCCTTCGCCAATGCTCAAGCTCTCACGCAGACGGGTTTCCAGAATCTCGCCCAGCACCACCCCCATAACCAGGCTCACCACCGGCCATTTCAGTCTGAGGAGTATATAACCCAGTACGCCCATGAAAACAGCAACGGCTGCATCGAAGATACGGGTGTTGACGGCGTAAATGCCGACCACCGAAATCAGCATGATGTTGACTGCCAGCAGTGTGGCGGGAATCCTGACAATCATGGCAAACGGCTTCAGCCAAAAAGCCAGCATTAAAAATGCGGCAATATTGATCATAAATATAGAGCAATAGAGCGTGTTGATCAGAACCGGCTCCTTGACCAGCAGCAGCGGACCGGGATAAATTCCGTTGATGGTGAATACCCCCAGCAGCACAGCACTCAGGGCATCACCCGGAATGCCCAGGGTAAGCAGCGGAATCATGGCACCGGCGGGCACCGCATTGTTGCCGGCTTCGGATGCCAGGCAGCCCTCGGGTGTGCCCTGGCCGAAATCCTGCGGGCGTTTGGAAGATCGCTTGGCGGCCTCATAGGATAAAAACGAGGCCAGGATCGAACCGGTACCGGGCAACAGGCCGACAAAGGTGCCGATAACTCCCGATTTGATCAGCGTTTTCCAATAGCGCAATGTCCCCCAGAGTTTGGAAAAGTCCAATGTGCTGCGGGTGAGATTCATCTGATCGGTCTTAAGAATTTTGCGTTCGACCAGGAGCAACGTCTGTCCCACACCGAAAAGTCCCAGACAAACCGGCACGATGTCCAGGCCGTTTTGCAGGCTCAGTGTTCCGAAGTTAAACCGCGGTGAGAGCGTTGCGCCATCGATGCCGACCGTAGAAAACCACAGCCCCAGACCCAAAAGCAGTATTCCCTGCATCATCCGATCTCGATTGGCCATTACCACCAGGGTGACGCCGAAGAGTCCGGCGGCGAAATACTCCGGCGGACCGAAATTGGCCGCTACGTGGGCCAGCAGGGGAGCCAGGAAAACCAAAATAATGACACTGATAATACCGCCCCCGAAAGACCCCAGCAAGGCGGCCGAAAGCGCCGTCTGGGCTTCGCCTTTCTGGGTCAGCGGAAATCCGTCGAAACTGGTGACCAGGGATGAGGGCACCCCCGGTGTACGCATCAATATGGCCGGAACCGCCCCACCGAAATAACCGCCGCAGAATACGCCAAGCAACAGTGACAGGGCGACATCAGGCGCCAGGGCGAAGGTGAATGGTAATAGCATCACCATGCCCACCATCGGGCCGATACCCGGCAGGATACCGACCACAATACCCACGAAGGTTCCAAAAACAAGGGATGCGAGATTGGCCGCCGTCAATGCCGCGATGGCCCCGCTGATCAGGTTATCCCACACAATTTACTCCCATATCCATTCCGCTATCAAAGGAGTCGGGAAGAAAACGCCCAGAAAATGTTTAAAGATCAATACAATCAGCCCGGTCATGACCAGAGGCAGGACAATCAGCTTAAAGGGACCCCGATGGCCCAGAATATAAAGCGATACGCTCAAAAAGGCCAGAGCGCAGACCTCCAGACCGATCAGGTTCAAGCCGGCCAGCATGGCGATCAGCAATCCCAGCACCATCAGGGTCTTTCGGGGGTAGCCGCCGCCATCCAGCCGCCAGGAGCTCCCATCGGCCGGAGAAAAAAGACGCCTGCACGCCGGTAAAGCGGCCAGGACCATCATGGATAGCACCATGATGGGAAAGATCAGCGGGCCTTTGTAAAAAGGATCGGGGCCTTCGGTGTCCACGTTCCAGGGAGATGTGATCAGACAAAACGCGGCGAAGGCCCCCAGCGAGGCGCTCAACAGGTCGTGGACCCGGCTCTGCGCTTTAGTTTCTTGGTTCACGAATCTCTCCCAATACAGAGGCCCGAAATAAAAGCTGCTTTCCGGATTTTAGCGCTATCCCCTATTGGAGCGATTTTTTCGACATTCAGATCCGGTTTGGCGGGGATAAACCTCATAAGCGTTCAAATAACGATAATCGCAAAATTTCTTGTTTTTGTAGTGGAGGGGTTTATCCCCTCCTGGAAGGTATCCCCTCCTGGAAGGGTTCCTCGGCCAAGCAATATTGGTTTGAAATCAATATAATCGGGAATCGACGGGTCGTAGTCGCCCCTCCGGGTGGGGATAAACCCCACCCCTACAAACAAAATTCCACTTAACAGGTTACTTGATGATCCCCAGCTCCTTCATAATGGCACCGAAGGCTTCCAGCTCGCTGTCCATCTGGGCCCTGGCTTCAGCGGCGCCGATGGGATGCGCTATAACCCCCACCTTTTTAATAATATCCTGAATTTCCGGCTTGGCCATGACATTGAAAAATGAAGCACTGAGCTTTTGGGCGATATCGTCAGGTGTTTTAGCCGGCACAAAAGCGCCGAACCAAATGGAGTAGCCCACGCCAAAACCCTGCTCTTTGACGGTTGCGACATCGGGATACTGGGGCAGCCGGTTGGGCAGCATGCAGGCCAGAATTTTCATCTGTTTGGCTTCGACATAGTCCCTGATGCCGGGGGTCGAGAAGGTGATCACATCGGCATCACCCTTGACGACCAAAAGCGGGTTGAGCTTTTTGTAAGCTGTCTCCTGCCATTGGAATCCGCCTTTTTTGGCCACATTCATGGCAATCAGGGTCGGAACCGCTCCCAGACCCCAGTGAGCCAGGCGCAGTTTATGGCTTTTTCCGTACTCGGCCAGTTCCTTAAGATTATTATAGGGCGCGTCGACCCTGCAGGACAGGGTAAAGGGCGAGGACCAAATCAGCCCCAGGGGTCTTAAGTCCTGGTTTTTGTACGGCGTCTTGCCCCGGATAACCTGGGTGATCATAGGGCCGATTGAGATCAACCCCAGCGTGTATCCGTCCGGGCGGCTGTTTGCCAGTTCGTTGGTGGCCAATACCGCACCGCCGCCGGGCTTGTTAACGACTTTGACCGGCACCCCCAACTCATCGGACATGAATGGTGCCATGGCCGTGGCGACCATGGTCGAGGGATCGTTGCCGGCCGGCCATGGGATCATAATTTTAATGGCCTTCCGGGGCCATTCGGCCGAAGCCGGCATTGCGATCCAACCCAGGATCAATACCAGAATGGCTGAAGCGATGATACATTTTTTCAACATACAGCACCTCCAATCTGTTATGGTTGGTTTAATCCGCCTGTGGCGGACGAGTCCTCCAGAGGCGTATAAATCCTCCACAGGCGGACAGGCCCGCCCGAGGCGGATAAAGGTTTAATTCTCGCCCCCTGCGGCAGAGTGGCTCATTGGACCGGGATCCGATGGCCTGAAGTACCAACAGCGGATTTCATCACAAGACGGTGCCCGGCAGAACCTTACTGATGATACGAATGAATCGGCTGCTAACTTTGGATTAGTGTTATACGTTCGTCCAATAGAAGTCAATACACGATCCCCGGAAACATCACATCGTGGATGCGGTTCCGGCAGGCTATGGTTAAGTCCCCGAATTAATGCTTGCTTTTAAGTTGAATTGGTGTGAGAAAAAACTCCGGCGGCATTATCAGCCCAACAAGAAATTATAAATCGAATTGCGCATGCATACCGAATAACAAATATCAATTGACTCCCAATCGATTCAAAAATCAAGTGAGCCCGGGTGATAAAGATGACTGACTTTTTTCAATTTTTGGCGGAAAACCGGATAGAATTCGAACGCCATGACCATCCGCCGGTCTACACGGTGGAAGAAGCGCGTCAGCTGGTCCCGACGCTTCCGGCAGCCAAAACGAAAAACCTTTTCCTGCGGGATAAAAAAGGGCTGCGGCATTTTCTGGTAATCGTGCCGGCTGACAAACGAATCGACATCAAGGCTTTGCCACGGGTGGTCGGATCGGACCGCCTGAGTTTTGGATCCGCGCAACGGCTCAAAAAATTTCTCGGCGTTGAGCCCGGTGCCGTCACCTTGTTCGCCATCTTCAATGATCCCGATCACAACGTGGAGCTGATCGTGGATGCAATTTTGTGGCAGGCCGAGGCGTTTCAGTTTCATCCGCTGGTCAATACCAGCACCCTGGTAATCTCCCGCGACAATCTGAAGCGGTTTATCGCTAAAACCGGTCATGAGGCTAAAATATTGAATGTGCCGGAAGTTTGAAGGAAGGATAAAGAGAGAATATCGAATATCAAGGGAAGGTATTCTATCTGCTTTTATTATTCAGAAGAAAGAGTGAAGCGATACCTCAATTTTAGACATTTTAGGCACTTTAGGCATTTAAGGCATTTATTGATCAGGGTGTTTGACTTAAAAAATGCTACTGAGTTAATTGGGGCGGATCAGCCAGGTAGGGATTATATGCCAAAGCTTCTTATGCGGTCCATGCGGCTCGTAATTTCGGTAACCCGAATTCCGTATTTTTCTTTTTGAACGACGACCTGCCCTCTGGCAATCAAGGTGTCGTTCGCCAGGATATCGACCGGTTCTCCCTCCAGCCTCACGAGCTTGACGGCCGATCCGGGTGCCAGATTAAGCAGCTCCTGAATCTGAATTCTTGCCCGACCCAATTCAACTTTAATTTCCAAAGGTATATCAAGCAGAAGGTCAAGGTCGAAATCCTCAGGGCGCTTCGGTGACGGGCTTTCAGCGGGCTGTGGTGTTGCTTCCTGGGCGGGGGGCGCTGCCGGTGCCGGTGGTGGCTGCGGCGGTTCAGCCGGCTGGGAAGCGGGCTCCGGTTGGGGCGGTTGTTCAGCAGGGGATTCAGTTGCGGCAGCCGCCTGGGCTTGATTGGCTTCTTGCAGTGCTGCCGCTATTTCTTCTTCGCTTAATTTCTGACCCTTTTCTTCCTCTCCAACCTCATAGTGGATGTCTTTTCCCGGTTTAGCGGCAGCCTGCACCAGATCGGAGATCTTTACCCCCATTTCTACGAAAACGACGTTAGCATCGCACTGAAAAGCGAACCGTTCATATTTTTCCATATTGAGCGGTTCGATTTTGAAATCGGTTCCGGTAGTAAAGGAAGGGGTGGAAAGCGCGCAGGCCAAGCCGGCGTCGGTGAAAGCGGATTTTAAATTTCCGCCCACAATATTTGCCAGCTCGCCCATCATGTCTTTGATCTCTTCGTCGCCATCGAGCTCTTCGATTTCCATCCCGAGCATATCCGCCGCCAATTGCCGTGTAAATTTGTCACCAACATGGATGCTGACCATACCGGTTGCATCGCCGGCAAAACTGACCGATCCCACATTGCGCAGACTTTCTAAACTTTCAGAAGGGATTTTATCCGTAGCTTCGAGCTGGGCCGAGAGCATCGTATCGAAGACATCGATCACGGCCTCGGAGAGCTGGGTTTTTATATCCAGGGCATTGACCTTTTCGATATCGACATGCTTTAGCTGGCCCAGGGCATCGGTGGAACTGAAATCATCCCCGTCCCCGGTCACCTGCTGGGTTTTAAGACCGACCTCGACAAATATCAACTCCTCCAGGTAGCTGAAAACATAGCGTTCAAACCGATCCATGCTCAGGGATTTTATGGAGAAGTCGGCGCCGTAGGTGAGGGATGGTGTTGAGATTACGCAGGAATGACCGGCGTCATTCAAGCCGGATTTCAGGTTGCCGCCGACGATGTTGCTGATTTCGGACAACATATCCTTGATTTCACCGACATTCTCGACCTCCTCGGGCTCGAGGTCAAGCATATTGGCCATCATCAGCCTGGCCAGTTCGAAGGTTACCTGGATATTAATTAAACCGACGATATTGCCGGCAAAATTTACCGCAGCCACCATACGGCTCACGCCGGCGGTATCCGGTGGCTTGGAATCAGTAAACTCAATTTCCATTGACACCATCGTGTCGAATGTTTCGACTATGGAATCAATGATATGCGTTCGAATATCAAAATTTTCGATATTACCCATACGGCGTTCCGACGAAATTCTCTGCTGTAGTATTCTGGGAAACCTGGCTTCAACCGGTGAACTTTGGGTTTGTCATATCAATCAAAATCACGTATCCTAATACCTGAATTTTGCACGCAGATAATCCCCAGCAATATTTGCGGTCAAATTAACGCAATTGACTCGGAACGATGATTGTTGCTTTCAAATTCAGGTATTAAAAATCATTAGACAGGTAGTATATGCAATATCTATTCCATACATTCTTCCCTGCAAGGGCAAGATGAACATATGCTGTTCATCTATCATTTTTAAAAAGTTTTAAGCTACTTAGGCTGCTATTAAAAAGTTTAACGGTCCTCGACACCGCACAGGATTTTAACTGATTTCTCAGGCAATGAGCATCTCTTTAAGCCCGGGGTGTTGATGATATGACGCTAGAAGCGTTTCTGGGTTCAGAGTTCAGTGGTTAAGCTTTGTGCTGCTGAACCTTCAATGGAGTAAACATTGATCGGAATTATGGCCGACAGTCATGGGAAACCCAAAACCATTCTGAGCGCCCTTGCCGCGCTTAAAGAACTGAATTGCCGGCCCATCTTTCATCTCGGAGATGTTTGTGATTCCACCCGTCCGGAAACTGCCGAAGCCTGCCTGCGACCCTTGCAGGAGCACGATGTAATAACGATTAGAGGCAACAATGACCATGTGATCGTCGTCAATTACCGCGGCCGGAGCGATGCGCCGGTATCACCGGGGATTCTGAAAGATCTTCAAAGACTGCCATTATTGCAAAATTATCACCATGCCATTTTCACCCATTCCTTGCCGTTTGCCGATAAACTGGGCCTATCCTGCATGATTGGCACCATGTCCGAAAAGGAGGCACACCGTTCTTTCAAGATATTTCCCCGGCACGTCATCTTCAGGGGGCACAGCCACATGCCGGAAATTCTGCGACTGCGGGGCCGGCGTATCGAAGCAAGCAACCCGGCTGTTGGAGTGAAAATTGATCTGGCCGGAAGACTTCCCTGTGTGGTAACCTGCGGTGCTTTAACGCGCGGGTTATTTATGATCTGGGATCCGGATGAAAACTATATTGAAAGCCGCTCATTTAAATAATATTCTGAGCCTTCTTAGAGTCTTAATTGTGCTGTGCCATCTCTGCCCTTCAGGCGGATTATAAAATCTGCTTTTAGGCCACCACGCCGGGCACGAAACTCACCCCCAGACCGTGACGTCATCATTTCTTCTTTTGAAAATCTGCAATTTCCGCTACAGCCCGGATTGCGGTTTTGATGTGCTCCTCGGTATTAAAAGGACCGATGCCGACGCGAACGGTCCCTCCGATTTGACCGGTACCCAGTTGTTCGTGCAGCAGGGGCGCACAATGGAGCCCGGTGCGACAGGCGATATCATACTCGCCGTCTAAAAGCGTGCCCGTATTGAGTGCTTCCATTCCATCGATATTGAAACTGAGAACGGCAATATGATCGGTCAAATCATCCTGACCATAAAGCAGCACCCCATCTATTTCTCTGAGGCCATCCCTTAGCATACGGGTCAGCGCCATTTCGTGATGGTGAATTTGGTCCATGCCTTTTTCTAAGATCCACTTCAAGCCGGCATGCATCCCGGCAATGCCCACAATATTGCCGGTACCATACTCCAACCGGTAGGGGTATTCTTCCAGATGCATCCGATCGGCGGACCGGACGCCTGTTCCGCCGGCCCGGGTATGCCGAATCTCAATTCCCTCTCTGACATACAGACCGCCGATGCCGGTTGGGCCCAACAATGATTTGTGACCGGTAAAAGCAACCATATCGATGTGCATCTGTTCCATGTCGATCGGCACTTTACCGGCGGACTGGGAGGCATCAATTGCAAAGGGAACTTCGTGCTCACGGCAGATGCGTCCGATGGCCGCCACCGGCTGAACCGTGCCGATCACGTTGGAGGCGTGATTAACAATAACCAGACG
>Ga0210122_1000282_pt1 | contig 16958 bp, 15 predicted proteins | sample Muzzi_CordB_D2_FD_185530 | JGI IMG/M metagenome (GOLD analysis project Ga0210122, IMG submission 185530) | Wetland microbial communities from San Francisco Bay, California, USA, that impact long-term carbon sequestration - Muzzi_CordB_D2 (SPAdes) | ecosystem: Environmental > Aquatic > Marine >... | reverse complement strand
AGATCCAGACCTGCGTTGCTGATATCGATGCTCGATACGCCGACCTCTTCCCCGGCAGCGAGACGTGACAACTGGAAGACCGCGATCTTCTGGTTTGCCTGGCTGGAAAAGCCGGTGGATTCGTCTTCGCTGAGCGCGCAATCGCCCGTCATGGTGCTGGCGGAGCCTCGCAGGCTCGCGACCAGTTCGCCGGTTTGAGTGTCGAACAGACGCGTTTCGTCCGACGCGTTGTCCGTGACCATTCCAAAAGATGAGGCCAACACCGCACCGCTCAGAGCGGTGCAACACAGAACGGCAACCGCGGGCGCCGCCGCCCTCAACCCGGACGGTCGCCGCGAATGCTTTTTGTTATCGGTGTTGTGCATTGAAACCTCCGTGTTCCAACCCGCCCGACTGGCGGGCCCGGCCATCCGTCATGGACCCCGGCTATGGGACCGCGATGACTTTCTGCCGGTGCAGACCTGAAATTCTTTTGCGGGACGCAAAAAACAATGAGGGGACATTCCCTTTACTGTTTCCGAATCTGCGTCCTGCAAATCCTCTTATTACCTTTAACACCGGTAATATAGACCGGAACCAAGACGGAGTCTGCTGTCAAAACTACCAGAACCCGATGCCGGGGACCGTTAAATATACCAAAATATGTAGGATGCACATAATTTTTTTACAATACAGAATAATACGAGACTTTTTTAATACTTTTTATGGGTAAGAAGCTATGCCGATCTCCATACTGATTTGGCTCGTGCAGATTGCACTCGTCGTCCACGTGCTCAAAACCGGCCGCAACCGCTACTGGATCATGATGCTGCTGTTCATGCCGTTGATCGGCGGTATCGCCTACCTGGTCATCGAACTCCTGCCGGAGTTCAGCGGGAGCATCGCCGGGCAACGCGCCATGCGGACCGTCAAGAAGTCGATCAACCCCGGAGCGGAGCTGCGCCAATGCGAGGCCGCCTGGCAGCAATCCCCGAACGTCGATAACGCCCGCCGTTACGCCGAAGCGCTGCTCGATGCCGGCCGGAGCACGGATGCGCAGGACATCATCGAGCATGCGCTCAAAGGGCTTTTTAAAACGGAGCCGACGCTGTTGCTGCTCAAGGCCCGCATCCTGTTCGATCAGAACCACCCGCGCCAGGCCGTGGACGTGCTCGAATCGTTACAGCAGAACAACCCGGATTTTCGCAACCCGGAAGGTCACTTGCTGTACGCGAGGGCGCTGGAGGCGGACGGACAGACCGAAGCGGCCATCCGCGAGTACTCCGCCGTCGCCGGCTACTTTCCCGGTGTCGAGGCCCGGTACCGGCTGGCACTGTGCCTGAGGAAGGCCGGAAAGGAGGCTGCCGCAAACTCCGAACTGGAGTCCATCCTCACCGACGCCAAACTGGCGCCGGCACATTTTCGCCGAAGCCAGAAATACTGGCTGGACGCCGTCAAGCGCGAAGCCGCGTAAGACTTGCATTACGGCCGAAATTATTGCCCCGGCGCCGCAATTTTGGTATAAAGGCGCGCTGACCGCCGGGCTTTCATTGCCCTCGCGGCACACGATGCCGATCCTGGCGGCGGAAGCTGCCGGGCCACGACGTCAAAATACGCACACATACCGCAACCGTCCGGTTGGGTGCCCTTGAAGCCAGGGGTTTCCGGACAGGGTATGTGGAGGATTAACCCTGGAAACCAGCAGCGTCAGGTCGGCGACCGGCGGCTGCGGGATTTCCATTACGTGAAGGAATTCACCAATGCCAAATATTACGATGCGCCAGATGCTCGAAGCCGGCGTGCATTTCGGTCACCAGACCCGCTACTGGAACCCCAAGATGGCACCGTACATTTTCGGTTCCCGCGGCAAAATCCACATTATCAACCTGGAAAAGACCCTGCCCTTGCTCGTGGACTCGCTGAATTTCATCAGCGGTGTCGCGGCCAAACGGGGCGCCATCATATTTGTCGGCACCAAGCGCGCCGCCTCGAAATCCATCGAGGAGGAAGCACAACGCTGCGGCATGCCCTTTGTTTCCCACCGCTGGCTGGGCGGCATGTTGACCAATTTCCGGACCATCCGGCAGTCGATCAAGCGTCTGCGCCAACTGGAGCAGATGGAGGAAGACGGCTCGTTCGCCCGCCTGGTGAAGAAAGAGGTCCTGCAACTGACGCGCGAGCGCGATAAGCTGGAAAAGAGCCTCGGCGGCATCAAGGATATGAAAGGCCTGCCGAGCGCAATGTTCGTCATCGACGTCGAAAACGAGGACATTGCCGTCAAGGAAGCGCAGAAACTGGGCATACCGGTTGTCGCGGTCGTCGACACGAATTGTTCGCCGGACGGTATCGATTACGTCATCCCGGGCAATGACGACGCGATCCGTTCGATCCGTCTTTACACCCAACTTGCCGCCGACGCGGTACTGGAAGGCCGGGCCTCGGTTCCGCACATCGAAGAGGCGGACGAATTCATCGAACTGGACGAATACGGCAACCCGGTAAAACGCACCGACAAGCCGTCCAAGGCCGCCAAGCCGAAGACCGCCAAGAAGAAGGTCGCCAAGAAGGTCGTCGTCAAGAAGGCGCCCGAGCCCGTGGACGCGCAAGCCGAGCCGGAAGCGGCTGAGGCCGGCGATGACCGCGGTGCCGAAACGGCTCCGGAAGAAGCGGCTCCACCAGCGGAAGCGGAGACCCCAGCCGCGCCGGAAGAAAGCGCGGACGCGACCGCCGCGGAGGCCGTTGATACGGCGCCGGAGGACGCCGAAGCTGTTGCCGGGGAGACTGAAGCTGTCGCCGGGGAGGCCGAAGCTGCGCAGGAAATGGCGAAGACCGCGGCTGGCGCAGACGCCGACAAGGCGCCGGCCAAGAAAAAAGCCGCTGCCAAGAAAAAGGTCGCCAAGAAGAAGGTCGCCAAAAAGAAGGTCGCCAAAAAGAAGACGAGCAAGAAAAAGGTCGCCAAGAAGACGTCAGAAGACTGACGGACAGGCAGCACGGCAGGGCCCTGGCCGCGGCCAGGGTGGAAAGCCGGTCAATGACCGGGTCGAATTAACCGATTGGAATAAGGAACAGTGAGATGGCAGTAACTGCCGCAATGGTAAAAGAACTACGTGAGCGCACGGGCGCCGGCATGATGGAATGCAAGAAGGCGCTGGTGGAAAACAACGGCGACCTTGAAGCCGCGGTCGAACACCTGCGCAAGACCGGCTTGGCCCAGGCGGACAAGAAGGCCTCGCGAATCGCCGCCGAGGGCAAGATCATGCTGGCTGCAAACGACGCCGGCGACGAGGCGGTCATGGTGGAAATCAACTGTGAAACCGACTTTGTCGCGAAAGACGAGAACTTTCTGGCCTTTGCCGGCAAGGTCGCGGAGGCCGCTCTCGAGTCGGACTCCGCCGACGTCGGCGGGTTGATGGAAGGCGACCTCGAAGCGGAACGACAGGCACTGGTCGCCAAGATCGGTGAAAACATCCAGGTGCGGCGAATCGCTCGCATGTCGAGCGCCGACAACATCGGCGCCTACGTGCACGGCGGCCGTATCGGCGTGCTGGTCGAGGTCGCCGGCGGCGACGCCGAGCTGGCGCGTGACATCGCCATGCATATCGCGGCGCTGAACCCGGCCTACGTCGGCGCGGATGACGTTCCCGCCGATGTGCTGGAGAAGGAAAGACAGATCCTGCTCGCGCAAGCCGAAAGCAGCGGCAAGCCTGCCGACATCATTGAAAAAATGGTCAGCGGCCGCCTGCGCAAACACCTGGCGGAAATCACGTTGCTGGGCCAGCCCTTCGTCAAGGACGGCGACCTGACGGTTGCCAAACTGCTCGACCGGAACAAGGCCAGCGTCAAAGGGTTCAGCCGTCTTGCCGTCGGCGAAGGCATGGAGAAGAAATCCGAGAACTTCGCAGACGAAGTGATGCAGCAGGTCAAGGGCGGCTGAGACCCCGGGTCCGGGGAAGACGAGCACCAGGATGACCAAAGCAATGGCCAATCATGACGCGCGCTAAGGCCGTCTATAAACGCATCCTGTTAAAACTCAGCGGGGAAGCGCTGCTGGGCGAAGAAGACTATGGCATCGGCCCGGTGATCATCGACCGGATCGCCAAGGAAATCCAGGATGTCGTCCAGTCCGGTGTGCAAATCGCCATCGTCATCGGCGGCGGCAATATATTCCGCGGCGCCGGCCTGGCGGAATCCGGTATCGATCGCGTGACCGGGGATCACATGGGTATGCTGGCAACGCTGATGAATTCGCTGGCCCTGCAGGACTCGCTCGAGAAAACCGGTGTCCAGGCCCGCGTCATGTCGGCCATATCGGTGCACGACGTCTGCGAGGACTATATCCGGCGACGCGCTACGCGCCACCTGGAAAAGGGCCGCGTGGTGATTATCGCGGGAGGCACCGGCAACCCGTTCTTCACCACCGACACGGCCGCCGCGTTGCGCGCCATCGAGGTCGGCGCGGATATACTGCTCAAAGCCACCAAGGTCGACGGAGTCTACTCTGCAGACCCGAACATCGACCCGAACGCAGAAATGTACGATTCGCTCGCCTACGACGAAGTGATAGAGGGCAAGCTTGCAGTCATGGACGCCAATGCCATCGTGCTGTGCCGCGACCAGGGCATGCCCATCCGCGTGTTCAACGTTTTCGGACCCGGCAACCTGATGCAAATCGTGGCGGGGCACTCGGTCGGCACCCTCGTTCACTAGCCCGCTAATTGCACCGGTCGGCGGCGAGTCCATTGTTTGACCTTTGAAGATTCCAAGGAATCAATATATTTCTACGCGGTTTTCAGAAGCACAGTTTGTAAATGGTTCTATACCCATCCCGGCGCGGGCGGCGGCGGTCACTGCAATTCCACCACCGCCCGGTGACCCGGAGACGGCAACACACCCGTCAGAGATAACTGTTAAAATTGGCCTGCATTTTGCACCGGCATCGCGGATGTTGGCGTGGTGCAGTCGGTGGATGCAAAATGGTGCTCATTGAAACCGGCCCGGCCCAGGCCTCGCCGGCAGACAGGAGATGACAATGATCGAAGAAATCAGGAAAGACGCACAAATCCGGATGCACAAGAGCCTGGATACCCTGAATACCGAACTGGCCAAAATCCGCACCGGCCGCGCACACCCCAGTTTGCTCGAGCACGTCCACGTCGATTACTACGGCAGCGAGGTCCCGATAAGCCAGGCCGCCAGCGTCAGCATCGAAGACGCCCGTACGCTGGCCGTCACCGCTTGGGACAAGAGCATGGTGCAGAAACTCGAAAAAGCCATCATGACTTCCGATTTGGGGCTCAACCCGGTGACGGCAGGCACCATCATCCGCATTCCGCTGCCGCCGCTGACCGAGGAGCGCAGGGTTGCACTCGGCAAGGTCGTGCACCAGGAAGGCGAAAACGCCAAGATCGCCATCCGCAACATCCGCAGGGACGCCAATCACCAAATCAAGGAATTGCTCAGGAACAAAGATATCTCGGAAGACGACGACCGCCGGGGCGAGCAGGAAATCCAGCAACTCACGGATCAGAGCGTGCAAAAGGTCGATGAGATCGTGGCGGTGAAAGAGCAGGAGTTGCTGGAGTTCTGAAAAGACTCCGGTCAAATACAGCCAGCCGATGAGTGCAGTACCTGCCGTTCCCGCGCATATCGCCATTGTCATGGACGGCAACGGCCGCTGGGCCAAGAAGAGAAACCGGCCGCGCACCAAAGGTCACCAGGCAGGTCTCAAGGCCCTGCGCGCCACCATCGAGAACTGCGTGCGCCGGGGCGTCGGGACACTTTCCGTTTTTGCGTTTTCCAGCGAAAACTGGAACCGGCCCGCCAGCGAGGTCGCGCGGCTGATGGACCTCTTTTTGGGCGCGTTGGACAAGGAAGTCACGGAACTTCACAGCAACGAGGTCTGCCTCAGGTTTGTTGGCGACAAGACGCCATTCAGGAAAACCCTGAAAAAGAAGATGAAAGAAGCCGAAGACCTGACCGCGGATAACCGGCGCCTGGTCCTGAACGTGGCGGTCAATTACGGCGGCCGCTGGGATATCGCCCAGGCGGCAAGACGCGTGGCCGCGGCCGTGGCGGCAAGCGACATCAACGCCAAAGACGTCGACGAAGCGCTGTTTGCGCGCTACCTGGCGCTGGCCCAATCCCCGGACCCGGACCTCTTCATCCGCACGGGCGGTGAGATGCGCATCAGCAATTTCCTGCTGTGGCAAAGCGCCTACACCGAGTTCTGGTTCACACGGGTATTGTGGCCCGACTTTGACGCCGCGACCCTGGACGAGGCGATCTCCGCCTTCCAGACGCGAGAAAGACGATTTGGACACACCAGCGAGCAGGTCCGGGCCGGTTCCAGTGCGTAAAAGCCCTCTCGGTCAACGGGTTCTGACGGCCGCCGTTCTGCTGCCGCTGGCGCTGCTCATGATTTTTGCGTTGCCGCCCGCCGGCTTCCAATCCCTCTTCGCCCTGGTATTGCTGCTGGGTACATTCGAGTACCGGCGCCTCGCCGGCCTCAAGGGCTTGCAGGCGGGCCACTGGCTGGTGCTGTGCCAGCTGCTCGTCTTCGCCGCCCTGTTGCTGGATGGCCGCGCGTGGGGGACCCCGGCCGGTCTCTGGCTGACCGCAAGCTGCGCGGCCTGGCTGCTGATGTTCTCGCGCCTCGCATTTTTCACAGCGGACGCCGCCGTGGACAGGGGTTATCGTGCGCGTTCGTTTCTGACCGCGCTGGTTTCCGTCAGCAGCGGCTGGTACGCGCTCGGCTGGCTGCGTCTGCAGCCCTCCGGCTCCTGGCTCATCCTGATGCTCTTCCTGATCGTGTGGGCCTGCGACACCGGCGCCTATTTCGCGGGCAAGACCTGGGGCAAAAAGAAGCTGGCGCCGCTGATCAGCCCGGGGAAAACCGTCGTGGGTCTGGCTGGCGGCCTGATCACCGCGGTGCTTGTGGGCGTGGCCGCCAATCAATGGCTGCCCTTGCCCGCGCGGGACCCGCTCGCACTCGCGGCGCTGGCCCTGCTGACGGCGGCCGCCTCGGTCGGCGGCGATTTGCTGATTTCGATGCACAAGCGCACCAGCGGCTACAAGGACTCGAGCCGGCTGCTGCCCGGCCACGGCGGCATCCTCGACCGTCTCGACAGTGTGTTGTCCGCCGCGCCGTTCTTTGCCCTGGGTCTAAAGACGGTGGTTAGCTGAGTGGGCAAATCGGCAGCAAGCCGCGGGGTCACCGTCCTGGGTTCGACCGGTTCCATCGGCCGTAACACGCTTGCGGTGCTGGCGCGCCACCCGGAACGCTTTCACGTCGTGGCGTTGAGCGCTCACCGCAACGCGGACCTTCTCGCCAGGCAATGCCACCTGCATAAGGCCCGCTACGCGGTCATCAGCGACAGCAAGCGGGCCCCGGCCCTGCAGACGGCGCTGGACGACCTCGGCTGCAGGACGCAGGTATTGACCGGCCGCGCCGCCCTGTCCGACGTGGTCGGTCTCGGGGAAACGGATATCGTCATGGCCGCCATCGTCGGTGCAGCGGGTCTTGAGCCTACGCTGCAGGCGGTCGTCGACGGCAAACGGCTGTTGCTGGCCAACAAGGAGTCCATGGTGATCGCCGGTGAGTTGTTCCGGCAGGCGGCAGCACGAAGCGGGGCGCTCATCATACCGGTAGACTCGGAGCACAATGCCCTGTTCCAGGTTTTGCCGGCCAACTTCAATGAAGGGCTCGGGAACGCCGGTGTCGAAAAGCTGATCCTGACGGCTTCGGGCGGGCCTTTCCTGCACAGCCCGGCGCAGGACCTGGAGAGCGTCACGCCGGCGCAGGCATGCGACCATCCCAACTGGGACATGGGTCGCAAGATTTCCGTGGACTCCGCGACCCTGATGAACAAGGGACTGGAAGTCATCGAGGCTCGCTGGCTGTTCAACGCCCAACCGGAGCAGATCGAGGTGGTCATCCACCCACAGAGCATCGTGCATTCGCTGGTCGCCTACCGTGACGGCTCGGTGCTCGCGCAACTGGGCGTGCCGGACATGCGCACGCCGATCGCCCAGGCACTGGCCTGGCCCGAACGTATTGAAGCCGGGGTCGATCGTCTCAATCTAGCAGAAATGCGGAAACTCGAATTCTACACACCTGATCTCGAACGTTTTCCGGGTCTGGGCCTGGCGTACGATGCGCTACGCTCCGGCGGCAACGCGGTCGTGACCTTCAGCGCCGCCAACGAAATGGCGGTCGCGGCTTTCTTGCAGGGTCGTATCGGCTTCCTGGCCATTCCCGCGGTCGTGGCGGCCACCCTCGATGCCTGCGAAAACGGCGAGATGACCTCCCTCGGCGAAGTGCTGGAATTCGACCGCAAAGCACGCAGCGCGGCGGACAGGATCATCCGGTCCATGGTCACACAGGAAGCTTGAAGCGATATGTCTGAGTTCATTGGTTCAATCTGGTGGTTGCTGGTTGCATTGGGTCTGTTGATCACCTTCCACGAATTTGGCCACTTCTGGGTGGCGAAACGGATGGGCGTGCGTGTCCTCAAGTTTTCGGTCGGCTTCGGCAAGGCTCTGTGGTCGAGGAAAGGCCGGGACGGAACGGAGTACGCCATTGGGGCCATCCCGCTGGGCGGCTACGTCAAGATGCTGGACGAGCGCGAAACGGTGGTGCGGGCCGATGAACTTGACCAGGCGTTCAACCGCAAACCGTTGCCGGCGCGCATTGCCATCGTCATTGCCGGTCCTGCGTTCAACCTGCTGTTTACGCTGCTCGCGTTCTGGCTCATGTTCATCATCGGCATACCGGAATCCAGACCCATCGTCGGAGCAGCCACCGGAATCGCGGCCAGCGCGGGTTTACGCCCCGGTGACCGCATCTTGTCGGTGAACGACACACCGACCGACACCTGGCAACACACGATACTGAACCTGGTGACTCACGCGATCGACCGCGACGAAGTAACCCTGCGCGTCGAGGCCGAGGACGGAACCCGGCGCCGCCTGGATCTGGACCTGCACGGGCTGGGCAGCGATTTCAGGGAAGAACAGACCTTGCAGGACATCGGCATTACGCCGTGGCGCCTGCAAATCCCGGCCGTCGTCGGCGAGGTCAGCCCGGACAGCCCGGCGGCAAGCGCAGGCATCGAACCGGGTGACCGGATCAAAACGGTCGCGGGTGAACCGGTGCCGGACTGGACCTGGATCGGCGCACTGGTGCAGAAATACGGCAAGGCCGGGCAGGTCCTGGCCGTGGGGGTCGAACGCGACGGCGCGGATCTGGAACTCGGCGTGAGACCGGAACAAAGCAGGACCGGCCTCATATCCAGCCGCCTGATCCTGGGTATCGCCAACCAGCCGCCGACAGCGGAACAGGAGGCCCAGTTCAAGCGCGCTTATTTCATGCACAAGTACAACGCGCTGGAGAGCATCGGAGCGGCATCCTCGGAGATGTGGCGGCTGACCGGCTCGACACTCGGGCTGCTCGGCCGCATGCTGACGGGCAGCGCGTCGGTGAGAAACCTGTCGGGCCCGATCAGCATCGCCCAGTTCGCCAATAGCTCGGCGAATGCGGGCCTGTCCAGTTTCCTGTACTTTCTCGCGGCCATCAGCCTGAGCCTCGGCATACTCAATTTGCTGCCGATACCGGTTCTCGACGGCGGTCACCTGTTCTTTTACCTGATAGAATTGTTGAAAGGCAGCCCCGTCTCTGAGCAGGTGCAGGCAAACGGACAATATATCGGGCTCGTGGCTTTGCTCGGCCTGATGGGTATCGCTTTTTTTAACGATATTTTACGTCTGGTCGGCTAGACTTCGCTGCGGCCGCAACGTATACGGATTTTTGGACAATGAAAAAAATAGTACTCATCCTGCTGTGCGGTCTGTTCGCCGCAAAACCGGCCCTGGCGCTGGAGCCGTTTGTCATATCCGACATCCGCGTGGAAGGTCTGCAGCGGATCGCGGAAGGGACCATTTTCAACTATTTGACCGTCGACACCGGTGATCGCCTGACCGCGGCGACGGCGCGGCAGGCCATCCGCGCGCTCTACCGCACCGGTTTCTTCAGCGATATCGGTTTCGAACGAGACGGCACGATACTCGTGATCAGGGTGAAGGAGCGCCCCGCCATCGCCGGCATCTCCCTGTCGGGCAACAAGGCCATCAAGGACGAGGACATGTATCCCGTGCTGGCCCAGATCGGCCTCGCCGAAGGCGAGGTTTACCAACCGCAATCGCTGGACCGCATCAAGCAGGAACTCGTTCGCCAGTATTTCAGCCAGGGCCGCTACTCCGTCAAGGTGGACACCACCGTCACCGACCTGTCACGCAACCGGGTGCGCATCGCTATCAAGATCAAGGAAGGTGAAACGGCCAAGATCCAGCATATCAACATCGTCGGCAACACGCTGTTCAGCGACGAGGAGATCGAAGACGAATTCGAATCCAAAATCCCACCGTTCTGGAAGTTCTGGTCAAAGGACGACCAGTACTCGCGCGAGAAGCTGTCCGGGGACCTGGAGAAAATCCGCTCCTATTACCAGGACCGGGGTTATATCGACGCCAATGTCGAGTCCACGCAGGTCTCCATCAGCCCGAACAAGAAAGACATCTACATTACGGCCAATATCATCGAAGGCGAACAGTACAGTATCGACCGCATCCAGGTGACCGGCGACCTGGTGGTGCCGGAAGAGACCATCAGGCGGCTGATCATCACGAAGGAAAAAGATATCTTCTCGCGCAAGAAGATGGAACAGAGCGTTGACAACATCACGGCGCTGCTGGCCAATATCGGCTACGCCTTCGCCAACGTCAACCCGATCCCGCAAATCGACCGCGAGAACCGGCTGGTGACGATCAACTACTTCGTCGACCCCGGAAAACGCGTGTATGTCAGACAAATCACCTTCGTCGGCAATTCCGGCACCAAGGACGAGGTTCTGCGGCGGGAGATGCGACAGTTCGAGGGAGCCTGGTTCTCACAGGCCGCGATCGACCGTTCCAAGGTCCGTCTGCAGCGGCTGACCTATTTTGAATCGGTCAATGTAGAGACCCCGGCCGTGCCCGGCACCGACGACCAGATCGACGTCGTCGTGACGGTCAAGGAACGCGCGGCGGGTAGTTTCTCGGTGGGCCTGGGCTACTCCCAGGTGCAGGGTTTGATCGCGTCGCTGAGCGTTCAGCAGGACAACTTCCTGGGCAGCGGCAAACGCGTGGGATTCGGGCTCTCGCACTCGAGCATCATCGACAGTATCAGCATCAGCTACGAAAACCCGTACTGGACCGAGGACGGGGTCAGCCGCGGTTTCTACCTGAGGTACCAGGAATTCAACCAGGCCGGCGCCAACATTTCCACCTTTACCAGTACCGAAGCCGCCGGCGGCATGAGTTTCGGCATACCGCTGACCGAGGTCGATTACCTGAGGGCCGGGCTCGGTATCCGCAGCACCGATCTCAATATCGGCCGCTTTGCGAGGGAATTTTTTATTCCGGACCCGGACAACCCGGACAATATGATCTGTACCGATCAGAACAACAATGGCATCTGTCCCGAGGACTATTTCATGCCGACTCCGGGCGACCCGCTTTCGGCATCGCTGGACCACAACGGCGACGGAGTGCTCGACGGCAGTGAACGCAAATTCTTCAGCGTCGACTTCACGGCCTCGTGGTCGCGTGACACGCGCAACCATTTCCTCAACCCCACCCGGGGTTCCCTGCAGCGCCTGAGTCTTGAACTGTCCGTGCCGGGCAGCAACCGCAGGTATTACAAGCTGTTCTACAAGTACTCCAAATACGTGCCCATCTGGAAAGGCCTGGTGTTCAATTACCATGGCGATCTGGGCTACGGTGACGCCTACGACAATTACGACGATTCCTCCCTGGCGGAGCCCGTCGACACGACCGTACAGGTGCCGACCAATCGCACCTGCCTGGCGGAGGAAGTCGTCGCAATCGACAGGGGGCTGCCGTTCTTCCAGCACTTTTACGGCGGCGGTGTGAGCGATATACGCGGCTTCAGGGACAATACGCTCGGACCGAAGGACCCCTTCTGCCGCTCCATCGGCGGTGACATGAAAGTCTCCGGCGGTCTGGAACTGGCCATCCCGACACCGTTCACCAGCGGCGGTGGGTCACGTATCGCACTGTTTGCCGATATCGGCAACGTGTATGAGAACTACAGGAAGTTCGACAGCAGCCTGCTGCGTTCATCCGCAGGCATATCGGTCACCTGGCAGGCGCCGATCGGGCCGATCATCATGAACTACGCATTTCCCATCAAGAAGTTAGAGGGAGACAACACGGAAAGCCTGCAATTCTCGTTTGGAACGACCTTTTAAGGCCTGACACCCTCTGAATGCCCGGTGATGGCGCTCCGGGGCCCACGGGCAAGGCGCACCGGGTTTGCGGTACCGGCGCACACGAACCGAACGCAAGGCGGTCATGCGGAAAAATGGCCGCTGTCGACGACTATGCGCATGGTGGATATGCGCATCGCGTTAACGGATCCTGATCATTGTTTATTTGTTCGGCCGCCCTGTGGGTGTACAATTTGAAAGAATATGCGTCACTTACCGACATTGCTGATGGCTTTGATGCTCGCCGCCGCGCCGGCGGCTGCGCAGCAGTTGCGGGTGGGCTATGTGGACATGAAAGTCGTCCTCGACCGAGCGCCGCAGGTGCTGGCCGGCCGCGATCAGCTGGACCTGGAGTTCCGCGCGCGCAACGACGCCATCGAATTCCAGGAAAAGCAGATGAAAGTCATGGAGGAGCGTTTGCAAAAAGGCGATATCGCAGAGGATTCGAGGACACGCCTCGAGCGTGAACTCCGCGAAACGCGGCGTAACATCAATCGGCAAAAAGAGGATCTGCGGGACGAGCTGTCTTTCCGCCGCACCGAGGAAGTACAGAAACTGGAGGAACAGATAAACCAGGCCGTTGAGCGGATCGCCCGTGACAACGGTTACGACCTGATTCTTTCGAGTCCCGTGATTTACGCCGACCCGTCGCTGGACATCACCCAGTTGATCCTCGACCAACTCCAGCAGGAATACGAAGCGGACCAGCGGGAAGGCTCACAGCGCTAACCCGCAATGTTCGCTGAAGATGACGATCCCCGAGCGCACGTTCAAACTCTCTGAATTAGCTGAATTGTCCGGTCTGCGTTTCCGGGGGGACGGCGACTGCCTGATCGACGGGATCGCCGGGCTCGCGGAAGCGACGCCGACGCAAGTCAGTTTCCTCTCCAATCCGGCTTACCGCGGTCAACTGGCCCGGACCCGCGCCGCCGCGGTCATACTGAACGACCAGGACGCCGGGAACTACGACGGGAATTGCCTGCTGAGCCCGAACCCTTACCTCAGCTACGCCAGGGTTTCGGCGCTGTTCGATCCCCGGCGCGGCCCGCGGCCCGGCATTGACGACAGCGCCCGAATCGACCCGGACGTGCAACTGGGCCAAGGCGTCAGTGTCGGCGCAAACGCGGTAATCGGTCCCGGCTGTGTCATCGCCGACGGCTGCAACATCGGTCCGGGCTGCGTCATCGGGGCCGATTGCCGTCTGGGCGTAGATTGCGCCCTGGTGGCGAACATCACGCTCTGTGAAGGTGTCGTGATCGGCAATCGCGTCATCGTTCACCCCGGCGCGGTGATCGGGGCCGACGGTTTCGGTCTGGCCTTCGATGAGGATCACTGGCAGAAGATTTCACAAATCGGTTCGGTCGAAATCGGTGACGATTGCGAGATCGGCGCGAATACCACCATCGACCGCGGCGCACTCGGCAACACGGTGCTCGAAGACGACGTGAGACTCGATAACCAGATACAGATTGGTCATAATGTGCGTATTGGCGCCCATACGGCGATGGCTGGATGTGTGGGTATATCCGGCAGCACGCAGATCGGCAGGTATTGCCGGTTCGCCGGCCGCGCGGGGACAGTCGGCCACATCAGGATCGCCGACCGCACGACCGTGAACTTCAACAGCGTGGTGACCAGGTCGATCGAAGAGCCTGGCACGGTTTGGAGCGCCGCGCTGCCGGCCGTGCCGGTCGGGGAATGGCACCGCATACTCGTTCACCTGCGCAGGCTCGACAGGCTGGTACAACGCGTATTCAAACTCGAAAACAAGCACGGGCGGAAAGCGGGGCCCGGGGAGAAGAAGTGAAAGGCATGGATAGATGACAAACAGAGAGATCAGGACGCCGATCGAGATCAACGAGATTCGCGAGATTCTGCCGCACCGCTACCCTTTCCTGCTGATTGATCGGGTTCTGTCGTATACGCTGGAGCCGGAGAAAACACTGACCGCGATCAAGAACGTCACGATCAACGAGCCGTTCTTCAACGGTCATTTTCCGGCCGACCCGGTCATGCCCGGCGTGCTGATACTGGAAGCCATGGCTCAAGCCTGCGGTATTCTCGCCTATCTGAACGTGGCATCACTGAGCAAGGGCGGCACCAATTACCTGGTCAAGATCGACAAGGCCAGGTTTACCCGGGTCGTCGTTCCCGGCGACCAGCTACTGCTACAGATCACGCAGAAACGTGTTCTGCGCAACATGGGCTTCTACGACTGTCTTGTCACCGTGGACGGCAAAAAGGCGGCCTATTGCGAGATGGTCAGTACCGGGGGCTAAAACCGGTCAACGTCATCCGCATGGCCGTGCCAACAGGACCTTTAATGATTCACCCCAGCGCATTGATCGACCCGAAAGCCGAGTTGGCCGACGACGTCAGTGTCGGCGCATACTCGATTATCGGTCCGGGTGTGCGTATCGACAGCGGCAGCCGGATCGGTCCCCATGTCGTACTGACCGGACGCACCGCCATCGGCAAGCGGAACCGCATTTTCCAGTTCGCCTCGCTGGGCGAAGAGCCGCAGGACATGAAATACCGCGGTGAAGATACCGAACTGGTCATCGGCGACGACAACTACGTGCGCGAGTATTGCACCTTCAACCGCGGCACCGTACAGGGTGGCGGCGTCACCCGGATCGGCAACAACAACTGGATCATGGCCTGCGTTCACGTCGCCCACGACTGCCAGCTGGGCGACAACATCATCATGGCCAACAACGCCTCGCTGGCAGGGCATGTGCGGGTCGGGGACTACGCAATCCTGGGCGGTTATGCCCTGGTGCACCAGTTCTGTGACGTCGGCGCGCACAGTTTTACCTCCTTTGCCAGCCACGTGAACCAGAGCATCCCGCCATTCGTCACCGTATCCGGTGAGAAAGCCAGGGCCCGGGGCGTCAACTCGGAAGGTCTGAAAAGACGCGGTTACAGCACCGGGCAGATCAACCTGATCCGACGCGCCTACAGAATCCTCTATCGCGAAGGCTCACCGCTGGAAAAGGCCAAGCAGGAGTTGCAGGAGCTGGCCGCCTCTTCGGCGGAAGTCCGGACCATGATCGAATTCCTGGAAATGTCCGGACGCAGTATCATAAGGTAATGACCCTCATCGCCCTGGCAGCTGCGGAGGCATCGGGCGATCAGTTGGGCGCCGCGTTGATGCGAGCGATCCGGCAGCGCGCACCGGATGCCCGCTTTGTCGGCATCGGCGGGCCGGAGATGCAGGCCGCAGGTCTAGACGCCTGGTGGGATTGCGCCGAGCTGTCGGTGATGGGTTTGGCGGAAGTCGTCACGCACCTGCCCCGCCTGCTGCGTCTGCGGCGGCAACTGGTCGGGCGGTTGCTGGCCGCGCGGCCCGACGTCTTCGTCGGCATCGATGCGCCGGATTTCAACCTGGCCGTCGAGAAAAGGCTCAGGCGCACGGGAATCCCGGTGGTGCATTATGTCAGCCCGACCGTCTGGGCGTGGAGGCCCGGCCGGGTCAGAACCATCGACCGCTCGACCGAGCGCGTGCTTTGCCTGTTTCCATTCGAACCCGCCTGCTACGAGGGCCTGGACGTGGGAGCCGACTTTACCGGTCACCCCCTGGCCGACCGCCTGAATTCGTGCCCCGATGCCACCGGCGCGAGGACGAAGCTCGGGGTCGGCGCAGACGGTCCCTGTATCGCGATACTTCCGGGCAGCCGGACACAGGAAGTGGAACGGCTCGCCCCGGCCATGCTGGACGCCGCGGCCATCCTCGCGGATCGCTACCCCGGCAGCCGCTTCCTGCTGGCGGCCGCGTCCCCCGAGATCCGCGACACCCTGCAGCGGCGCCTGAACGGCCGCGCCACGCTCGAAGGCCGGATTTTCGTCGGTCTGACCGAAGCCGTCATGACCGCGGCCGATGTCGTAATCTGCGCCTCCGGTACGGCGACCCTCGAGGCCATGCTGATCAACCGGCCCATGGTCGTATGCTACAGGGTTTCCCCCTTGACCAACCTGCTGATGAGAGGGTTGAAACTGCTCAGGACGCGTTTCGTCGCGCTGCCGAATATCCTGGCGCAAAGGGCGCTGGTGCCCGAACTGCTGCAGCGGGCAGCCAGTGCCGGCCGGATCGCGGAGGAGACCTCGCGCTGGCTGGACGATCCCGATCTGCGCGAGTCCCTGACCCGGCAATTCGACGACCTGCGCCGTCAGCTGCGAACAAATGCGGCCGCCAATGCCGCGCAGGCCATCCTGCAACACATGACCCCGGCCCCCGATGCACGGGTGTGACCGGGGCCGGGTTGCCGGCGTGGACGAAGCCGGCCGCGGGCCCCTGGCCGGCCCCGTGTGCGTTGCGGCCGTCATCCTGCCGCAAGACTACGATTTGCCGGGGCTGGACGATTCCAAGCGACTGGGCGCCGCAAAGCGCGAACGCCTGGCCCCGAAAATCGAGGAGCAGGCCATCGCCTTCGCGGTGGAATTCGTCGGTGTCGCGGAGATCGACCGGTTCAATATCCTGCAAGCGACCCTGCTTGGCATGCAAAGAGCGGTCGGCCGTCTCCACCCCTACCCCGACAGGGCGCTGATCGACGGCAACCGCGCGCCGCGGCTGGCCTGTGAAGCCATGACCATCATCGGCGGGGACGGGCTCGTCGCCTCGATTTCGGCGGCATCGGTGCTCGCCAAGGTCCACCG
>Ga0210122_1000281_pt1 | contig 16973 bp, 7 predicted proteins | sample Muzzi_CordB_D2_FD_185530 | JGI IMG/M metagenome (GOLD analysis project Ga0210122, IMG submission 185530) | Wetland microbial communities from San Francisco Bay, California, USA, that impact long-term carbon sequestration - Muzzi_CordB_D2 (SPAdes) | ecosystem: Environmental > Aquatic > Marine >... | reverse complement strand
CGGTACATGACCCGGCCTCCGGCGTGGATGGCCACGCGTGCGCCGAGGCCGTCCCGATTCGATCGCTTGCCCTCGAGGTGCAGCTTCAGCCAGTGGATCGGGTAGCGCTGGGCGAGGTCGCTGACCAGCACCTGGGGAGCGGCGTTGAACTCGTTGGTGACGATGTCCAGATCGCCGTCTTCGTCGAAGTCGAAGGCCGCCGACGAGCGGGAGCCGAGGGTCCCCATCACCGTGAACTGGCCCTCCTTGTCGTTGCACACCCCCCGGCTCCGGTCGATCCCGGAGCAGTCGATGTCGAACCACGGGACGTGGGTCATGCCCTCGCGCCGGGGCTCGATGCCGGTGAAGAACGTCCGGTCGTGGAATCGCTTGCCCCGGTCGTTGAGCAGCAGGGCGTTCGGCTCGTAGCGCCACGGGAAGCTCATGCTGTCGGTGATGAACAGGTCCAGGTCGCCGTCGGCGTCGACGTCCGCGGTGGTGAGGCCCCAGGGCCAGTAGGTCTCGACGCCCATGGCGTCGGAAACCTCTTCGAACGTGCCGTCCGGCTTCTGGTGGTAGAGGGCGTTGCCGAAGATGTTGTTGGCGCCGCCCTGGAGATGCTCGTCGGTCCACTGCATGTCCGATTTGAGGGACTCCTTCTCCGGCGGCACGGTCTCGCTCATGTCCGAGTGCATGTCGGTGAGCATGAGGTCGAGCCGGCCGTCGTCGTCCATGTCGAAGAAGTCGATGCCCATGGCTCCCCAAGGCGTCTTCGGGAAGAGCTCGGATGCGCGCTCGACGAACTTCTCGCCGTCCCGGTTCTCGTAGTAGTGATCATCCCCCTGCATGTTGAGCACGTAGAGGTCCGGGTCACCGTCGCCGTCCACGTCGGCGAAGGCGGCGTCGCCGGTCCAGCCCGTGTCGGTCAGGCCCACGTTCTCGGTGACGTCGGCGAACCGGTTGCCGCCCCGGTTCTCGAACAGCAGGCTGCTCTCGAAGCGCTCCGGGTAGAGGTGGCCGGAGAACGCGTCCGGGTAGCCGATGTAGTAGCCGCCGCGGCCCACCCTGGGGGTGGTGTAGACGCCGATGTTGGTCAGGTAGAGGTCGAGCAGCCCGTCGCCGTTGTAGTCGAAGAAGAGCACCCCGGAGGAGTGGCCCTTGTGGGCGAGACCCGACTCCTCGGTGATCTCCCGGAACTTGCCTCCGCCGAGGTTCTCGAAAAAGTGGTTGCCCATGTTGACGGTCGTCGCGTAGAGGTCCGGGTCGCCGTCGTTGTCGGTGTCTGCGAAGGATGCGCTCACCCCGACCTCGAACTCCAGGCCGACCCCGGCCTTCTCCGTGATGTTCTCGAACGTGCCGTCCCCGCGGTTGCGCCACAGCTCGTTCGAGCCGAGCTGCGTCGAGAAGTAGATGTCCAGATGGCCGTCGCCGTCGACGTCCGCCACGGCGACGCCGTTGCCGTGGTCGTAGTGGACGGCCTTGTAGTGGCGGCCGGCGTCATCGACCACCCGGTGGACGAAGTCGATGCCGGTCTCCGGCAGCCGGTCGACGAAGCCGAACGGACGGGCCGGGACCCCGGTCTCGGCCGCCGCCTTCTTCTGCGCCTCGGCGCGGGCCGCCAGGGACTGGACGCCGAGGTCCGGCTCGGGGGTGTAGAGCAATCGCTCCGAGGCTTCCGGTTGGCCGCTCTCCTGTGCTTCGGCGGCGGAGGTGGCGAGCGGGGGAAGCGAGAGGACGAGGACGGAGAGGAAGAGCAACCAGGGTCCAGCAAGCCTCCGTCGGACGGGAAGAAGTCGATTCTGCCGCATGGTGGTCTAGCTCCTCTGTGTCGGGCTCGTGAGCTCGTGCCCGGAGGGTTCCTTCAGTCGGGGACTTTGAATCTCAGGATCAAATACTGCTTGTGGAGTCTGAACATCTCGCTGTCGACCAGTTGGCGCATCTCCTTGGCCTTCTCGAGCTGACGCCGGAAGAGCCAACGCAGCGGCTTGGTCAGCCACGGGCGTTTGCGTTCGGCGTGGTCGGCGATGATCGAGAGGCACGGATCGACGTAGCGTTCGAGCCAGGAATGGGCGAGGTCGAGGGTCGGGGTGACCTGCTCGGTGATGTTCTCGCGCCGGGTCAGGGTGAACCCGGCGGCCTCGGCCGTTGCCAAGAACTCCTCGAGGGAATGTCCGCTCTTCGCGAGCACCCCGCGGGCGCCGTTGCTGATGAAGTAGTCGGCGACCAGGAAGTGGCCGCCCGGCGTGGCGCGGGCGACGGCGGGAAACAGCGAGTCCAGCCAGACGTACTGGGCCGACTCGCTCATCAGCACCAGATCGTAGGCGCGGGGCGGATGGAACTCCTGGAAACGACCCAGGTGGAACGGTGTTCCGACCCGCGTGGAGAAGGCGTTTTGGTGATAGGGATCGGGGGAGAGGCCCTCGACGTGGTAGCCCTGCTCGGCCAGGATCAGCGCGGTCGAGCCGATGCCGCAGCCGACGTCGAGCACGCTCTCCACCCCCTCGGGGATCCACTGCAAGAGGTTGCGCGTGAACCGGTCCTGGGCGATCTTCAGACCCTCGAGCGTGAGGGGCTCGCCGTTCCACAGGCCGTAGTGCAGGTGATCCAGCCCTACGACCTCGTGGTAGAAGCGTAGAGTCGTGCTCACCTTCACCCGACGCGGGCTCGGGCGGGCGGTGAGCCTGCGGAGGATGCCCTGCCGAGGGGCAGGGCACACAACCTCTTTTATCCCCTTCATCCCTTCGATCTCCTCAGGGATTACCGGGGACCGAGCCAGCGCTTGCCGCATCGACACATCGTAGCACGCGACTTCCCGCCGCTCAGCCGGTTTCCCGCTCCTCTCGCTCGCCCTCGGGCCAGCGCCTGCGCGCCTCCTGGAGCAGCCGATCGGCGGTCGCCGGATCGCCCAGCACGCGGAGGGTTCGGGCCGCTTCGGCGTACGCGGCGGGCGTCTGGTTGACCTGGAGCATGTGCTGAAGAACCTGCGCCGCCGCCTGGCCTTGCTGGGTGAGGGCAAAGAGGAGCGCGAGGCGGGTGTAGGCGGCGAAGTCGTTCGGGAACAGCCGGATCTCCTCGAGAAACGCGAGCCGGGCTTCTTCGGGTCGGCCCTCTTGGGCGAGCGCCTCGCCCCGGGTCAGGTAGAGGCCTCGGAGCAGCCTCTCCGGGAAGTCCTCGGGCGCCCGTGTCAGCACCTCGTCGGTCAGCTCGATGGCGCGTTGGGGGTTGCCCCGCTCGAGAGCGACCCGAGCCAGCGTGATCCGGGGAATCAGGAGCTCGTCCTGGAGCTCGATGGCCTGTCGTGCGTGGCTCTCGGCCGCGTCGAGGTCCTTCTTCTGGAGCGCGATCAGGGCGAGCAGGCGGTGGGCGTCCGCGGGGAGCAGATCGAGGGCGATCTCGGCGTGGCTCTCGGCCTCGTCGAGCCGCCCGAGGCGGAGCAGGGCCTCGGCGTAGCTGAGTGTGTCCTCGGGGGCTCCCGAGGTGAGCTCCCAGGCCTGGCGGTAGGCTTCGAGAGCCTCCTCGGCACGGCCCTGCCGGAACAGGCTGTGGCCCAGGAAGCGCCAGGCGTGGACGATCTGCGGCTCGTCGTGCACGAGCTGGCGGTACCGGGCTTCGGCGTCCGAGAACCGGCCTTCCTCGAGGAGCACGTACGCCTCGCCCAGCCGATCGAGGGTTGCAAGCTTCGTCTTCGGGTCGGGAAGCGGACCGTCGCCGGTGGCGGCGGAGCCCCCCAGGTAGCCGAGCGCCGCCAGCTTGGCGCGCGTCTCGGGGTCGCTCGGGCCGGGTGGCTCGAACCGGAAGTCCGCGGTCTGGAGCGCGTCCCGGAGACGTGCGTAGGCGCGCCGGTTGTCCCTCAGGATGTTGTGGCTCTCGGCCGGGTCCTCGGCCAGGTCGTAGAGCTCGGGGCCGGGGCCATGGATGTAGTGATAGGGCCAGAGGATGACGGAGGTGAGCTCGCTCCAGCCGAAGTTGAGCCGCGGATAGAGCGTCTCGGCGAAGACCGGCCGCTCGCCGACCTCCTCGGCCGGCGCGAGGAGCGAGACACCGGGGAGGCTCTCCGGGACGTCCAGGCCGAGCAGGCCGAGGACCGTGGGGGCGATGTCGACGAGATCGACCGGTCGCGCCACCGAGGTGCCGCCTCGCTCGGAGCCGGGCAGCTTGACGAGCATCGGTACCTGGATCTGCTCGCGGTAGAGGAACAGGCCGTGCTCCTCGAGGCCGTGATCGCCGAGGCCCTCTCCGTGGTCCGAGACGAACAGGATGAGCGCCCTGTCATAGACGCCGAGCTCCCGCAGCTCGTCGAGGAGCGCGCCCACGATGTGGTCGGCCGAAGCGATCTCGGCGTCGTAGCCGGCGTCGTAGCGCGCGGCGAACGGCTCCGGGGGCTCGTAGGGCTTGTGGGGCTCGTAGATGTGGAAGAAGAAGAAGAACGGCTGGTCGGCCACCTCGTGGAGCCAGCTCTGGGAAGCGTCCAGCGTCAGGTCGCCGGTCCGCTGCACGCTGCCGGGCCACTGCTTCTGGATGATGTGGTCGTCGTAGAGCTCGAAGTCGGATGCGAGGCCGCTCGAGCCCCGGAGCACGAAGGCCGAGACCGCGGCCCCGGTCCGGTACCCGGCCTGCCGGAGGCTCCGCGGGAGCCAGGGGATGTCTCCGCTCTCCAGGGCGTAGCCCTCGTTGTCGCGCACCCCGTGGCCGGACGGCAGGAGCCCGCTGAGCATGGAGCTGTGGGCGGGAAAGGTGAGCGGGATGGGGCTGTACGCGTGCTCGAAGAGAATCGCGTCGCCACGCAGGGCGTCGAGGGCCGGGGTCTCCACCCCACCGTAACCGTACATCGGCAGCCGGTCGGAGCGCAGCGTGTCGACCGACACCAGGATCACCGGGGTGCCGGCCGGGACGGTCACTGTTCCGGCCGAGCCGCCGGGCCCGGCGCAGCCGGCGAGCAACCAGCAGCAGCCGGTCAGAGCCACCAGAGCCAGCAGGGGGCGAAGCGAGGGATTCGTCATGGGTGCGGTGTCTCCAGATTGGCCAGCAGGGCCCGGGCCTTGGCGAGGTCCTGCCCGTACCGGGCCCTCGGCGCCTCGGCCAGGAAGCGTCGCAGTGCTGGGCGCGCGCGATCGACGTCACCGGTCCGGGCCGCGACGAAGGCGAGGTTGTACAGCACGTCGAAGTCGTTCGGCTGAAGCTCCAGGGCGTGCTCCCACGCGTCCAGGGCCTCGCCCGGGCGTTCCAGGTTGACCAGCGCGACCCCCAGGTAGTTCCAGGCCAGGGGCAGGCGGTCGTTCAGGTCCAGCGCGCGGCGGGCCTGATCCTCGGCGGCGCCGAAGGCCTGGGAGCGCAGGGCGACGAGCGCCAGGTTCTGGTGGGCGGTCGGGTTGCGCGCGTCGTGGGCGGAGACCTCCTCCAGCACGGCGCGGGCCTCTTCTTGACGGCCCGCCTCGGAGAGCGCGAGGCCGAGGGCGTTCAGGTTCTCGGGGTCGCCGCTGGCCCGGAGCGGCTGCAGCAGCTCGACGGCTTCGTTCGCGCGGCCGGCTTGCGCCAACAGGAGGCCGTACTGACGGAGCAGAGGACCGTCGGTGGCCCCCCGCTCGACGGCGCGGCGGAGCACCTCCAGGGCTTCCCCAGGCAGGCCCCGCTCGATCAGCACCTCGGCCAGGTGGTAGTAGCCGGTGGCCATTCGCGGTTGGCTCTCGACGATTGCGCGCGCTACCTCTGTCGCGGCATCGAGCTCGCCACGCTGGTAGAGGTCGATGAACCGGAAGATCTGCCGGTCGACGCCGATCAGGGTCTTGGGGTCGTCCGCGGCCGTGTAGCTCTCCTTGCGCGCGGCCGAGCCGGACAGGTAGCCGAGGCTGCGGAGAGTCGCCGCATCCGTGGCCCCGGTCGAGCCCCGCTCGACGGTGTCCGCTTCGGGAAGCTCGGCCCTGAGCGTGCGGGCGCGCTGCCGGGCCTCGCGGCTCTCGCCCTCCAGCAGGTTGGTCGTCTCCGTCGGGTCGACACGAAGGTCGTAGAGCTCGGGCAGCGGCAGCGAAATCAGCTTGTCGCCGTCCTCGATGACGCCCCGCAGCGGCGCCCAGCCCCTGTTCAGGTTGGCCGAGAGCGCCTCGAAGTAGGTCGTGACCGGCGTGTCGGTCTCGTCGAGGGGACCGAGAAGGGATCGCCCGGGGAGGTCGTCGGGCACCGGCGCTCCGGCGCCCGCGAGCAGAGTGGGCAGGATGTCGATGTGCCGGGCGGGCCAGTCGGTGACCAGCGGCGCCATTCCGGGGGAGCGCACCACGAGCGGGATCCGCAGGGTCGACTCGTAGGCGAAGAGACCGTGGGTCAGCTCTCCGTGGTCGCCCAGGGCTTCCCCGTGGTCGGACGTGAACACCACGAGGGTGGAGTCGTCGTCGAGGATGGGCGCGAGCAGGGGGGCGAGGAACGCGTCGGTCGCCGCCACCTCTCCCAGGTACGGATCGTCTCGGAAGCGCGACGCCCAGGGCTCCGGGGGCTCGTAGGGAGCGTGGGGGTCGAACAGGTGAATCCAGAGGAACCGCCGCTCCCCCGCGTGCTCGGTCCACCAGGCCCGGGCGAGCCGCACGACCTCGTCACCGCGTCGCTCCACCAGCCGGAAGTCGCTCCCCTGGCTCCCCTCCGGGTAGCGGTCGTCGTAGAGATCGAACCCCCGGTCGAGGCCGAACCGGCCGTCCAGGGGAAACGCTCCCACCACCGCCGCCGTCGCGAACCCGGTCTGTTTGAGGAGCGTGCCGGCGGTCGGGATCGAGCGCGGCAGGACGAACCCGGCGTTGTCCCGGACCCCGTGCTCGAAAGGCAGCCGTCCGGTCAGGATGTTCGTGTGGGACGGCAGCGTCACCACGTTGTGGGCGTGGGCGGAGGTGAACACCCGCCCCTCGGCCGCCAGCCGGTCGAGCACGGGGGTCTGGGCCCGCGGGTTGCCGGCGAACCCCAGGGCATCCGCCCGCAAGGTGTCGACGGTGACGAGCAGGACGTCCCGAGCGGCGGCTGGGGTGCCGGCCTCCGGGCGTGTCGGCTGGTCGGCCGACCTGGAGGGTCGCTCCGGGGAGTCCGGGGCGGAGGCAGAAGGCTCCGCCCCGGAGGGTTCGCCGCCGCAAGCCCCGAGCGTCAGACAGACCCCGAGGCAGACTCCGAGCCAGGCCGAGGGGGATGTGCGGAGACGGCGGAGGAGGGTCACTCGGACTCGAGGTACTCCAGGAACTGCTTGGCGTCCGAGGCGTACTGACTGTCGGGAGCGAGCTCCAGGAGCTTCTTGAAGTCGGCGATCGCCGGCTCGTTCTCGCCGCGGTTCAGGTAGACCAGGCCGCGGTAGTAGTACGCATCGGCCAGCGACGAATCCTGGCGGATGACCCGCTCGAAGTTCGCCAGAGCCTCGTCGAGCTTCTGGTCGTTGTAGAAGCGGATGCCCTGGTTGAGGAGCATGTCCGCGGGCAGCTCCGCCCCTTCGGGAACGCGGTCCAGGTACGCCTGGGCCTCTTCCTCCCGGCCCTGGCGGCTCAGCAGGTCGGCGATGAGCTGCAGGGCCTGGATGTCGTTCGGATTGCCCTCGAGGATCCGTTCCACCGCCGCGATGGCTTCGTCACGGCGCCCTTCCTGGTCGTAGCTCCGGGCGATCGCCAGCAGCACCTGGCTCCGGCCTTCGGGCCCGAGCTGGTCGACGGTCGACTCGTAGGCCTCCCGGGCCTTGTCGAACTGGCTCTCCTGCATGTAGGAGTCACCGAGACGCAGGAGCACGCTGGTGCGCTCGCCGGCGGTCAGGCCGGGCAGCGCCAGTTGGTACTCCTCGCGCGCTTTGGCATACGCGTTCTCGGCGTAATGGGTGTTGCCGATGAGGGCGTGGAGCTGGGCCTGCTGATGGCCGTCCATCTCGGGGAGCACCTCGAGGAACTTCTGTCGCGCCTCCTCGTAGCGCCCCTCGTCGATCAACTCCTGGCCGGCGGCCACGGCGTCGAACGGGTTGCGCTGGAGCTCGATCTTGAGCGGGCGGGCGGTACCGAACTCGTTGACGGAGAAGCTGCCCTCGGAGGTGATGAAGCCCTCCTTCTCGATGACCACCGCCCAGGCGCCGTTGTCGAGGCCGAGGTAGCTCCAGCGGCCTTTCTTGTCGGTGAGGAGAGGCTCGGGGCCGGCCTCGGGGAGGCCCGGCAGGTGCAGGATCACCTTGGCGCCCTCGACGGGGTTGCCTTGTTCGTCCACCACTTTGCCGAGGGCGCGTCCGCGCCCAGCCCAGTCCTGCGCCGCAAGGGGTGCGGCCAGGAGCACGAGACTCAGCAGCAGAACGGTCCTTCGCATGTTGAACTGCATCGTGAGCTCCTTCGGGAAGTTCAGGGATCGTAGGCGGCCGAGTGGTCGAAGTCTGCGGACCTTCGGCCGCGGGCAGTACAACCGTATTGGGGCTGGCGAAAATGCCCGGCGCTCGATGACCCCAGCGGCGGCAAACCGTTGGTTCGTCTCTGCTGGCGGACCTTCTGGGGATCGGGCAAGAAAAAACCGCCGGGGGTTGCCCCCCGGCGGTCGAGATTACCGGATTGGTACCGACTAGCGCCAGTTCAGGCGGAAGCCGAGGCGATAGATCCGCGGCGACAGTGACTGCGTCACGAAGTTCGCGGTGTTCGTCTCGAGCTCCACCTCGCGGCCCAGGATGTGGTTCTCGTTGGTCACGTTGAACGCGTCCAGCGAGAGGATGCCGCTGAGGTTGTCGGAGAACTGCATGTCCTTCTCCAACCGGAGGTCCAGGCTGTAGACGTCGTCCGCCCGGAACTGATCCACCGAGTTGGTCGCGGCGGCGGTGACGCTGCCGACGCCGTTCGCAAGGCCCTGCTCGGTGTAGCTGTAGAGCAGCGGGTAGCCCTCGCGAGCGAAGAAGTTACCGGCGATGTTGAAGCCCCACGGACGGTCCGGGGCGACCTGGTAGAGGCCGTTGAGGTTGGCCGACCAGGTCGACTGGATGAACACGTTCTCGAAGGGGCCGGAACCGGCCGACTGGACCACGAACAGGTCGCCGTCCGGGTTGTCCACGGAGCCGTCAGCGCCGGTGGCGGCGTCGGTCGGGCTGTCGTAGAACTTGTCCTCGTCACCGAAGTTGTACTCGGTATCGCCGTACTGGAAGTAGCCACGGGCCATCCAGCGGTTCGACAGACGCTTGGTGAACGTAATCGAGGCGCCGAGGTACTCGCGCTCGCTGTCACCGTTGGTCAGCAACGTACCGCCGGCATTCGAGAGGCCCGGGCGCAGCCCGTAGAAGTTGGCCGTCCACGGGGTGCCGTCCGGCAGGTTCGGAATGTTCACGCCGTCCGAGCTCGTCGTCCGCTCGAGGACGTAGTCGTTCCGGTTGGCCAGACGCTTCACGCCGTTGTCCAGGATGAAGGTCCGGTTGGTGAGGAGGTCCGTGACGTTACGCCAGGTGACGTCGACGCCGACGACGAACTCGGGCAGGAACGCGTGCTCGACGCCGAGCAGGAGCTCGTCGGTGAGCGACGGATCGAGGTTCGGATCGATCTCGTTCGGCGTGGTGGCGAGACTCGGGTTGTCGATGTCGAACCCGCCGAAGCCGGTGACGGTGAAGTCCTCACCCGGGTCGAAGAAGTTGTTGCCGTTCGCGTCGTCGTAGAAGGCCGACACGTACCGGGCGCCGGTCGGGTTGATCGGCGTGATGTTCCCCGTGGAGAGCTGCTCGGCGAAGCGGGAGAAGCTCGCCCGCAGCAGGGTCTTGCGCTCCTCGCCCAGGGCGTAGGTCACACCGACGCGCGGCGAGATGGTCGCCCAGTCATAGCCCGGGTCACCACCGGCGAAGCTCTGGGGCACGATGATGCCCGGGAACGCACCGTTGGCACCGACGTTCGTCTCGAGGTTCTTGCCCTCCTGGAGGTCGTAGCGCAGACCGGCGTTGACCGTCCAGTTGCCCGTGGTCAGGGTGTCCTGGAGCCAGGCAGCCGTGTAGGTCTGGTTGACCGGCAGCGGGCTGGTGGTGTAGCCGAACGCGAGGTCGTCACCAGCCCAGCCGGTGATGGGCGAGAGACCGCAGGTGTTGATTGCCTCACAGGTGAAGTGAGCGACGCCACGGCCCGGGTAACCGAACTGGCTCTCGACATCGAAGTCCCGGTAGGAGACGCCGAACTTGAGCTCGTGGTTCAGGTTCCCGGTGCTGAAGAAGTAGGAGCCGTCGAGCTGGTAGTTGTCGGTGTTCCGGTCGGTGAGACCCGAGTAGTAGCTGTTCTTCCAGATGCCGTCGACGTCGAGCAGCGGCTCCCGGCTGATCGGAATGTCGCTCGGGAAGGTGGCGCCCTTGGACTGGAGCTGGAAGCCGCCGTCCACGTACGAGTACAGGCCGGTCAGGTAGAAGTCAGCGCTGAAGACGTGGGTGTCCTCGATCTTCCAGACCTCGGTCGGACCGTCCTGGTCCCAGGTGGTCTCGAGCGAGAAGTTGGCGCCGGGGCGACGGCCGTCCTTGATCTTGTCGCCGCGGTTCCAGGAACCGACGATCGAGTTGCTGCCGCTCGGCTGGCCGTTGAACTTGATGGCCGTGTTCTCGAGCAGGGTGTTGTCGGGGTTGCCGTTCTGGGCGAACTGCTTGATGTCGTTGCGCCCGTAGGAGCCCCAGACCCACAGCTTGTCGCGCACGATCGGGCCGCCGGCCTCGAAGCCGAAGTCGAGCACCTCGTTGATCTGGTTGCCCGGGGTGCCGGCCAGGGTCTGCGTGTTCACGCCACCGTTGCCGTCGCCGTTCTCCAGGTCACCCTGAATGTCCGGGGAGGCCTGCTCGAAGACGTCGAACTGCGTGTCGGCGGCGGTCAGCAGGTAGCGGGCCGAGCCGCGCGGGTTGTTCGAGCCACGCTTCGTCACCAGGTTCAGGGAGGCGCCGGCCGAGATCTTCTCGATGTCGGTGCCGCCGGTGGAGACCTGGATCTCCTCGAACTGGTCGAAGTCGTAGTAGGTCGGCGAGGAGCCGATGGCGGCCATGTCGGTGATCACGACGCCGTCGACCGCGAACGAGTTCTCGTCGTCGGTCGTGCCGGGCGCGGTGAACACGGCCTGCTGGCCGGACTCGGAGCCGCCCACGTTGATCCGGTCGGACAGCACGCCCGGAGTCTGGGTGACGATGGCCCACGGGTCACGGGCGGTCGGGATCTTCTCCAGCTCGATCTGGGAGACCGTCGTGCCCTTGGAAACCTTGCGCTCGTCGAGCAGCGGGCTCTCCGAGGTCACGGTGATGACCTCTTCGACCGCCGGCGAGAGGCTGATCTGCAGGGTGGTGCTGCGACCGACCCGGATGCTGACCTCTTGGTACTCGACCGTCGAGAAGCCTTCGAGGCTCGACGTGAGCTGGTAGGTGCCCGGATCCAGGTTCAGGAACCGGAACTCACCCTGGGGACCCGTGAACTGGGTCCGGGGGGCGCCGATTCCGGAGAGCTCGACACGGACACCCGGAAGGGCAGAGCCCTCGTTGTCCGTGACGGTCCCGAACAGGTTACCGGTCTGCTCCTGGGCGATCGCCGTGCCGGCGCTCGCCAGCAGCAGGACCGTGGCAACCGCGAACACGCGGCGCCAAGTGGTAAATCGACTCATGTCTCCATTCCTCCTAGCAGGGTTCTGCTGAATTCCGGTCGCCCCGATCTGGGCAACCGACGAGTCGTTCCGAATCGCGCTCCCCTAGACCTCTCCGGGTTCGGAGTGGCGCTCGGAGGCGCTGCTTCTCCGCGAAACGGTATGACGTAGCGTGACAGAAGTGTAGTCAGCACCACGGGAAGACGTCAAGCAATCGACCTGCCATGGTCCCGTCATCGTCCCGTGGGCGAAGGTTATGCGCGGGAAAGCAAGTAACGACGGGGCATGTCGGGTCGCGGTTGCCGGTTCCGGCCCGCCGGGCTCCGGGGCCGAATTCAATCCGTTGGGCCGCCTTGGTTCAATTTCTTGGATCGAGCGGCGTATCGTGCCGTATCAACCGGCTCTGATCGCGCCGAGCGACCGCCTTGCCGTCCTTCCTTCTGGTCCTCCTGGTCCTCCGTGCGCTCGCGCGGCGGGCGGTTGCGGCCCGGGGGTCCCAGGAATAGGGCTCGGGAGGCTCCGTGTTGCCCAGATCGGCACGATTCGAGAATGACGACGGTGCTAGAGTAACAGGCTCATCACATGGATGGGAACTCCAGGCGCGGGACCACGTCGATCAGCAGGGGCCGATCCGCGTCTACGGGTGGCCGCCTCCGTCGCTTCCCGGTACTGGCCGGCGCCACCGTTCTGCTGGCCGGCTCGTTCCTGTCCCTCGCCTGTGCAACGCAACCCGAGCCTCGAACGTTCGATTCGGTCGAGTACCTCCGCAACCGCTACGCCCAGATGGCCGGCGCGGAGAACAGGTCGATCACCGTGCCCTTCGAGATCGACGAGGCGATCCGGCAGGACGTTCAGCAGCGGCTGAACCCGGCCCAGAGCGAGCGGCGCAGGACCGACCAGATCCTCGACTACATCTTCGGTTGGCTCGATCTGCGCTACGCGCTGACCCCGACCCGGGACGCGGTCGGAACCTACGAGAGCCACCAGGGCAACTGCCTGTCGTTCGTCAACCTGTTCGTGGGGGTCGCGCGCGAGCTGCGGCTCAACCCCTTCTACGTTGAGGTGAACGACCTCCAGCGCTGGGATTTCAGCGAGGGCTCGGTGATCAGCCACGGGCACATCGTGGCCGGTCTCCGCATCGATGGCGACCTGTCGACCTTCGACTTTCTCCCCTACCGGGCCAAGTCCTACCGTGACTTCCAGCCGATCTCGGACATCAAGGCGACGGCCCACTTCTACAACAACCTCGCCGCGGAAGCCCTGATGGCCGGGGACACGGCGAGGGCCCTCGAGCACGTCCAGGTGGCGGTGACCCTCGCTCCCGACTTCGACAAGGCGCTCAACAACCTGGGCGTCATCTGGCTGCGCCTCGGGGAGCGGGATCGGGCGCTCGAGATCTTCGAGCGCGGTCTCGAGCAGGACCCGATGAACGTCGCCCTGCTCACCAACGCCGCCCGGGCCTACCAGGAGATGGCCCGCGGCGACGAGGCCGACGAGCTGCTCGCACGGCTCGAAGGGGTCCACCAGACCAACCCGTTCTTCTATATCTACCGGGGTGAGATGGCCCTGGCACGCGGAGACCTCGACGTCGCCCTCGAGTACATGAGGCAGGCGTTCCGGCGGAACAGCGAGATCCCGGAGGTGCACATCGGTCTGGTGAAGGTCTACCTCGCGATGGGCAACCGGCAGAAGGCGCTCCATCACGTGGAGAGGGCCCTGAAGCTCGATGCGACCCACCTCGAGGCTCGTCGCTATGCGGCGATGCTGACCGGCGACGCAGGGGCCGGGCGGAAGTGACCCCGCTCGGCACCGGGGCGCCGCGTGGACGATCGACAGTATGTAGAGGATTCCGTACACCAAGTCTCGAATGGAGGCCTTCGATGACGCCATCGAACAACACGTTCCTTCGTTCCACCCTCCTCCGTTGTTCGAAGCCGCTGGCGTGCTGCTCTCTGATGGTGGCCCTCGCGTTCGCCGCGCTGCCGGCCGCCTCGCAGACCGAGCTGTTCGAAGGCTTGACCGACGTGATCGAGGTGCAGGTGCCGGTCAACGTCGTCGACCGGGACGGCCGGCCGGTCCGGGGTCTGACGGCGGAGGACTTCGAGCTTTACGATCGCGGGGACCGGCAGACGATCAACGGTCTCCAGGTGGTCGATCTGGACGTCGTCGAGCCCGGCCCGACGGCCAGTCAGACGGAGATCGACGCCGCGGTGCCGGCCGCCGCACGCCGCCACTTCTTGCTTCTCTTCGACCTGACCTTCTCCGAGCCGGCGGCGGTCACCAAGGCCCGGCGCGCGGCCCAGGAGTTCGTCCTCCGCGAGCTCCATCCGACCGATCTGGCCGCGGTCGCGGTCTACACCGTCGACATGGGGCCCCGGCTCGTCGTCACGTTCACCCCCGACCGGGCGCAGCTCGCCCGCGCCCTCGACACCCTCGGCGCGCCGCGTCTGCTCGACCAGCGCGCCTCGCTCGACCCCCTGCGCTTCATGATCGTCGACCCGAATCGCACCGGCGGATCGTCGTTCGGGTTGACCTCGACCAACACGACCAACCGGGACGTTCTGCTGACCGGACAGGAGGCGGCGATCCAAGCCTATCTCCAGGTGATCGCCAACGAGATGGAGAAGGCGGAGAAGAGCTACGAGCGTGGCCGGGTCGCCTCCTGGGTCAGCTCCCTGGGGGACATGGCGAAGATGCTCTCCGGGGTCCAGGGGCGCAAGTACGTGGTCCTGTTCTCGGAGGGGTTCGACGGCCGTTTGATGCTGGGGCGTGGGCCGGACGCCTCCGATCCCAAGGCGATCCAGGACCGCCAGGCCATCTCGACCGGCCAGCAGTGGTTCGCCGACATGGACGACATCTACGGCAACACCGCGCTCCAGAACCACGTCACCCGGATGATGGGCGAGTTCCGCCGGGCGGACTGCATCATCCAGGCGGTCGACATCTCGGGCCTCGGCTCGGAGTCCGCCGAGGCGCGGCGTGCGAAGTCGACGGGGCGCGACGCCCTCTTCTTCATGGCGAACGAGACCGGCGGATCCCTGTTCGAGAACACCAACGACTTCGGGGAGCAGTTGGCGAGCGTGCTGGAGCGCTCGACCGTTACCTATGTCCTCTCCTTCTCGCCTACGGACCTCGAGCTCGACGGCAGCTATCACCGGCTCCGCATCAAGCTCCGCGACGGCGCCGTGCCCCATCCCGTCGAGATCACGAACCGTGACGGCTACTACGCTCCGCGACCGTTCGACGAGCTCCATCCGATGGAGAAGGCGCTCCTCGCGGCGGACGCCATCGCCAGCGCCGCGCCGCGGAAGGACATCGACGTCGACGTCCTGGCCGCGCCGTTCCGCGCCAACGAGACCGAGTCCTACGTGCCGGTGATCGTGGAGATCGGCGGCGAGGGGCTGATTCGAGGCCAGTCCAAGGACAAGCTCTCCGCCGAGATCTACGCCTACGTGAGCAACGAAAAGGGTGAGATGGCGGACTTCTTCACCCAGCTCGTGAACCTCGAGCTGTCCGACCAGGGGCGCGAGCTGCTGGGCGAGACCGGGCTCAAGTACTACGGCCACATGGACCTGTCGCCGGGGAAGTACCTGATCCGGGTGATGGTCCGCAATTCCGAGACGGGGCGCACGGGGGTCGAGAGCGTGTCGGTGACCGTTCCCGAGTACGACCCGACCCGGGTCCAGCTTCTGCCCCCCTTCTTCCTGGAGCCTCCCGGCCGTTGGGTGCTGGTGCGCGAGCCCAACACCACGGGAGCAGACTCCGTCGTCTACCCGTTCACTGTGAACGGCTCCCCGTTCGTTCCCGCCGCCAAACCCGAGGTCCGCCCGGGAGAGGCCCGAGAGCTCTGCCTGGTCGCCTACAACATGGGCGAAGGGGACGTGGAGCTCGAAGGCACCGTGGTCTCCGAAGAGGGCAAGGAGGTCGGGGACAGCACGCTGTTGCTCCTGGAGCGCACGGTCACCGGGATCAGCGGCCTGGACAAGCTCCGCGCCGAGTTCGCGGTCGAGAACCTGGTCAGCGGGACCTATACCCTGAAGATCGCCTTGAAGAACCTCGCTGGCGGACCGACCCAGTTGAGCTCGATCCCCTTCAGCGTACCCAATTGACGAGCTCCGGAGATGCAGTCATGAGAAGAACGCTCAGCTCGATCGCCGTTCTCGGCATCACCGTCGCCCTGGCCTCGATGGTCCCGGGAGCGGCCCACGCGGAACAGTTCAGCGAGTCGATCGACGTCGTCACGGTCGAAGTGCCCGTGCAGGTGGTGGTCGACGGCGAGCCGGTCCGCGGCCTCACCAAGGACGACTTCGAGATCTACGACGGCCGCAAACGCCAGACGATCACCGGCTTCGAGGCCGTCGACCTCGAAGAGTACGGCGCGGGCGAGCTGCCCCTCGCCGACATTCCGATCTCGGGACGGCGGCACTTCCTCCTGATGTTCGACATGGCCTTCTCCGATCCGTCCGCGATCTCGCGCGCCCGGGAGACCGCCAAGGGCCTGGTCCGGGAGAAGATGCACGAGAGCGACCTGGTCGCCGTCGCCACCTACAGTGATCAGCTCGGGCCCCAGCTCGTGATCGGCTTCACCTCCGACCGCCGTCAGGTCGACCTGGCGATCGAGACGCTCGGTCTGCCGAAGCTGGTCGAGCGCGCCCCCGACCCGCTCGGCTTCGTGATCGCGGACGCCCGGGACATCACCACAGGCCTCGAGCGGGCTCAGCCCGAGGCCGGCGCCGGCCGCGGCAAGTTCGATGCCGCGGGCGCCTTCGCGGAGCAGCTCCAGGACATCTCCATCGGCACGGCTCGAGCGGCACGGGGCGAGGCCCAGGGCCGGGTCCTGGCCATGACCACCGCCTTCGAGGATCTGGCCAAGGTGCTCAACGACGTCCAGGGGCGCAAGTACGTCGTCCTCCTCTCCGAGGGGTTCGATGCCGAGGTGATCCTGGGCACCTCCGACGTGAGGCGCAGCGGAGAGCTCGCGGAGGCCTCGGCGAGGGGGCAGTACGACAAGATCGACTCCGAGGAGCGCTACGGTTCGACCGGGGCGATGACCGCGGTCGAGAGCATGCTCGAGGAGTTCCGGCGCGCCGACGCGACGATCCAGGCGGTCGACATCGGCGGGCTGCGGGCCGGCTCGGAGGCCAAAGGTAGGGCCGGGGGGCAGGACAGCCTGTTCATGATGGCCGACGGTACCGGCGGCGAGCTGTTCCGCAACTACAACGAGCTCTCCGGCGCCATGTCGGAGATGCTCGACCGCACCAGCGTCACCTATCTGCTCTCCTTCCAGGCGGAGAACCTCGAGCTGGACGGCTCGTACCACAAGCTCAAGGTGAAGCTCGACAGCGGTCCCCGGGGCGCCCGGCTCGTACACCGCCCGGGCTTCTACGCACCTCGCCCGTTCGGCGAGATGAGCCCCCTCGAGCGTCGCCTCGCGGCGGCCG
>Ga0210122_1000279_pt1 | contig 17085 bp, 14 predicted proteins | sample Muzzi_CordB_D2_FD_185530 | JGI IMG/M metagenome (GOLD analysis project Ga0210122, IMG submission 185530) | Wetland microbial communities from San Francisco Bay, California, USA, that impact long-term carbon sequestration - Muzzi_CordB_D2 (SPAdes) | ecosystem: Environmental > Aquatic > Marine >... | reverse complement strand
GGCCCGGGCCGTAGCCGAGCAGAGACCTCCGGGGATCGCGGATGAACGCGTAGCCGAGCCCGTAGCGCCCCAGCACCCCCGGCTCCGGGTGATCCTCCTGCTCCACGAAGTCGGCGGAGAGCACCAGGTAGCTGTCCTCCTCCAGGGGGACCACGACCTGGGGGCCGTCGGCGCCGAACGGGGCGACGGTGAACTTGAAGTCGAAGATGCGGACCTTGACGACGATCCATTCGTAGCGCTCGCCGAGCTCCCTCAGGTCGACGATCGTGTACGCCTCCTCGTCCCGGAAGCGACGGATGCGCCCGGCACCGCCGCGCTCCTTGTACCAGAGCTGGCGGAAGCCGAACCCCCGAAGCGCCTCGACCTCCTGGGGGCACCAGCTCAACATGGAGAGCAAGGTCGACAGCGGCGGGCGCCAGGTGTCGGCGAAGCCCTGCGGCTCGCGGAAGTCGCTCACCCGCATGAAGTAGCGGAGCACGAAATGCCGGAGCTGGCGGCGCGTCCACTCGGCCGCCTCGGGCCGCTCCCCGGCCGGGCTCTTCGGCCGGTCGTAGAACATCTCCTGGAAGTTGCCCATCACCGGGAGCGGCTCGCCGCCCACCTCGACCGTGTCGAAGAAACCGAAGCTGTCGGTCGCCTCGTTGAAGGTCCGGCCCAGGTCGAAGCGCTCGGCGAAACGCCCCTCCGGCGCCACCCGCTCCCACCAGCGTTTGAGCACCAGGCCCCGGGCCAGATACTCCTCGGCCAGCGCCGGGATCGCGTCCTCGGGGTCGCCCGACCGGTCCGCCAGCTCTGCCGAGGCCGAGCCGGCCGGCGCGAGCGGGCGCAGGGCATGGAGAGCCCGTCCTACGACGCCGTCGAGCCCGAGCAACAGGTCGTCGTCGCCACGGTCCCCGGAACGCCGCTGGTCGTCGTCACTCACACGGTGCCTCCTGCCCTGTCCATCCGGTCGCGGAACAGATCCCCCCAGCGCTCTCCGTCGAGCAAGCGGGGCAGCAGGTCGGCGCGTGCCCGCTCGAGCGGCTCGGCGACGAGCCGCCGCCACGAGCCGTTCGAGCCCGACGGACCCGGGCCGGCGCCCAGCCAGGAGGCGAGCGCTCCGGGCCCCGACCAGACGTTCCACAGGAGGAGGGCTCCGACCGCACCGCCCCCCCAAGGCCGAGCCGCTTCCGGCGCCACCTCCGCGAGTATGTTCCCCACCACCTCCGGATGGCGCACGTTCACCAGGACCATGGCCCAGCCGAGGCCGGCTAGGACGTTCCGAAGCCCCACCGCGTCCGGCGGCAGGCGGCGAGCCTCGGACAGCGCCCGTCGGGCCGACGTCCAGGGCAGAGCGTGGCTCGGCGCCAGGTAGAGGCCGCGCCCGACCCCGTGCCAGAAGAGCTCCCGCCGGTCTCCGGCCAAGGCCTCGTCGAGCGCGGGGATCCAGGTCGGGCGCAGGGTGCGTGCCACGAGGCCGAGGGTTTCGAAGGCCACCTCGGCCAGCCCGGGAGCGCTGCCGTCTCGGCAGCGCTCGGCGAAGCGGTCCGCCACCTCCTGCGCCGGGAGCGGACGCGGCCCGAGCAGGCGCGCCGCCCAGGCCATGCCCATTCCGGTATGGAACGGCAGCCGGGCCGCGATCGGGAGATCCGGCGGCGGAGGGCCGGCGCCCGACTCGGCGTGGCGGTACCCCGCTCCCTCCTGCACCCAGAGGGCCGTGTAGGGGTCGCCGGCGAATCTCCGGGGGCACGCTCCGCCGGCCCCCGCTTCGAACCGTTCGAACGCCTCCAGCTTGTTGGCCAGCTCGCGCCAGGCCGGGCCGCCGCCGGGCCCGGGGAGCGCGGAGAGCGCCCCGGCCGAGTGGCGGACGAGCTGGAACGCCGCGGTCAAGGGAGCCCGCAGCAGCGCGGTGGCCGCCTCCATCGCCCTCACCCTCCTCCGCTCCGGAGGCTCCGTCCCGGGTCGTCCAGGCGCATGACGTAGAGCGTGGAGGTGACGTGGGGCGACACGCCGACCACCGAGTTGTCGGTGAGCCAACCGCGCATCCCGCGGAAACATCCGGTCCCCTCCGTCAGACGCTGGAAGGCACCGAAGCGCAGCGCCTGCTGGCCGGGGGCGTCCGGCAGGCTGGCGTTGAAGCTGCGGCCCTCGCCGCCCTCGGCGGTGACGCTTCCCAGCTCGTTGCCGGCACCGTCGACGAAGCGGTAGACGTTCCGGCTGCCGAACGGAACCGGTGAGCGGCCGGTTCCCGGCGCCCCGGGGTCGAGGATGTTCAGGCGCACGCGGGACGTCATCGTGCCCAGGCGTCCGCCGACGTGGAGGGCGGCCGTCGGCGCCTCCGAGGTGTTGACGATCCCCAGCTCGACCGAGCACAGATCCTGCCCGAGATGGAACCCCCGGACCCCTCCGTCCGGCGTCAAGTCGTACTCCGTGGGATCGTCGGGCCCGCGCTTCTGCCCGCGCACCAGCAGATAGGTGGTCCGGGGCTCCGGATCGCTCGGGGACGAGAGGGCGACAGGGGCCGATCCGGAGGTGAGCCGGCCCCGCGGGTCCATCGCCCGGAGCAGGAGATGACCCCGGAAGCCCCGCTCCGGATCGATGGTGCCGCAGTACGTGTAGGTGGCGGCGAGGCCGGCGAACCGACCCCAACCCTCCATCAGGTTGCCGACCGCGGCGACCGGAACGCCCCCGGTGCCGTCGGCCGGGGGAAAGGTCCCACCGGTGCCGAAACCGCGGAATCCGTCACCGCCGTCGAGGAACCGGAGCTCCCCCTCCTGCATGACGAAGCGCTGCGGCCTGGAGGGATCGAAGGGGATGGCGGGCACCGGCAGGCCGGGGAGCGCACGGTGGCTTTCGGGGATGAACGTCCACCGGGAACGGAACCGGGCCACCGCCGGTCCGGCGGCGTTGGCGGCCCGCACCCTGTCGCTCGCCGGGCACCGGACCGCGATCTGAAACCCGTGCAACGACTCGTCCACCCGGAACCCGGTGCAGCTCCCCTGAGCGGCGCGCCGCCCGGACGAGCCGGCCGGTCCGGCGCTCCCCTCGGGGAGCGAGTAGAAGCTGAACACGGCGGCCCGGTCGACGAGCGCCTGGACGACCTCGAACCGGTAGGGCCCCGCGTTGAGGTCGGGAAGCTGCCCGGCGGGCGCTCCTCCGCCCGCTCCTCCGGCGCCGGGCATGGCTCGGGTTTCATTCATGGTGCTCGTCTCCCCGGTGTGCGCAAAACACTCGCGTCCGCCCTCAGCCGACGGAATCGAACCGCGCCTTGCGGAAGCTGTCGCCGAACGGCTTGGCGGTGCCGGCGTCGAAATCGATCTCGAACATCAGCCCGTACATGAAGTAGGCCGGGCTCTCCCCCTTCGGTTCGAGCCACTCGAGGAACATCCAGAATACGTCCTTGTCGAGCACCGGCTCGAGGTCGGGCGACAGCACCTGCCCGACCCACAGGAACTTGAGCTTGTCGAATTGGTAGGCGATCAACGCCAGCTCCTGGCGTGCCTCGACCCGCGTGGTCAACCATCCGGTGATGCCGAGATCCTTGCGGTAGAGGTTGAGGGCCAGATCGACCAGGTTCTCGTGCAGGTCCGGTAGCTCGTCCGAGGCGTAGTGGCGCCGCTGGGAGCCGACGACCCGCTGGACGTACTCGCCGTCGTCCTTGGTCTCCCCCTGCTCCCAGGTCATGAACCACTCCGCGGCGTCCGCCTCGACCTCCTCGCCGCTGGCGAACAGGTAGCGCCGGTTGATGCCTTGGTACCGGCCCACGAAGGCTTCCAGACCATCGGTGTTGAACTTGGCCCCTGCTCCCTCTTTCAGGGCTTTGGCCAAGCGGGCCTGGGTCATCCGAACCGCTTCGAACTCCCCCTGGTCCCGGTGCTCCTCCAGGGTTTCGTAGAGGCCTTCCGCCACGCCGTCGGCACACCGAGCCAGGTCGGCGCGGAGCGTCTTCAGACGCCCGGCCTGGCGGTCCATGCGGCGGCCGAGCCGATCGAACGGGTTGCCGAGCTGCACCTGCTCCACGGCATGGAGAATGCCGTCGAGCGTCTCGAGCTTGCGCTTCTCGTACTTGCGGTCCTGCTTCGGCCAGCGCCCGAGAACCTCGTAGGAAACCCGCAGGTACTTGCGGTCCTCGTCGGCAACGCCGTGGGTGCCGGCCACTTCGGACGTCACCCAGGTGGTGAACGCCTCTCCGTCCAGATTGTCGTCGAACAGCTTCTCCTGGCCGACCACGAGCGGTTTTTCTTCGTCTCTCTTGATCGAGACCACGCTGTAGCGAACCAGCTTGACCATGTTGTCGCTGAGGCTCGTCTCCACGGGGCTCCTCCTTCGAACGATCAGATGTTTTCGAGCGCCTGGCGGATATCGTCCAATACCCGCACGTGGCGCTTCTCGAGCTCGCGGGGCTGCCGGGGCCAGCGGCGCGATACGACGTAGTCGACCCGCAAGTGCTTCTCGTCTCCGGTCGCGAGCCGTTCGGATCGGGCGAGGTGGCGGTAGCCGTCCGACGCCAGGTACTCCGCGATGCGCCACGAGGCGAACGCCTCTGGGGTCATGCGGTCGGTCACCACCACCGTGCCCGCCCCTTTGGGCATCGTCCGCTCCTCGTCCCGCTTGATCGAGACGATCGTGTAGGCGACCAGCTTGACCATCTCGTCGTCCAGGTCATAGGGCGAAGGCAGGTCGTACTTCTGCCCCAGGCCCCCGACCGACGTCTGGGCGGGCATCCCATCGCCCGGGTCGTGATCACGCGTCATGCGCCCGGCTCCTTGTGCCGACCCGGAACCGGCCGTCCGGGTCGACGATCTGCAGTACGTTGAGCATCGACAGGGCGTGGGGAGCGACGCCGATGGCCGAGTTGACGCCGATCAGGCCCACGGCACCGGCGAGCCGCCCCCGGCCGACCACCACCGGGCCCACGCCCCCGTAGCGCATCGCGGGCTGGCTCGGCAGCGACGGGAAGCGCAACCCGAACGAGCGGCCCAGGGGCACCTCCACTTCGATCTCCCCGATCTCGCCAGCCTCCCCGATCTCACCATCGAGGCCGCCCTCGGCAACGAACCGGTACCGGTTGTGGGTGGTGAAAGTGTTCGGTCGCTCGGAGGTTCCCGGCGGCGCGAGGATGTCGAGAGAGACGTTCGCCATCAGCTCCGCCACGACCTGGCCCGTCTCCATGCGGCTGCACACGCCCTCCCTGGCCGGAGCGAAGGTGCGCAGATCCACCGCCCGCATCTGGGCGGGGGTGATCAGGCTCACCAGGCCGGGCCCCGGAGGCGGCCCGTACTCGGTCCTCACGTCCGGCCCCCGCTTCTCGCCCCGCATGACGACGAAGGTGGACCGCGGGGAGACTCCCGGGGCCTGGGTCGTCCCCGGAGGCTCGCCGCGTGCCGCCAGCCGACCTTCGGGATCGATCATTCTGCACGTCACGCTGCCCTCGAAGCCGAGGTCGTGGAGCTCGCCGTTGAGCACGAACGTGCCCTCCAGCCCGCGCAGCTTGCCGCGTCCCTCGGTGACGTCGCCGACGCCTCCGGCGAGCACCACGGGTTGCCCCCCCGCGCTCACCGGCCACGTCCTCCCCACGCCGTACCCCCGGAAACCGTCGTTCCCGTCGCCGCAGCGCACGTCCACGTCCACCATGGCGAACGCCTGTGATCGCCACGGATCGTACATACGGATTGGAGGCTCGCGGCCCGGGGTCCAGGCCAGGTCCTCGGGACCGAACAGGAAGCGCCCGGAGAGCTCGCCCATGGCCTTCCCCACCGCCTGCCGCACCCGCGGGCCACCGGTTCGCGGCGGCATCAGGCACGCGTCGAAGCCGTGCAGACGGCTCGCCACGTCCAGGCCATAGCCGCCGTCGATACCGAAGTAGTCCCGCCCATCCCCGGTGAGCCACGCCGCCTCCGGGTGGCCCGGGACCGGAACCGCGTAGAGGCTCAACCAGTGCGCCTGGTCCAGATGGTGCTGAACCACCGGGAACGGGTTCGTCCGGGCGTTGACGTCCGGCAGGTCGGCGGTCACGGCGCCGGGCCTTGCGCTCACGCTCCACCTCCAGTCACCGCGGCGCGGAAACGCCGCTCGGGGTCGTAGAGACGGGCCACGTACAGATTGGTGATCACGTGCTCGCCCGGGGGAGGCGCGAACACCGAACCGGCGGTTCCGTAGATCATGCCCTGGCCCCCCGAGAAGCACCCCTTGCCACCGACGATCACCCCGAAGTAGCCGAATCGGAGGGCAGGCTGACCGGCGGCGCCGGGGAGCTCCATCTGGATCGACCGCCCTTCCAGGAAGTTGGCCGTGATCGCCCCGACCGCAGTCCCCGCCGCATCGTAGAGCTCGTACTCGCTGACCCCTTCGAACTGGAACGGCATACGCTCGCCACCGTTGCGCTCGGTGCGCCGAGCCACCTCGCGGCCGAAGCCGATCTCCTTGCCCACCACGGCCCCGGTCTGCAGGTTGCGAACGGTCAACCCCCGAGGGCCGGAGGCGGTGAGGTCGGCCTCCACCCGTTTCAGCTCCACCGGAATGTTGACCCCTCGCGGCTCTCCTTCCGGCGTGTAGCTCCAGTAGTTCTCCCACGCGTCACCCTGTCCCTTGCGGGCGACCCAGGTCAGGTAGGTCACGTCCGGGCTCGGATCCGGAGCCGATGGGCTGGGCGGGAGAGGCTGGTCGGTCCGCAGGCGGTTCTCCGGATCGACGATGCGCACCATGACGTGGCCCTCGAACCCACGCTCGGCGTTCAGCTCCCCACACAGGGTGAAGTTGCCTTCGAGCCCCTCGAGTCGCCCGAAGCCCCTCGTAAAGGTCCCGACCGCCGCCGCGGTGAGCCGGGGCCGGCCCGCCACCCAATGGGGAAACGTGCGACCGGCGCCGAAGCTCTCGAAGCCGTCCCCTTCGCTGCCGAGGAAGAAGGTCCCCCTCTGCATCGCGAAGCGCTGGCTGCAGCTCGGGTCGAAGGTGGTGGGCTCCGGCTCGCGGTCGGGTCGTGCGAACAGGCTCCAGGGGATCATTCGCCAATCGAGCTCGAGGTGTCCCACGAGCTCCGAGGCGGTGTTGGTGGCGCGGACCGGCCCGCCAGCCGCGATCGGCGCCAGGCCGATCCGGAACCGACGAAGCTCGAGTCGCGTGGCGAACCCGACCCCCCGTCCGTCCGGACCGCGGACCGTACCCCCTCCCGACGAGCTCCCGGCGACCGCGGCCAGGTCGAAGCTGGCCGCCTGGTCGACCAGCGCCTGAAGCCTCCGGGTCTCCTCTTCGGGCGACCGGACGGCCGTCGGCGCCGCGGCTCGCAGACCGCTGTCGTGCGCTCTGCTCATGACAGGCTCCAGTCCATCGCTCCCCACTCGGTCAGAGGTTCTCGATCGCCTTCTGGATCCCCTCGAGCTTCTGGAGCTGGCGCCGCTCGTACTTGCGGTCCTGTTTCGGCCAGCGGCCCAGGACCTCGTAGGACACGCGGAGGTACTTGCGATCCTCGGCCGAGAGCCCGTGGGCGTTGGCGACCTCGGACGTCACCCAGGTGGTGAACGCCTCGCCGTCCAGGTTGTCGTCGAACACCTTCTCCTTGCCCACCAGCAGAGGCTTTTCCTCGTCCCGCTTGATCGAGATCACGCTGTAGCGGACCAGCTTGACCATGTCGTCGCTGAGGTTGGTGTCGGGCACCGTCTTACCCTCCTTCGTCTCGGTTGCGGCGTTCGGCTCGCCGACGCCTGGATACTCCTCGTCAGCTCCTCCCGCTCCGGATGCCGGCCGGCGGCCCGGAGACGCTCGATTTCGGTATGGCCCCCGGGCCACCGGGACCGGCGCCGGCGCCGGCAGCTCGGGGGCCCCGGGGTCGAGCCGGAGCACGACCTCGTTCCATCCCTTCTCGGTCGCTCGGTCCACCCGTTCCACCACCGCTGCCATCTGCTCCATGGTGAAGAGCATGCCGGTCAACGGCAGGCGCACCATGCGCCCCACGAGCTCGAGCAATCCGTTCATCTCTTCCATCCCAGGCTCGCGGCCAGCAGCAGAGCGAGCAGCAGGACGAGGAACCAGCTACCGCCACCCGCCGCCACCTCCCGGAGGCGCGGCGCCGCCAGCAACAGCGCCCCGGCGACCGTGGCCAGGACCACCGCCGACGCACCGATGCCGCCGGAACGGCTGGTCCCCCGTGGCTCGTCCAGTCGCAGCCGCACCCTCGCCTCGCCCCGGGCGAACAGATCGAGCAGCGCGTCGAGCTTGCGCGGTAGCTCGAGCATCAGAGCGGCGTACGACGCGGGCAGCGCGGACAGGTCCGCCACGTCGAACGCTCCCCGGAGCTCGTCGGCGCTCCGCAGCATGCGGAGCTCCTCGAGCGCCGACGTCAGGGGTGCCCTCCCCGTCGGGCCGTCGAGGGCGGCGATCGTGATGGCGGCCAGACCCCGGGTGAGCTCCGCCGACGGCCATCGCAACCGGTAGCCACACTCCCGGGCGACGTGCAACGAGACGACCAGACCGTCGGCGAGGGGGTCGGCACCATCACCGAAACCGCCGTCCCGGAACGGCACGATCTGCCGAAGGTGGACGAGGAGCTCCGCTTCGGACGCCGCCTTCTCGCCCCCGATCAGCTCCGGCAGCAAGCGGTCGCAGGCGGAGCTCGGGTCGAGATCCAGAGCCTCCTCGAAGTAGCTCCAGACGTTGCTCCGGGAGGCGTGAGGCAGGGTGCGGAACGGACCGCCCACGAACGCCACCCGGCCGTCGTCGAGCACACGCACCCGCCCACCGTCGAGGGCGAGAGGAAAGGCCCGGCCGAACAGCGCCTGGTGCAGCCAGACGAGGGCCATGCGCCGTAACGTGTCCTCCCGGACCGACGGGTCCAGGAACCGGAGCTGATCGAGACCGACGCCGGCCGAGGCGCCCTGAACCAGCACTCCCCGGCCGCAGAGCTCGTGCCGCACCGCGGGCACCGCCAACTTCCCGAAGCCCTCGGCGTCGCCCGCCAGCTCGCTCAGGGCCTCGGCGTCGGCCTCGAGGTCGAGCTCTTCCAGGACCAGACCGTGGAACTGCCTCACGACGTCACGGCCCGGAAGGCCCGCCGCGCCCAGCACGGCGGCTAGCGGGGCGAGCGCCGCCGGCGACGACGAAGCCGCGGCCTCGGAGCGCGCCAGCACCACCTCGACCGGCTCTCCGGCCACCGTGCGGGCGCGGTGCCGCTGACGGCAGGTGCCCGACTCCTGTGGCCGGGGATCGATCACCGTGAACACCTCGTCCACCGGCCGTCCCAGCTCGATGGCGAGCCGCTGCCGGAAGGTCTCCGCCGGCAGCGGCTCCGCGTCGGACGGCAGCGCCGACAGCTCCAGGCAGGCCGCCGCCGGCAGCAGGTCGATCCGTGTCGCCAAGTGGCGGCCGAAGGCGCGGGGAACCGGCCCCAGCGCAGCGAGGGCTCGCCGCAGGCGACGGGCCAGCTCGATGGGGTCGAACGGCACCGGCGTGCGGCCACTGATCAACCCTTCCGCGGCCAAGCGGTCGGCGAGGTCGGCCCCGGCCACCGGCCGTGGGGTCCAGCTCCGCCCTGGCCGCATGGTCACGCCACCCTCCCGTCGCCGTGCCGGCCCACGTCCGGTCGATACCGGAAGATCTCGCCCAGGCGTCCCTGCCGCCGGAACCGTGGGTAGACGTGCTCCAGGGCCCGGCGGGAAGGCTCGGCCACCAGGAGGTTCCACGGGCCGGCGACGCGCTCCGCGGGGCGGTGCGCGAGGAACCGGTCGATGATCGCCGCCGAGGGCGTGGTGTCCGTCCGCATGAGGATCGACGACGCCACGCCGTTGGCGAACCCCGACTCGGCTTCGAGCCGCCTGCCGAAGGGCTCGAGGAGCAACCGCTCCAGAAGCGTGGGCTGGCGCATGTTGACCAGGGTGAAGGCCCAGCCGAGGCCGGCCAGGACGTTCGCCCGGGCCTGGGGATCGGGTGCCTCCGCGAGGCCCATCTCGAACGGCCGCCAGGTGGTGTCGCCGGCCGGCAGGAAGTTGATCGGGAGGAAGTAGAGGGCACGCCCGACGCCGTGCCAGAAGAAGCCCCGGGCGCTCTCTTCACCGAGGCGCCGGAGCGCGGCGTCCACCTCCCCCACCAGATCGCCGTGGAACGTGCGGGTGACGAGCCCCAGGGACTCGATCGCGGCCCCCTCGTAGCCCGGGCGGGAGCTCTCCCTGCAGGCGGCGAGGACATCGGCCACCTCCGCCGCCGTGCGCTCGCCCGGCGCCCCGGCCAGGAGCCGCTGGGCGAACGCGAGGCCGATCCCCGCGTGCAGCATCGTCAGGCTCTTCGCCGGCAACCCGGCGGACCGGGCGCCTTGCAGGAGACCCTCGGGCCAGCCCTCCGACCCCTCCGGCGGCCAGAAGTGGGAGGCATAGTCGTGACCGAGCCCCTCTACCGCCCAAAGCGCGGCGAAGTCGCCGAGGGCGTAGGAGCGCTCGACGAGGGACTCGAGGTCGAACGGCTCTCCCGCGGCGGGCACACCGATCCGCCGTGCCACCTGTTTGACCAGGAGGTAGACCTCCAGCTTGTTGCCCAGCTCCCGCCAGGCGTCGCAGCCCGACGGCGTGGGGGTGAGATACCGGGCCGTCCGGCCACCGACCGCGGCGGCGGCGAGCGCGGAGCGCATCCAGTCGGCCGGGCTCCAGACGTCGTCGGGCGCCAGGAGGTCGACCACGTCGCGTTGCAGCGCGTCCGCGACCTGGTAGGTGCCGAGGATCATGCCGTCGAGCTCCCCCGCGAGCGCCCTCCGGACACCGTCGAACCCCTCCCGGACCGCATCGTCCGGGGCCGAGTCAGGAAGCCACGCGGTGGCCAGGGCCGCAGTCTGGCGAGCCAGAAACAGCGACTGGGCCCAGGAAAAGGCGGTGACTGAGCGGAGGAGCTGGCGCATCATCGAGCCCTGGCGGGGATCAGAGATCGACCTCCATCGGACCCCAGCCGGTCTCCGCGCCGCCCGCGTCCTCATGCGTCGCCGCCTTCTTCGCCGCCTGGGAGGCGTACCCCGCCGCGCGGCGGGCAGCGTCGGTCCACGTCGTCGGGTCGAAGGCGCCGCCGGCCGTCATCATGCCGAAGGCGGCGTCGACCATCGAGCGCTGCAACCGGTCGCCGGTGCGAAACGCCGAGCGCAGGCTCTCGTCGAGATGGCCCTCGGTGGCCTCCGTGACGGACTGGAAGGCGCGGGTCGCCTTGGCCGGATCCATCATGTTGAGGAGCTGCTTCGCCCCGAAGAGCGACATGGCCCAGGAGAAGCTGGTCAGCGATTTCGTGAGCTCTTTCATCGGGTCTCCTTTCAGGTGCCGATCAGGCAGTGCCTCGCGATCCTCGGCCCGAACCCTGCTCGAGACGGTCCGGACGGCCGGGCTGGCGCAGTTGACGCAGAAGGGCCGCCACCGCGGCGCTCAGAAGCAGCAGTTGGGCGGTGAACGGATTCCAGCCGACCTCGGCGGGCGCGCCCCCGAAACGCAGGAGCAGCGCCGCCCCGACGGCGACCCCGGCCTGGGCCACGACCTGCCACGACGGCCCCGTGCTCTCGATCCCTCTCCCGGCGACCTCCGCCCGCACCGGGATCTCGCCGCGCAGAAGCTGGTCGACCAGGCGGTCGCCGCGGAGCGCCCCGTCGCGCGCCAGGCGGCTGCCCGAGAGGGCGCCGTCGAGCAGTCGCTGGGCGCTCAGCACGTCGTGGAGCCCCTTCAGGCGCAGGTGGCGGGCGCAGACCTGCTCGAGGTAGGCCCCCACCTCGAAGCCGGGGGCGAAGCGGCTGACCAGGCCGTCGATGGCGATGGCCGAGCGGATGTACTTGATGACGTCCCGCTCCGGCCACACGCCCGTCGCCCGGGAGAGCTTCAACATGTCGAGCATCACCAGGGTGAAGTTTTTCGACAGGCGGCGCGCGCGGCCCCGGCGCTCGTACCAGGACTCGGCGAGCCGGGCCAGGCCGTCCCGGAACCGGCGCGGGTCCGCCCCCGGCTCCACGGTCGACACCTTGAAAAACGCCTCGCACATGCCGTCCAGGTCGGCGCGGGTGTAGGCGAGCGTCATCTCGATCAGGGCGCGCCGGGAGTAGGCGGAGAGGACTCCGGTGATGCCGAAGTCGATGTAGCCGACCACGTTGCCCGGGAGGATGAGCAGGTTCGCCGGATGGAGGTCGGCGTGGAAGACGCCGTGGCGGAAGGCGTCGCCGAGGAAGTTGTCGATGATCCCCCGCGCGAACGTATCGGGCTCGAAGCCCTCGGCCCGGAGCTTGCGCGGGGTGACCTCGTCCCCGGCCTCGAGGGCCCTCAAGTGCTCGATCACCGGCAGGCCTTCGAGGTACTCCATCACCAGAATGCGTTCGGTGGTGAGCTCCCAGAGGACCTCCGGCACCCGCTCCGCCGGCGTGTCGGTGGCGTTGCCCCGGAGCCGGTCCATGTAGCGGGCCTCGTTCCTGTAGTCGAGCTCTTCGCGGGTCCAGGCGATGAACTCGGTGAGCGGCTCGAGCAGCCAGTAGAGGGGGCGGATGCCCAAACGCCGGATCAGGGCGACGGCGCCGCTCATCAACCGGATGTCGCCCGCGAAGTCCCGCTCGACGCTCGGCCGGCGCACCTTGACCGCCAGCTTCCGCCCTCCCAGCCAGGCCCTGTGCACCTGGCCGATCGAGGCGGCGGCGAAGGAGCCGCGCTCGAACCGGTCGAAGACCTCCCGCGGGCCGCTGCCCAGGTCTTCGACGAAGGTGCGCTCCACGTCCTCGTAGGGAAACGGCGGCACCCGGTCGAGAAGCTGGAACAGGGCGTTGCAGTACTCGAGCGACAGGATGTCCGGCTGGAGGGCCAGCATCTGGCCGAGCTTGATGAAGGTCCCCCCCAGCTCTTCGAGCACCGTCCTGAGGCGCTCCGGACCGGAGAGCCCCGGGTGGGGCAGCCACCGGGAGCACCGCGCGGCCACCCGAGGCCATCTCGTTTCCAGCAGGCGGGCCAGGCCGTGGCCCGCCACCGCGGCGAGAACGCTGGCGAGACGACGCGGGACGGAGGGGCGGTAGCTCGACGTCGTCGGGCCCACCCTGTGCCTCCGCTCCACGCTTCCGGCGCCCCTCAGGCGAACCCGTCCCGGCGTCGTCCGCGGAGGGGTACGTCACCAGCAAGCCGGTCGGATATCGGCTCGCGGCACCGGAAAAGTCCATCGGGATCCATCGCTGGCATCGCCTCCGTTCCGTCAACTACCCCATGAGGTGGCATTCCCCATTACAATAGCCGCCCCTCGGGGTAGTCTGTCAATGGACCAGGGGGTCTAAAAAGGATCGAATAAAGTGTTGAGATACCTCGGCGGGACCGCACGGACCGGCACTCCGGGGGGACGAGGCTCGCCCCCCTGGGTGCGTCACGTCGGGTCGTCGTCGGAGGGTTGGGCCGAGGCCCCCTCGGACTTCGAAGATCCGTACCCGAGCTCCGCCTTGACCTCGGCGATCGCCTCGTCGATCTGCTCGACGCTCAGCTTCTCGGGCCCCCGGCCGGCCGGATAGAACGGACGGCGGTACATGGGGTAGGTCTCCGTCCTCAGATGAGCGAGCGACTGATGCCCCCGGCGCGTCGTCCGCTCGTGGCGGAGCGCCCCCACGTCGACCGGGGCAAAGACGATCTTCTCGCCCGGTCCGGGGTCCGCCTGGGCGACGATCCGGCCGTCGAAGTCGACCACCATGCTGCCGCCGGGCCAGGAGAACGGCGGGTAGTGGGAGAGGCTCGCGCCCTGGTTGGAGGCCACCACGTAGGCGACGTTCTCGAGCGCGCGGCAGCGGTTGACCACCGTCCACCAGTCCATGGGAGCGGTCGCCCCCCAGGGGTCCATGTAGGCCGAGACGCGGATCAGCACTTCGGCGCCGTTGGCGGTGAGCTGGCGCAGCGTCTCCGGGAAGAGCCAGTCATAGCAGATGGCCGCCCCCAGCTTGCCGATGGGGGTGTCGACCACCGGGTAGATCTCCTCGTCGTAGCCCGGCAGGTCGTGGGGGCTCGCGTGGACCTCCCACGGAATCCAGGGGTAGACTTTGCGGTACTTGGAGAGGATTCCGTCCGGACCGATCAGACAGGTGGTGTTGAACACCACCTCGCCCCACCGAGCGTCCCCCTCCAGCCGCTCGAGAAACGTCCCGGTCTGGATGTAGATACCGTGCTCGCGGGCCTTGGCCACGTAGCGCTCGGTGTGCTCGTTGGGAATCGGCAGGGCGAGCTTGTCGTAGAGCTCACCCGCCGTCGGGTAGACCGGGGCGGCATGGGCGAACTCGGGGAAGACCACCAGCTTGACCGGCAAGAAGGGCGCGTAGCCGGTCACCGCGTGGTCGACCATGTCGAGCATCCGGTCGACGTGGGACTTGATCCCGGAACGGTCCGCGGGGTTCGGGAAATCGACCTGACAGGCCGCGGCGGCGTAGCGCAAAGAAACCTGATCAGACATGGGGCACGAGGATACCTCAGTGCCCAAAGCCGAGCCCTGGGAGCCTGCCGACAGCAAAAGTGGTGGCGCCCCTTGGGTCCGGCCATCACCTCGCGTCAGAAAGCACCACCACCCCGGAGAAGACGGGCCGGGCGGCTCGATCAGGACCAGCTCAAGCGCCTGATCGAGAGCCTGAGCCGGTTCCTGGAGCCGGGCGAGCAGATGGCTGTCCAGGCTCGCCTTCAGGGGCCGGGCACCGACTTCGAAGCCGAGCGCAGCCTCGCGTTCGGCGGCTCCTATGTCCTCGACCGGCTCTGGCGGGGCCTGGAGCTCGACCGCATCCACCGCGTCGATCTTCGGGCTAAAGATGGAGCCTTCCAGGTCGTCACCAAGCTCACCGCCGAACAGCGCAAGCTGCTGAAAGCACTGGAGATCACCCCACCCAAGTAGGTCCAGGCGGCCCGTTTCCAGAAATGACAACGCCCGGCCATGTGGCCGGGCGTCAACCCCCCGAGCGCTCTTGGCTCAACGCGAGCCTTCTCGCGAAGGCTCCGTGACTTCCAAGACACTCAGGTCTTCTGGGTCGATGTCTGGAAGCTTCGCATACTCCCCCGAGACCAGCTCCTCGAGGGGCTTCCGTAGCTCCTTCAGGTGATGGACCAAGTGCGAGTAGAGCTCCACCTGTAAATCGACCAATTTGTCGGCTGCCACATCTGGATCGTGGCCGAAGTGTTGATCGAGCTGCGCGAGATGAGAGCGAATGCGGTCGCTGGCGTCTACGACGCCTTCGAGGTGGAACGCTACCGCGCTCGAGGGGTCTTGCTCTCGAAGTTGGTCGAAGAAGCTCATATCTTCACCTGCGCTCTCTTGGCAAGCTCGTCGATCTTCCGCAGCGCGGACTCTCTCAGCGCCTTAGGCAGTCGCTTGGCCACCCTCAGCGACCGAGAAACCGCCCAAGTCAACTTGCCGGTGATCACCGGTAGGACGCGCCCTGTTTCGTTGGGCCACGGCTGCCGCAGGGTAACCGACACCCTTGCATGTTCAACGAGCTACCGTCCTGACCTTTACCTCAGCCAAGAACTCTTCAATCTCCCTCTCCATGGTCGTGCACTGTAGGCCTCCTGCGATGGATTCGCGTGCTATCAAGAGAAAGCGCCGCCCGTCTTCGAGCGAGAAGAGGAGGCCGGCGTCATAGCGAACACACTCGTGTGAACCAGCTACCTTCCGCTCCAGTACGGCGATGGAGTGTACCGGCGATGGGGGCGCGCCGATCTGGACGCTAGAGAACGGCAAGCTGATGATGGCGCGCTCTCTCTTGTTGATTGAGGTCGGGATGTCCTTCGGTCGCGACTCACGACTGACTGCAAGGACATGGTAATCCAGCGCTTCGTCCCGCGTATCATGCCAGTCACTCTCTATGACTACATAGGCCTCCCCAATGCGAATCGAGAAGCTCGGGGCTGCACACCAGAAGCGACAGACCTCCAGGCTTGGGGACAGGAGCTCGAGGACCGGATGGCCGAGGAGGGTGCCCAAGATGTGGGTCTCCGGTTTCCCCAACTGCACTGTCAGACAAGGAATTGCAGCACCTCTTCCTTACTTTCTACTCCGGCTCTGGTGGGTCATAGCGGACCTTCCTCGAGCGTGTCCTACCACCCTCAGTAACCCTCTGCTCTTCAAGGGTTGCGACGGATCCTCCCTCGTCGGTCGACTGCTCCCGGAAGATCAGAGTTCTCCCGGTCTCCTTGTCTTGTCCGACAACTTTTCCCTCTCCGACTTCCTTGACCGAGTCGGGGCCGACCGCTTGCTCGAAGTCCTTCCTCGCATCCTCAACAGAGCCTTCCTTACGCGCAATGTCCGGATTGTTCTCCTGAGGCTCTGCGGAGCCGAAAATATCACCGAACGTGCCGACAAGAACCGCAGCGCCAACAGCAGCACCCATGGACTGGGAGACCACCTCACGTGCAGCGGCTTGCTGGGGGTCTTCAGACATGAAGACGTTGGCGTCGAATTGCCGCTTCCAGTAGCCGAGCAGATTACCGACGACCTCAGGTAGAGAAGCCGGAGCCGGTTGAGTGGCGTCCTGCACCTGTCGCCCATCTGGGTCGGTGAAGGCCATGGGATTGCCGAGCACGTAGGCGTAGCGGTTCCAGCTCTGAGGTTCTCGTAGATTGCCAAGAACGGTGTCGACACTCATAAACCGCCCCAGATGGGGCGAGTAGTACCGAGCGTGCATGTAGTCGAGGTCGTCGCTGACGTTGGCGAGGGTCGCCGGGAAGGTCGGCATCCGCGGTGGGTCGGGGAGGTGGAAGTCCCGTTCGTGGACTGTGAATTTGGTGACCTCGGCGTCTTGGGTCGGGTCGGTGGCCTCTTCGCCGAAGGGGAAGTAGACGTGCTGGGCGAGGGTGGCTCCGGTGGTGCCGGTGATCAGCCTGGGGCTGCCGAGGTGGTCCGGGTGCATGTGGAGCACGCCGGACGGGGTTTCGAGGGCGAGCAGGCTCGAGCCGCGCCAGATGTAGTCGCGAAGGATCGACCAGTGGCCGGTGGTGTTGCCTCCCTCGACGCGGTATTGCCGCAGCGGGCTGCCGTCGAGGTCGCGCAGCGTGTAGGTCTCGATCCAGCCCGAGGGGTCGCCCGCGATGCTGCCCGTCCAATCGATGACGCCGATCCGTTCGTCTCCCGGGCCATACAGGTACTCGTAGCCGGTGGTCGAGGTCGGCC
>Ga0210122_1000274_pt1 | contig 17253 bp, 7 predicted proteins | sample Muzzi_CordB_D2_FD_185530 | JGI IMG/M metagenome (GOLD analysis project Ga0210122, IMG submission 185530) | Wetland microbial communities from San Francisco Bay, California, USA, that impact long-term carbon sequestration - Muzzi_CordB_D2 (SPAdes) | ecosystem: Environmental > Aquatic > Marine >... | reverse complement strand
ACTTTCCGGGTTTAGCTGTTTGGCTTTTTGTAAATAGGCAATCCTTTTTTTGGGACTCAGAGAGGTGATGGTGTACAATCTGCCCAACTGTATGACAGTCTGAAAATCATTTTGATTTTGACTATAGGCCGTTTCGAGTCGTCTGATTTCATCTGCCAGCACGCGGTCGTCCCGGATGCGGTAAATGTCATCACCTTCCAGGGGAATGTCCTGATTCATCCAGTACGGACAGCGGGACAGGAGATCGACGTAGGGATAGTCGGATCTTTCAATACCCCAGTTGGGGCTTTTGCCCATGCGCACGTATTTGCGTTGATGCACCATGTCAAACTGCCAGCCGGCATCCGTGCGGCCGAATAAAAAGGGTGCATTTTCCCAGCCTTTCTTCTTGCCGAAAAAGATAACCGCATAGCGATCATTTTGCAGGACTTCGTACGGTTTGTCTTTGTAGGTCAGCACATCTTCCTCGTAGCGCGAATCCGGCAGATTCTGAAAGTCCCGGTAAGACAGCCTGGTGATATGGGTGTAAACCCCCAAGTCCGGATCGCGCACCTTATCCTGCCAGCTGCGGATCAGGGTCTGCCAGGCTTCGGCCGGGCTGCGGCCGGCCGGATAATCCTGCCCCACCTTTGAAACCGTTTCGGCCCGGTATTCGGTTAGTTGACGTTTGGCACCGGCGCCGCCGGACAGCAATGCGCTGTCGAGTTGATCAATATCGGCCGCCGTATAATCCGCCTGGTGCTTGATCCGGGCCCGCTGCTCAATTTCTTCCAGCACCGCTACAAGCCCGATGTCCACCTGATTGCTTAAAAAATAAGATTTGAGTTGCTTATCTTCAATATAGCCGCAGAAAAGGTCGGTAAAAACATCCTCCAGTTCATATGATACTTCAATTTTAATGAGTTTTTCTTTATCGGAAAGGATTAATAATAATCCTCTGCCGCCGGTGTTTTGCCCGATCTGCCAGTTGTTGAAAAGTTCGGCCCCCAGGGACTCGATCGTATGGGTCGGGGGTAAAGACGGGGCCGTCACAATAACCGCTTCGATGGCGTAGTCGGATTTGAAACTTTCAAGGTAGCGGCCGGTCGATTCCCGGGTGTCCTCCAAGATTGCGGCATAATCATAAAGGTAGACGTCCTGGCCGGCGGGTCTTTTTTCCCAGTAATTCTGATTTAAAAAATATCGGCTTCTCAGATTTAATCCCAGGTAGACGACGAAAGCCAGAGCCAGAACCAGAATAATTCGAGCCAATATAGATTTTTTAAAAAGTTTCATATTTTTGTACGAGTTTGAGGCCCGACTTGTCCTACGCAGCCACCCTGATACCTCATTTAGGGTAACAGCGTGGCGCAGAAGTGAATCTTTGAACGGTGTCACATCAATTATAAGGGAATCCCCTGTTAAATTGCAAGAATTGCCGGGAAAAATCCGCGTTGACAACGCTGCCGACCTCCGGTATTTGATGGTTAGCCTTTTTTCTGTTTCGAATTTTAAGCTGTCGGGTTTCACGCAAATCCGATTCAGATAACTTTCTAACCTCTTCAGTATACATACAGCAATCTCTTATCAGTTTTTTTTATACCTATCATCACGCACGCGCTTTGAAAACGAAGCCAGGAATTTAAAGGGGGCATCAACATGAACGGCGAGCGACATCCATTTGAAAGAATTGCGCTATCATTGTCAGGGGGCGGGACACGTGCCGTTGGGTTTCATCTTGGCAGCATGTCTTATCTCGACCGAATCGGGCTGCTTGATAATGTCCGAATGTTGTCAACCGTATCGGGCGGCAGTGTCGTTGGAATGGGGTATGCTGCTTATTCAAAAATCCCCAAAACAGGTGAAAGGCCACTTAAGACACTTTACAAGGAATTGCGTGAATCCCTTCCCCAAAACCCCGCCCAGCTTGTCGGACTGCTCCAAAAAGCCTACCACAAACAGCCGGTGGCGCCATCCGGGCGCCGAACCCTGATTGCAAATATGGCTGAGCTGTACAATCATCTTTTCAACTTCTGCCGCGACAAACGCTTTGATCTTTTCTGGGGCGGCGAACCCACTCACCTGGAGGAAATCGTATTTAATGCAACTGAATTTATGACAGGGGTCGGATTCCGTTTTCATAAAAGTATCGATGATCGATCGAGCGGCAGTGAGTTTGCCGTTTTGTCACCTGGATACGCCCGGCAGGCCCGCCTGTGCGATATTCTGGCGTCTTCAACCTGTATTCCGGTCGGATTCGAACCGCTGGAATTTCCTGACGATTTTCGCTGGCCGGATGACACGGTATCGGTGCCGAAAAACCGCAAGACCTGTGACGCAATCTGCCAGGAATTACCCGCAAACCCCAATAAACCCGGCCGTAAAAAATCCGTCACGCTGATGGACGGCGGCGTGTATGATAACCAGGGAGTCTTCAGTATCCTGAATATTATCGGGCTTACCTACGACAGCCGGCGTGGCCGTGAAAAAAAAGGCGATGCTTACATACCCCGCGATATCAACCTATCCGGTATGTTCGGCGGCGGCGGCGGTCGGCAGGAGCCGGCCGAACATCCTGCAAATGATATCGATCTGTTTATCGTATCCGATACACCGCTGCGTGAAATGCCAATTTACGAGATGGCTAACAATCCGGAAAAAGCCGGGTTCCTGGATCTTGAAAAGCTCAAATGGATCGTCAGCATCACGCTGATTTTACTGACGGGTTCAACTCTGTTTATGGGCTACGCTTACTTTTCGACCTTGTTGTCCGATCCCCATCGTCTTGCAAACTGGCAAAACCACATCTGGGATATATTTATCTACGTTATACCGCTGCTCCTGTTGTTTGTGTGCGCAGGCGGCGGTTTTTTCCTGTTGGGTCGCTTAAAAAATTACTTTGGCTCCCGCCCGGCCTTTCGCAACAATCCGGATTTGAGACCCAAACTATGGCAGTATTTTAAAAAGCGGAAATTTTCCGATCTGGCTTACATGATTGAATCACGACTCAGTTCGGCCATAGCGATGAGCAGTGACGTTTTTATGAATCGCATCCGATTTCTGGGACTGGCGAGGGTTTTTAATTTGCCGCCTTTGAAAGGCAAAGTTATCATCAATGTCATTGACTCCATGATCCGTGACAGACAAGCGTTGAAAAATGAGGCTGCAAATTCAGAAGAACAAAATCAAAGCATCGCTAATCTGCTGGATGGGGCCGAGAGACTCTGCGATGATACGGTTTCCAAAGCTTCGACAGTCGGCACCCAATTCTGGCTGGCAACTGAAGATATGGCTGATCTGCTGGCCTGCGGACAGGCGACGATGTGTTACAACCTGCTAAGACACATGGACCAGATGAAAAAAGATGGTCTGGCTGATTTAAAAAGCGACTCATTTAATAAAATCTATCATCAGGCCGCCACGGACTGGGAGAAATTGAAAGCCAACCCCTATTATCTGATGGATGATCCCTACCGGGATTAAAAATAAAGAAACCATGCTGGAAAATTGCTGATGTTAGACCGCAAACGTACGAACGATGACCGGCGAAAACCTGCTGTGCAAACTCCCAAACGAATCCTTATCGTCAATTGCTATATGGATGACCTCCGGGTCCCGATTCGACGCAAGACCAAAATCCCGCAATCCATGACGGCTGTTTTTTTAGCGGGCTTATTTTCTGCCAGAAATTGCGACATCACGCTATATAGCGAGCTTTACAGCGGCCCGCTGGAGGATGAGCGTCTTTTGTCCGGTACCGACATGCTGGTAATGACGGGCGTCAATACTGCCTTCGACAGAATGCTTCACCTCACCGCCTATGTAAAATCCAAAAACAGTAAAGCCGTGGTCGTGGCAGGCGGGTCGGCCATTCGTGCGCTGCCTGAATATTCGAAAAAATTCTTTGACTATTGCTGTACGGGAGATATCGAGCAACTGGCTGATGTCATTGAAGATGCATTCGGGCGGACATACGTATCCGAAACATTTAAAGAAACCGGGTGGGCAGTTCCCCGCTTTGATCTGGTCCCCTGGATGACCATCATGGCTTATATTGAGTCAAGCAGAAACTGTTACTTCCGTTGCAGTTACTGTTCGCTGACCGCAGAGAACGGCAAATATCAACCTTACGATATTGGTTACCTGCGAGCGCAGTTCGTGGCCCTGGGCAGCCGGCGGATGGTGCATTTTCTCGACAACAATTTTGCATCGCCGGACCGGCAGTTTATTCTGGATCGTTTTGAATTGCTTCAAGAACTGCACGAAGCCGGATATTTTCGGCGCTGGGGTGCGGAGGTGACCAGTGATTTTTTTCTCAATGACGGTAACCTGAAACAGGCCTATGATTGCGGTTGCCTGGCTCTTTTTTGCGGCGTTGAATCCTTTGACCGAAAATCCCTGCTGCATTTTCGCAAATATCAAAACACCACGCTTCCCCAGGTGGAAATAATTCGCAAGTGCCTGGACGCCGGCATCACCTTTTTATATGGTATTGTCCTGGATATAACCAATCGCCGGATCTCGGAGCTTAAAGCAGAACTGGATTTTATTGTCGGCAATTCGGACATCACGTTACCGGCCTTTGTTACGCTGGCCATACCGCTTCTGAAAACACCTTACTTTTATGACTGCCTGGCGCAAAAACGATTTTTGCCGAATGTCAAGCTGCGGGACCTGGACGGCACGACCATAACCGTTAAGCCCCTGGATTCCATGACCCAGGCGGTTCAATTTGTGCAGGATTTCCAGACGCTCAGGGGCTATAAGGCCAGAATTATGCGGCATATGAAGAATTTTTACAAAAAATACCGGTCTGTCCTGTCATGGGATCGGATGGGTTTTGCGCAATACTGTGCCTTTCACCTCTGCACACCGAAACTGGCAACATTGGGCACTGATCTTGGCCGTATTTTCGGCAATGGTTATGGTAAATACACCCGGACCTATATCGGATCAACAGAAGTGCTGGATGCCGTTTATAAACCGGCATTTCGGCTTGATTCGAAATATGAAAGCTATTTCAAACCAACCATGCTGACCGATAAACACGGCAATCTGAGTGAGACCCTGCAGCCGGACCTGCTGATGAACTAGCGCATGCTGATTTTACCGGATACAGCGAACCAGAAATTATAATTCACTGAAGAAAAAAAACTAAATTTCACCGCAGAGGCGACGCAGAGAGTTATTTTTCCTGGTCTGAATTTCTGAGATGAAAAATCAGACCAAACAGCCAGCCTTCGGCAGTATGAATTATAAACATTTTAATTGAATAGACCAATAAAACTCCACCGCTCAGTCACTCCCGCGAAGGCGGGAACCCAGTAGTCGAATGGCCATTTCTGGATTTTCCGATGCCTTTGGGGAAGAATGACGAGTTTAGTCGCCAGGTTAACCTTGCAGTTGCATAAATCAAACTGGATGTATTCATAAAACCGCATATTTAGTCGTAGGAAACTCATTTGAGGTTGTGTATCTGGAGGTCACTGTCTGTTGAATCCAAAATTACACCGATGTAGGGTGGGCACTGGCCACCCTACGATATAGAATTTTCGCAACGTTAGGGTTAATTATGGGCATTTTTTATTTATAGAATTTTATCACATAGAAGAACAAATACCAAGGATTTAAAAAGAAGGAAAACCGGCCCGCAGGGCTTGAGTCTTTTTATTTGCCGGCCTCTCACCGGCAGATAAAAAATAGTTATCTCTGCGTCCTCTGCGCCTCTGCGGTGAATAATAAGCCCTTTTTTTAAACCGGGAGGCGATTAAATCCAGGCAACCCAATTAACCCAGCCAACCTAATAAACCTAGTCAACTTTATTTGTTAGTTCGCCAACCCGGCCGGCATTTTTTCGGCCAGATCTTCGTGCAGTGCTTCAGCCAGGTTGCCCTGGCTGTCGGTCAGCATGGTCGGCTTAAAGTAAGATTCGTACCGGGCGTCTACCTGAAAGGCCGGGGTATAGGCCGGGTCCAGTGCTTCGGTTGTGCTCAAATAGGTCCGTTTATACCTGAATCTGCTCATCAGGACGCTGCCGATATTGGTGGGGGCCGTGGCCAGATTCGGCGTGGCGAGCAACAGGCTGTTGTAAATTTCAGTAAACATCGCCTCCGGCGGCAGGCGTTTTCTGTATATGCGAAAAAATTCTTTCTGATGTCGCAGTATGCGCGTTCGATAGCCGGCCAAACACTGGATATCCTTGATGAACTGTACAACCTTCGGCAACGGATCGATCGGTTTCAACGCCAGGGTTTTACCGTCAAGATCCCGCAGTTTGACATTCGGCAAAAATCGTTTTTGCCTGAAACAGTCAAAGAAAAAAGGCGTTCCCAATAGCGGAATCGCAGTCGTGATGAAGGCCGGAAGCGTTACCTGCGGCGTGTCGAGCAAAAAATCTAATTCTTGCCTAATATTCTTTAGCGATCTGGTTGAAACATCGACCAGCATGCCGTAAAAAAAGTTGATGCCGGCCTCAAGGCATTTCTTGATGAGGTCAACCTGAGGGATGCGGACATTCTGGGGTTTGTTAAAATTGAGCAGGGCTTGTTCACTAAAGGATTCGACGCCGCTGAAAAGCCCCACGCAGCCGGACTTGCGGGCCAGTTCCAAATTTTCATCTTCAAAGAAAAAGTCGTTGGAAACCAGGGCGCTCCAGCGCCAGAATGATTTTTTCCGACGCAAGGCTTTCAGCAGTTGCAACCGTTGCAATAGAAAGCTGCGGTTGGTGCCGCCAAAATTATTGTCTAAAAATAACACCAGCTTTCGTTTGCCCAAAGCTTCGAACTGCTCTTTCAGGTAGGCCAGATCGTACTGCTGGTATTTGTTGTTTTCTGCACTCAGGCCGCAATAATTGCAGCGATAGTTGCAGTAACGACTCGATTCCACATACACCATGTCTTTCATAAAATAGGCCAGATCATAGCGGGGGATCGACCACCCTTTTTCCAGAAATGCACTTGACACATACTCCCGGCCAAAGGCATCTTCAATAACGAACTGCAGCTGTTCGATGTCTCCCGTGCACGGGTAGTCAAAAAAGCGGCCGGCGAACTTCGGGATGTTGCGAATAACGGGTCCGCCGGCCACAACGATTACTTTTTTATTTTTGGTACGCACATAGGCCGTTAAATGCAGCATGCGGTCAAATGTGGAATTCATTCCGGTCAGAATCAGCATGTCCGGCCAGCTCAACCGCTTTTCATCTTCCAGCGGGCCGCTGAAGATTTCATCATAAATCACGACATCACAATGCTCGGGGGAGAGTATACCGGCCAGATAGGCCGGCGCCATTGAAAAAGGCAATCTCCTGATGCGCCGAATATTTAGCCGGAATTCATCCAGACCGCAGTTGACTATTAAAACTCGCTTTTTTTTCATCGCTTAGTTGAATAGTTGATTGGTTGATTAAGTTGATTGAGTTGATTGAGTTGAATCGGATTTGATCTTCTCAACTTCCCAATTTCTCGCCTTCTCACCCTCTTTCTTTTAACGCTTTGCTCTATGCGCCATGCACTATGCCCCTTCCGCCATCAGATTCTGAACTTTCTGCATTTCCCGGGTGGCTTTACTTTCCGTGAACTGGCGATTGGCCTGCTCCCAGTGGTTGAGCGCCGTGCCGGTGTTGCCGCGGTCATGGCATACTTTGCCCCAGACCAGGTGCGTGCGGGCCGCTTCCAGCCGATTTTTGCCGGTTTCCAGAATGCTGATGCTTTCCGCAAAATGCTTCTCGGCTTCCTCCCAGCCCGGCGGGTTAAGGCTTACCATGGCCTGTCCCCATGCGCGGTATGCAACCCCGGCCGACCAGACGGCGCCCGTTATTTGGGCCACTTCCAGGGTTTGTTTGGCCAGTTCTATGGCATCGTTCCAATCCCCTTTAAACAGGGCAATTTCGGCCCTGGCTGCCATGGATACGTCACCCATAATGACTTTGCCACCCAGTTGTTGGGCCACTTCCTGTGATCTGATCATGTTTTTTGTGGCGATATCCAATTGTCCGCTGCGGCCGGCGGACCAGGCCCAAAGCGCATAACCCACATATTGATATATGAGGTCTTTTGATTGCCTGGCTGCCTCCACCGCGGCTTCAGCCGCCTCCATGGCCTGTTGGAGATCGCCGCCAAACAGGCACGCATACCCGATACAATTCTGGCTGACACCGATTCCGGTGAAGGATTTAAATTCGTTGGACTTGGCCAGCGCATCCTGAGCTTCGGACAACCCTTGCTTCCAATCGCCCATGCCGGCAACCCCGGCACCGTAAAAACTTTTGGCCTGAATCCATTGCGGCCAACGGGCCATTTTCTCAAACACCGGAATCGCCTGTCCGAGCATGGCGGCGCCCTTTTCCAGATGTCCCTGTACAATCAGGGCCTGGCCGATCGCCCCGGTGGGGATAACCAGCAGCTCCGGATCGGCCGCCTGCTGGGCCACCGGCAGGACCTGCTTGTAATAGCCAAGGGCTTCTTTCATATCTCCGCGCTGATAGTATGCCCTGCCCATCCAGAACTGGACGCGCGCCAGACGCAATGCATCTTCAGGTGAACGCTCTTCTGAACCGGAAATTGACGCAATCAAACGCTGTGCCTTGTCCAGACGCTCGAGAAGAACGTCGGCAGGATCTGTCAGCCATGATGACACGGTCAGCCTGATAATGGTATCGACCTGCCGCCGAACATTACTTTCTGTATCTTCCAGATGGTCAAGCGCCTTGAGAGCATTTGTAAAGTGAGTTCTGGCCTCGGCATGTGCATAGAGCCGGATAGCGGCCTCGCCGGCGCGGTTGAGGTAAACGTACGCGCGTTCCCAGTCTTCGCCGCGCAAAAAGTGCTCGCCGACGATGTTGCTGTACTCGTTTATGCGCTCGGCGAACTGTTCTTCCATGGCCTCGCCGACTTTACGGTGCAGGGCTTTACGGCGCGCCGTCAAAAGGCTGAAATAGGTCACCTCCTGGATCAGGGCGTGCTTGAAAATATATTCCAGTTCCGGGAACAGACGCTTTTCATAAATGAACTCAAGGCCCTGAAGGTTGAGAAGATAGGATTTGAGCTCTTCGTGCGCGCCGGTGATGGATTTTAGGATGCGGTAGGCAAAATCTCGTCCGATTACCGACGCGACCTGCATGGTTCGCTTGATATTGTCTTCCAGACGATCGATCCGGGCGGCGATCAACCCCTGGATGGTGTCGGGCACATCGATGCTCGATGCGCTGCCGTTCAGAAAGTAACAATGTCCTTCGCATTTTATAATGCCGTCTTCCAGCAACGTGTGGGTAAATTCTTCTATGAACAGGGGATTCCCCGAAGCCCGGGCCAGAATGAGTTCCTCGATTTCCGGAGCAATTTCATCACCTTCAAGAAGGGCCTGGATCAGTCGAATGCTGGAGGGGGTGCCGAGGTGAGCCAGGCCGATTTGGGAATAATAAGATTTGCTGCCCCACTGATGGTTGTATTCCTGACGATACATCAAAAGCAGCAAAATTTTGCAATCGCCCAGCCACCCGATCATGTAGTCCAGAAATTCTTCTGAAGTCCGGTCAATCCAGTGCAAATCTTCCACGGCGATAATCAGCGGTTTGTCCCGGCTTAATTTCAGAAAGAGGTTCCGGATGGCTTCAAAGGTCTGCTCCCTTTTCTGCTGGGGGTCGAGCGCCGCGAATTCATCACTTTCGACTTTTACCGACAACAGCTCTTCAAAAGGTGCCAGCCCGCCGCTTAAGTCTTCATCCAGCGCATCAGTTTTAATTTTCAGCTTTTTCTTAACCTCGGATTCCGTATCGTCGTCTTTGATCCCGAAATAGGATTTGATGATGTCCAGTACGGGCAGATAACTCATCGAACTACCGTAATGCAGACAGCGGCCTTCCAGATAGGTAAATTCTCCCTCGGTCAGCAGATTTGAAAACTCTAACAGCAGGCGTGATTTGCCGACACCGGCCTCGCCGACAATGCCGACCACCTGTCCTAAGCCGGCCTGGGCGTTTTCATAGGCGCCCATCAACGCCGTCATGGAATTTTTACGGCCGACAAACGGGGTCAGACCTTTGGCCACTGATGCCGCGATGCGGGTTCCCACCTCGCCGGTTTTTATCAGTCGATACGCTTCCTGAGGGGCCTGCAACCCTTTTATCCTGACGGAACCGATGGATTCAAACTGAAAAAAGTCTTTTGCCAACTTGTGGGTGCTGGCCGAAACCAGAATGCTTCCCGGTTCGGCCAGGGTTTCCATGCGTGAGGCCAGGTTGGTGGTGTTGCCGATGGCGGTGTAATCCATTCTGAGATCATCGCCAATGGATCCGACCACGACCGGTCCCGAATTAATACCGACACGCATTAAAAAATCCAGATTATAGGTTTTTTTTAATTTTGCACCGTACGCTTTCAAGTCGATTTGAATGGAAAGGGCTGCATGGCAGGCGCGCTGGGCATGGTCCTCATGGGCCACGGGCGCACCGAAGAGGGCCATCACACCATCGCCGGTAAACTGGTTGATGGTACCCTCAAACCGGTGAATGTTATCCATCAGGATCTGAAACGTGCCATCCATGATCTGGTGCGCATCCTCGGGATCCAGTTTTTCCGCCAGGGAGGTGAAATTGGCAACGTCGGCAAAAAATACGGTCACAAGTTTGCGCTCCCCTTCAACGGAGCTTCTGCTCGTCAAAATCTTTTCAGCTAAGAATTTAGGCGTGTATGTCTGGGGCTGGGCGAAATCGATCGGTCGCGCATCCGATTCCTGCTCCAGATTAAAGCCACAGCGCATGCAAAATTTTCCGCCGGCCGGTGTGACCGCTTTGCATTTGGGGCATTTAATTTCGATCGGTTGGCCGCATTCAATACAAAACCTGGCGGCAGGAGGGTTTGTCGTATGACATTTTGGGCATTTCATTGGTTGGTCTCCGTCACATATGGTTTGAAGATCCATCCGTCATTTCATTTAAATAGGGCAAAATAATCCCTATTAAAGCTTGAAACGGTCAATTTTGGTTTAGCAGGAGCATAACTTTGAAAGGTGACGCTGACTATTTCCGATTGACGCCACTTAACATAGATAAGTTTGGTAGGATTTGTCAAGTATTCAGTTTCTTAGCTGATACCGGCCGGACTGATCGGCGGCAGGTAGGGGACGTTTTATACTGGCGCTATAATAAGGTTGTGGTTATATTCAGAATGCGCTTTAATATTTCATCAATGCTTCGCGCAGCACTTTTCACTCCAACCAAGGGAGGGTGCCAATGCCGTTATTTTATGATCTCGATGGATTCGGCGGTGACACTGCCAGGATCGCCGATCGGCTGGCCGCCATGCGAACGGCCATGCAACATCATCCGGAAAAACCCGCTCAAAGCGTCCCCAGCAAAAATACCAGCGACACCTTGCTGCTTGCCACCTGGAATATCAAGGAATTTGATGGCGGCAATGCGGATAGCCGAACAGATGAATCCTACTGGTATATTGCCGAAATTATCTCTCATTTTGATTTGATTGCGATCCAGGAAGTCGGGGCCAACCTTGGCGGCCTGGAAAAGCTGAAAAATCGGCTGGGCGGCACCTGGCGCTACATCGTCAGTGATGTGACGGCAGGCAAGGCCGGCAACTATGAACGTCTGGCCTTTCTGTTTGATCGCCGAAAGATCCGATTCAGTGGTGTTGCGGGGGAAATTGTGATTCCGCCGGTTGAAGACGCACACGGCAACAAAATTGCCCCTGCCAACCAGCTGGCCCGAACCCCGTCGATTGTCGGATTCGAAGCCGGCTGGTTTCGATTCATGCTGTCCACGGTCCATATCGTCTGGGGCAAGGGCGATGAAGCATATCCCGAACGGGTGGCTGAAATTCAGACCCTTGCCTCCTTCATAAAGGATCGGTCCGATGATGTGAATGCCTGGAGTCAAAATATGTTTCTGCTGGGGGATTTCAATATCTTTAATTCCAGCAAATCCAATGCCGCCTATTCAGCTATAATCGACAACGGCTTCGTAATCCCGGAATCCCTGCAAAACATACCGCCTTCCAACGTTGGGTCCCAACCGCGCTTTTATGATCAAATTGCCTTGCGGACCCGCGAGAAGAACCTTGTGCCCACCGGCCGAAGCGGGGTGTTTGACTATTTTGAAGCAGTTTACCGCGATGGAGATTATGAAGCCTATGTGTCTGACATGATGGCGGGCAAGGCTGAAGACGACCCGCAAAATAAACTGACTTTCAACTCCAAAGGCGCTGTCAGAACCGAAGACCAACGCCGGGCCTATTACCGTAATCATTGGCGCAGACGGCAGATGTCGGACCATTTGCCCATGTGGCTCGAATTGAAAATCGATTTCGGGGAGGAATATCTTCGAAAAAGATTGGGGCAGTGAAACAATTCAAATATCAAAACCCTGGTTCTCTTCCCGGCCTGTAAGTGCTGGGGGCTGGAAGCGAGGCGATATCCTAGATAATTGATTCCGGCGTTAATATGCTGCCGGAGTGTTGGTGTACTGGAATGTTGGAATACCGGGTTTGGCGGAATGCGATCTATTTCATATAGATGAGCCTCATCCGAAATTAATCCGCCTGCGCTGGACCGCGTTTCATACCCAATATTCCATATTTCCACCATTCCAATATTCCATCGGTTACCTGTCGGCAACCACCAACCCCAACCCTCTATTTTCATTCCATTCTAAAGTTTTGTCCTGGATCTGCCGATACATTATCATGTTTCCTATTCTCAATCAGTAGTAAGCGATTTTAATTATTTAACAATCAATCATAGCATCACAAAAAGGTGCTAGTATAAGCTGTGACAGCCGGCGGCCAGGTGTGAAATGTCTGAATCCCAGGCACAAAAAAACAATCGTCAGCTAATTAGTCAAAAAAGTATTCCGGAGCACATCATCGACGGGTCGATCGGTATTGATTCGATTGAGGCCTTCAGCAGTATTCTCAAGCAGTTTCCGAATCATCCGGGCCTGTTAAAAAAATACTCCGATTTGCTTTTCCGGCAGGACTTGCTCGATCTGGCCGCCAAATCTTACGGCAAAGCCGCCCAGCTTTTCATTGATGCGGGCAAGTTGCTGCAGGCCCTGGTTGCCAAAAAGCTGCAGTGGCTTATTAAACCGCCGCCCAACAAGGAAATTCACCTGTTTTTGTCTGCTATCGATCAGGGAAACTTTGATGATTCGCCGCTGAAGCTGTTTTTTGACAAACTGTCAGCTAAGGAGAAGCTAGCCTTCATATCCGGTTTTGTCAGAACCAGCATCATTGCCGGCAAAACCGTAAAAAAAGCCGGGGAAAGGGAAAACGATCTTTATTTTGTGGTCTCCGGAACCCTGAAAGATTCGGCCTTTCCGTCCCTGGAGACCAAGGAAAAAGTTTATCGGAAATCCAATATTTATTTAAGTGACGACGATTTCTTCGGCGAAGTTTATCCATTTAAAAAAGATATTGTCTGCACATCCGATATTGAAACGGTCACCCAGGTCGAGTTGGTTAAAATTTCCAAACAAAAACTGATTAAGCTTTGTCGCTACTTTCCCAATATTGAAGTCGCGCTGATCGATCTGTTTAAAATCAGATCGATACCGGAGAATGGCAACCGGCCCAAGACCCTGCGTCAGACGGAACGACATCAGCTGCCCATAAAAATGGTGCTGGAAATTCCCCCGCTGGGGTCTATTAAAAGCCCGATTTCGATTGAGGGCTATTCCAGTGATATTTCAATCGGCGGCATCTGTGTCGTTTTAAACGGTAAAAGCGAACACATTCCCAACCTTTTGACCGATTTGCTGGAGGATGATCGAAAAAATAAAATCCGGATCAGTTTTCCGGGTGATACCATGGAACTCAAGGTGCGGGGGAATATAGTCTGGCGGCATAAAATTCATTTTAACGGACACAAAACCCTGGCAGTGGGGATTCAGTTTGAAGACGATACACCCAAAATGAGAGGCATGCTGTTTATGTTTGCCAAGAGTTTAGGAAGAATAGGCGGTGCACCTGAAACCAACTAATAGCAGGAAATTAATCGGGGGATCCAATTCTGTTTTACTGAAAGCCATGGCCGGTCAAATTTATCATTCAAAAGAAGCAAAGATTACCAGGGCCGATATCCGTGCCGGTGCGGCCGGACCTGCCTGCGAACCGAGGGATGCGGCCCTGCAATCCTACGGCCCCCGATCGGCAGAGATAAATATGAGCGGCGCTAATAGCGAAATACTGCCGGCCGATAACAGCACGCCCCTTTACAACAGCCGGATTATCAATACCTACATTGAATTTCTGGAGAAATTCTACCCGCAGGTCGATATTGATGCGGTTTTGCAGCAATCCGAAATGACCAGACATGAAGTGGAAGATCCCGGCCACTGGTTCACCCAGCATCAGACGAACCGTTTCAACGAGACGGTTATCGCCAAATCCGGCAATCCCAATCTGGCCCGGGAGGCAGGTCGATTCACCGTTTCTTCCGAGCGGGTCGGGGCACATAAACAATATGCCCTGGGATCGATCAGCCTGGCCTCGATTTACATGAAGATCGGCAAACATGCGGCGGCCTTATCGCGGGGCGCCGAAATATCAAGTAAGAAACTGGCCGCAAATAGAGTAGAAATCATCTCGCGTCCGACGCCGGGAACCGTTGAGAAACCCTATCAGTGTGCGAATCGAATCGGCACCCTGGAAGGCGTCGCCAAGCTGGTTACCAATAAGATGGCCGAAGTGGAACACCCCGCTTGTATACACAAAGGCGATGACTGCTGCCGCTATATCCTGACCTGGGAAATGACCGCCGCTCTCCTCTGGAAACGGATCAGCAAATTTATGCCCCCGGTTGGATTGTTGATATGCCTGTTGTCTTTTGCCTTCGTTTCCCGTCAGGTGTTATTGGCGCTGGGTGTGTCCGGGACATTTTTATGTTTAGTATCATTTCTATATACGGCCTATCTTGAAAAAAAGGATCTGGTCAAAACAATCGAAACCCAAGGCAACGCCGCGAAAGATCTGCTGGATGAGATGAATCTGCGCCACAGCAACGCCCTGATGGTTCAGGAAACCGGCCAGGCTGTCTCCAAGATTTTAAATGTGAGCCGGATTATGGATACAGTCGTGGCGGTCGTCAAAAAGCATCTGAATTTTAATCGCGGCATGATTATGCTTGCCGACCGGACCCAGAGCCGTCTGCAGTTTATTTCCGGGTTTGGTTACTCTCAGGAGCAGGAGACAATCCTGCTTGAAACGAAGTTTAACCTTGACAATACTGATTCCAGGGGCCATTTCGTACGGTCTTTCCGGGAGCAAAAGCCCTTTCTGGTCAGAGATGTGGCCGATATTGAAAAAGATCTTTCCCCGCGAAGCCGCGATTTTGCCCGACAGATGGGGGTCCAGTCATTTGTCTGCGTGCCGATCGTCTATGAAGAAGAAAGCCTGGGCGTGCTGGTCGTGGAGAATTTCCGCTCCCGCAATTACCTGGCCCAAAGCGAAATCAGCCTCCTGATGGGGGTTGCCTCCCAGACTGCCACCGCCATCATCAATGCCAGGTCCTTTAAAAGGATCCAGGAAAGTGAACGCCAGTATCGTCTCCTGGCGGATAATATATCGGATGTGATCTGGATCCTTGATCTTTCACTGTCAAAATTCACCTACATCAGTCCATCAGTTGAACGGGTCCAGGGGTATACACCGGAAGAGATAATGAATCTTGATCTGGAAGACACCTTAACGTCCCGCTCATACGAGATTGCCAGGGACGCGATTACCGAAGAACTGGTCAAGGAGAAGGATAGATCTCCTGACCCGTATCGATCACGCACTCTGGAACTCGAAATGTACCACAAGGATGGCTCTACCATCTGGGTTGAAGTAACTGCCAGCTTTCTGCATGACGACGCCGGTAATGTGGTCTCGATCCTGGGGGCATCCCGCGAAATTACCGAAAGAAAGGAAGCTGAAGAAGAAAACAAGAAACTGGAAGCACGGCTGCAGCAGGCCCAAAAAATGGAGGCAATCGGTACCCTTGCCGGCGGCATTGCCCATGATTTTAACAATATACTGACCGCTGTTCTGGGTTACACCGAGCTGGCCCTGGACGATGCTGAAAATGACACGCTACTCCACAAAAACTTACAGGAAGTGATTGTAGCCGGCAACCGGGCCAAAGACCTCGTCAAGCAGATTCTGGCATTCAGTCGTCAGGCCGATCAGGAACTCAAACCCGTCCAGGTCGAACTCATTGTCAAAGAAGCTGTTAAGCTCATCCGGGCATCATTGCCCAGCACGATTGAAATCGAACTGAATTTAGCAAGTAAATCCGCAACCCTGGCAGACCCGACCCGGATTCATCAGGTGCTGATGAATCTTTGTACCAATGCCCACCACGCCATGAGCGAAAACGGTGGTGTGTTGACCGTGAGTTTACGCGACGTAAGGATTGATTCCGGTTTTGAATCCCGCAAATTGGATCTGACAACCGGCGGCTATATGTGTCTGCAAATTCAAGACACCGGACACGGTATGCCGGAGGAGGTCCGGGCCCGCATCTTTGATCCATTTTTTACCACCAAAGATCGGGATAAGGGAACCGGCATGGGGCTATCCGTGGTGCACGGCATTGTCAAAAGCCACGGCGGTGCCATTACCGTGCACAGCCAGCCGGGCAAAGGCACATCTTTTGCCATCTATCTACCCCTGATTCGAACCGAAGTAAAACCCACTGTCCGGACCGCCATTGCGCTCCCCACCGGCAATGAACGCATTCTTTTTATTGATGATGAGAAAACCCTGGTGGATCTGGGGCGGCAAATGCTGGAGCGACTGGGGTATAAAGTCGTTTGCCGCACCAGCAGCATTGAGGCGCTCGAGCTGTTCAAAAGCCGACCGGACCAGTTTGATCTGGTGATTACCGACATGACCATGCCGATTCTGACCGGTGATAAGCTGACCCGGCAAATGCTGGGTATCCGGGCTGATATCCCGGTGATTCTGTGCACCGGATTCAGCGAGCAGATCAGTGAAAAAAGTGCCAAAGATATGGGTATCCGTGAATTTATCCTCAAACCCCTGGTGATGGACAAACTCGCCAGGACTGTGCGCTCGGTGCTGGACCGGATGCCCTCATTGTAAATTTCAAAATAGCCTACCAAAATTTTTCCTTGAATTTCCGCCATACAATCCAGAAACTTTTCCACAGGATGCTCAAAATTAACTTTTTAAACTCTAAAAGTGTGTAAACCGATTCCTATACTATGAAATCCTTTGCCACTTTTTTAGGTCAAAAATTATCGCTTCAGTTCCAATTCAA
>Ga0210122_1000273_pt1 | contig 17308 bp, 14 predicted proteins | sample Muzzi_CordB_D2_FD_185530 | JGI IMG/M metagenome (GOLD analysis project Ga0210122, IMG submission 185530) | Wetland microbial communities from San Francisco Bay, California, USA, that impact long-term carbon sequestration - Muzzi_CordB_D2 (SPAdes) | ecosystem: Environmental > Aquatic > Marine >... | reverse complement strand
ACCCGCCGCATCCTGCGCAGATCGTTCGCGTGCTGTTTACCGGCATAAAATGCCTGGTAGGCACGCAGGGCCTCTTCCACTTCGACGTTACTGGGCAGCGCCCTGGCCGTGTTGATGCCCAGCCTCTGCGCCGCCTTCTGCTTGGCGATCAGGAAACTGGTCTGTGATTGGGTTGACATGATGCGGGCTGCCTCCGCGGCGATCTCCCGCCGGATCTGAAGCAGTCTTCCGCTGCCCCGCTTTGGGCCCGTCAACACTGCGCGGATTCCCGTCGACGGCAAGCATTCTTCTGCGGGGCAAGGCGCACTGGGCGTGGTGTAGCGGGCTTCCACGGATGAAAGGCCGACACCGCTTTGCGGAAAAATGGCTCTGTCCCGAAGGGCCGGCGCTGGGCTGCCGCGCAGTGTGAACACGCCCTAGTAGTGGTCGTAGGGATCCTCTTTCGGTTGGGCATCTGGATGATCTCCTTCTGCTGGAGCCTCCATCGGTGGCAGGGTTCCCACCTGGAATACTTCCATAATTGCCTCTTTATTTTCAAGTCTCGCCAGCAATCCGGTCTTGGGGTCGATACGGGCCTGGGCGATTCCCTCGGGGATTTCCGGTACCTTGTCGGGCACGTCCCGGAGCGCGATGCGCATGAAATCTATCCAGATCGGAAGGGCGGCCTTGCCTCCCACCTCGTAGCGGCCCAGCGGGTCGTGGTTGTCAAAGCCGACCCAGACCGAGGTCACGACGTCGTTGTCGTAGCCCGAGAACCATGCATCACGCTGCTCGTTGGTGGTGCCGGTCTTGCCGGCCAGGTCCTTGCGTTTGAGCACCATGGCCTTCTTGCCCGTACCCCGGCGGATGACGTCCATCATCATCGAACGGACGAGGTAGGCATTCTGCGCGCTAATCACGCGCGGGGCCGGACTGGGCCGGGAGACCGCCGCGGACCGTTCCGGCCTGGCCTGTGCGACCGCTTCGATGTGCCCCTGTCCTTCGATCGGCAGGGGCCTGAAACTGGGTTCGGCCGCTTCTGCCGCATCGGCTTCATCCGCCGCGACCGTCTCCCCGGTGCAGTCGTCGCAGGCGATGCGGGGGCTGGCCGCGAATATGACAGTGCCCTTGGCGTCCTTGATCCGTTCTATGAAGAACGGGTCGACCAGGTAACCGCCATTGGCGAAAACGGCATAGCCCCGGGCGATACTGATCGGCTTGAGTGAAGCGCTTCCGAGCGCCATCGACAGGTTGGCGGGCAGTTCGGCCGCATCGAAGCCAAATGCGGACACGTATTTGAGCGTGTAGGGAATGCCGATATCCCTCAGCAGCCGGATGGAAATGAGGTTGCGCGAGTGCACCATGGCTTCCCGCAGGCGGGTCGGACCAAAAAACTTCTCGCTGTAATTCTGCGGCTTCCAGTCGCGCTCGAGTTCGCTGTCGTTGAAGACGATCGGCGCGTCATTGAGGATTGTCGCGGTGGTTTTTCCCTTGGCCAGGGCCGCGGAGTAGATGAACGGCTTGAACCCCGAGCCCGGCTGGCGCCGGCTCTGCACCACGCGGTTGAATTTGCTGCGCGTGTAATCATAACCGCCGACCAGGGCCAGGATGCCGCCGTCGTGCGGGCTCAGAGATACCAGCAGGCCCTCGACGTCGGGCGGTTGGGCCAATTGCCGCCGGCCGCTATCGAGCAGACGCGTGCGGATGATGTCGCCGACGTGCAGGACATCGCTGACCTTGGTGGGCCGCGGGCCGACGTGGTTACGGCTGACGAATGGCCGCGCCCAGCTCATGTCCGCCAGTGACAGGGCAATGGTCTGGCCGTCAGGCTGGAAGACCAGCGCGACATCGTCGTCGACCTCGGTCACCAGCCCCGGCGACAGGCCGGCGATGGGCTTGAAGGGCCTGAGCGCCTCGACCCATTGTTCCGTCGTGTGTTCGTCGCCGAGCGCTACGTGGGCCTCGGCCCCGCGGTAACCGTGGCGGCGGTCGTAGGCCTCGAGTCCATCGGTAACCGCCTGGTTGGCGGCGGCCTGCAGCCTGGACTTGATGGTGGTATACACCTGGTAGCCCGCCGTGTATGCGGCTTCCCCGTAACGGTCCAGCATTTGCTTGCGGACCATCTCCGCCAGGAACGGCGCTGACACTTCGGTGGTCGCGCCGTGATAGAAGGCCGTGTTGCGCGTGGCGACCGCCTCCTGGTATTTGGCCTGGGTGATGTAACCGAGTTCGAGCATGCGGCGCAAGACGTAATTGCGCCGTTCCATGGCCCGTTTCGGCGACGTGATCGGATTGATCCTGGAAGGCGCCTTGGGCAGGGCCGCCAGCATGGCGCACTCGGCAAGGCTCAGTTCACCGACGGTTTTGCCATAGTAGACGTCGGCGGCGGCGCCGACACCGTAGGCGCGGTGTCCGAGTAGTATCTTGTTCAGATACAATTCGAGGATTTCGTCCTTGGACAGTTCCCGCTCGATTTTCAGCGCCAGAAAGATCTCCTTGATCTTGCGGGAGAAGGTTTTTTCCAGCGTCAGAAAAAAGTTTCGTGCCAGTTGCTGGGTGATGGTGCTGCCGCCAACCGACTTCTCTCCGGTCGTTATCAGTTTCCAGACCGCGCGCCCGATTCCCTGGTAGTCGATACCCGGATGGACGCGGAAGCGTGCGTCCTCGCCGGCGATGAATGCGTTGGTCAGGTAGGCCGGCATTTCGTTGATCTTGACCGGGATGCGGCGTTTTTCCCCGAAAACGCTAATCAATTTACCGTCTTGCGTGTATATCCTAAGAGGTACCTGCAACTGCACATCCCTGAGCGTATCTACATCCGGAAGATCTTTGATAACAAGGAGATAGGTTATCGACAGGGTGGCCACTCCCAGTATGAACAGGACCAGCATCCAGCGAAATAATGAACGAAACACTTTAATCATGCTGTTATCCTGCTATGCTTAGGGCCGGAAATAAAATATATTTTTAGATTACACCGTCGGCGGAAAGTGGCAGACGGGATAGAAAATACACCAGGTCGGACAGGGAAGTTCCGGTTAGTGAGGTGTTTCAAAACACTTTTACCCGCTATTTCCCCTCGCATTTTACTAGCAGTTGTCCTTCGTGTGGTGGGCGGTTCTTCGCGCTGATGTCAATACGGCATTTGTGTATTTACGGAATTTCTGTTAAAAACAGCTATAAGAAGTTTCACTAAACCATTGGCATGGAAAAGGAATGGGGGAGTCTTGAAACTGTTCGGAAAAAAGAATGAGCCAGTCATTGGACTGGATATTGGCTCCACAAGTGTGCGTTTATTGCAGTTGTCCAGCCAAGGGTCCGGATACCGGGTCGACCACTTTGCCATGGAACCCCTCCAGGAAGGCGTGGTGGTCGAAAAAGCGGTGCGGGATGTCGAGGCCGTGTCGGAGGCGATTACCCGGGCGATCAGGGTATCCGGAACACGCGCCAAGTCCTGTGCAATCGCGGTATCGGGTTCAGCCGTATTTACCAAGACCATCAGCTTGCCGGCCGATCTCGCGGAAGCGGACATTGAAAGCCAGGTGCAGATCGAGGCCAATCAATATGTTCCGTACCCGCTGGACGAGGTCAGCCTGGATTTCGAAGTGCTGGGGCCGTCGCCGCGCAACGCGGACCTGATGGATATCCTGCTGGCCGCCAGCAAGAGCGAAAACGTCGAGAACCGCCAGGATGCGATCGAGGCGGCCAACCTGAAGACCAAGGTCGTTGACGTCGAGGCCTTCGCCATCGCCAACGCCTTCGAACTCATCCGCAAGCGCGACGGCGTGGGCCGCAGCGAGGCGGTCGGACTGTTTGATATCGGGCACGATCTGTCCACGTTGCTGATCATCAAGGGCGAACGGGTCATCTATACCCGCGAGCATCCCTTCGGCGGCCATCAGCTGCTGGAGGAAACCATGCACCGCTATGACATGACCGCTGAACAAGCCGGCTTTTTCGAGCGCAACGAGGAAGCCCCGGAAGACTTCGAGGAAGAAGTGCTGGAGCCCTTCCAGCTCAATATCATTCACCAGATCAGCCGTGCCCTGCAGTTCTACGCCTCCAGCAACGAGTACTCCAACATCGGTACCATCTACCTGTCGGGTGGCGTGTCCACGTTGAAAGGGCTGGCGCCGCTGGTGCAGCAGGAACTCGGCATGACGACGCGCGTGGCGGATCCCCTGAGCGGAATGGACATCGCGAACAATGTCGCCGTCGGTGTGTTGAAACGCAATGCATCCAACCTGATGATAGCCACCGGACTGGCTTTGAGAGGGTTTGACTGATGGCCAGAATCAACTTACTGCCCTGGCGTGAAGAACTCCGGCGGGAGCGTCAGCGGCAATTTCTCCTTTCCCTGCTGATGACCGCCGTGCTGGGTGTCATCCTGGTTTTTTTGGTCGGGATGGTCTACGACCAGAAAATTCGTCACCAGAACCTCAGAAACCAGCTGCTCCAGACGGAGATTCATAAACTCGAACTGAGAATTACGAAAATCAACGAATTGGAGCGCACGCGTGCCCGTCTGCTTTCGCGTAAACAGATCATCGAGCAATTGCAGGCGAGCCGCTCGACCACGGTCGAGTTGCTGGACCAACTGGCCAAGTCGATTCCCGTGGGGGTGACGTTGGTCAGCGTGTCCCAACAGGGGCCGAACATCTCCCTGGCGGGCACCAGCCAGTCCAACGCGAGGGTTTCAGCATATTTGCAAAGCCTCGAGCAGAACGAGCTTTTCCTGTCGCCGCAGCTCATCTTCGTACGCACGGCATTGAGGAACAATCAACGGGCCGCCAACAAGGCGGAGCCCTACGAGTTCAGTATCAAGTGCAAGTTGCGCCCACCGAAGACGACGGATGAGGATGTCGATACCGAGATGCAGGACGCCGCCGCCGATGGGACCAGCGAGGGAGGCGCATCAAAATGATTCTTGACGACCTCAGAAATGCTGACTTTTCGGATCTGGGCAGTGCCCCCGCGACCGTCCGCAATTCGGTGCTGGCAGTTGCGCTGATCTTGATTCTGGCCGCGGGCTACTACTTGCTGATAAAGGACAAGAGGACGACGCTGGAACAGGGGCACCAGCAGGAGCTGGCGCTGATGTCCGATTTTGAATTCAAACAACAGAAAGCCGCGAACCTCGAAGCCTACGAGAAGCAACTGGCTGACATGCAGGAATTGCTGAAGACCATGTTCAGGCAGCTGCCCAGCAAGACCGAGATGGACAAGCTGCTGGTGGATGTGTCGCAAACGGCCCTCGCCGCGGGTATCGACGTACAGCTTTTCCAGCCCCAGGCGGAAGTCTTCAAGGACTTCTACGCCGAGCGGCCCATCAGCGTCCGCATGTTGGGTGACTACCACGAGTTTGGTGAGTTCGTCAGCGGTGTGGCCTCGTTGCCGCGCGTGGTCATCCTGACCATGCACGATATTTCGTTGAAGCGTGCGGCGCCCAACCAGAGCAGGTTTGGCGATTCCGAGGGCCGCCTGATCCTCGAGGGGCAGGTCAAGACCTACCGCTACGTGGACGAGGAAGAGCTGGCTCAGAGGGCGGGGGGAGAAGCACAATGAACCGGTTCGCAAAACAGGCAAGGTACATTGTCGGTATGCTGTTGGCCGCCTTGTTGCTGACGGCTTGCAGCGAGGACATGAGCGACCTGGAAGCTTACATCAAGTCCGTCAAGGCCCGCCCGGCCGACCCCATTCCCCCGATTCCGCCGGTCAAGTCGTATATCCCTTATGAGTACGAGGGACTGAGTGCCCGTGATCCTTTCAGGCCTTCAATCACCGAAGGACCCGGCAACGAGAAAACGGCATCGAACAAGAATGGCCCGCGGCCTGATTTCAAACGCCCCAAGGAGTACCTCGAACGCTACGAACTGGATACGTTGTCGATGGTGGGGACGTTCTCCAAAGGGGATAACTACTGGGCCCTGATTCGTGACCCCGAAGGTGTCGTTCACCGTGTGGCCGTGGGAGAACACATGGGCAAAAATTACGGGCGCGTCGTTGAAGTCACGGACACACAGATACGCTTGAGTGAACTGATATCGGATGGCGCGGGTGGCTGGCTTGTGAGGGAAGCTTCCATCGCCTTGGGAGAAGGATAATCCGGTGGCGCAAGCGACAGCGCGACGTTGAGGGTACAGCCATGGATAGTACATATGATTTTGATTTTAAACGGATACTGGCCGGTAGGTGGGGACAGTTTATGAACAGCAGAAAACTTGGAGTTCACTTGGCGCTCGGTCTGGCGTTGCTGGTATTGCCGGCGTTGTCCGCATGGGCCGCGACCGACGTCACCGCAACGGATTTCAGCAGCAATGAAGCGGGAGACGTCAATATCACGCTGAAAACCAGCGGGGATGACCCCAAAGTGAGTGTTTTTGCGACCGAGAACCCAGCCCGGATCATCCTGGATTTGGCCGGTACCAACAGCCAGGTCGGCACCGATCCGGTGTCGGTGGGTGTCGGTTCGGTACAGAAGTTTTCAACGCTCGCTGCGGGTGGCAGAACGCGGGTCGTCGTGGATCTCTCCAAGCCCGTTGCCTACGACTACCAGTCGGGCGGCGGACAGGTCGTGCTCTCCATCAAGGGAAGCGGTATCGGTTCAACGGTGCCGATGCATGGCGGTATTGACAAATACACGGTTGAAAACGTGGATTTCCGTCGCGGCGATGACGGTCAGAGCCGCGTTATCGTCAGCCTTGACCAGGAAGGCGCGAGCCTGTCGGTCAACAAGAACAATACAGGACTGGCGGTGGACATCTACGACGCCAGCATGCCCGACTCCCTGAACCAGCGTCTCGACGTCGCCGATTTCGCGACGCCGGTCAAGACCATTGACGTCAGCAAGAAGGGTAGCAGCGTGCATCTCGACCTGAATATCCCCGGTGTTTTTGAGCAGATGACCTACCAGTCGGGAAAGAACTGGGTCATCGAGGTTTCCGAAGCGCCCAAGGTGGCCATCGGCGCGGACAAGGACACTCTGAAGTTCTATGAGGACAAGGAATATACCGGCAGCAGGGTGACGTTCAACTTCCAGGACATCCCGGTTCGCTCGGTGCTGCAGCTCATCGCGGACGTATCCGATCTCAATATCGTCGTCGCCGACAACGTTTCCGGAAACCTCACGTTGAGACTGACGAATGTGCCCTGGGACCAGGCACTGGACATCGTCCTGGACGCCCGCAACCTGGACAAGCGGAAAAACGGCAACGTGATCTGGATCGCGCCGACCGCGGATATCGCAACGCGTGAGCAGCAGTTGCTGCAGGCGCTGCAGGACCGCAAGGACCTCGAGCCGTTACAGACTGCCCTGATCAGTGTCAGCTACGCCACTGCCCAGGATTTGCAGAAGCTGATCAACGAGGCTTCTAAAACTTCCGGCGACGACAAGGGCGGCGATGCCGGGCTGTTGTCTTCGCGCGGTTCGGTCACGATCGACGAGCGCACCAATACGTTGATGGTTACCGACACGCAGGACCGCATCGAGGCGGTGAAGAAACTCGTGCTGGAACTCGACCGCCCCGTGCGGCAGGTCCAGATCGAGTCCCGTATCGTGACGGCCAGCAGCGACTTCAGCCGTGATTTGGGTGTGCGGTTCGGTGTGACCGGCCTGCACCAGCACAGCGCCAGGAACATCGTCGCGGTTGCGGGGGACGGCGCGGGCGCGGACCTGGTCAATCCTGCAACGGACCCCAGGGACGACGGCCTGGTCGATATACCGGGCATTCCGGCCCGCTACAACGTAAACCTGCCTGCCGCCAGCAGCAATGCGGGCACCATCGGCGTATCGTTCCTGACGGGCGACTGGCTGTTGGATCTCGAGTTGTCTGCGCTGGAGGCCGAGGGCGAGGGTGAGGTCATTTCGACACCGAGAGTGATCACGGCCAACCAGTCGGAGGCCACGATCAAGCAGGGCGTCGAGATTCCCTACGAACAATCCGCCTCGTCGGGCGCAACGGCCGTGCAGTTCAAGGAAGCCGTGCTGGAACTGAAAGTCACGCCGTTGATTACGCCGGACAACCGTATACAGCTCGAGCTCGCGATCAAGCAGGACACGGTCGGCGAAATCTTCCAGACCGGCCGCGGCGGTTCGGTGCCTTCCATCGATAAGCGTGAGCTGAATACGTCGGTGCTGGTGAACAACGGTGAGACCGTCGTGCTCGGCGGAATCTTCCAGGATGAAACCAACAAATCGGAAGACCGCGTCCCGTACCTGAGCAATATACCGGGTCTGGGCAACCTGTTCCGCCGTCGCAGCAACACGTCGAAAAAGCGCGAACTGCTAATATTCGTTACCCCCAGCATCGTCGAAGAAGCAAGGATCGTGAACTGATCATAGTTTCCGGTAAGGCAGAGAGCCCGGGTTCCCCCGGGCTTTTTGTTAGCCGGGCCGGCAACAACCGGTATGACATCCGTATTTGAATTTTCCCCCGGGAGCACACCGCTCCTGCTCAGCGTGCCGCATGCCGGCACGCGGCTGCCGAAATCCCTCTTGGCACGTCTATCACCCGCGGCGCGGTCATTGCCTGATACCGACTGGTTTGTCGACCGCCTCTACCGTTGGGTCACGGATATGGGCGCCGGCCTGCTCGTCGCCCGCCACTCACGTTATGTCATCGACCTGAACAGACCGCCCGACAACTCGGCCCTGTACGCGAACCCAGGGCCCGGCCTGTTGCCGCTGCAGACATTCAGCGGTGAAGCCCTGTACCGCGAGGGCCTGCAACCGGACGCGCATGAGGGCCGGCGACGGCGCGAGCGGTACTGGCAGCCATATCACGATGCCATCGCGTCCGAGTTGGCGGCGTTGAAGCGGCGCTATGGGTATGCGTTGCTGCTGGATGCGCATTCGATCCGCAGCGTGGTGCCGCGGCTTTTTAGCGGCAAGCTGCCGGATCTGAACCTCGGCAGCAACGGGGGCGCCAGCGCCGACGCCGGCTTGATCACGGCCGCGATGGCCGTGCTGGGGACCCGTCCGGAGTACTCGAAGGTTCTTGATGGACGATTCCGGGGCGGCTACATTACCCGGCACTACGGGCAACCGCACGAGGGTGTACACACCCTGCAACTCGAAATGGCGCAAACCGTCTACATGCAGGAAACTCCGCCGGTTTTCGATGAAAAACTCGCAGCGGCCGTCGAGCCGCTTTTGCGGTCGCTGATCACGACGCTGCTCGGGTGGCGGCCATGAGACGCATCCATTGCGGGACGTTGCTGCAGCGAGAGGGGTGGCTCGATAACGCCATCCTCGAAGTGAGCGGCGGCGGTCTGATCCGTGACCTGAGCCGTGGCGGGCCACGGGACGCCGACGTATCACTGCCCGGTGTCGTGATACCCGGCATGCCCAATGTCCACAGCCATGCGTTCCAGCGCCTGCTGGCCGGCCGCAGCGGGCCGCGCGACCCGGCCCCGGACAGCTTCTGGAGTTGGCGCGAGGCGATGTACCGCTGCGCGCGCCAGATCGGGCCGGACGAGCTGATGACCGTGGCTGCCTGGGTGTTTGCCGAGATGCTGAAATCGGGATACACGAGCTGCGGCGAGTTTCACTATGTCCACCACCGGCCGGGCGGCGCACCTTACGGCCGTCCCGCGGAGATGTCCGCGCGTTTGCTCGAGGCCGCCAGCGCCAGCGGTATCGGCCTGACCCTGCTGCCGGTGCTCTATTGCTCCGCCGGTCTTGCCGGGGAACGGCTGACGGCTGCGCAGCAACGCTTTTTCAACACGCCGGAGCAGTACCTGCGTCTGCTCGAGGACTGCCGGGACCTGCTTGCCGGTCTGCCCACGGCCGTGCTGGGGATCGCACCTCACTCGCTGCGAGCGGTGCCGGCGACCGCCCTGAACGAGGTGCTGAACGGCTGGCCGGACAAGGACTGCCCCGTTCATATACATATTGCCGAGCAGCCCGCCGAGGTCGAGGACTGCGTAGCGCACCTGGGTGCGCGGCCGCTCGAATATCTGCTGCGGGAGTGCGAGGTCGGCGATCGCTGGTGCCTGGTCCATGCAACCCACGTCAACGAATCCGAACTGCGGGGCGCGGCTGCCGAGCGCGCCGTTATCGGGGTCTGTCCGACCACCGAGGCGGACCTGGGCGACGGTGCTTTCGCGACCGCGGACTGGATCCGCGCCGGCGGCCGTTTCGCCATCGGTTCCGACAGCAACGCGCGCATCGGCGTCGCGGAGGAGTTGCGGTTAATGGAGTACAACGCCCGCATGCGCAGCGGGCAGCGCAACGTGCTCCGCGCACAAGGCCAGAGCTGCGGCCGGTTTCTCTACCAGCACGCCGCGCGCGCGGGCGGCAGGGCGATCGGCCAGTCCGTGGGCACCCTCGAGCCCGGCTTTCGAGCCGACCTCGTGGAGCTTGATGCGGATCACGAGCTGTTGTCGGGCCGACAGCCCGACGAGGTGATGGACAGCTGGGTGTTTGCCGGCGGGAATGGCATGATCCGCGCGGTCTGGGTCGCGGGCCGGCCTGTGGTCGAAAACGGCCGCCACCGCGACGAGGACGTCTTGCGCCTCGCATTTCGGCGGGCTGCCGCCGGCATGGCCCGCTAGCCGATGAGAGACCTGCCGTTCTCCAGCGCCGCCGAGCGCAACAAGGGACCGATACTGACGCAGTTAAAGCGGCTGCTACCCGCCTCGGGCAGACTGCTGGAAGTGGGCTCCGGCAGCGGGCAGCACGCGGTCTCGTTTGCCGCGCATTTTCCCGGTCTCGAATGGCAAGCCAGCGAAACCGCCGAAAACCTGCCCGGTTTGCGCGCGCGCATCTGTCTCGAGGGCGGTTGCAACCTGCCGCCGCCTTTGCAACTGGACGTGTTGGCGGACCCCTGGCCGCGGATCACCTGCGTGGCGGCATTTTCGGCCAATACGGCGCATTACATTCCGTGGCCGGCGGTAACGGCCATGTTCAGGGGCATCGGTGGCTGCCTTGAACCCAATGCGGTGTTCTGCCTCTACGGGCCCTTCAATATCGACAATGCCTTCACATCGGCATCCAACGAACGCTTCGACAACTGGTTGCGCGCGGGCGACCCGCGCCGGGGCATCCGCGACCTGGCGGCTATCGGGGCGCTGGCCAATGACTGTAAACTGCACCTGCAGCAGCGAATCACGATGCCCGCGAACAACTTTTTGCTGGAGTTCAGAAAACAATGAGCCTACACGCGGAATTCAACTGGCAACGCCTGATACAGCAGGCCCGCGGGCTGTTGGGCGTTACCACCAACCGCATTTCCAATGCGGCCAATTTGAGCGCGCTGATCTACCTGGAAGTGCCGGATATCAGCTGGGTCGGGTTTTATTTCCTCGAGGGCGCCAACCTGCTGGTCGGTCCTTTCCAGGGCAAGCCCGCCTGTGTCAGCATCGATCTGGGCGCGGGGGTCTGCGGTACCGCGGCGGCACGGGGGAGCACGCTCGTGGTCCCGAACGTGGATGAGTTCGACGGGCATATCGCCTGCGATGCGGCGGCGCGTTCGGAGGTCGTCGTACCGCTCATCAAGGACGGCTCGCTGATCGGTGTCCTGGACGCCGACAGCAGCCGGCTGGAACGGTTCGCACCCGCGGATGTGAAGGGTTTGGAGGCGCTTGCGCAGGCGTACCTTGCTGCCGTCGACTGAACGGCCGCTCCTACTTCAGTCCGAGTTCCTTTCTGAGTTTGAAATGCAGCAGGACGGCGTCGTGAAGGTCACGTCCGAAGCCGGTAGGAAAGCCGACGACCGCCAGTGCCCCGGTGGGCATCTTGTGTATGCGGTGTGCGTCCTCCCGCTTCAGCACACTGATCAGGAACTGATGGAGACCCGGGTTGTGGCCAACCATCAGCAGGCGGTCGCCGTGGCAGAAGGCGTCCGCCGCGAGGCTGGCGAGCCGCTCCATCGAGGCGCCGTACATGGCGGCGTCGTAGTTGGTGGCGGCGCGCAGCTGCGGCCAATGAGCCAGCAGGGGTGCGAGCGTCTCGCGTGTCCGCCTGGCCGGCGAGCATAGCACGGTGTCCGGGGGCTGGAGGCTGTTCTTCATCCAATCTGCGAGTACCCGCGCATGGCGGATGCCCCGCTCGCTCAACGCGCGCGCAAAATCACTGGCGGCCGGGTTCCAGGGTTCGGCCTTGGCATGACGCAACAGGTAGAGGCGTTTTTTCATGCCGCGTCGAAGGGCAGGTTTCCCGGGTCCACGTTACCGCCGGAAACAATGACGCCCACGCAGCGGCCTGCAATGCGCCCCGGGTTGGCCAGCAGCGCGGCGACGACCGTTGCGGACGAAGGTTCGATCAGCATGCGGAAATGCTGCCAGACGAGCGCCATCGCCTCGACGATGGCGCCGTCGCTGACCGTGACGATGTCGTCCACGTACCGCTGCACGATTTGAAAATTGAGCGTGCCGATGATGGCGCGCAGACCGTCCGCGATGGTGTCGATCCGAAAATTGGTAACGCGCTGTCCGAGTTGCAGGCTCAGCGTCGCTTCACCAGCGCCTTCCGGTTCCACACCGACCACGCTCACGCCCTCGATGAGCGCGTGCGCGGCAATGGCGGTACCGCTGATGAGGCCGCCGCCGCCGACCGGCGTCATCAGCACGTCCAGGTCACCGCACTGCCGGGCAAACTCGAGCGCAGCCGTGCCCTGGCCGCAGATGATATCCGGGTGGTCGTAGGGCGGGACCGGTATACAGCCGCCGGCGACCAGTTCGGCCAGCCCCTTTTCCCGGTCCGCCTGGGTAGGCGCACAGAAAACGATCTCGCCGCCATGACGGCGCACGGCTTCGATCTTGGTCCTTGACGAGTTCTCGGGCATGACCACCCGGGCCCGGCGCCCGTGGTTGGCGGCCGCCAGCGCGAGTGCGGCCCCGTGGTTGCCGGAGGAATGAGTGGCGACGTCGCCTTCGACACCGGCCTCTTCGAGGCAGGCAACGGCATTGCTGGCGCCGCGGAACTTGAACGCCCCGGTGCGCTGGAGGTTTTCGCATTTCAGCCACACGTTGCAGCCGAGCAAACGGTTGAAATCCGGGTCCGTCAGCACCGGCGTCGTGCGAATCGCCCCCGCGATACGCCGCTGCGCGCTCCGGATATCCTCGAAAGTCGGAATTTGCACTGCAGTTGCATGGTCCATATGCATATAATACTGAGCCCTGCGATACTTTAACCAGCGAATTTTCAAGGAAAGTGCTTATGCTGCAGACCGCCGCCGATCATGTCGTCTACCGCAAGGATTACACGGCATACCCGTGGGATGTGAAGGACCTCGAACTGCGTTTCGATGTCGGTCTGGACACGACCGTCGTCGAGGCGAGCATGGTGCTCGAACTGAAGGACGCGTCCGCGGGACCGCGAGACATCGTTCTGAACGGCAGTGACCTGACACTCGTTTCGCTGTCTCTCGACGGCAAGGCCCTGGACGATGGCGACTATGTGATCGACGGGGAGGAACTGACCATCGCCAACGCGCCGAGCCGGTGCGAGCTGCGCTCGACGGTCAAGATCAGTCCGGCGAGCAATACCGCGCTCGAAGGCCTGTACCTGTCCGGCAAATTCCTGCTGACACAGTGCGAGGCGCAGGGTTTCAGGAAGATTACCTGGTTCCCGGACAGGCCGGACGTCATGACCACGTACCGCGTGACGCTGGAAGCCGACAAGACCGAGTTTCCGGTATTGCTCTCAAACGGCAATTGCGTCGAACGTACCGATCTGCCCGAAGGACGGCACCGGCTCTGCTGGAACGACCCGTTCCCGAAGCCGAGCTACCTGTTCGCCATGGTGGCCGGTGACCTGTCGTTGGTCGAAGACCGTTTCACGACCCGCAGCGGCCGTGACGTCACGCTCAGAATCTATGTCGAAGCGGAGAACGTCGACCGTTGCGAACACGCCATGACCTCCCTGAAGAAGGCGATGCGCTGGGATGAGGAGCGCTTCGGCCTGGAGTACGACCTGGATATTTATCATATCGTCGCCACCAATGACTTCAACATGGGCGCGATGGAAAACAAGTCGCTGAATATCTTCAATTCCAAGTACGTGCTGGCGCGGCCCGACACGGCGACCGACACGGACTACCGCGGGATCGAGGGCGTTATCGGGCATGAATACTTCCATAACTGGACCGGCAACCGCGTGACCTGCCGGGACTGGTTCCAGTTGACGCTGAAGGAAGGGCTGACCGTCTTCAGGGACGAGGAGTTTTCGGCCGACATGCAGTCGCGCGCGCTGAAGCGGATCCAGGTGATCCGCGACCTGCGCGGCCGCCAGTTCCCCGAGGACGACGGTCCGATGTCACACCCGATACGTCCCGATTCATACAAGGAAATCAATAATTTCTATACGGCGACGGTATACCAGAAAGGCGCGACCGTGATTCGCATGCTGCACACGCTGCTGGGTGAGGACGGATTCCAGAAGGGTATGCGGCTTTACATCGAGCGCCATGACGGTCATGCCGCGACCTGTGACGATTTCCTCGCCGCCATGGCCGATGCGAACGGCGCGGACCTGGCGTTGTTCAGTCGCTGGTACAGCCAGTCGGGTACACCGCAGGTCCGCGTTACCGACCACTACGAGGCGTCCGCGCGACGCTACACGCTCACCGTGGAGCAACACACGCCGCAGACCCACGACCAGGCGAAGAAACAGCCGCTGCTGTTGCCATTCGCCGTGGGCTTGCTGACGGCCGGTGGTGACGAGTTGCCGCTGCGGTTGGCGGGTGAGCCCGAAGCGGCCGCCCCCGGTACCCGCCTGCTGCTGGTGCGGGAGGCGAGCGAGACGTTTACCTTCGTCGACGTGCCGGAGGCGCCGGTGCCGTCCCTGTTCAGGGATTTTTCCGCTCCGGTCAAGTTCCACTATGACCATACGCCGGGGCAGCTGGCGACGCTGATCGCGTCCGACAGTGATGCGTTCGTGCGCTGGGATGCGGCTCAGCGGATGGCGGAGTCCGCCATTCTCGAACAGGTCCGGGCGCGGGCGGAGGGCCGCGGGATGACACTGGACGCGGATCTTGTCGAAGCGTTCAGGGGTATTCTGGTCGATCGGGAAGCGGACCCGGCGCTGTTGTCCGAGGCCATGATGATGCCCGACGAGGATTATCTGGCGGAGCAGATGGAAGTGGTGGACGTCGATGGTATCCACGCGGCACGCCGCTTTGTCCGCAAAGGGCTCGCGGCGGAGCTGCAAAGCCTGTTTGCCGCCCGCTACGGGGAACTCGACAACGGCCGTGAGTACCGCAAGACGGCCCGGGCCATGGCGGAGCGCAGCCTCAGGAACACCTGTCTGGCCTACTTGATGAGAACCGGGCAGGGGGAGTCGCTGGCCCTGACACAACTCGAGCGCAGCGACAATATGACCGACACGCTGGCGGCCCTGCAGGGGTTGATCTTCGCCGACTCGGAACACGCGGCGGGGGCGCTTTCGGATTTCGAGGCGAGATGGAGCGAGGATGCCCTGGTCATGGACAAGTGGTTCACGCTGCAGGCCATCAAGCCCGGCGCCGCGACGCTGGCAACGGTGCGCAAGCTGATGCGTCACCCGGCGTTCAGTATCCGTAACCCGAACAAGGTTCGTGCCCTGGTCGGTGTGTTTGCAATGCTCAATCCGACGGGGTTCCACGCAGCGGACGGGTCCGGTTACGCCTTCCACGCGGACCGTGTCATCGAACTGGACCGGCTCAACCCCCAGGTTGCAGCCAGGATGGCCACCGCTTTCAACCGCTGGAAACGCTACGACGAGAGCAGGAAAGCGCTGATGCAGGCGCAACTTGAACGCATCGCGGCCGCCGAGGGCCTGTCGGGCGACGTCGCGGAAATCGTCAGCAACGCGCTGCGTTGAACGGCCCTGGCGGGTGTTCAGCATGGGTTCATCCGCTGTCTGTTAGGCTTGCTGCCAGGATGCCATGACACCGGCTGTGGCCGGCGCCGGAGGTCGTATGAAAAAGCTGATGATCGTTCCGCTACTTCTCTTGATGAGCGGATGTGTCACCTACTACTACCCCCAGGAGGCCGTCAGGGACGGTGTTTATTACGCGCAGGACGATCCGTCCCACGCCGATGATTCCTATGTTTCCGGCAGTGCGGGGTATTATTCCGATTACTATCCGTGGGCGTCGTTGGATTCCTTCTACCTGGGTTATGGCGGCTACGCCGGCGGTCACAGCGGTGTCGGCTGGTCGTTCGGTATGTCCTACGGTTTCACGCCCTGGTATGCCCCGTACTACGGCTATTATTCCCCTTGGTACGCTCCTTACTACCCGCGCTATTACGGGCCGTACTATTCGACTTGGTGGCCCTATTATCGCGGTTGCCGCCACCGGGGTTACTGCGGTTACTACCATGACTCTCCGCGGCACGGACGCGGTGGCCATTACCGTGACCGGCATGACAGGTATTCCCGCGGCGATCTGCGCGACCGCTATCGCCCGGGCACGACGCATGGACGGCCGGCGCGCAGAATCGAGCGCGGCAACCGCAGTCGCGACGCCACGCTGAAACGCGAGTTGGGTACGCGCGCGGACCGCTACCGTGAAACACCGACGCTCAGACGTTACGTGACGACGTCGCCGGCCGGCGAAGAGCACAGCCGCGGCATGATCGTCAGGAACCGTGCAGGAGCCAAGGCGTCACCGCGACGGCCGCAGCCCTACCGGGGCAATGGCACGCACGCCGTTGCCACGAGCCCCGGCACCGCGGCCGCCATCAGGCGCTCCGATTACCGTACCCGGCTGTCGTCCGGCGAGATCGTGTATCGTGCCGGAGCGAAGACGGGCAGGTCGCGGCCGCAGCCGGTCGCGGGGTCATCGCGTTCACTCGAGGTCGTAACGGCCCCGCCCGCCCGCCCGGCCGTCACCCGCGGGTACCAGGCCCGTTCGGCAGCAGACCAGGCACGGTTCAGGCGGGCCGTAGCGGACCGGGCGCAAGAGCGGCCACGTCCGGCCGGCGCCACGCGGAGCCCGCGGCCACCCGCGGCGCAGCCGGCTCGGGGCTGGTCCAGGCAGGCGCCGCCGCCCGTGCGCACCCAGGGATCCGAAGGCAAGGGCTACGCGACGCCGACACAACGCGCGCCGGCGACAGACGCCAGGCCGTCGCATCACAACCGCCGCAGGTAAGGCCAACGCCGCAGGCATGACCACTGGCAGGCGACAGGGCTTGCCAGTGTGCTAAATTAAATGCGCTTTTGGTGCTTGTTTGTATGACCGGGGTGCGGTTGCAGTGGCGGATATCATCACAGAGTTGAGGAGGCGTCGCGTCTTGCCGGCGGTGGGTGTGTACGCGGCAGGTTGCTGGGTCCTGATCGAAATACTCGACCGGCTGGTGCAGCGTTACATGCTGTCCCCCTACTTGACGGATATTGTGTTCTGGG
>Ga0210122_1000272_pt1 | contig 17335 bp, 20 predicted proteins | sample Muzzi_CordB_D2_FD_185530 | JGI IMG/M metagenome (GOLD analysis project Ga0210122, IMG submission 185530) | Wetland microbial communities from San Francisco Bay, California, USA, that impact long-term carbon sequestration - Muzzi_CordB_D2 (SPAdes) | ecosystem: Environmental > Aquatic > Marine >... | reverse complement strand
GTGTAGTCAGTTGTGGGTTGTGGTTTGTCAGTTGTTGAAATAAGACTATAAATTTTTCTCATTTGGAGAATGTTTTGGTCATTGAATATTGTAATTTGAGATTTAATTGTTATTTGATGCTTGAGATTTGGGATTTCATGCCCTCTGGTTTATCTGAATTAAATGTTACTTTGACATTACTCTGAGGATTAAAACGGCCGGCTTGACACCCCTTTCTTTTTTTGCCATATCTAAACTTAATTGAACTGGTTGCATAGTTGACTGGTTGATAATGGATGATGGTTTTAAACCATCTTCAGTAGTTTCCTGAAGTTTCATAGTCACTAATACCTTGAATATTTTAGGAGATTGGCCATGTCTGCTTATCCTCACATCCTCGGTGTCGATATCGGTTCGGTATCCCTCACGGTGGCCGCCTTAAATTTCCGCCAAGAAATCATCCAGAGCGCTTATGAATTTCATCATGGAAATACGGCGCAAAAGCTCAGGGAAATCCTTAACCAATTCGAGCTCAAGGCAGTTGGCGGCATTGCGGCGACCGCCGATACGCCCTCTATTCTGAAAGCAACGCAGCGCTATGACAGCCGGGTCGCTGTGATGCGGGCTGCCGTTTGCCGTCATGATCTAATCGGATCCATTCTGATGGTGGGGGGCGAAAAATTCGGTTTGATACGCCTGGATGAACGCGGCAATTATCTCGGCTTTAAATCCAACACCGGGTGTGCGGCAGGAACCGGCAGCTTTCTGGATCAGCAGGCCCAAAGATTAAACCTCAGCGGAGCCGCCGAGCTCCCCCTCTCCCCCATCTCTTTATTCCGCCTCCGTATTCAGACTATCCCCAACTTGTTAATTCCAGTTTGCCGAATCTCTCGTTCAAAAGTTCGATGTATTGAGTCTTCATGGAATCAGATAAAAAGCATTTTTGAATAAGTTCTATCCACGTGGGAAACACATTTATGATGCGATTAACCGTCTGCTCAATGGATTTTTGCGTTAACTCAAGACGCTCTTTAGCAAAATATACGAAGAAGTCATCTTTCTTCAACTTATTTTTTTTGCCGCGGAGTGGAAGTGCGAGTTCTTCCTGGGAGTTTAAAATGATCGTCGAATTTAATAGATCATAAGACGGGGAAAGTTCTACTTTCAAATCCCGCCGGATTACCGAAAAATTCTTTAAATGCATATCTTCATTTCCAACAAGGTAATTAAAAAGTGTTAGGTTGAAAAGTTTTAATTTTTCAATTGCCGGAAATGTGCAGAACTGCTCAACCAGTGAAATAATCTGCTCCATGGACGAATCATATTTGGTTTCTCGATCCCTTCCAGAAAGCTGAGCGAAATCTTCAACAGCTATTTTTTTATTTCTGCCCACTCGATCAAAGCGGCGGATGAAATAGGTCATGGTTTTATCTTTGGAATACACCAAACCATGCAAGGGGACATCTATTCCGATACATTCAGCCAACCGCATGGTCACATCTTCATTTTCCGGAACTTCCCTGTAGTTCTTTGTCTGCGGTTTGAAAATATAACGGCCGCCCGTGTCCACGATTTCAAAGATCTCCTTATTTAAATTTAAGCGCACACTTAATTTGGGTTGAACACCCTGGATTGCCATTTTAGCGGCCCTGACAATTGCCTCTTTGACCTGGTCTTCAGCCGAATAGGGAAAGTCTTTTAAATAATTCAATTTCGGTGAGAGTTTTTTTAAACCATTAGAAGAGTACTTGCGGCCTTCACATTCCTCGTAGGTAATCGGACATCGGCTCATACTATTTTCTCCTGAACGGTAACAGCACCCACCAGATCACCTCCCACTGCTATAAGCTGACTTAGGTAATCAAATTTATCAATTTTTCGCAGCTTCAAAAGGCCCTCTAGTAGAAGTCCTTCCGGCAGCAGGCCATCGAAAAATGGTGGAAAACGGTCAAATACAAATTCTTTTTCATCCACCGGCATGGTTAACGCAATTGAAGGGCCACTATATATTTCAAAATAGGTAAATCGGTATTTTTTTCCGGTTTCTATTTCCTCTAAAATACCGGCCGGGACACCATGCATCGAAACCTCAGCTCCTCTCATTTAACACCTCCATTAGCGGGCTTGTAAAAATGATTTTTATATTAAGGGCCTTAAGCACCTTCTGCAAGGTAGAAAACTGGATGGTTTCTTTTCCTTTTTCGATATCATAAATAACGGTTTTACCCACACCCGCCAAATCAGCCAGCTGATTTCGTGTCAGCCCACTTTCTTTGCGATGAAACAGGACGATATCGCTCATCTTGTGATCCAAATTCCTACCTCCTAAAATTGCCGCCTTGGCGGCAAAATCACCTGATTTGCCCTTTTAATTGTTGGTATTAATGATTAAACACTCAAATTTACCGTCATAACGGTAAATAATCAAGCTAAATTTCTCGATAACTTTGTCAAACCAGAAAACTAGATCTACCGCATGCTTGCCGCGCATCTTGTCTCGGCGGAGCCATAACAAAGACGAAAGTCCTGTTCGTTTGGGGCGGCAGCTATCTCAATGAATTAATTATACCCAGTCCGGGGCCAGCCGGCCGCGGGCGTCCCGGCGGTAGGGCAGCCAGACCAACCCGAAAAGTTCCAGGGTCATATCGCTGTTTTTCGGTTTGACGAGCACCTCCTGGATGCTTTCATCATTCGGCACCAGCTCAGCTTCAATTTGCTCGATGTCCTCCTGAAGGCGCTGGTCGAGTTCCTCCAGCTGAAGTCTGGTTGCTTCGAGCGTTTGTTGGGCACGGTTGACATCCATGGACTCTTTTCGGACGCGGCTGGCCGATCGCATGGCGGTACCGAAACGTCCGGCGGAGCCGACACTGACGGCTTTGCGACCCATGAATGCTCCCAAAATGGCCGTGCCGAAAGAGATCACAGTCTGGATTTTGCTTGATTGGGATTGTTCTTTCTCCCGCATAACGGCCTGTTCGGCGCGCATCAGGCGGTCATTGAGGGTATTGAATTTGGCGCTGTATTTGCGACGCAGCTTTTCAACTTGCAGGTCCCGGTCTTCGCGCGCGGCCTGGGCCAGACGCGCCATAAAATCGGCCCGGGCTTCCCGGGGGTCACTGGACAAATTAAATCGCGGGCAACGGTATATGCGCAAGGGGCGGTTCTGGCGAACCCAGCGCAGCAGATCCTTGTTCCACTTGCTGTACGCCTTGGGATTTTTGGCACCCGCCGGCAGTTCGGCAAAGCTGGGTCCGGCCAGGGGATTGGTTTCCAGGTCCACCGGGTTCTGAGTGGACAACACAACGCCGAGTCCGAAGGCGCGGGCCTGTTTCAGCAGGGTCAGCAGCGGGGCCTTGGATGGCGGATTTTTCACCGGTGGAAAATAGCCGAAGATCTCGTCCATGTACAATACGGCTCTTAAGCTTGTGGTTCCTTGCTGGGTGCGCATCCAGGCTAAAATTTCGTTTAAGAGCACCGCTACAAAAAACATCCGTTCGCGCAGCAGATCTTTTTCCGCCATGATGTCCGCGGTTGGCGGCGCGAAGTTTCGCAATACGCTTACCGGCTGCCCGGCGTTGCTGCCGGGTGTATAGACCGCAAAGTCAGCACTGGCCTTCAGCCGGGCAATGCGCTCGGGATCCTGGTCCCAGCTTGCCAGCCCCTTGCGCCATAAGTCGGCCTGTTTGGCGGCGAACTGGTCCGGGGTCAGTCCGGCGTTTAGCGCGTCCTGCTTATTGATCCAGGGTCGAAAGTCGCCGGGCTGCAGCTGCGGAAAATTGAGCAGCAAATTGGGCAGATCCCCTTTGGGGTCGATGGCGATAACGGGTATGTTGTCAATCAACGCCTCTTCCAGCAGAGAGATGCCAAGCCCGGTTTTGCCGCTGCCGGTCATGCCGATGATCACGGCATGGGTGTTGAGATCTTTGGAATCATACAGCACCAGGTCTTCTTGCAGCTGCTGTGAGACCAGGTCCTAGGATTTGCCGAGATAAAAGACGCCAAGTTTTTCATAGACTTTCATCGGTATACCTCCCGAATTATCTGTATGACCTCAATTGAGTGAAACCAAATTGAGGCGGTATTCGGTATCCGGTACTGGGTGCTGGTTTTAAGGAATATACTTAATTTTTTAAATATCACCCGATGGTGAAATATAAAAAGGGGCGTGCAAAGCCACAATACCAATACCTGCTAATTGGGCATCGCTCAGCTAGGGTATGACTCAACCCTGGACATGGCTCGAGTTGAACGTAAAATAATTGTCCCAGATCTGGTCCAGCTGTCGTTTGGCTTCAGCCAGCGGACGGCACCGCAAAATATTGCCGTCGCGGGTGACCAGCTCAAGGCGCTCCAATTTCTTTAAGGCGTCATCGATTTCAAAATTGATTCTGCAATTCCACCGGTTTTCGAACCATTGTTCAATAAGGCCATCAAGTTCGCCTTCTTCCATGGGTCGATTTTCCGTCAGCAAAAAAAAGTAGGCCAGCACCGCCTCTTTGACTTCTTCTTCTTCGGCGGCATCTACCAGGTGATGAAACACGCCGACGTTGTTGTCCAGGTTCTTAAAGTAGAGGCTGTCGGCAAGGGCTTTCATAAATCTAATTTTGCGGTTTTTAAACTTGCTGATCTGCCGGAAGAGAAAACCACCCAGCGTGGCCAGCCCGGCGCCCAGGGCGATGAGATGCTTCTGGTTGAGCTGGGCCTCCTCCTTGCTCAATCCCAACCAGAAAGCGAATACCGACCCAACCAAAATCAGGGTTGCGCCCAGTTTGGTGACAACGACAACCCCTCCGCTGACGGCGGCGGGGACACCAATGATCAATTTATCGATGGTTTTCATCCGCACCTTGCTGTTGGGAAACAGCATTTCAAGGTCCGCCTTGGGAACGTTTTGAAAAAGTTTGATAATCGTCGAGCCCGGCACAAAATTCAATTTTTTACGACCGCAGTCGTCAAAGTATTGTTTTTCCTTAAATTTTATATAAACGGCGACCCGGTCATAGTTGGTAAAATAAAAGCGCTTCTTCCGGAGGCCGTAAAGGGTTACCAGGGTTTCCTCTTTGACGGACTCTCCACGCCGGAAAAAAATCACATCTTCAAAATCATCAAAGTCAACCTCCAGGCTAATTTTAAACAGCGATTCTTCCGATAGGGCCTGTTCGAGGTCCTGGGCGGTTATCTTTTCGAAGTTGGCGGAATTGAGCACGGCCGTCATTTCAGCCACCAGTTCTTTTTGCAGTTGTGCTTGTTGTTCCGAAAGATACTCCCTGAGGGGGCGGGTGTCGGCGTCCGGGTTAAAGGGTGCGTAGCAGTTTTTGAGGGTCTCGCGAGTGTGGTGAAATTCGAAATGAAACAGGGCTTCGAGAATCCGGCAAAAATCGCCGAATTCCGCGGCCTCCGCCGCATCCATACGGGAATCGTCACAGCACATTGCGATGATATCCGTTTTGCGAAACGGAATAAAGCGGTCACGGTTTGGGGCATCTGTCATTGGCACTTCGACCTATCCTAATGCGGCGGCAGCCGTCTGAAGGCAAACCGATACCGGTTCGTCATGCAATTGAAATTTTAGATTTAGCCTACATATTGAATATCACCTGATCTTGTAAAGAAAAAAGTAAACATGAAAAACAGAAAAGATTTTAAAGCGTCGAGTAAATGGGTTCAGTGGGGGCACAGCAAGCGGGAAGGCCTATGTGCATCGGGCAAGAATAAAAGTATCGCATCGGACAAGCTCAATAAAAGGGTATGTATTTACATCAATTAACAGCCTACTTCACCCGGCGGGTTTCATAATGCGACCTGAAATCTGCGGTATTGGCATAGACCAGCTGGGGAATAAGCCTGCCGTAGGTCTCTTTGGGGTCTTTGGCGCCAAAATGGAAGTCGCCGCTGGTACTCGCGCTCAAGCGAGCGATCGAGTCTTTACCCTGGCTGGAATTCGTCCAGCGCATGACGCCGCTGTCAGTCTCCCAAAGTTTAGTTATGAGAGATGCCTCCACAAAAGCACCCGCTTTCATCGACTGCCAGGTCGATGACACACTCACCTTGGGTTTGGCTTCGGATAAGTTTAAATTGCCAAACATGATGGCGTCGACGTTGTAGATCCGGCCAATCGATTTGATGGCTTCATAGTCGAGCTGTTTGTGGCTGACTTTCGACAACACCAGGTCCTGGCTGCCCAGTTCCAGGAAGCGCACTTCGGGCTGGGCGTTCTGAACGCGCTGAAGATAGTTCTGGGTGACATATTGGCTGAGTTCTGCTTCACCATTTGAGGAAAATTCGATGACCCCAATGATGCGATAGGGTGCCAGATTCATTTGCGGTCCAATCAGAACCTGTTCGGTATGCGAGCAACCGGCGAGTATCGCAAAACAAAGCATCAGAAAGGCTGCCATAATTTTTAATGTTGATTTGACGGATTGATGAGAGTCTAATTTTTGGGAAACTGTCATTATTTTGCTCCTTGATATGGAATTTAGGGTGTCAGGTTTTATTCTAATATTGAAAACGTCGTCCTCTGGGCCGGGATTCTTTTCATTGGTCTGATTTTATATCGGCATATTCAGAAAAAGACTTGAGCTGAGAATAGAACGAAATAACGGATGGCCTTATGGTTAAAATCAGCTAAGGCCCGGGCGGGATAGATATGACAATCGTTGTTTAATCACCCTGATTATCTTTCCATTTATCAAATTCCGGCGGGAGCAGCGCGATAATTTCCTCACCGCTCATGCTGTATAAATCGTAGGTCAGATCCAACTGTTGAACGATGTCGATAAAGCGCGCCAGGGTTCCCGGGGAGCTTTTTTCCATCAGGGCACCTCTTTTGGGCTGGCTTTCGGATTCATTAAAATACAGTTTGTCGACCGCAGTGAGGATACCCTTATTCGTAATCAGGGTTTGCCTGACAGCCAGCTGATGGTGAAACCTGCTTTCCAGATGCAGCGGGGTCCACAGGAGCAGGCGGCTCAGGTTTTCTTCCAGGCCATAAACGGTGTAAACCAGATATGTGCCGGCCAGCAGGTGCCGATGGCCGTAGGGATAACCCGGCTCTAAAATATGGCGATAATCCCGGCCGGGCTTGCGCAGGCCGTTTTCTTCAACCGGGCAGACCTGATCAAAATAATAGAGGGACAACCAGCTCCACAGCTGCACATCGTTTTCCAGACGATCATGATATATTCCGTCCAGGGCTTGATCCAGATAATGGGCCAGTTCCAGCCGGGTTCGGAAGGGTCGCTGCTCGACTTCAGCATCCCCTTTGAGAGGTGCTGAAAATTCCGGGTTCTCAAGCAGGCTGTCGGGCGGTGGGGTTTTAGAACCGTGCCTGAGCTCAGCGAGATAATCGCGAAACTGTTGAATCCCTTTATCGGTTAGATTACGAATCTTCATAGCAGTGTTTTTTCATCTTGCATCCTGAAATGCCTGATCGAATTTATCCAGCAGGTTGAAATTGGCGCAAAAGGCCTCCACGGCATTTTCGATCCAGGCCTGGCGGCCGGCTCTGGAAGTCTGAAACGGAACCGACATGCCGGGCAGCGAAGAGGCAAGTTTTAGCCAGAGACTGGGCCAATCGTCATCGCAGTCCGGGTCCGTGTGCTCATCCACGATTAAGATGCGGGTTAATATCTGACGCAGCACTTCAGGATAAACCAGGGATAAAAAACGATTATCCGAACTTGCGATCAGGCTGATTTCATCGACCGTGCGATTTAACCTGAGGACCGGCCAATCGCCGTCAAGATCCAGCTGCCAGATCGTATTGCCCAGGTCATCGTATTCGACGAAAAGCAGTGATCGGCTGCCGACCGGCTGGTTGTCTTCACCGGCGGGACGGACTTTATCGACCGAGGCCAGGATGCGGCCGTGGGTGCCTGTCTTGTCGACGACTTTTACCCGGAAAAGCGGCATTACCGAGACCGCAATACCGCCCAGGGTACGATCAGCCGGAATTCGCAGCCTGCCCGCGGTTCCAAAATCATAGCGCTGATAACCGGAGCGATGGTAGGCTTCGACATAGACCCGGGCGGTTTCCGGCAGCTCCAGGTCCGACAGATGCAGGCTGATGTTAAAATACCGCCGATTGTCATCATCGCGCAGCAGATCTATGCGAACATCCGAGCGCCGGATCTTTTTTCTGCCCGTATAGTTAAATTTTCTGATCATTATGGATTGGTTTTTATTCTCAAATCCCGATTGACATCAAATCCCGTGATCGCCAGCTTAAACTTGCCCTGCTGGACTTCTATTTGGATTACATTTTGCTTATTCAATAGCAACCTGGCGCCCGAGACCTGGATCAACAGCGGCGGCCGGCTGACATCAAAATCCAGGGGGGTGTATTTTTTAAACGGATTTCCCGAGCGGACCTCGTAGGCCATCCAGATTGTAATGTACCTGGGCACCCGCCTGGATTTTGATTTTTTCGTCAGACTGAATCCGCCTTTAATCGAATTGAGCTGCAGATAATTTGGGCCCCGGGATTCGATGAATTCCTCGGCGCTGATTTCCTCTGTCTCAGGGCCCTGCATGCCCGTTTCTTTCTTTTCGCTGGGCACCGCCGGTTCCTGCGGTAATGAAAAAAGGTGCTTTAAAAGGTTTTCGTCGCGCCCTTTTTGCGGCTGGGTCAGAATTTTAACAATTTCCCGTGGACTGGATTTTACATAGTCCAGGGTCGAAGGGCCCAACTTGTAACGTTTTTTAAACTTTTTGGAATTTCGCTCCCACTCGGTGTGGGCCGGATTCTCGGCATCCCCCAAAAAAGCTGACAGGTCCCGTTCGGTGATCGAGACGATGGCGCGCACCCCTTTGTGTTTGAGGGCGGAAACCTCCGGTATGGTGATGCCCTGGCGAATGAAATGATCTTCGGCCCTGGCCAGTTTCTCATCGCGTTCCAGAAATACGGAAAACCCTGTGTGGATCAAATCTTTGCTGAATTGCCGCCGGATGGTCAGGGGAAGATCGAAGGCCAGGCGTTTCCCGCCTGCAAATTTTTCCCGGAGCTTGGCCAGGTCATCCGCATCAAAGAGATGTTCCCTGAGCTTGGGCGCCCGGCCGGCTAAAGGCTCTTTGAGCGCGTAACGGGTATCTGCCGGCTGCTTGATGGCCCAGCGGGCGAGATCCAGCAGACCGAGCATGCCCTGGCTTTCGGGAAAGCGTGATTTTTTTAACAAGTCGTCCAGGGTTGCAGCATTGAGCGTATAATTTTTAGCGGCGTGGGTTACGATCACAATTAATCGTCCCGCCAGAATCGGGAAAAAATAATGCTTGATGACCGACTTGATACAATCCGGCGCCATAAATTCTTTGTCCGGATAAGGTATCAGAACCGTTAAGCCCGGCTTGCCGTTACGGTCGATTATAAAGTGGTTGGCAAAGGTTTTCAGATATGCCGGATCTTCCACCGGCAGAGCCAACTCATCGTCAAACATCCCGAAATACCCGTAGGCAGCATACCGGGTTTGATCGGTTTTGTGGATTTTTAAAACGGATTGGCCCATCAACAGGGTGCGGCCGTCATCTTTGCGAACGGTATAGCCGAAAAAAGCATTGATGCGGGAGGCGGCCTGAAATACCGTTTTGCCAAGTCCCCAGCGGCCAAGGTCGGTGGCCTCCTTTCGGGTGCGGCCGATGTTGCGCCAGAAATAGTAGAAATCATTTTTTTTGACGTCATCATCCAGGTCGTCATATTGCAGGATATCGCCCTGCAGGCCCCGGGTGCCGTAGTCTTCAATTAAGATATACTCCAGGTTTTCTGCGGTTGACGGAGCTTCCTGCAGACCGGAGTGTCTGGCCTGAAGATGGGGCGTCAGGCTCTCCAGGTAAGTTTTTATGACGTTTTGGGGATCGGAGCTGCGGCCGGGACCGGAATGAAATGAAAAGGATACGGTGACCGGACCGTCTCCTTCTGCCGCGTCCAGGGAGTTCTGGATGGATTCGCGCACCAGGGCGTCAGTGATACTGCCGAGGGCTTCGGTGGTAAAAAATTCCCCTTCAATGGGATCGACATTGATTTCTCCGGGCTGCATTTTGCGAAATCGCCATCGTGGAATCTGATCCATTTTTAGTTCCTGGTTCATCCAAAATTAGATTAGAAGTGGTTTTAAAACACCATCTAAGGCCATATGGCAGCGTTGTCCCGTGAATTGAAATGCTCATGTACTTCGTGTACGCTCCGCTTTAAATTCACGGGACGCCTTGCCCTCTGACCTGATCTGAGGTTTTGAAACCACTTCTATAGGGACGATATTATTGCCAATACCATTACCGAGGTGGGCGGAATAGATCAACCTTTTTTTGTGAATCAGATGGGTTGGATCGATTTTATTCCTTTGCAATTATTCCAATAATATTCTAAAAATAATTTTAAAGCCGATCCCGACAAATTGTATCATTCGATCCTTTAAAGAATAGTTAGCCACGAATCGACACGAATTATCACGAATTGTTGATTTCGTCAAAAGCAGGGTCACTGATAGCAATAAAATAAAATTCGTGATAATTCGTGCAAATTCGTGGCTTTTTTAAGACATCTAAATTGTTATGATCAAATTAAATAAGGAGGACTTAACATGATTCATGTTATCGCCACTATCGAATTAAAGCCCGGTTGTCGTGAGGAATATCTTAAAGTTTTAAGTGGTAATGTCCCCAAAGTTAAGGCTGAAGACGGGTGCCTGGCCTATGAACCGACCATTGACATGGAATCCGGCTTACCTGCAAAAACCGAAATTCGGGAAAATGTCGTCACTATTGTTGAAGCCTGGGAGGATCTGGAAGCCCTGCATGCGCATTTAAAAACAGAACACATGGCTGCCTACCGGGCAGCGGTGATCGACTATGTGGCGGGTTTATCCGTGCGGGTTTTGAAACCGGTGTGATTTTTTCCCACGAACCAGTCGATCAGGTGCCGCGCAATGGTAATTCGCGGGGGAATGGACGGCAGATTATCGGCTGTAAACCATGCGGCTTCGACAATCTCGGATTGGTCGGCGTTGATTTCTCCGCCGGCATAGTCTGCTAAAAAACCCACCATCAGCGAGTTCGGAAACGGCCAGGGCTGGCTGCCGAAATAGCGGACATTTTTTACGCTGATCCCGACCTCTTCCTTGATTTCCCTGGCGACACATTCTTCAAGGTTTTCGCCCGGCTCCACAAATCCCGCCAGCACACTGTAGAAGCCGGATTTAAACCGCTTGTTGCTGGCAAGCAGCAGCCGGTCGCCCCTGACGACCGCCACGATGACCGCCGGCGACAGGCGTGGGTAGTTGACCAGCCCGCATGCGGGGCAGATTTTCGCCCGCTCTTTGGACCTGTCCTCCGTGCGGTGACCGCATTGGCCGCAAAACCGATGATTTCGGCTCCAGTCCACCAGTTGATTGGCGCGGCCGGCAACCCAGATTAAATCTTCATCGAGCTGACCGAACGTATTCCGCAATCCGATCAGATCAAATCCATTCGCGATTTGATCCGCATCCGGCAATTCGGCCGCAAAGCATTGCCGGCCATCCAGCGCGCCCAGGTACTGGGGGTGAGTCGGGACCAGTTTGATCTGTGTCAGGTCGCCGTTGCTGGGAATGCAACAGCCATTTTCGCCGGCTTTGAGCAGCAGCCGGTCATGATGGAAAACAAACCACAATGCCCGGGCCGATACAGTTGATGGGAATTGGAAAGCAGGTTCAAAGTGCATGGTAATAATTAAGCGTTATTAGTTCTACTTTGTTATTAGAATTGGCTGACAACCTGTTTTTATAATTCTATCACCAGTGACATATAAAACAGATTTCATTCCCTTTAACCCATTAACCGATAACGAATAACAGATAACTTCCAAATAGGTATTAATTTTAATGGGGTATTTTGTAACTCCAGTTCAGGGCACCTTTTTTCGAATTAAAGATTCCCGGATGCGGCGTGGCAGTTTGGGGTTGAAATTTTCCTTGAGAAAATCCTGAAATTCAGTCAGGGCATCGATGCGGCCCTGTTCAAACTTTTCGGCCGGCACATCCCCATCGGCTTTGTCCAGCCCATCGGTCGCTTTTTCGAGTCGTTCTTCGAGGTATTTATACAAATCCAGCAAATAAACGTAGGCCATAGACTTATAAATTCCCCCATTACATCTACTGCCGGCTTATGCCCTAAAGGCATTTATAATCACGGTGGTTATCTATCCGGAGTGGTCGAGTTTTGGAGCAATGGATCTTACCAAAATTCTGTCAGTAGTACTTCTGAGTCTTAAGATCTATTTTTGCAACCATGTACTGTCTGATGTTATTTAGTTCCTTAAGCTGTCCCGCATAATATCTCGCGGATGCTGAATCATTTTTCTGTTCGGCATCCGTTAAATATTTTTCGGTTGCGGCGATTTTATCGCTTAGAAAATTATGAATCGCTACGGCGTAATCATTTGCCATAAAGCATAACCCGCTGAGTTCATATCATTTTTTATTGGCATACTTTTCAGAAATAAGCTGAAATCTTTGAGATTCTTCCTGATTGCCTTGGGCAGAGTATATTCGGCTGATTTTTTGATAATAATCGGCCGCATTTTGCGGATCTTCCTGGGCCAGCGAAAGATACAGCTCCAGGATTTCGGTTGTCTTCAGGCCGGACTTAAAACTGAGGTCGGCAAATTTCTGCTTGATGGACGGGTCGATGCGGGAGTGACAGCTGCGGCACTGGTCAATGATGTCCCGGTATATATAACGGGCATTGGTGGTCTCACCTAAAGCCTCATGGGTTTTGGCCAGGGCCCGGGCGATGTTTTCATGCCAATCATAATTTTTTAAGAAATCGCGATAAAATACTTTCGCTTCAGCATATTTTTCGGCCTGATACAGGGTTTCTCCGCGCAGCAAATAACCGGCCATAGACTCGGCCAGATCTTCGGGGATGGAAGCCAGCAGTGCTTCGGCTTTATCGAAACTTTTGGTTTCCCAGAAAATTTCACACAACAACTGGTAGGCCGGCAGGGCGTCCGGATGGTGTTTTAAAAACCCTTCCGCCAGGCGGCCGGCCTCGTCATATTTTTCCAGGTTGAGGCAGGCCGTTGCCAGCTCAAGCGGAATGTAGCTTTGCGGGTCGTCGCATTCCTGCATGGCCCGTGTAAGATTGTCTGCCGCCTGTTCAAACTCACCCCGGTTCAATGCCAGATAACCGGTTTTAAAAGCCGGCGGGTAGCTGCGATAGGAACTCTGGATCTCTTCGGGCAGGGTACCGATCAATGCCGTGAAATGGTCTTCATCCTGCTCCGGACGGACCGGCTCGTCATCAGGTTCCTCTTCTTGATCCGGCACATCAAAATCGGGCAGGGTAATTTGCGTGGCTTTTTTATACGGCGTATCCAGCTGTTGCAGATGCTGTTTGAGTTTGGATTTCAGCTGGTCATCCCGGGTCAATTCCAGTGCCAGCTCGACATACTGGCGGGCGTCAGCATGATGGCCGGCCTCCATCAGCTCCCTGGCCGTTGAGTCATGCGCCTGGGCCAATTTTTCTTTGCAGCTGCTAATCTTATTCCGCAGGCTATGCCGATAACCGTCATCCCAGGGTGCTGATTTTTCCAGTTTTTCCAGCGCGCGCTCGTATTCAACAATGGCTTTACCGCAGGCCCCGATTTCGAACAGCGCATCCCCTTTTCTTTCAAAATCCTCAGGATCTTTGCTTGAAAAAAAATTTAGTATACCCATTGTATTACATCTTAAAGTTTTGTTTGATATTTGTTGTTAGCCCAATCAACTCTTACTTTAATTATACATAATTTTATTGGCCAAATATATCGGTTGTGAAATGTATGACTATCGTCCCGGGATAATAAGGCCGGAGGCCGGTTTTTGTATCCGACCCTGTTCCTGTTCCTGGTATCTTTTGACCTCCTCAATTAACTGGTCCATGGCCTGTTGCATGACTTCGGGAAATTTTTTAAGGGCCTGGGACAATTCCTTGGCCGGAATGTTATTTTGGATCGGCAGCGGACCATTGGGGGTCAGGATACTGGTGTGCCCGACGAAGATGGTCTTACGGCTTTTGTCTTCCGTGCCGTCCGCCTTGACCGGTGTGAGGCGTTTGACGGTGCCGGTTTTCAGGTCGCTGAATGATTCCTCGCGGTAAAGATTGGATCGGTCGATTTTAAAGTCAAGGTCGTTTTGCTGTTCATCTGTCATGGTACATGATCTCCTTTGAATGGTCCGGGATAGGTGAATTTTATCTGCTGCTGCAACTTAACAGATCAATTTCAAGAAGGCAACTGTGTCATTGGTTTTCAAAATAAATTCGCGCTCAGTTAACCGGGGAGATAAAACCTATACCCAACCGTTTATAACCTAAGGTCAATAAACAGTGTGTAAAGGGGTTGATTTTTGCTATACAAATTGCGCAGCGAAGAGACATTATTAATCTAAGTTCAAAGTAAGCCGGTTGATTCGTACGATCCGCAGGAGGTACGATGTTCATCTTTCAGACCGACCCTAATTAGTTGACGCGGTATGGCCGGCGTCTTAGCTTTCTTTATGACCAATTCTGCAGCTGGAGGCTAATATGAACCGAAACCCAAAGATCACCCGTCGAAATTTTATGGCGGCTGCCGGTGGAACCTTGGTATCGATCGGTTTGCCGGGTCTGTTTGTTAAGGTGCTGGATTCAGAAAACAGGGCGCTGGCGGCCCAACTCAGAGCGGACGGTCGATCTCGTATCCCCCCCGGGCAGCATGCCGTCAAAACACTCGCCAAAATGGGTGGGGAGCCGGGACCCGGTAAAGTGCCGGATTGGCGCCTGGTAATCGACGGTGAAGTGCAAAATCCGGTAACCTTAAAATTTGACGACCTCATGAATCTAAAACAAACGGACCTGACATGTGATGTCCATTGTGTCACCGGCTGGACCCTGCTGGACTCCCGCTGGCGGGGAGTTCGAATGCAAACTATTATGGATCTGGTTCAAGTCAAGCAACGTGCCGGTTTCATTGTCTTTGAGGCTCCGGCGGGCTACTCCAGCAGCATTCCGATCAGCGATGCCCATAAAGATAATGTGATCCTGGCCCACCATTTTCTGGATCAGGATCTTCCCCGTGAACATGGCGCTCCCCTGCGCGGGCTGGTGCCGGATCGTTATTTTTATAAAAGTGTTAAATGGGTGGAAAAGATCCGATTTGTCGTTGATGACGAGCCGGGTTATTATGAAAACAGCGGGTATAGTAATAGTGCGGACCCGTGGAAGGAAGAACGCTTCGATTAAAAACGGGGTAACATCAAAACAAATGGAATGCCGATCAACCCCATGGCGGCACTGATCAGATAGGTGGCATTCAAACCGATGCGGTCGGCGATGAATCCCACCAGGACGACCACCGCCGATCGGGCCATAAAAGAGATCATCATAAAAAGCCCGTTGGCGGCCGCCGGACTGTGCCCGGCATTTTCCTGGACCAGGGCCAACATTACGGGGGTGGTTGACAACAGGGTGAAACCGACAACAAGCAGGGCAGCCACCCGCAGCCATCCGCCGGACAAGGAGAAAAGAAACAAAAAAAGGGGCGCTCCGAGCAGGGAAGTCAGCAGCGTTTTGCGGCGACCAACCCAATCGCTGATTGAACCTGCTGTCAAAACGCCCGCGACCCCGGCGGCTTCAAACAAGGTCAGGGCGATGCCGGCCAGCCACAGATTGCCGGTTTCCATTTTGATAAAGGTCGGCAAAAAGGCGGTCATTGAGGCGTGCATGAAACCGCGCGAGACCAGGATTGCTGTCAGGGGTAAAAGCACATGGCGCAGGCTGCGCCATGTTTCCATGATCGATAATTTGCGGTTTGATCTTTCCTGCTTGACCGGGACCCGCCGAATTTTTAAATACAACCAAACCGACGACAATAACCCAAAGATCATGACCGGATAAAAATCTTCCAGACCGAAAAGTGAAACCGCAGCCACTGCCACCAACGGGCCGATGGTCCTTGCCAGCTCTCCGCCGGTCATAAAATAACTCATTCCACGGCCCTTCCTGGCAGCCGAAAGATCCGCGACCATCACCGGAGCGGGCACATGAAACACGGAAACGCTGATTCCGGTTATAAATAAAAGAATCAGCAGCACACCGTAGCCGGGCGCCATCCCGATCAGGCTCATTGGAACCGCCGTCACGGCGGGGGCCAAAATTACAAAATAACGCACGCTGATGCGATCGGCCAGCACGCCGATATAAGGGTTGAGCAAGGCCGGAATTTGCATGACCGTTGAGAGAAATCCGGCCTGGGTCAGGGACATGGACAGCTTTTCAATCAGGAGCGGCAGCAGTGGGGCCAGAAAACTCGAATAGACATCGTGGACAAAATGGGCGACGGACAGCGCCAGGATTTTTCCTGTTTGAAATGTGCCCTCTCTGACTGCGGGACTTCCTTCGACTGTTATAACGTGCTCAGATCTCACTAATGGTTCCTCAAATCATCGTCAAATTTTCGGCAAAAAATACAGCAACTAAGATTTTGGAGGGACTCTGTCAACTGAAAAATATATCATCGTTCAGGGTTCAGGGTTCAGAGTCTTGATTATTTGAAAAATGCACTTAGATTGGGTGGTATGGTCATCCGGTTGTGCCTGGATGTTGTGCCTTCTAACATAAATCTTGAGAAAAGGAGTGCGTGGAATGGCTAAAAGAGTAGTTATCGATACCGAGGAATGTATTGGGTGTGAAAGCTGTGTGGAACTGTGTTCAGAGGTCTTTTCATTTAACGAAGCCGAAGAAAAGGCAGAAGTCATCATGCCCGAAGGCGGACCCGAGGACTGCATTGAAGAAGCGATTGATACCTGCCCGGTGGAGTGTATTCACTGGGAAGAATAAAAACTTGTTTCAAAACCTCATCTAATGGTCGAATACTGCGTTGCAATCCGAGGCAAAATGCTCGCGTACGGCGTGTACGCTCCGCTTTTGCCTCGGCTTGCGCCTTGTCTGCAACCATGATCTAAGGTTCTGAAACAAGTTTTGCATTTTTAATGGGAGCCGGTTGAGTGCCTAAATCATATTTTAAGAGAATTTGTCGACAGCGCTTGCTGAACACCAACTGCTTTTTAAAACAGACGTGAAGTCCCGCCGTTTTGTGGCGGGGCTCTGCCAACCCGGGTAAAATAAAGACCAGCGGCAGCATGCCCAGGATGGCGCCGGCGGCCAGGCTGAAGCACAATGTCAGGCGGTCCTGTTGCGATCGGGGTGGAAATGCGATGACGATGGTCTGAATCCGTGTTGCCGCAAAGGCCACGGGATTCACCAGACCCAGGGCCAGGTAATAGATCGGCAGGATGCGGTCCGGTTCGGGTGCGCGGGCAATAAAGCCGGCCAGGATGACCGCGGAAGCCGATAGGAAATAGCCCCC
>Ga0210122_1000270_pt1 | contig 17492 bp, 14 predicted proteins | sample Muzzi_CordB_D2_FD_185530 | JGI IMG/M metagenome (GOLD analysis project Ga0210122, IMG submission 185530) | Wetland microbial communities from San Francisco Bay, California, USA, that impact long-term carbon sequestration - Muzzi_CordB_D2 (SPAdes) | ecosystem: Environmental > Aquatic > Marine >... | reverse complement strand
TCGGCGACGACGACAACCGCCGCTACAGCCCCGTGCGCTCGAAGGCGTTTACCGCCCGCGAGCACGGCGCGGCCGGCATGATCGTGGTCGACGTGCCGCCCGCTTCCGGGGACGCCGAAGGTGACGAGGCGCCACCCGTTCCGGACGAGGCGCCGCTGCCCGGCCTCCACGTCGACAGCGGTAGTGACGTGGGGATTCCGGTGGTGATCGCCGCGCGCTCCGTGGGCGCGAACCTCTTCGACGACGCTCCGTCGACCGCCCCCTCGACCGCAGAGGTCGCGGTACGGCTCGAGCTCGAGAAGTCCCCCGGCTGGAACGTGATCGGCCGCCTGCCCGGCGTGGGATCCGGCTCGGAAGAGGGCTCGGGGAGCATGGGGCAGGTGATCATCGGTGCCCACTACGACCATCTGGGCTACGGCGGCCCCGACTCCATGGCGCCCGGGTCGCACGAGCCCCACTCGGGGGCCGACGACAACGCCTCCGGAGTGGCGGCGCTGCTCGAGACCGCCCGTATCCTGGCGGCCGGGGGCGGGAATCCCGCCGAGCGGCCGCGGGACGTGGTGTTCATCGCCTTCTCGGGAGAGGAGACCGGGCTCATGGGTTCGGGCGCCTTCGCCAAGGCGCCGACCGGCGGCGTCACCCTGGGTGGCCCGGAGGGTGCCATCGCCATGATCAACCTGGACATGGTCGGCCGGCTCCGCGAGCACCTGAACATCCTGGGAATCGAGTCCGCCGCCGAGTGGCGCGCGATGGTCGAGGAGCAGTGCCGGAAGCAGGGGCTCACCTGTAGCCTGGGTGGCGAGGCCTACGGCCCGTCGGACCACACCTCCTTCTACGCCGCCGAGGTGCCGGTGCTCTACCTCTTCACCGGCGCCCACGACGACTACCACAAGCCGTCGGACGACCCGGCCGGGATCAACGCCGCGGGCGGCGCCCGGGTGGCGCGTTTCGCCGCCGCCGTGACCGAGGACCTGGCAGCCCGCGAGGAGCCGCTCACCTACCAGCAGGCGCCCACGCCGCTGCCCGAAGGGGACGTGCGCTCCTACGGCGCCTCCCTCGGCACCATCCCGGACTACGCCGGCGAAGGGGACGCGGGCGAGGGCATGCTGATCTCCGGCGTGCGGCCGGAGGGCCCGGCGGACAAGGCGGGCATCGAGCGGGGCGACCGGCTGGTGGAGCTCGCCGGCCACGAGGTCCGGGACGTCTACGACCTGATGTACGTGCTTCGCCAGTACAAGCCGGGGCAGGAGATCGGCGCGGCCGTGATGCGGGACGGCGAGCGGATCGAAGTGCGCGTGACCCTGGACGAGAGCCGGCGGCGCCGCTGAGCGTGACGGGTGGCGCCGCCGCTCTGGCTTCGCTCGCCACAGAACCTCCGGCCGGTTCCCGCGTATGTGCGGGGAGTGCCCGCTCGGCTCCCCACCGGGAGCCCGGGCGGGCTCCATCTCCGAAAACTGTTTGAACCGACTTCCAGGAGATCTCCATGCCGAGGATCGTCACCGTTCTGCTCACCACCCTCGTCCTGACCGTCGTGATCGCTGCCACCGTTTCGGCCGCTCCGGCGTCGTCCGAAGGTGGTGACGCCGCCGGAATCGAGGCCCGCCGCGCCGCCTTCGAGGCCGAGTACCACGCCCTGATCGAGAACGAGAAGGAGCTGCCGGCCGACGAGCGGCTGGAGGCGCTGTTCGATCTCACCTATCGCCGGCAGATGTTCGAGAGCCCGATCTGGGGCGTCATGATCGGCTACCCGGATGCGGAGAAGGGGCGGTGGGGGGACTTCTCGATGGCGGCCGAGGAGCGTCAGAAGAAGTTCACCCGGCTCGCGGGCGACGTGCTCGACGCGATCGACCGCGCGGCGCTGTCCGAGGCCAACCAGCTCAACTACGACCTGTTTCGGTATCAGGTCGACCTTGGCATCGAGGGGGAGGAGTTTCCGAACGAGTACCTGGTGATCGACCAGATGGGTGGTCCCCAGACGTTCATCGCGGACGTGCTGCCCCAGATCCCGGCCCGCACCCTGGAGGACTACGAGGCGCTCCTCGACTACCTGCGGGGCGTGCCGGAGATCCTGAAGCAGACCCGCATCCGTCTGGAAGCGGGGCTCGAGCACGGCATCACCCCGCCCCGCGTGACCCTGGGCGACGTGGCGGGCCAGTTCGCCGCCATGACCGCGTCCGACCCGACCGACAGCGTGCTGCTCAAGGCGTTCGAGAGCCTGCCGGAGACGATCCCGGCGGAGACCGCCGAACGGCTGCGGGCCGAGGCGACGAAGATCGTGGCCGACGAGGTCATCCCGGCCTACCGGGAGCTCGCCCGGTACTGGAACGAGACCTATCTGCCGGCGACCCGCGAGTCGATCGCCATCGGTGCTCTGCCCGACGGTCAGGCGTGGTACGCCCACAACGTCAAGGCGATGACCACGACCGATCTCACGCCGCAGGAGATCCACGACATCGGCTTGAAGGAGGTGGCGCGCATCCGGACCGAGATGGAGGCCGTGATCGAGCAGAGCGGCTTCGAAGGCACCTTCCAGGAGTTCCTCGAGTTTCTGCGCACCGACGACCGGTTCTTCTTCGACACCCCGGAGGAGCTCCTCACCACCTACCGGGACATCGCCAAGCGGATCGACCCCGAGCTGATCAAACAGTTCGGCAAGCTGCCGCGCCTGCCCTACGGCGTGACCCCGGTGCCGGCGTTCATGGAGCAGTCCCAGACCACCGCTTACTACCAGCCGGGCTCCCTGGACGCGGGCCGGCCCGGGTATTTCACCGCCAACACCTACGACCTCGAAAGCCGGCCGAGCTGGGAGATGGAGGCCCTGACGCTCCACGAGGCGGTGCCCGGCCACCACCTCCAGATCGCCCTCGCCCAGGAGCTCGAGGACGTGCCCGAGTTCCGCAAGAACATGGGGACCACGGCGTTCGTCGAGGGCTGGGCGCTCTACGCCGAAAGCCTCGGCGAGGACATGGGCTTCTACCAGGACCCCTACTCGAAGTTCGGCCAGCTCACCTACGAGATGTGGCGGGCGATTCGCCTCGTGGTCGACACCGGCATCCACTCCCTCGGCTGGACCCGGCAGCAAGCGATCGACCTCTTCACCGAGAACACCGGCAAGGCGCTCCACGACATCGAGGTGGAGGTGGACCGCTACATCGTCTGGCCGGGCCAGGCCCTCGCCTACAAGATCGGCGAGCTCAAGATCAAGGAGCTCCGGGCGCGGGCCGAAAAGGCGCTCGGGGACCGGTTCGACGTCCGCCGCTTCCACGACGCGGTGCTCGAGAACGGCGCGGTGCCGCTCGACGTTCTCGAGGCCCACATCGACGAGTGGATCGCCGAGGAGCTGGCGGCCACGACCAGCTCGTAGGCCCTCTTCAGGTTCCACCTGAGCGCCCTGCCCGTTCGGGTGGGGCGCCTACCTACCCGGCCGGAGGTTGTTGGCCGCTCTTTAATCAGCCAATCTGGACCCACGATAGCTCTATTCGGTCAGTCCTCGAGTAGACGCCGACCGCGGAATCGGCCGACTCGGCCAATTCCGTCGTAGGGATCGGTCCGAGCGCTCGAGGAAATCTGTCCATAGAGCATCCTGTGATCTGTCGGGGGGCTCGTAGACCTTCTTGAGCCTTGGTCCCCCGAGTACGTATGAGGTGGGGCCGTGGCGTCGAAATTTACCGTCGATCTTCCGGATGTCGAGTACTGGGCCGGCCGAATACCGTGCCAGATGGCCTGCCCGGTCCTGACCGATTGTGGTCGCTACACCCAGCTCATCGCCGAGGGCCGGGACCGCGATGCGTACCTGACCGCCCGCTTCCCCAACCCCCTCGCCTCGGTCTGCGGCCGGGTCTGTGCCGCTCCGTGCGAGAGCGCCTGCCGCCGGGGCTCCATCGACGCGCCGGTCACCATCCGCTCCCTGAAGCGCTTCGTCACCGAACGCTACGGCGTCGAGTCCCGTCTCCCCACGACCTTCCACGACCTGCTCGCCGGTGAGGAGCCGCCGGGAAACCGCTGGAGTGCCACGCACATCCGTGCTCAAAGCAAGGAAGGGGCGGGGCGCAAGGTGGCGGTGGTCGGAGCCGGCCCGGCGGGCCTGGCCTGTGCCCACGACCTGGCGCTCCGTGGGGCGGCCGTCACCCTGTTCGAGGCGAGCGGCCGGGCCGGCGGCATGGCCTTCCACGGCATCCCCGAGTTTCGCCTGCCCCGGGGTGTGCTCGACAAGGAGGTGCAGGCGATCGAGGAGCTGGGGGTGGAGTTTCGCTACCACACTCCGCTCGACGCGGAGCTCGGTCTCGCCGAGCTGGCGGCCCAGGGCTACGAGGCGGTCTTCCTGTCGGTCGGCGCCGGCCGGGGGCGCGATCTGACCTGCCCCGGAAGCGACCTCGACGGCGTCGTCCGCGCCATCGACTACCTGATCAACATCAACAACGGCTACCGCGTCCCCCGCGCCGAGCGGGTGCTGGTGGTCGGCGGCGGGTTCGTGGCGTTCGACGCCGCCAGGATGGCGCTCCGGGCCGCGGCTGCCGAGCCGTCGGTGGAGGAGGCGGGGGGTGGCATGGGAGCGGCCCTGGACGCCGCCCGCCTGGCTCTGCGCGCCGGTGCCGAGGTGACCCTGGCGAGCCTCGAGAGCTTCGCCGAAATGCCGGTGACGCGCACCGAGCAGGGGCGCGAGGAGCTGGAGCAGGCGCGGGAGGAGGGGATCCGGTTCCTTCCCCAACGCGGAGTCGAGCGGTTCGAGGGGGCGGGGAGAGTGGACCGGGCACGGCTGATCGGGGTCGAGCGCACCTACGACGAGGCGGGTCGGTTCGCTCCGATCTACGACGAGAGCATCCATCAGGAGGTGGAGGCGGACCTGGTCGTCCTTGCCATCGGCCAGCAGCCGGACCTCGACTTCCTGCGCCCGGAGGACGGGGTCGAGCTGACCCGGGCGCGCACCGTGGCGGTCGACCGGGAGACCCTGGCGACCTCGAACCCGGCCGTCTTCGCCGGCGGCGACGCCGCCTTCGGGCCACGCAACCTGATCGACGCGGTGGGCGACGGAAAGCGGGCCGCGGCGGGCATTCTCCGCTTCCTCGCCGGTGGTGGAAGCGACCCTTCGTTCCGCCTCCACTTCGAGAAGATCCCGACCTTCCGCTTCGAGCGCACACCGGGGTACGAGCTGCTTCGCCGCTCCGCGCCCCCGACCACCGACCTCGGCCGCCGGACCGGGGTGAGTGAGGTGGAGGAGACCTTCGGCGAGGACGAGGCGCGGCGCCAGGCGGAGCGCTGCCTCGTTTGCCACATCCAGACCATCTACGACCCGACGAAGTGTGTGCTGTGCAACCGCTGCGTCGACATTTGCCCGGAGCGCTGTCTCGAGCTGGTGCCCCTGGAGGCTCTCGACCTGCCCGAGGAGGAGCTCGCGGCGGCGCGGGATCTGGCCGGGGTCGGGGCGGGGGAGCAGGCCTCCGCGATGATCAAGGACGACACGCTCTGCATCCGCTGCGGGCTCTGCGCCATCCGCTGCCCCACCGACGCCATGACCATGGAGGTGCTCTCCTATGAGCAACGATGACAAGCCGGCGGCGGCCGGCGAGGAAGAGATCGACCGGCGCGACCTGCTGACGACGCTCGGCGCCGGCCTGGTGAGCGCGGCGCTCGGCATACCGCTGGTCATGTCGGTGCGCTCCTGCCTGCCCAACGCCCTCTACGAGGCGCCCCAGAGGTTCAAGGCGGGGCCGCCGGAGGGCTTCTCCCAGGGTCCCACCTTCTTCGCCGACCGGAGGGTCTTCGTCTTCCGCCAGCAGAACACCTTCTACTGCATCAGCGCGGTCTGTACCCATCTCGGGTGCACGGTCCAACTGGCGCGCCAGGCCTCGGCCGGCGGGGAAGATGAGATCGAGTTTCACTGCCCCTGCCACGGCAGCAAGTACACGGCCGACGGCGTCCCCTACACCGGCCCGGCACCGCAGCCCCTGGCGTACTACGAGCTGGCGGTCGCTCCGGACGACGGGCAATTGGTGGTCGATATCGGCAGCCCGGCTGATCGTGGCTGGCGGCTGACGGTTTGAGGAGGCCCGGAATGGCTGAAACTCGAGGAGCTCCGGCGGTGAAGCGCCCCGAAACCCGTTCCCTCTGGCGCCGGTTGACCTGGTCCTGGACGCCGAAGGGGGAGCGCCAGGCGGGGGACGCGGTGGTACGCAACTTCTTGCTCCACTGGTTCCCCCACAAGGTGAGCAAGGCGTCGCTGGCCAGCTCCTACACTCTCTGGTTGGGCACGATCTCGGCGCTGTTGCTCGCCATCCTCACCTTCACCGGGCTGGTGCTGATGTTCCTCTACGTGCCCTCGGTGGAGCGCGCCTACGGGTCGATCAAGGACCTCGAATACGCCGTCAGCTTCGGCGCGTTTCTACGTGCCTCCCATCGCGTGGCCGCCCACCTGATGGTGGCGATGGTCTTCTTCCACATGGTGCGGGTGTTCTTGACCGGCGCCTTCAAGAACGGGTTCGGCGCGAGCCAGAGCCGGCCGGTCAACTGGTGGATCGGTCTGGCGATGCTGCTCGCGACGCTCTTCCTGAGCTTCACCGGGTACCTGCTCCCCTGGGATCAGCTCGCCTTCTGGGCCGTGACGGTCGGCACCAACATCGCCAAGGCGGTGCCTTTGGTGGGCGAGCAGATTCGATTCTTCCTCCTCGGTGGCAACGAGATCCATCAGAGCACCCTGATCCGGTTCTACGTCCTCCACTGCGTTCTGCTGCCGGGCTTTCTCGGAGGGCTGTTCGTATGGCACATGTGGCGCATCCGGAAAGACGGCGGCCTGGCGGCCCACGATCGGCTCGCCCGCGAGCTCGAGACCGTCGACACCCCGCCCGCCAAGGCCAAGACCTACTCGCTCCTCGGGATCACCTCCGGCCGCACGGTGGCGGTGGAGACGTCGGCCGCGGACGTGGGCCGGCACCAAGTCGAGTCGGTGCCGGGGCTCGTGGCGCGGGTGCTGCTCGTCACCCTGCTCACCTTCGCTGTCATCTCGGTGCTCGCCATCTGGGTCGGCGCGCCGCTCGAAGAGGCGGCCAACCCGCAGGTCACCCCCAATCCGGCCAAGGCGCCCTGGTACTTCCTCTGGCTCCAGGAGCTGGTGACCGTCACCACGGTGAGGGTCGGCGGCTTCACCCTGAACGGTGCCCTGGTGGGCGGCGTCCTGGTGCCGGGTCTGCTGCTCCTCTGGGCGGCGGCGGCCCCCTGGCTCGACCGGTCCGGAGCCGTTGCGGCGGGCGTCTGGTTCCATCGCGAACGGCGTCTGGCCAACACCCTGTTCCTCGTCGTCTGCGCGGTGCTCGTCGTCCTCACCCTGATCGGCACCTTCATGCGTGGCCCCTACTGGGCCTTGTTCTGGCCATGGGAAGCCTGGCCGCAGCACCCGGGGTGGTTCTGATGGCTGTTCACGCTCTGCTCGGATCAGGAGGGCTCCTCTGATGTTCGCCCGCGACAAGCTTTGGATCGTGATCGCCGCCGCCCTGGTGCTGGGTGTGAGCGGATTCCTGATCTGGCAGGAGGCCAACCCCGGATATCTGGGCTACCAGCGGGAGTTTCGCCGCCTGGTCGAGGAACGCCTCGGCCCGGAGCGCGCCGCCGCCGTGCCGACCGGCTTGCAGCAGATCTGGCTACCCGAGGCCGACCGCGTCGATCGCTGCACGAGCTGCCACCTGGGGGTCACCTGGCAGGGGCTCGACGGGGTCGAAGCGCCGTACGGTGGCCACCCGGCGGGGCCGCTGGAGCACCATCCCGTGGAGCGGTTCGGCTGCACCCTCTGCCATGGTGGCCAGGGGGAGGCGACGCGCCTGCCGGACGCCCACGGTTGGGTCGCCCACTGGGACGATCCGCTGCTCGACCGGAGGCTGGCGGAGGACTATCGCCTCGCCGACCGCTGGGCCTTCCTCGAGATCAAGTGCAACGCCTGCCACCGCTACGACCGGGAGATCCCGGGCGCTCCGCGCATGAACCTGGCGCGCCGGCTGGTCGACGAGAAGGGCTGCCGCGCCTGTCACCGCATCAACGGTCGCGGCGGCAGCATCGGCCCCGATCTCGAACGGCTCGGTGAAAAGAACCCGGAGGGGTACGACTACGGCCGGCTGACCACCCTCCAGTCGCTTCTTTCCTGGCAGATCGGTCACCTGCAGAGCCCGAAGACCTTCTCTCCCGACACGGTGATGCCAGAGTTCGGCTTCACCCGCGACCAGGCCCTGAGCCTGGGGTTGATGCTCAGGAGCTGGACCGATGTCTCGATTCCGATCGAGCTACGCCCCGGCGTGGTGCTCGCGGACGTGCCGACCGCCGAGGAGCTGGAGCGCGAGCGCATCATGCGCGAGGGAGAGGGGCGGTTCTTCGTCGAGAAGACCTGCTTCATCTGCCACGACGTCTCGAGCTTCGGCATCCAGTCGGCGACCAAGATCGGGCCGGACCTGGCGGTGGCGGTGGACGACGTGCCCCGTCGCTTCGGCCGGACCCTCGAGAGCTTCCTGATGGAGCCCAGCGGCACCATGCAGGTGGTGCTCTCCAAGCAGATTCAACTCACCGAACAGGAACGACGCGAGGCGATCCGGTTGCTCGGCATCGCCTATCAAAAACACCTGGAAGCTCTCGAGGCCCCGGACGAGGGAGCCTCCCCCCAATGAGCCAAGGAGGACGAGAGATGAAACGCACATCCACCACCAGCCCATGGCTGTGGGTCGCGGCGGCAGGCGTCGTGGCCGTCCTGGTCATCTTCGCGTGCCGGCCGGCCCCCGAGGGCGAGCGCCGCGCCGTGATGACCGGCGGGGCCGTGGCCGCGGCGGAGACCACGTACGTTCCGCCGGGCGACCTGGACAAGTACTACCTCTTCTACTCGGGAGGCCACTCGGGCCAGATCTACGTCGCCGGCATCCCTTCGATGCGCCACATCTCGACCATCCCGGTCTTCAGTCCCTATCCGGCCACCGGCTACGGCTTCGACGACGAGACCCGGGAGATGCTCGGCGGCCTCGCCTGGGGGGACGTCCACCACCCGACTCTGTCGCGCACCGGTGCGGTCTACGACGGCCGCTGGCTGTTCGCCAACGACAACGCCCACAGCCGGATCGCCCGCATCTCTCTGCGTGACTTCAAGACCAAGCAGATCATCGGTCCGATTCCCAACCTCTCGGGCAACCACGGCAGCGCGTTCGCCACCTCCGATACCGAGATGCTGCTTTACGCCTCCCGCTTCTCGGTTCCGATCCCGATCGGCACCTACGCCCCGATCGACGACTACGCCACCGAGTTCAACGGCGTCGTGGGAGCGGTCAACGTCGACCCCGAGACGGGCGAGATGTCCCTCGGCTTCCAGATCCTCACCCCGCCCTTCAACTGGGACCTGGGCTCCACCGGCCGGGGACCGTCAAAGGACTGGGCGTTGTGGACCTGCTACAACTCGGAGCGCGCCACGGGCGAGCTCGAGAAGACCGCCAGCGCCAACGACCGTGACTACGCCATCGCCGTCAACTGGCGAGCCGCGGCCCAGGCGGTGGCCGACGGCAAGGCGACTCAGGTCGGCGGCGTCGACGTGCTCGACCCGAAGAACGTGCCGGGCATCGCCTACCTGATTCCGGTGGCCAAGAGCCCCCACGGAGTCGACTTCACCCCCGACGGCACCCGCTTCGTCACCAGCGGCAAGCTGGAGGCGATCACCACGGTCTACAGCTTCGACAAGATGCTCGCCGCCATCCAGGCCGAGGACTTCAGCGGCGAGGAGGACGGCCTGAAGGTCCTCGACTACGACAGCGTCATGGAGCGGGAGGTGCAGATCGGCCTCGGTCCGCTCCACACCCAGTACGATGATCAGGGTATGGCGTACACCAGCCTGTTCATCGACAGCGCCATCGCCAAGTGGAACCCGGAGACCGGCGAGGTTCTCGACACGGTACCGGTGGCTTACAACATCGGCCACCTGATGGTTCCCGGAGGTGACTCGGCCAAGCCTTGGGGCCAGTACGTGATCGCGCTCAACAAGCTCTCCCACGGGCGCCACCTGAACGTCGGGCCCAGCCAGCCGGAGTCGAGCCAGCTCATCGACATCACGGGTGAGAAGATGCGCCTGCTCTACGACGCGTTCACCGAGCCCGAGCCGCACTACGCCCAGGCGATCCCCGCCGACATGCTGCACCCGATCGAGGTCTACTCGAAAGAGGAGAACCACGACCCGTGGGCGATCTGGGACGTCACCGAGGCCGGCGTGACCCGCTCGGGCAACCGGGTGGACGTCAAGATGGCGGCCGTGCGCTCCTCCTTCTGGCCCAACCGCATCGAGGTCAAGAAGGGGGACGAGGTCGCGATCCACATCACCAACATCGAGCAGACCACCGACGAGCTCCACGGGCTTGGAATCTCGGACTACAACATCAATCTCGTCGTCGATCCGGGCGAGACCAAGCACGTCACCTTCACGGCCAAGAACTCGGGGGTCTTCGCCTACTACTGCACGAACTTCTGCTCCGCCCTGCATCAGGAGATGCAGGGGTACCTGCTGGTGGAGTAGAAGGGGAGTCGAAGAGCACCGCGGGCCACGAAGCGGTACCGCGCGGTCGGGCCCTGTCCACCACGGCAGGCGGTGGGGCTCGTCCCGCGGCGACCGCTTCGTAGCCCTCGGCTTCGTTTCGAGGGGTAATGTCCCCTGACAGCACCGGTCGCACCACGGGGAGTCCAGCACCATGATCCGAAACCTCGAGAAGTACCAGAGCTTCTTCGAACATCCCATCAGCCTCACCGCCCGGGTGGTCATGGTGACGGCCTGTCTCGTGGTGATTTGGGCCTTCTTCGCCCCCCTCTGGACGATGTCGTTCACCTCCAACCAGTATCCGGATCCGCTACGCCTGTCGATCCACATCGACCACCTGGAGGGACAGAAGACACACGACCGCGACGACCTCCGGGAGATCAACTCGCTCAACCACTACATCGGCATGCGGCCCCTCCTGGAGAGTGAGTTCCCGGAGTTCCGTTGGCTTCCCTTCGCCATCGGGTTCTTCATCCTGATCATCGCCAGGGCGCTCTTCTTCGGCTCGTTGCGCGACCTGATCGACATCGTGGTGGTCTACGCCTACTTCGGCCTCTTTTCGTTCTGGAACTTCGGCCAACGTCTGTACGAATACGGCCACAACCTGAACCCGGAGGCGCCGATCAAGGTGGCGCCGTTCACCCCGCCCCTCTACGGGCGGGTCAAGATCGCGAACTTCTGGATCGAAAGCTATCCCGGGGGAGCGAGCTACGCCCTGGGGATGTTCGGGTTGCTGCTCGTGGTTGCCCTCATCATCGCCCTCGGCCACGCGCGGCGGATCGAGCGGGAGCTCGCCGAGGGCGAGGCGGCGGGGTGAGGTGAACGTCCGGGCGCTGATCCTCGCCGTGCTGGCCTTCCCGCTCCAGGCCGCCGTCGCCCCGGCGGCGACCCTGCGGGTAGGGCAGGGCGAGCGGTACCCGACGGTGAGCGCGGCGCTCGCCGCCGCCGTTCCGGGGGACACCCTCGACATCCTGCCCGGCAGCTATCGGGAGAACCTCGTCATCGACCGGCGGGTGACGATCCGGGGAGCCGGCGAGGTGGAGCTCGTCGGCCTGGGGGAGGGGAGCGTCGTCCGCGTGGTGGCCGACGGGGTGGAGATTTCGGGGCTGACCATTCGCGGCTCCGGGGACCGGATGATGACCGGCGACGCGGGGGTGAGGATCTCGGGGGACCGGGCGCACCTGGCGGACAACCGGGTCGTCGACAACCTGTTCGGGGTCTACCTCGACGGCTGCGCGGAGGCCCTGGTCGAGGGCAACACGATCACCGGACGCCGCGAGATGGACATCGGTCGCCGCGGCGCGGGCGTCCACTTCTACGACGCCAGCCACAACATCGTGCGCGACAACCGGGTCTCCTTCGTGCGCGACGGGGTCTACTTCGACCACGCGGACTTCAACACCGTCGAAGGGAACCACTTCAGCGACCTGCGCTACGGCGTCCACTACATGTACTGCTCCGACAACAGCTTCGTCGGCAACGTCTTCCGCGACAGCGTTGCGGGGGTGGCGATCATGTACAGCCAGCGGGTGGTCTTCCGCGACAACCAGATCTTCGACAACCGTGCGGGGTACCACGCCTTCGGCCTGCTGCTCAAGGAGTGCGAGGACTCGGTGGCGGAGGGCAACGCCATCGTCAACAACGTCTCGGGGATCTTCCTCGACGGCTCCCACCGGAACGTCTTCCGCCACAACCTGGTGGCGTACAACGACGTGGGGGTGGTGCTCTACGCGAGCTCGCTCGAGAACCGCTTCGAGGAGAACGACTTCATCGGCAACCTGGCGACCCTGCACACGGTGGGGCGGGCCGAGGCGGACTGGACGCCGGACGGCCGGGGGAACCACTTCTCGGGGTACCCCGGCTACGACCTCGACGGCGACGGCCGCGGCGAGGTACCCCACCACCTTCAGGACGCCTTCGAGTATCTGGAGGGGAACCATCCGCTGCTCCATCTCTACCTGTCGAGCGCCGCGGCGGACGCTCTGGCCGCCGCCGAGCGGAGCTTTCCGGTGATCCCGTCGAGCGACCAGCGGGACTTCGCCCCGTCCCTGCGACCGGTCAGCGGTACCCGCATCACGGCGGTGGGGCGCCACGGGGCCGGCGACGGCAGCGCGGCCGCGGCCGGCGCGTTCGGGCTGGTACTCGGCGTCACCCTCTTCGCCGGCTGGAGGCTCCGCCGATGACCGGCTCACCGCCGACCGTGTCCGCTCTCGAGGTGCGCGATCTGGTCAAAGTGTACGGCGATGTGCGCGCCGTCGACGGGGTCTCGTTCACGGTCGCGCCCGGCGAAGCGGTGGCACTTCTCGGCCCCAACGGTAGCGGCAAGACGACGACGTTGAAGGCCGCCGCGGGGTTGGTGAAGCCGGACTCGGGGGCGATTCGGGTGGGTGGGTTCGACCTCGGGAAACACCCCCGGCGTGCCCGGCGGGAGATGAGCTTTCTGCCACAGCAGGCGTCCTTCCCGGCGAACGTCACGGTGCGGGAGGTTCTGGAGCTCCACGCCCGGCTGCGGCGCCTGCCCGAGGACCGGGTGGTGGCCGCGCTGGCGGTGGGAGGGCTCACCGAAGTCGACGCCGGGCGGTTCGTCGGGGAGCTCTCGGGCGGCATGCGCCAGCGACTGTCGCTGGCGGTGGCGGCGCTGCCGGAGGCGCCGCTGGTCCTGCTCGACGAGCCGACGGCGAACCTCGACCCTCCGGCGGCTCTGCGCTTCCGCCGGCTGGCCCGTGGCTGGCGGCAGGCGGGCAGGAGCCTGCTGCTCTCGACCCACGTGCTGGACGACGTCTGGGATCTGGCGGATCGGGTGGTGGTGCTGGTGGAGGGGCGCACCGTGACCGAGGGAACCCTGGCCGAGCTGAGGGCGCGTCTCCGTCCCTACACCCTGTTGCGGGTGGACGTGGGAGAGCCGAACGAAGCCCACGAGCGGGCCGCCCTCGAAGGCGGCGCCACCGGCGTGCGGTCGAACTCCCACTCGGTGATCATCCAGGCGCCGGTGGAGCGGCGCTACGAGATCCTGAGCCGTCTGGCGCGCGTGGGGCCGGTCCACCACTTCGAGACCGAAGATGCCTCCATCGAGCATCTCTACGTGGGGCAAGCCAGAGGGGGGGCGTGATGCGGCTCGCCTGCCTCTGGATGGCCGGCTTGCTCCTGGTCGCCTGTGGCGCTTCGGAGCCGCGGCCGGTACCGATCGCCTGGAACGAGGACATCTGCAGCCACTGCCGCATGGCCATCTCGCAGCCGGAGCTGGCCGCCGAGGCGGTGGGCACGGCCGGTCGCGTGGAGATGTTCGACGACATCGGCTGTCTCGTGGAGTGGCTCCGGGAGCCGGACGCTCCGGACGGGTTGATTCTTTTCGTCACCGATCGGCCGACCGGCGAGTGGCTGCGGGCGGACGAGGCGGTGTTCGTGCAGTCCCCGGAGCTGCCGACCCCCATGGGCTATGGGCTGGCGGCCTTCGCTGACCGGGAGGCGGCCCAGAGCCTGGCGCGGGAGCTGGGGGGCAGCCTCCTTTCTTGGCATGAGGTCAGGGCGCGGGGGGACCGATGACCGGTGTTCCCGACCCCCGCGTCCTGGCCGCCCTGGCGCGGCACGAGCTGCGCATCCTGCTGCGTAGCCGATGGGTTCCCCTCTACGGCGCGGTGTTCGCGGTGCTCGTCCTCGGGGTGAGCTACTTCGGCCTGGCGGTGGTGGAGCTGACCGGCTTCCAGCGGCTGGACCGGACGGCGGTGAGCCTCCTCAGCCTGGTGCTCTACATCGTGCCGCTCGCCACGATGCTGATGACGGTGCAGAGCTTCCGGCCCGAAGGAGGGGTGACCGAGCAGTTGCTGTCCGAGCCGTTGACCGCGTCCGAGGTGGTCTTGGGGAAGCTCTTGGGCCTGGCCGGCGCCCACGGTCTCGCGACGGTCTTCGGCTTCGGCTTCGCGGGGGTCTTGATCGCCGCCAAGGGTGGAACCGCGGGGTTGGGGTCGTACCTGGTCCTGGTCGGCTTCACCCTCGTGGTGGGGCTGGTGTTCCTGAGCCTCGCCAGTCTCTTGACCCTGCTGGCGGGGCGCGCCGTCCGGGCGTACGCGTTGGTGCTGGTGGTCTGGTTCGTGATGGTGCTGCTGTTCGATCTGCTGGTCATCGGGGTGAGCTTCTTGCTGCCGGAGGTGTGGGCGAACCGGCTGGCGCTGGGTGGGGTGTTTCTCAACCCCGTGGACGCGGCGCGCGTCGGGGCGTTGCTGTCGATCTCGGGCCGGGAGATGTTCGGTCCCGCCGGGGCGCAGCTCGTGCGGGCGCTGGGCGGTGTGGGGTGGGCGGTGGCTTCGCTGGTCGGGAGCCTGGTGGTGTGGGTGGTGGTGGGGGCCGCGGGGGCGGTGGCGGTGTTGCGGCGGATGGACGCCTAGTCGGGGCTCCGGGCCGGGTCGGTCGTGGGGGGGCGCGGGGACGGGGACTGCAGCGGAGAACGGGGTGGTGGGTAGAATCGTTTTCGTGACCGAAGAGGTACAGGTTTCGGCGGCCCGGCTCTGGCGGGGGCATGTGCGGACGGTGGGGGCGCGGGTGGCGCGGGCGTTGCGGCCGGCGGAGGCGCCGCCGTGGCGGGAGTGGTCGACCACGATCGACGATTCGACGGTGGGGCCGGTGCGTCTGACCGGCAAGCTCACACCCTCGGCGGGGGCGCGGGCGGTGGTGGTGATGGTCCACGGTCTCGGTGGGAGCTCCGAGTCCGGGTACCTCCTGACCGCGGCGTGGGCGGCGGCCGAGGCGGGGCTCGCGTCGCTGCGGCTCAACCTGCGGGGGTCGGACCGGCTGGGGGAGGACTATTACCACGCCGGGCTGACCGCCGACATCCGGGCGGCCCTGGCGTCGCCGGAGCTCGCCCGGTTCGAGACGGTCTACCTGCTCGGGTACTCGATGGGCGGCCACGTGGCGCTTCGGTACGGCACGGAGGGGGGCACCGAAGGGCCTGGCCAGGTGGACCCCCGGGTGGTCGGCATCGCCGCCGTCTGCGCGCCGCTCGATCTCGCCGCCACCGGGCGCGTTCTCGACCGGCCCGGCTTCTGGATCTACCGCCGCTATCTGCTGGCCCACCTGATGGAGATCTACCGGGAAGTGGCGGCGCGGCGGCCGGTGCCGATGCCGGTGGAGGAGGCGGCGCGCATCCGCCGGTTCCGCGAGTGGGACGACCGCGTCGTCGCGCCCCGCCACGGGTTCGACAGCGCTGATGACTACTACCGGCGGGCCTCGGTCGGTCCCCGGCTCGTCCGGCTCTCGGTGCCGGCGCTCCTCGTCTCGTCCGAGGACGACCCGATGGTGCCGGCCGAGACCGTGCGGCCCGTGCTGGAGCGGGAGGGGACCGCCTCCCAGATCGCCTCCAGGATGGAGGTGCGCTGGGTGCCGGCGGCCGGGCACATCGCGTTCCCGGACACGGTCGACCTCGGGCTGGGCACCGAGCCGGTCCCCGAACGGACGGGCCGGGGCGCCGGCGAGGAAGGTCGGGACGACGGCGACTCGGCCGGGAGCCGGCTCGAGAGGCAGCTTCTCTCCTGGCTCACGAGCCGTGGTTGACGGGGTATCCGGAGGCTCCGAGACCGCTCCGGACCGGCCCCGGAGGCGGTCCGACTCCAGGATGAGATAGAATTCTACGCATGTCCGACCGCAAGTATCGCCAGAGGGGCTATCGGGACGAAGACCGCGAGGAGCGTCCCCGCCGAGGGCAAGAGAAGAAACCGCGGGAACCCCGCGACGGTCCATGGGGCCGCGGCCTCGGCGCGCCGACCTTCAACGCCTTCCGGTGCAACAACTGCGGCACCAAGATCGAGGACTACAGCCCGCTGCCGCTCGATGCCGTCTGCCCCAAGTGCGAGGCGGACCTCCACACCTGCACCCACTGCTCGAACTTCGACCCCTCGGCGGCGTTCGAGTGCCGCGAGCCGATCCCGGTTCGGGTGATGAAGAAGGCCAAGCGCAACGAGTGCGAGCTGTTCCAGCCCAAGGTGGCGAAAGAGTTCAACGAGGAGCAGGGCTCGGTCCGGGACGCCAAGGCGGCCTTCGACAATCTGTTTAATTTTTAGGAGCCTGGGGATCGATCACCCGCTCTGCTGCGAGCGGTGATCGCACGCCATCTCGGTTCGTCCTCGCTCTTCGCTCCCTGCGACGTACCACAGAGGGTACGCCTCAGTCGCTCATCCCTGCGGGTGAACCGATCTGACGCACGCTCACGGCTCTCGCGACGAGCGGCCGCTCGACGCCCAGGCTCTTCCCATGCACAGGAATCGACTCATATGGGCGGAGAGCTGACGTGACTCGAAAAGAACGAGCCGGGAAGATCGGCGAGATCCTGGACGACCTCTACCCCGCGACGCCGATCCCGCTTGCCCACCGGGACCCGTACACGCTGCTGATCGCGGTCCTGCTGTCGGCCCAGACCACCGACAAGAAGGTCAACGAGGTGACGCCGGCCCTGTTCGAGCGGGCCTCGACGCCGGCAGCCATGGCGATGGTGCCGGTCGAGACCATCCACGGGCTGATCCGGGAGATCGGCCTCGCCAACCAGAAGGCGAAGAACATCCGGGCCCTCTCCGAGATCCTGGTGAACGAGCACGGCGGCGAGGTGCCGCGCACCTTCGAGGAGCTGGAGGCCCTTCCCGGGGTCGGCCACAAGACCGCCTCGGTGGTCATGGCCCAGGCCTACGGCCTGCCCGCCTTCCCGGTCGACACCCACATCCACCGTCTGGCCTGGCGCTGGGCCCTGTCGGACGGCTCGAACGTGGTCAAGACCGAACGCGATCTCAAGAAGGTGTTCCCGGAGGAGACCTGGGGCAAGGTCCACCTCCAGATCATCTACTTCGGCCGCGAGCACTGCCCGGCCCGGAATCACGACTTCGAAGGGTGCCCCATCTGCTCCTGGGCCATGCCGGAGAGCCGCCGCCGCCAGGAGCGCCGGGCGGAGCGGGAGCGGACGGCGAAGCCGTATTGA
>Ga0210122_1000266_pt1 | contig 17560 bp, 14 predicted proteins | sample Muzzi_CordB_D2_FD_185530 | JGI IMG/M metagenome (GOLD analysis project Ga0210122, IMG submission 185530) | Wetland microbial communities from San Francisco Bay, California, USA, that impact long-term carbon sequestration - Muzzi_CordB_D2 (SPAdes) | ecosystem: Environmental > Aquatic > Marine >... | reverse complement strand
CGACGCGCCGGTTCTGCGACCTGCCCTCGCGGCTCTCGTTGTCGGCGATCGGGGCCGTTTCGCCGTACGAGATGACCGACATCCTGTGGAGCGGGAGCTGGTGCTCCCGGTTCAGGTAGCGGCGCACGCTCTCCGCGCGGGCGAGGCCGAGCTCTTCGTTGTACTGGTCCGAGCCCACGGAGTCGGTGTGGCCCTGGATCTCGATGTAGACGTTGGTGAACCGGCCCTTCAGATCGACGGCGAACTCGTCGAGGGCGGCCTTGGCCTCGTCGGAGAGCTCCGCCTTGTCGAAGGCGAAGCGCACGTCGCTGTCGGTCAAGACGGTCTCGTAGAGCAGCTTGCCTTCGGCCAGCTTGCCGGCCGCCTCGGCGCGCTCCAGCGCCTCCTGGGCGGTCCGGGAGACCTGCACGACCTCGCGGTCGGTCTTGTCCATGCGCTCGCCGTGCTTGCGGATCGCGGACTGGTTCTGCTCGACCTGCTTCTCGACCGAATCGACCCGCGTATGAACCGAGCCGGTTTCCTGCTGAACGTACTCCTTCGTCGCGCAACCGCTCGCCCCGAGGGCGAGGACCGCGGTGATCAGGGTGACCAGGACGGGGGCGACTGCCGTTCGATGCATCTGTCTGTCCTCCTCAGTGTCGATTGGGTTCATTGGCAGGGCCGCGGATTCGATGGCGGAGCCGTTACCGTGGCTCGCTCCATGCGGACGGTGCGGGGCCCCAATAGCCGCGCCGGTAGGTGAGCGTCTCGTTGCGGCCGGAGTGGCCATGACGCAGGACCTCGACCCGGAAACGGTGGTACGACTTCTCTCCACTGGCGGCGGTTGTCAGGGCAAGGATATAGCGCAAACGCAGATCGTCCAGGATTTCGGCCAGCGTGCGGCGCAACGGCTCCTCCGGCTCGGCGGTCTGAGCGGTGACGATCTCGAAGTACCGGCCACCCGTGGCCTCGGCCAGGCTCCGGAGCAGGTCGGCGTAGCGGTAGACGTCCTCGCCGTCGGCGCCCTCGGCGGAGTCTCCGGACCGCGGGGGCGTGGCGTTCAAGCCCAGAACGTAGACCGGGAGGCGTGCCCTGCGGACCAGGTCGACCGACTGCTCCGGGGTCAGGCGGCTGGCGTTGTCCAGCCCATCGGTCACCAGCACCGCCACCCGCTTGCCGCGCTCGGCGTCGGCCGAGATGTCGGGCAAGAGGGAGACGGCGTCGTGGAGCGCGGTGGTGCCGTAGCCCTCCCAGGCCGCCACCGACTCGCCGAGGGCGTCGACGTCGTCGGTAAACGGAACCTCGACCTGGATCTCATCGCCGGCAAAGCTCGCCACGGCGATCTCGTCGCCCGGGCGGGCGCCATCCAGGAAGGTCTCGAAGGCGAGGCGGCTGATCTCGAGCTTGCCGCTGTTGGCCATACTGCCGGAAAGGTCCTGCAGCCAGACCACCGAGAGCGGTGCGTCCGACCCCAGGTCGAGCTCTTGGATCGGCACCCGCCGCCCGTCGACCCAGAGGCGGAAGTCGTCCCGATCGAGGCCCTGGGCGTAGCCCCTGGAGCCGCGGACGACCACCGGCACCAGGACCCAGGAGACCGAGAGCTGCTCGGTGAAGGTGGACGCGGGTCGGGTCGGCTCGAGGTCGGCCGCGCCCGGGGTCGGCGCGCTCTCCTGGGCGCCGGCGCAGGGTGACAGCGCGACCAGCAGACCGGCCAGCAGAACGGGGGCGAGGTGCCGCGGACGGATCGCGGGCAGTGGCAGGCCGGTGGAACGACGGGTGCAGATCAGGGGATTCGAGATCATCGGAGCTCCACGGGATGTCCCGGACGGGCCGGGCCGGACCTTCGAGCTTTGCTAGCCTCGGCCGCGACAACCACCAGGGGGGTACCAGCATGAACCCAGTCAATATTCGCAATATTTCTATCAAATGTGGCCACTGCGGTACATACCAGACCCTGTGCGGCTTCCATCGCCGGGAGGAGTGGAACGTCTACGTCTACGAGTGCGAGAACGACCGCTGCGATCCGGAGGTCACGCGCACTCTGGTCGAGGTGCCGCGTGAGCTCGACGAGTTCGCCAGCCGGGATCCGGAGTGGCGAGGCGGCCGGCGCCACGCCGGAGCGGAGCCGGAGTGAGGGGAGACGGGCGGTCCGAGGGGCGAACCGGTTCCACCACCGTTTCCTCAATCGCCGAGGGCCGGTTTGTGGTACCTTCAGGTCGCCCTCCAGTGCCTCTGGCACCTCCCTGGCGCTCCGGCCGCCGCGGACCCAGCGGCAGCATCGACAACTACACAGAGTACGCTCAAGCGAGGACACGATGCAGAAGAAGATCGTCCACGTCGTCGGGACGGGCACCATCGGCGAGCCGCTGATCGGCCTGTTCACGGACTTTCGCTCCGGCCTGGGCATCGACGAGGTCACCTTCCACAAGCGGACCCCGCTCCTGTCCGACAAGTCGAAGCTTGATCACCTGATGGCGCGCGGCGCAAAGCTCGCCGTCGACCAGGACATGCGCCACGAGTTCGAGAGGCTCGGCCACCAGGTCAGCTACGACTCCGAAGAGGCCCTGGAGCGAGCCACGGTGGTCATCGATTGCACCCCGGCGGGCAACGAGAACAAGGAGCTCTACTACTCCAAGCTGGGCGGTCCCCGCGGCTTCCTCGCCCAGGGGAGCGAGTTCGGGTTCGGCAAGCCCTACGCCCGCGGCGTCAACGACGAAGCCCTCGACTACGACGAAGACCGCTTCGTGCAGATCGTCTCGTGCAACACCCACACCATCACCAACATCCTGAAGACGCTCTGTGACGAGGACTGGGACGGCGAGCTGAAGTCGGGTGGCTCCAGCAAGGGCTTCAACCTGGATCGGGGCCACTTCGTGTGTATGCGCCGGGCCAACGACATCACCCAGGCCTCGAAGTTCATACCGGCGCCCCAGGTGGGCACCCACAAGGACGAGGAGTTCGGCACCCATCACGCCCGGGACGCGTACCACCTGTTCCAGACCCTGGGGCTCGAGCTCGATCTCTTCTCGAGCGCGGTCAAGCTCAACACCCAGTACATGCACTCGCTCTGGTTCCACCTGGTGATGAACCGGGACATCGATCTGGACGAGGTCGTGGCCCGCTTCCGTTCCAACATGCGTGTGGCGATGACGGAGAAGAAGGAGGCCAACCTCATCTTCAGCTTCGGCCGCGACCACGGGTACTACGGACGGATCCTGTCCCAGGTGGTGGTCGTCGAGCCGAGCCTGACCGTCCGGCGCAACCGGGAGGTGGTCGGCTTCTGCTTCACGCCCCAGGACGGCAACTCGCTGCTGTCGTCGGTCGCGGCCGCCCTGTGGCGGATCGACGGCGACTGGGAGAGGGTCCGCGAGCGGCTGAACCCGATTCGACGGTTCATCTACCGCGAGATCTGAAGACGCGGTCGATCGGGGCCGCTTCGCCCGGGCGGCGGGCGGCCCCGCCATGTTCGGCGCATTCGGCGAGCCGCGCGAGCCGCGCGAGCTCGGCGGAAGCGCTTGCTCACCATCCAACCGTTCGGACGATCTGATCCTTGCGCGCTTTGAAGCTCCATTTCGGCGACCTCACTCTCCACGGGTTCTCCCTGGCGGGGTCGGAAACCTGGTTCCGGGTGTTTCCCCCCGGTCTGGCCTTCGAGGCGGGCCGGGGCGCGCCCCAGCTCGCCGGTGCGCGGGACCTCTTCCTCTCCCACGGTCATCTGGACCACGCCCTCGGGGTGCCCTATGTGCTCTCTCAGCGCACGCGCCACCAGGGCAAGGCCACCCGGCTGTTCTGCCCGCGGCCGACCGTGCCGGCCCTCGAGGCCCTGATCGCCGCCGCCGAAGCGCTGGAGCGCTCCGAGTACGACTACGAGCTCGTCGGCCTCGATCCGGGCGAGCGGGTCCGGGTCGGCAAGGACCTGTGGGTCGAGGCGTTCGCCACCGACCACGGAGTTCCCAGCCTCGGCTATCACCTGTTCCGCCGGAAGCGCCATCTGCTTGAGCGGCTCCGCGGCCTCGCCGGCGAGGATCTGGCCGCTCTGCGCCGCCGGGGTGAGGAGACCGAAAAGGTTGAGGAGGACCTGGCGCTCACCTTCTGCGGCGATACCAGCGCCGGGATCTTCGAGCGCGAGCCGAGGATTTTCCAGGCTGGCGTGCTGGTGATCGAGTGCACCTTCCTCGGGGAGGACCGGCTCGAAGCGGCGGCGCGCTACAGTCACCTCCACCTGGAGCACCTGGTGGCGGTGCGGGAGCGGTTCGACAACCGCGCGATCGTTCTCCACCACCTGTCGCGGCGCTACCGGGCGGAGGAGCTGCGCGCCGAGGTCGATCGGCTGCTGCCGGAGCTCGCGGAGCGAATCTGCATCCTGGGCGAGCCGGGACGCTGTGCAGAGGACCCGGCGGCGGAGGAGGAGGAGTCGTGAGCCATTCTGGAAACGGTCCGGACAAGAGTCCGCCGCCCGGTGCGAAGCTGGTGGGGGTGGACGAGATCGAGGTCACCGTCGAGAAGCTGGTGGCCGGCGGCGACGGGCTCGCCCGCTGCGAGGGGGTGCCGGTGTTCGTGCCCCGGTCGGCCCCGGGCGATCGGTTGCGGGTGCGGCTGACCGAGCGCCGGCCCGACTACGGCCGAGCCGAGATCGTGGAGATCCTCGAGCCGGGCCCCGGCCGGCGAGAGGCGCCCTGCCCCTACTTCGACCGCTGCGGCGGCTGCGACCTCCAGCACCTGGAGGACGATCTCCAACTGCACCTCAAGGCGGAGGCGGTGGTCGAGACCCTGAGCCGCATCGGCCGGGTGGCACCGCCGGACGATCTGCGCGTGGTCTCCGGGGAGGCCTGGGGCTACCGCCAGCGCACTCAGCTCCACACGGAGCCCGCCCGGAGCTCGCCGGACGAGGTGGCCGACGGCGGCGACGACCGGCCGCGCGTCGGCTACTTCGAGCGCGGGAGCCACGAGCTGGTGGCGGTCGAGCGCTGTCCGATCCTGGTTCCGGAGCTGGAGGATCTCTTGCCCGGCTTGCCGCGCCGTCTCTCGGAGGTCGAGCGGCTGCCGCGACGGATCGATCTCGCGGCGGGCGACGGTGCCCAGGTGACGGCCGCGCCGGTGGTGGAGGGGTTGCCCCACGGCGAGGTGTCGATCCGGGTGGGCGAGGACGAGTATCTGTTCGACGCCCGGTGCTTTTTCCAGACCCATCGGGGCCTGGTGGGGGATCTGGTGGCGGCTGCGGTCGATCCGAAGCGCTCGCCGGCTCCGGGATCGGGCGGGGGGACGGCCTACGATCTCTACTGCGGGGTGGGTCTGTTCACCCTGCCGCTGGCGCGCCGGTATGGGACGGTGGTGGGGGTGGAGGGGGACCGGCTGGCGGTGCGGTACGCCCGGCGGAATCTCCGGGCGGCCAAGCTGGAGGGGGCCCATGTGGAAGGGCAGGCGGTGGAGTCCTGGATCCGGGCGTTGCCGGAGGGGGTGGATCGGTTGGTGGTGGATCCGCCGCGAACGGGGTTGAAGGGTGTGGTGTTGAAGACGGTGCTGGAGCGGCGGCCCCGGTGGGTGACGTATGTTTCGTGTCATCCGGCGGCGCTGGGGCGGGATTTGAAGAAGCTGCTTCGGTGGTACCGGTTGGATGGGTTGACCTTGATCGACCTGTTTCCGCAGACGGGGCATATGGAGGTGGTGGCGCAGCTTCGGTTGCGGGAGTAGGTTCCTTCCTTCCTTACCTTCCTACGATGGACCTGAGCCCGGACTGGTCCGGGGCCATGGTCTGGTGCGCTGAGGACCCGTCGCCCGCACGCCCCGCCCCCGGCCCTTACCGGTGTCGCGTCGTAGGGTGCGCTTGAGCGCACCGGGCCATGGTCTGGTGCGCTGAAGCGCACCCTACGCTCGACCTTCGCGTAGGTCGCCTGGCGCCCGGGTAGGGCAACGGCCTGCCGATTGGTGGAGCGTCGCGGGGCCTCCCGGCCGGGGGCGTTGAAGGAGGGCGCGCGCAGGATCGGCTCCTGGACGACGGCGGCTCGCCGCCCTCCTGAATCGAGGCCGAGCCCTGTTCCATTCGACCACCGAGCGCAGGCCGGTCCCCGGCCGGGAGGCCCCGCGACGCTCCCGACCATGCTCCGCCGAAGGACCGCTTCACCTTCTCGATCAGGACATAGCGGGGTCATCTGGTTGCATTTCCGGAGCTGCCCGCGTCTAAGGCAGTATGGAGACCACGATGCGGGTGCTCGATCCGACCGAAGCCGCCGAAGGGGCGGCGCAAGGAGCGGGGTCGTCGCGCTGGCGGGGCTCGGGTGAGCTTGGCCGGCGGGACGAGCTTCGACTCCTTCGTGCCGCCGCCGGCGGTGACCGCGAGGCCGCCGACCGGTTGGTGGACGCCACCTACCGGCAGATCTACGCCACGCTGGTCCGCTTGACGGACGGCGATGGCGAGCTGGCGGCCGACTTGACCCAGGAGGCCTATCGCAAGGCCTGGGCCTCCCTCTCCACGTTCCGGGGCCGAGCCCGGTTCTCGACCTGGCTCTACCGGATCGCCTACACCACGTTCCTCAGTCATCTCAGGAGACCTCGCCGGCTCGAAGCGCTGGACGAGGAGCTCGCCCGCGGTCTCGACGATCCGGCTCCCGGGCCGGAGGAGACCACGGCCCACGCCGACGACGGCCGACGGGTGCGCCGCGCCCTCGGCTGTCTGCCGGACGATCTGCGGTTCACGGTGGCCGCCCGCTTCTGGCAGGGGTTGCCGGTGCGCGAGATCGCGCGCCTGGAAGGAGTGACGGGGGCCGCCATTCGCAAGCGGTTGACCAAGGCCCTCGCCCTGCTCGGCAACGAGCTGACCGAGGAGGTGCAAGCATGAACGCCCCGAACGCGAAGTCGAACGAGAAGTCGAACGAAAAGAGGGTCCTCGACGCTCTGGCCGCCGGCCGGGTCGGTGAGGATCTGCCCGCGCCGCCGGCCGACCTGGCCGAGCGGATCAAGCAGGACGTGCCGCCCCGTCTGGAGCTGGCGCCGGAGCTCGAGGCCGAGCGAGGCCGGTCTCTGGCACCCCTCTCGGACCGCAGGGTCTGGCTGGCGGCGGCTTCATTGGTGGTCGCCCTGGGCGCCGGGCTGGTTGCCGTCCGGGTGCTCGACGAGACCGAGGACCCGCTGGCGGTGCCGGCGTTCGAGAGGACGGCCGAGCTGGCGCGGCCGGTGAGCACGCCGGAGGAGGAGTCGGCCTCGGACGCGACGCCGGATGCTGAGGCCGATCAGCTTGCTCCCCTCGGCTACGTTTCCGAAACGAGGCAGTCTGACGATGGGGACGCCGCCGGACGCCGCAACGAGGTCGCTGCCCCGGCTCCGCCGGCCAGCATGCCGAGCGCCAGGCTCCGGGCCCAGGACCGGGCGGCCGCCGAGAAGATGGAGCTGGGGCGGGACGCGGGCGAGCCGAGCCACGCTCCCGAGTCGGCCGGGAAGCCCCAGGGTCGTGCCGAGGAGACGATCACCGTGACCGGCGAGAGCCCGCTCCTCGACGAGCGCAAGATCGCCAAGGGCACCATCGTCTCGCAGCACGAGCTGGAGGAGGTCCCCTCCGCGCGGGACCCGTGGGCGGTCGTCACCCAGACCCCGGGCGTGCTGTCCGACCGGATCAACGTGGGCGGCAACGAGTCGGGCCAGGAGACGGTCTTCACCGCCCCCGGAACGACCGCGGATGAGAACTCGTTCGCGGTCGACGGCGTGGTGATCACCGACATGGCGGCGGTCGGCTCCTCGCCGACCTCCTACGACTTCGAGCAATTCGAGGAGATTCAGGTCGCCTCCAAGGAGCAGCCGGCCCGGGCGAAAGCGAAGAAGCTGGCTGAGCCGGGTCCGGTGGCGCCGCCCCCGGTCCCGCCATCGACCGGTGGCACCGCCGAGCCCAACGACCAGCCCTACGGCGACGTCTTCTTCCGCGGCTACGGCACCAACCCGTTCATCGACTCCGAGGACGACCCGCTGTCGACCTTCGGTCTCGACGTGGATACGGGCTCGTGGGGCGTGGTGCAGCGCTATCTGCGTGACGGCAACCGGCCGCCGCGGGAGGCGGTACGGGTCGAGGAGCTGGTCAACGCCTTCGACTACGGCGATCCGGCGCCCGAGCGGGGTGACTTCCGGATCGTCGCCGAGGGGGCCCAGACGCCGTTCGCCGGCCGGAGCGACAACCCCCGGTACCGTCTGGTGCGCTTCGGCCTCAAGGCCCGCGAGGTGGACGCCTCGGCGCGCAAGCCCGCCGTCCTCACCTTCGTCATCGACGTCTCCGGCTCCATGGCCCGCGAGGACCGCCTGGGCCTGGTCAAGAAGGCGCTCTACCTGCTCCTCGATCAGCTCCGGGAGGACGACCAGGTGGCCCTGGTGATCTACGGCTCCCGGGGCCAGGTGGTGCTCGACCACACGAGCGACCTGGAGCTGATCCGCTCGGCGATCGGCCGTCTGGTCTCCGAGGGGTCGACCAACGCGGAGGAGGGCCTGGTGATCGCCTACCAGAGCGCCCGGCGGGCCTACCGCGAGGGTGCGATCAACCGGGTGATCCTGTGCTCGGACGGCGTCGCCAACGTCGGTCGCACCGGCCCGGACTCGATCCTCGAGCGGATCGGCGCCGAGGCGCGGGGTGGCATCGAGCTCACCACAGTCGGCTTCGGCATGGGCAACTACAACGACGTGCTGATGGAGCAGCTCGCCGACCGGGGCGACGGTGCCTACGCCTACGTGGACGACCTGGACGAGGCGCGCCGGGTGTTCGTCGAGAACCTGACCGGAACCCTCCAGACCGTCGCCCGCGACTCCAAGGTGCAGGTGGAGGTCGATCCGGAGGTCCTCTCCCGCTATCGGCTGCTCGGCTACGAGAACCGGGACGTGCCGGACGAGCGCTTCCGCGACGACACCGTCGATGCGGGCGAGGTCGGCGCCGGCCACACGGTGACCGCCCTCTACGAGGTGAAGCTCGCCGAGGGAATCGACCCCGAGAGCCGGCGAGACCGAAGCCGCACGGCGATGACCCTGCACCTGCGCTGGAAGAGCGTCGAGAGCGGAGAGGTCGAGGAGATCTCCCGCCAGGTGACGGTGGGGGAGCTCGCCGGAGCGTGGAACGAGGCGCCCCGGTCGCTCCAGCTCGCCTCGGTGGTGGCGGAGCTGGCCGAGATCCTCAAGGGCACCTACTGGGCGAAGGAGGCGGATCTGGACGCGCTCTTCCGCCGGGCCCAGAAGGTGTCGGCGGGGTTCCCCGGCGACCTCGAGGTGGCGGAGCTGGTGACGACCATCGGCCGGGCCGCGCGGCTCGAGGGGGTCAACGGCCAGGAGTAGGCGCGGAGAAAGGCGCCGGTCGAGCGCTCCCGCTCGGGGATTCCGGGCGGGAGCGTTTGTGTTGTTCGGCGGTCGGACGGCGTAGGTCCGGGTGGGGTCGTTCGCTTCGGCGGGCAGGGGCGCCGGGTAGGGCCGTTCGCTTCGCTCACACCCGGCCGGCTGAAGCCGGCCGCTTCATCCGAGATTCTGTTTCGGAAACGCCGTCCCGGCATGAAGCGGCCGACTTCAGTCGGCCGGATGCGCCCGTGAGGGCGCGACCTCATTTCTACCGCAACCGTTCGTACACTCGGGCGATCGCCCGGTACTTCTCGAGCTGACCCAGCCGGAACCCGGAGTGGATCGCCACCGCGACCACGCCGAGGGTGAACACCGTGTCGATCATCGCGCCGAAGGGCAGGAAGGCCTCGGTCGTGTCGCGCAGCACGAAGAGCACGGCGAGGGCGATCCAGTCCAGGGCCACGATCAGTCGCGCGCGGCGCTCGGCGTGTCGCAGCGCCTCCTCCTGCTCCTGCTCCCGAAGCTCTGCCCGATCTTCGGCGCCTGGAGCCTCTGAGGAGGCCGTCGCGCTCTCCGCGTCAGTCTGGTCGGGCTCTTCGTCGGCCTCCGGCAACCGCAGGGCCGCCACCTCTTCGACCAGCAGCGAACGGATGGCGCGCTTTCTCAGCATCTGGGGAGTGCTCGGGACAGGTGGGGAGGAAGCTCCGGTCCGGGAGCCGCGGCGGGCGACTCCCGGACCGGCAGGGTGCTGCGGAGGGTTTCAGCCCTGGCCGCCGGCGCCCTCGGGGGCCGCCGGGGGAGTGATCTCGATCAGCTCGACCTCGAAGGTCAGGGTCGAGCCGGCCGGGATCGAAGCGTTCGGCCGGTCGCCGTACGCCAGGTCCGGCGGGCAGACCAGCTTCGCCTTGCCGCCGACCTTCATCTTCTGGACACCCTCGGTCCAGCAGGGGATCACCTGGTTCAGGGGGAAGGTCGCCGGCTGGCCGCGATCGTAGGAGCTATCGAAGGTGCTGCCGTCGCGGAGCGTTCCCTTGTAGTGGACCTTCACCGTGTCGGTCGCGCTCGGGCTGGCGCCGGTGCCCTCCTCGATGGCCTTGTAGACCATGCCCGACTCCGTCTTGACCGCTCCCTCTTCGGCGGCGGCCGCATCGACCACCGCGGCTCCGGCGGAGCGCTCCATCTGAGCCGCGGCATGGGCGCGCTCCTGGGCCAAGGCCTGGAGCTTGGGGGCGTAGTCCTGGAGGTTGATGTCCTTGGCCTTGCCGAGGACGCCGTCGCCGAGGCCGCGCTGCACTTCGGCGAGCTCTTCGGGGGTGAGGCCGAACTGGGCGAGGCTCTGGGACAGAGCGATGCCGAGGGCGTAGAAGACCTGGGAGTCGCCTTCGGGCGCCGACTCGTCCTGGACCGCGGCCGCCGGAGCAGCCGCCAGGCCGACGAGCAGGCCGACGGTGAGGAGGACGGTGAAAAGCTTGTAGACTGAGGTCATGAGAGGGCGATCCTTTCGGGTGCTGATGGACTTGGGCATTGCTCTCGCAGAGTTCGTTCGGGAAGGAGGAGCGACGATACCACAGGCCCGGAGATAGCCCTCACAACCAGGAGATCGCTCCAGATTGTCCGTTGCCGAAGGAGGCTGAATCGATGAAGCAAATTTCCCAGGTGGAGCTCCAGAGCTTGATGCAGCAGCAGGGCAGCGCCTGCATCTCGATCTACGCACCGATGGTCAAGGCGGGCCAGCAAACCCAGCAGAACCCGATCCGCTTCAAGAACCTGGTGCGCCAGGCGGCCGAGGCGTTGGAGGAACGGGGGATGACGCCAAAGGAGGTCGAGCACTTTCTCCGGCCGGCTTCGGATCTCATCGACGACACGCCGTTCTGGCAGCACCAGAGCGACGGCCTGGCGGTGTTCGTCGGTGAGAGCTTCTTCCGCTACTTCCGGGTGGCGCTCGAGGTCCGGGAGCTGGTCACCGTAGAAGAGCGCTTCCACTTGAAGCCGCTCTTGCCGCTGCTCTCCGGCGACGGCAGGTTCTACGTGCTAGCGCTCTCCCAGAAGCAGGCGCGGCTCCTTGAAGCGACCCGTCATCACGTGCGCGAGCTCGATCTGGGGGACCTCCCCACCAGTCTCAACGAGGCCCTCGGCTACGAGGTCGAAGAGACGCACATCCAGTACCACACCGGGACCAAGGCGGGCGGGCTCAACCAGTCGCCGGTCTACCACGGCCAGGGCGGCGGCGAGGACGACGTCAAGCTCGAGATCCGCAAGTTCTTCAACCTGCTCGACAAGGGTGTCCAGGCCCTGGTCGGCGATCGCCAGGCGCCGCTGGTGCTGGCCGGCGTCGAGTTCCTCTTCCCCCTCTACCGTCAGGTCTGCGACGCGCCGCATCTACTCGAGGGGGGCGTGCCCGGCAGTCCGGGCGAGCTGAGCGCCGAGGAGCTCCACGAGCGGGCGTGGCCGGTGGTCGAGCCGATCTTCACCAAGGGCCAGCAGGACGCCGCGGGCCGGTTCCACGAGCTCGCCGGTACCGGCCAGACATCGATCGAGATCGAGGACGTGGTGGCGGCGGCCGACGACGGCCGGGTGGACACGCTCTTCGTGGCGCTCGGCACCCGCAGGTGGGGCAGGTTCGACCGGCAAGGGCGGACCGTGGAGCTGAGCGAGAGCAACGGTCCGGGAACGGAAGACCTGGTCGACTTCGCCGCGATCCAGACGGTGCTCAAGGGGGGCACGGTCTACGCCGTGGCGCCCGAGGAGGTGCCGGCGAGCGGCGCGGTGGCGGCCGTGTATCGGTACTAGGAGCCTCTGTCGCAGAGGGTTCGGGGTGCGCGTAGGGTGCGCTTCAGCGCACCGGACCGTGACCTGGTGCGCTGAAGCGCACCCTACGCTACCGCAGGGGCAGGTCGATGGTGAAGACCGTTCCCTGGGGGCGGTTGTCCTCGACCCGGATCGTGCCCCGGTGGTCGGAGACGATGCGGTGGACGATCGCCAGGCCCAGCCCGGTGCCCCGGCCCTTGGTGGAGAAGTAGGGCAGGAAGAGCTTGTCCTTCACCTGGGCCGGGATGCCGGAACCGGTATCGGCGACGTGGAGCTCCAGATGGCCGTCATGGGTGGTGGCGCGCACCAGCACCTTCCCCGGCGGATCGGTCGCTTCGATGGCGTTGTCCAGCAGGTTGATGAGCACCCGCTTGAGCTGCTCCGGGTCGGCCATCAGCTCGTCGGTTCCCGGCGCGATCTCGCTCGCCACCTCGACCCCCGGCTTGAGCCCCCGATAGAGGCGTAGCGTCTCGGCGATCAGCCCCTCGAGGTTGACCTTCTGGGGCTGCGGGCGGGGCATGCGGGCGTAGCGCGAGAACTCGTCGACCATCGCCTGCATGGCCTCGACCTCCCGCAGCAGGATCTCGACGCCGGCCTCGAGCGCTTCCCCCAGGTCCGGGTCCTGGCGCCGGTACTTCTGCAGGATGCGCTCGGCGGCGAGGCGGATGGGGGTGAGCGGGTTTTTGATCTCGTGGGCGATCCGCCGGGCCGCCTCGTTCCAGGCGGCGAGCTGCTGGGCCTTGATGAGCTGGGTCAGGTCCTCGAGCACCATCACCCGGCCGCGGAGCTCGCCCGAGGGCGAGACCATCGGCGTCACCTTGACCTCGAAGCTCTTCCACTCGCCGTCGAGCACCAGGTGGAGCTCCCGGGCCTCGCGCGCTCGGCGGCCCGGGCCGCCGTTCCCGTTGTCCCCCTCGTCCCCCTCGTCGGACGGCCGCGGGTCGAGCAGCTCGGCGAGCTGGCTCCGCTCCGGGTCGTCCCAGGCCTCGCGCGCCGCGTGGCCGACGACCTCCTCCTTCGACTGGCGAAGCATCGCCAGGGCCGCGCCGTTGCAGGTCACGATCCGGCCGCTCCGTTCGCTGGCGATGACGCCTGCCGCCACGTTGTCGATCACCGCCGCGGCGAGCGCCCGCTCCTCGGCCAGGCGCGCGTTGGCCTCGACCAGCTCCCGGTTGCTCCGCTCGATCACCTCCCGGTTGCGTTTGAGCTCGCCGGTCATACGGTTGAACGAGCGCACCAGCACGCCGAGCTCGTCGTCCGCCTCGACCTCCACCCGGTGGCCCAGCTCGCCCTGGCCGACCCGTTCCGTACCCTCGGCCAGGGCCTGAATCGGCACCGTGATTCGGCCCGCCAGGTAGAGGCCCACCCAGGAGGAGGCCAGCAGGATGAGGAGCGTCACCAGCAGGAAGAGCAGCAGGTGGCTCGCCTTGAGCGCGTCCTCCTGGACCTCCACCTGGCGGTGGCGCAGGTGGGCGGCCACGAGCTGATCGGCGACCTCCACCAGCTCGGGCTCGAGGAGCACACCGGCCAGAACGACGGTCGCCTGCCGCCGGGTGGTGGAGTCGTCGGCCGCCTGGTCGTCGGGAGGAGCCTCTTCCTGCCCCGCCTGATCCTCCGGAGGCTCAGGCCGGGCAGCGGCGGCCAGCACCAACCGGCCGTCGGTCCCCTGGGCGTCGATCCGGCGCACCACGCGCTCGCCGGCGGCGGCGGCGGCCAGGTTCCGGCGTCCCGGCTCCGGCAGGTCGGTGATGCCGGTGCCGGGGTCGACCACGCCGTGGACGAACTCCGTGCCGTCGTAGACCGCGAGGTAGGCCAGGTCGAGCTCGCCGAGCAGGCGCTGCAGGCGGCGTCCGAGCTCGGGGCGTTGCCGGGCATCGCCGAGGTCGAGGTCGCCGATCGCTTCGAGCGCCTTGGCCGCATCCTCCAGGCTCTGCTCCTCGAGCCGGGTGTACAGGCCTTCGACCACCGTGAACGACTCCTTGAGCACCTCGCCGACCGGCGCGTTCACCCACCGGTCGACGGTTCCCTGGAGGAGCTCCGTGCCGAGGAGGAAGAGGAGCAGCCCCGGGATGAGGGCCAATCCCACGTAGGTGGCGACCAGCTTGGTCTTGAACTTCGAGCCCAGCAGCCGGTGCCGGCGCTCGATCAGGAGCTTCAGCAGGTTGCGCAGCAGCACGAACAAGATCGTCAGGATCAGGACGACGTTGCCGTACCAGAGGACGAACAGCAGGAGCTGGTTGTTGAGCAGGGTCTCGGGGATGTCCCGGCCGCGCTGGATCAGGTAGAAGATCCCGGAGAGCACCACCAGCAGCAGGGACAGGCCGCCGATGATGAAGCGGTTGTCCTTGCGGTGGCGGCGGAGGCGGTCTTTGAGGGCCATCGGCGGTCGGCCGGGGGCTCACCCGGCGGTCTCGGGCGCTCAGCGCGGCGGCATGAGCTCCTCGGGGGCCATGAACTTGTGGGACTCGTTCCAGTCCGTGGACACCCGTGTCGGAATGATGCCGAGCCAGGTCTTCGGCCCGAGGAGCGCCCGCACCTTGACCAGCAGGCGCCAGCGGCGGGGGAGCGGCTCCAGGTCGAAGGCCGGGATGTCGTCGAACCGGGTCATGGCGTGGCGCAGCTCGTCGAGGTCCCGCACCATGCGGCTCTCGATCAGCTTGCCGTTGAGCTTGTAGTTGACCAGGTACTCGCGGGAGACGGCGTCGAACAGGGCGACCACCTGAACGGTGGCGCTGTCGAGGGGGCGGTCGAACCAGCGCTTGCGGTCGCGCAGGAGCTCGAGCTCGTAGACGAAGGTAGTTGGCAGGCCCGTGCCCACGCGCTCGGCGGTCTCCTCGTCGAAGGCGTCCTCGAGCTGGAAATCGACCAGCACCCTGCGGCCGTCGACCGATACCCGGAGGCCCCGGACGCGCGGGTCCGCGGTGGCGGGCACCGCGGCGAGGATGAGGACGGCGAGGAGCGGGGCGATGACACGCATCGGCGGCGGAAGAGTAGCATTTTCCGGACTTTGCGGCGAGGCGTGTCTAGCGCTGGGGCGCGGCGGGCGCTACACTAGCCGGTCCCATGAAGTCACCGTCCGAAAAGCGCCCGGTCAAGGTCCTCGCGAGAAACCGCAAGGCGCGCCACGACTACACCATCCTGGAAACCTTCGAGGCCGGGCTCGCCCTGACCGGCACCGAGGTCAAGTCGGCGCGCCAGGGGAAGGTACAGCTCAAGGACAGCTACGTCGAGGTGCGCGACGGCGAGGCCTGGCTGGTGGGGGCTCACATCAGCCCGTACACCCACGGCAACCGGGAGAACCACGACCCGGAACGCCCGCGCAAGCTCCTCCTCGGCAAGCGGGAGATCGACAAGCTCTTCGGGCGCTCGATCATCCGCGGGCAGACCATCGTGCCGCTGGCCATCTACCTCAAGGGAAGCTGGATCAAGGCCGAGATCGCGCTCGCCCAGGGCAAGAAGCTCTACGACAAGCGCCGCGCGGAGAAGGAAAAGGTCCAGCAGCAGGAGATGCGCGAAGCGCTCAAGAAGGGCGTGTACTAGTAGGGTGCGCGTAGGGTGCGCGTAGGGTGCGCTTCAGCGCACCAGACCATGGCTCGGTGCGCTGAAGCGCACCCTACGCGCACCCTACGCGCACCCTACGCGCACCCTACAGCTCGACGGCCGCCCGCACCCGGCGCTTCTGGGGGCCGCCCGTCGACTCGATCCGCTCGAGCGCCGTCTCGCCGCCGTACTCGGCGACGATCCGGTCGTCGTAATCGTCCGCGACCGTCGCCACGGCCGCCACTGCGCCCAGGAAGCTGCTCGGCGTCAGGGCGCGGCCGAAGAGCGAGTGCGAGAAGAAGACGTCGGTTCCGACCAGCGAGAACGCGCCGATCGGGAGGGTATGGTTGAGGCCGAGCAGCCCTTCCATCAGGCTGTCGTCCACCTCGACTCCCTGCGCGCAGTACGCGGTGATGTTGACCACGGCCTCGGCCGGGCCGTAGGAATTCACGCCGATCTCGAGGACGGTCGACCCGTAGCGCCCATAGAAATGGCCGCTCTCCTCCTCGTAGTAGGGCTCGTCGATCAGCTCGTCGATGTACTCGCGAACCGCGTCGAAGGTCTGTTGGTGGACCTCGGTGTCGAACTTCATGATGGGTTCTCCTGGGGAGAGTCTAGCAGTCCCGGAGGGCGCGGTGTGACGGTGCCGGCCGACGGGCCTCGTCGCCGGGAATGCCGGCGCGGCGAAACGGTCGCCCGGAACGATCGTCCGGCCGGGCCGCCTGAGGCCTTCATTGACAGGCGTTTGGGCGTCGAATACGCTGTCTCGGTTAAGTCCGTAGCCTGGTTTCCGGCCGCCCTCGCCGGAGCTCCCTGGACCAACGATCCGATGCGGGTCGCGTTCGGATGAATCAGACCGAAGGAGGATTGGGATGCGTAGTCGTCGAACCTCTTGGTTGACACCACTTGTCGTGGGGGCGCTGGTGGCCCTTGTGGCCTCGCCGGCGTTTGCAGCCGGTTTCGGCATCTTCGAGCACGGAGCCAAGGCGATGGGCATGGCCGGAGCCTTTACCGCCCAGGCCGACGACGGATCGGCCTTGTTCCACAACGCGGCCGGTTTGGCGTTCCAGAAGGAGCGCTCGATCGAGGTCGGGACCACGCTGATCAGCAACGTCACCGGCGACTTCAACGGCCTGGCGCCCTATCCGGGGCCGACCGCCGACGGTCAGCAGGCCGATGCGATCTTCTTCCCGGCCCACGCCTACTGGGTCGAGCCGCTCGGACCCAACTGGACCTTCGGTCTCGGCTTCAACAACCCCTACGGCCTCGCCGTCGAGTGGGACAACCCGAACACCTGGCCGGGGCGCTACCTCTCCTACAACGTCGAGCTCAGGACCTTCGACCTCAATCCGACCATCGCCTGGCAGGCGAGCCCCAACCTCGGCCTCGGCTTCGGCATCATCGGTCGCTGGTCGGACCTCGAGCTCCACCGCCGGGTGCCCTTCCTCAACCCGATCTCCAGCCAGGTGGTCGACATCGCCGACGTGACCCTGGAGAGCGACCTGGACTCGGGCTACGGCTGGAACGCCGGCCTGCTCCACAAGGTCACCGACCGCTTCTCCTGGGGCCTGTCCTACCGCAGCACGATCGAGATCGACTACGGTGGTGACGGCACCTTCCGTCAGATCTCCACCGGCAACCCGCAGATCGACGGCCTGGTGGCCGCCAGCCTGCCGTTCAACCAGGCGCTGCCGATCGAGACCACGATCGAGTTCCCGGATACCGCGAGCCTCGGCTTCGCCTATCAGTTCAGCCGCACGGTGCTGGTCGAGACCGACTTCAACTGGGCCGGGTGGTCGAGCTTCGACCAGTTGCCCATCGACTTCACCCAGAACGACGAGTTCGATCAGACGGTCCGCGAGGATTACGACGACTCCTACAACTACCGCATCGGTCTGCGGTGGGATACGAGCCCGAGCTCCCAGTGGCGGTTCGGTTA
>Ga0210122_1000265_pt1 | contig 17619 bp, 16 predicted proteins | sample Muzzi_CordB_D2_FD_185530 | JGI IMG/M metagenome (GOLD analysis project Ga0210122, IMG submission 185530) | Wetland microbial communities from San Francisco Bay, California, USA, that impact long-term carbon sequestration - Muzzi_CordB_D2 (SPAdes) | ecosystem: Environmental > Aquatic > Marine >... | reverse complement strand
CGACGCCATGGCGCCAACGCCGTCACCCTGACACTGCTGGCCGCGCTCGCGGTGCCGCTCTCGGTGTGGGCGGTCTGGTCCGGCAGCGGCTTTCCTCCCGGCCTGCTCGGGACCGGTCACGGCCACGAGATGATCTTCGGTTTCGCCCTCGCGCTGGTCGCGGGTTATGTCCTCGGCCCGCAGCCGGGGCGAGTGCTGTACCCGCTGTTCGGCCTCTGGCTCGCCGCACGTCTGGGCTGGGCTTTCTTCCCGGGCAGCACGATCAGCCAGTTGCTCAGCCCGGCTTTCACGCTCGCGCTGGCATGGTTCGCCGTGCCGCGCTTCAGCGCGGCGAAGAAGTGGCGCAATCGCATCGTGGGGCCGCTGATCCTGTTGCTCTGCCTGATGGCCCTGGCGTTCTGGCTGTCGTCAGCGGCGCCGTTTGCGAAGGCGACCCCGCCCACGGCCATACGGCTGATGGAATCCAGCATCATCGGCCTGCTGTTGCTGATGAGCTTCATGGGCGGGCGGATCATCGCCCCGGCCGCGGCCGGAACACTGGAAAAAAAGGGCATTGCGCTCCAGGCGCGGGTCCAGCCGCGCATCGAGGGCGGGCTGATCGTGCTGTTGGCCGCCTGCATCGTGCTGATCGCCTTTCCGGCCACGGGCCCGCTGGCCGGCGTTCTGTTGATCGCCGCAGCGGCTCTGATCCTGGTTCGCACCCTGCGCTGGAAGCTCTGGCGCTGCCCCGAACGGCCGGACCTGCTGGTGCTGGGCGCGGGTTACCTGTGGCTCGCCGCCGGCGCGCTGGCGGTCGGCGCTGCCTTGCTCGGCGGCGCCTCTCCCTTGCCGGCACTGCACCTGGTGACGACGGGCGCGCTCGGCGTGCTCTCCGCCAGCGTCATGCTGCGCGTGGCCTGGCAGCGAAGCGCCCGCAGCCATCCCCGGGCGGGCGAGATCGTCCCGCTCGCGCTGCTGCTGTCCGGCGCGGCCGTCACCCGCTACCTGGCCGGTGCGTCCCCCTTCGGCGAACCGGCCCTGCTGTGGGCTTCCGCCGCGCTGTGGTCGGCCGCCTACCTGTGGGTGAGCGGGCGGCTGCTGCTACTGGCAAGAGTCAACCGCGCGCCGCGCAGATAATTGGCTGTATCCAACGTACAATTCATGAACGCCACCCTTTCAAGCTGAGTGGCCCTCGCTCCGGGTCAGTCTTTATTCCCAATAAATTCACCTGATTGTCAGAAGCAGGACTCACACGTTTTGAGATTTCATGTGTCCCCTTTGTGCCCCAATCCGTAAGCCATGTGAATAACTGATTACGGCCAAAGGCAGACTCAAGCGTAGGGAGGCCGGCATGAAAAACGGCTCCTAAAAAAACATGCTCGGGTCAAAAGGACGAAGGGGAAACCTGAACTCAATTTACGAATTGTGCCATCAGGTTCGTATATCCGGTTTGAAACGAGCTGCCCAATGCAGCGCACGCAATTTGCAATATGAGTGGTATTCCCAGGATGGAATTACGAGTTATGGAATACGCTTGTGGGGCCATGATCCATTACGGCGCAGCGGAACTCGTGCGCCGCCGGCCGGTTGGATAACTTCGGCCCCGCACCGCCGGCAAACGGAAAGCGACCCCTTTTGCAGAATCCTTCTATCCGCGCGGAAACAACATGTTGACTTAGAGCGCACTCTAAGTTGTAGACTGCGCCCATGATGAATGAATTCATGTCCATCGGTGAACTCGCGAAGGCCACCGACGTGTCGCCGCACACGCTGCGCTATTACGAAAAAATTGACTTGATGCCGAACGTCGAGCGAACCGAGCACGGCAGCAGAAGGTTGTACGGCCCGCGATTTATTCACTGGGTAAAGTTCCTGCGCAGGCTGAGGGCAGCCGGCATGCCGATAAAGACGATCCGGAAATACGTCGCCTGTTTCAATCTTGAAAACGAGGGCTGGCCGCAACGCCGCGAGATCCTGAACTCACACAAAGAGCAGGTCGAAGCGAAGATTGCCGAACTCCAGGATCACCTGAAACACATCAATGAAAAGCTCGCCCTGGGCTGCGATCCGGGCCGGGAGGCCGGCAACCGGGGCTAACCGGAGGCTGTCACGGACATGGCCCGAATGGGACCGCAGGCGGCTGTTGTCCGGGTAAAAAGGGAAAAGGAACTCATGTCTCTGTTTTTATTGTTTTTAGCCGTCGGAGGACTGACCATGACAGAGCCAGTACAGGCAGAGCAAAACCCGCTCGTTTCGAGTCGGGGAAATGCGGCCTTTTTGTTCAGCTACGACATCAAGCCGGGGATGCAGGCTGACTTCGAGCGGGGCTACAAGAGACACCTCGAGTGGCACCGCAATGCCAAGGACCCCTTCACCTGGTATGGCTGGTACGTGGTGACCGGCGACAACGCGGGGCGTTTCGTGGACGGCACGTTTGGGCTTACATTTGCCGATTTTGACAAGCGCGTGGCGCCGCTCAAGGACCTGGAGGACGCCGTGCAGAATGTCAGTCCCTACGTCAATCCGGTGAACCGCAGCGTACTGCGCTTGCGCAGCGATCTGAGCTCCGGGTTCCAGCTCCAGGAGCAATCGCCAAGCCGGATGACGGAGGTAACGACCTTTGTGCTAAAGGCCGGGCAGGAAACGGAGTTTGAAGACGCCATTCGATCGGCAGCGAGTACGAATGGGCCCAAAACGACCTGGTACGAACTGGTTTCCGGCGGCGCGGTGCCGACCTACATCAGGATGATCCCCGGTGACGGTTTTGCCATGTATGAAGATGTCGAAAGCTTCGGCGTGGCGCGGTCCATCAGCAGTGCGCACTCGGAGACCTGGCTTTACCTGGAGGGCCTCAGCTATTTTCCGTAATATCGCGGCGCACCGGAGGGATGAACGGCCGCGGGCCCGCCTCGCGCCCCCGGGGATGACTCCGTAGCTTGATCCGCCCACATCGTGCGCGGCGCGTCAAAATGTTCGCCCCACCATGCATGACCTGGCGACAAGGTTCACGTACCTTGAACCGTGCAGAGCATTCAACGGTGGCAAGAGATGCAACGAGATACGACCGAATTGCCCACGATCGCAGCAATCGGCGGCACCGGGCACCTGGGGCAGGGTCTGGCCTACCGGCTGTCGAAGCGCGGCTACCCCTTCATTATCGGTTCGCGTGAACCGGCGAAGGCAAGAACCTGCGCAGCCGAACTCTCCCGAAGGTCCGGGCGGCCAATGGAAGGCATGACCAACGTGGACGCCTGCCGCGATGCCAACATCGTCATTCTGACCGTGCCCTGGAAGCACCACGCCAGTGTGCTGACAACGATCCGCGAAGCGCTGCAGGGAAAGATACTCATCGACCCGACGGTTCCGCTCGACCCTTCCGATGTCACGCGCGTCCACCTGCCTCCCCGCGGCACGGCGGCGGTGCAGTCACAACGGTTTCTCGGCGACAGGGTGCGCGTGGTTTCCGCCTTCCAGAACGTCGCGGCGGTTCACTTGATGGGCGACGCTCCCCTGCCCGACTGTGACGTGCTGGTGTCAGGAAACAGCCGCGCGGCGAGGGAGATCGTCGTCGACCTGGCAACGGATATCGGCCTGCGAGCATGGCACGCGGGGCCCATCGAGAATTCAGCCGTGGCGGAGTCATTGACATCCACCTTGCTCTTCATCAATCGCTACTACAAGATCCGCGGTGCGGGCATCCGCGTGATCGGCAAAGCGGGCAGGCCCGCGTGACGCTTTTTGCCTTCAGCTGCGACCAGTCGACAGCGGCGCCCCTGGAGTACAAATCACACACTGCATAAGTGGCAAGCGACTGCAAAGCATCTACAGCACCGGCGGCGGACCACAGGCGGTCGCCTGGACATTGATGTTGTAACCGGAGCCGCTGGGCGTGGGGCTCCCGAGCAATTCAAAGATCGCGTTGGCGCCAACGCCGTTGGTGACTTCGCTGTTCTTCACGAGCAGGTTGCCCGTCGAGCAGGCCCAATAATCCTGCCCGACCTTGTCGTAACCGTAAACCTGGAGGCGCGGGTTGGACGCGCCGCTCGGCACGACACATTCATAGCCGGTGGGTGTGCGGTCACACAAGGCGCCGTTTACACCCCTGACCTCGATGTCGGTGGCCTTTAGGCCATTCACCGTTTCCCCAATCGTCCCCGAGACGACGACCGAACCCGAATCGTCGCCCGGCACCGTGCAACCGCCACCGCCGGATGAATCCAGGGATTCCACCACGATCGTGGCCAGTCTCAGGTTGTTGTCATAGGTCGGGTCGATGGGGTTGGTATCGGTAAAACCGAGGTTGCTCCGGTTACCCCGGGATTCGACCGTCGAACAACCAAAGGCGTCCCGCGAGGCTACACCGCGGCTATGCGCGTTCAAATCTTCGAGGCCTTCGTTGGTGGTATCCACCGGGGTGTTGGTCGGTGTCTCGTTCCAGCGGAAGAGCCACGTCAACTGAACATCGAAAAACGGGATGATTTCGAGCAGGTTCGTTGTGCCGGTGCGGTCCAGAACGACATCCCCGCTGTGGCAGGTTGTTGCGTCGCCGCCGGCCCGCAGGCAATCGATGACGGTGCGTATGTCGTAGCTGAGGTAATCGATGTAAATGCCGCGGGAACGCAATTGCTGGGTATTCACGCCGTTCAGCGGGAGTTGAGTCCAGGAGGGCAACTCACCGGTTTGCAGGGGCGTGGGATAGCTCGCGCCCACGGTCGGCTGTGCCACGCAGGGCGACGGCCCACCGATGCAGGGCGGACTGGTCTCGTAATCCGGGTAAGTTGCATTTTCGAATGCGTCGGTCGCATTGGTCACGTAATCGGAATAAACCTGCACTTCGGACGTCTCGTCCAGGAAGTCGGCAGGGAATACGTGCATTTCCTCCTGCCTGAAATCCTGGGCGACCTTGAAAAAACCGTCCTTGCGTATCAGCCTGCAGGACTCGACATAATGGTCTCCATCGTTGACGGCGAGTACCAGGTTCCCCGTTCGGGTGCGATCGTAGTGCTTGTGGTCACCATTGAATGTACCGGAGTCGTGGTATTGCCCCGTTGGCCTGAACGGGTCGTAGACATTGACCGCCGTATCCGCGTTGTCCTCGGGGGAGGTACCGCCGTCGTGGTGGTCCCTGCAACACGACACACACAGCGGCGATTGCAGGTTATTGGCGGATTCGCCGTAGGGCTTGTTGACGTATTGCCCCTCGCGGTATTCGTCACCGATCCAGATGGTGGGCCTGCGGCCGGCATTCTCGGGCGTCCCCGGAGGCGCGTGCAGCGTGCACTCGCAGGAAACCGAGGAGAACTGCTCGCGGCGCAGAAACTTCGCGCCGGCGTCTGTCTGGGAATAGGTAATGACATCGAAACGCGATTCCACCAGTTCACCCGCACGGATAACATCGGGCTCCGGTACGGTGGACTCCTTGAACTTGTTGTTGCCGAGCGAAAGGGACAGGATGTCGGGGTTCGCACCTGGGGTATAGTCGACCTGCGGCTCGCCGGAACCGGTCGATTGCGTCATCACCAGGCTGTCGCCTTGCGTGGTTGCCGAGGAGATGACGCCTTGTAAGCGGACGCTGCCGCTACCCAGACGCCCCGCGGTGGTTTGTCCATCCGCGATCTGGAACTCGGGTGATGACCAGTTCACGTCGACGGTCACCTCTTTGAAATCCGAGTGCAGCTCCGACCCGGTATTGGTGGTGGTGAACGATTTGGTCGCCGGGTCATAATAATAATCGACCACGGTCTGTGTAATCCCGTAAACGTTGTTGCTGCGCGTGACCGAGCCGGTCGAGTCGGCAATGTCGGCGTAAGCGGCGACGACGCCGTCCGGATCGGTCTCCAGCAAACCGAAGCCCCTCAGGGACTCGATCCTTTCTTCGGCAATGTCGATGGCGACGGTGCGCATCGACGAATCGCTGCCGACCCGCGCCAGGTTGCCTTGCAGTTTCGCCAGGGCCAGCATGGCAATGGCGAAAACGAGGATTGCTATCAGGATTTCTATCAGGCTGAAGCCCGACGAGCGGACTGCCGGTGGGTGAAAATGTTTCATGTCCCGATGCCTCCTCAGTGCCAGTCGCGCGGGGTGTCTGTCCAGCCCCCGTTCATCCTTTTGAGTCCCCCGTAACCAGCCGCCCTGACCAACGTTGCCTTGTTGTATACAACCTGGAAAGTACCGGCAAAATTACCCACCGGCACGTCCACGATGACCGCACCGAAAAACTGGTTGACGCCCGCCCCGCGCAAGATGGCGTTCGGGTCTTCGATGTCGGAAACGAACAACAGCCCGAACAACTTGGCGTTACCGTTCAGCCAGGTCGTCGTAGCGGCCGAGAGCAGCACTACCGGCGCCTTGGCCGAGCCGATTGTCGTGTTCTGAATGGTGCAGTCAGGCCCGGATATCCAGTAGATCCCGTGGGATTCCGGCCCCAGCGAGTCACAACTGCTGAGCAACTGTGCATTCGAGCGCATCAGCTGGTACAGGCTCTTGGGTATGCCGAAAAAATATTCGATCAAATCGCAGGGGAATGCATCGTCCACCCACATATCGATGCCGATATGAGGCGTTCCTGACTCGGTATAGCTGATCGCTTCCCGTTGACTGCAACTGCAGCTTGCCGTTGGACAAAGCAGGTTATCGGGGATGCTGTCTTGCCCGTACCACTCCTGGAGTTCGCAAGTCGCCCAGGAGCCGCTGGTCGAAACCACGCTCGTATCGGAACAGGACGGGTTATTGTTCACCCACACCGACAGCGGCACCCCCAGGCCGGCTGCGTTCGGGTTGCCGGCAACTTCCGCGTCCCCGGTGGGTGGAAACACAGTGGAAGTCGTCAACGGCACAGCGGGCGGTTGTCCACCGAACAGGGTCGTGTTGGCCAACTGATCCGTGATCAGCGCTTCACCGTAACAGGTGCCGGCGGAACAGTCGGATTCTCCCTTCGCCGCCAGGGTGATCATGTAGTGGGTCCCGCTGGCCGAGGCGCCGGTGGAATCGCAACCGCTGACTGGTGTGCCGCTGCTGAAATCCACGACCAACAGGCACATCAGCGCCCGCACGCTCACCCTTTGCGTGACCGGTAAAGTCGCACCGGTGCTCAGTTTGATTTCGTAGGGATCGTCGGCAGGATCGTCCGGATCATCCCAATAATAGAAGTAACTGCCAGCGCGCCGGTTCGCATCCGGCTCGGCACGGCAGGGATGTGCCAATTCGGCCGGGTCGGTGTTGCTGTCGAAATCAGAGGTGTAGTCGCTGCATTTGCGCCAGCGCCCCGCTGCGGCCGACAGCCAGCCACCGGTGCCGTCGGGAAGCAGGTTGTCATCACTCGAGTTGATCAATATCTGGTTGGCCAGCAAGAACTCCCGCGCCTGGTCCAGGCCGGATTGCGCGGCGTTGAACGCCTGCTTGTAACGCACTTCGCTGGCGGAAGAGCGCTGCTCTGAAATGCTGGCCCGTGAAACATAAATCATCAGGGCCGCAAGCAGCAGTAACAACATAACGGCAGTGAAAAGCGTGATGACACCCCGTGATTTGAGCCCTGTCGAACCGTGCCGGCCAAAAGCGGGCCGGTGCCGTTTTCCCCGCAATATCGTGGTTGTTTCGCGTATCTCAGCCACTCACAGCACCAAATTGTTTCGTACCAGTACGGTGTTCCCCACGGTACGGTTAATTGCAGGGTTCCGGACCAGGCGCGCGGAGACCAGCATGTGGATCTTGCGAATTTTTTGCCGTACCGGGTTTCCGGCTGCGTCCACGTCGATCACTTCGGTGTAAGACTGGTCGTCGTCCACTTGGAAGCTGAACACGTCGATCACGCCAGGGTCGGTGATGGCCCGCCATTCACCGGCGGTCGACGTACAGTCTGGCGCACTGCCGCCGGTCCAGGTTTGCACCACGCCGACGCCGCTAACGCTGCTCAGCCTGAAGCCACCGCTGCTGTCATTGGTCGCGTCACCGTCTTCGTTTCGGTCGTGAAGATAGGTGACGCAGTCATGGTCCGCGTTGATGTACACGTCACCCGGCAGGTTGACGGAACCGTCACTGGCACAGTCCACGTTGGCAAAGCAGAGAATGGCATTCGACGTGAAACTCGCCCGCCGCACATCGCGGCTCATGAGTTCCATGGTGGAACGAAGCTCGTAGCTCAGCTTGGCCATCTCGACCGTTTTCGTGCCCGTACTGAAAGTGTCGACCGTCAACCGTGACATCGTCAGGACGACAACCAGACTCAGCGCCAGTGCGATCATCATCTCCATCAGGGTAAAGCCCTGGTTTTTGCTATTCATAGACCTGTCCCCGGGCCTGCCGCTGCTCAACAATCGTCGTAGTGGAATACCCGGCGGTCCGGGTCAAAGTTGCACACGTTGATCCTGCCGGTGGGCAACACATCCACCCGCAGGGCAAACTTGGTGTCTTCGGAAGCGAAGTTAAAAAAGTGCTGCGTACCCAGATCAGCATTGATCATCAGGCCGCGCGCCGGCTCGAACGTAAACGAAGTATCGGAACTGTGCCCGGGCATCAGGGTCAGCTTGAAATCTTCAGATCTGACAATTTCGGGCAGACCGCTCACCGCGCAGAACGAGGCATTGCCCGGGTCAGTGACGGTGCAGTCACAATTCACCCCCCGGGGCGCAACGCCGATACACCAATCGGTGCTGCTGTGATGTATGAGGCGGACGGTCAGGGCGTCGTTCTGCCGTACGGATGCACCTTGCACCGTTGACAAAAAGGCAGCAACTTGTTCAGTGGTGGAAGTCAATTGGTGTCTGTTTCTGCCTTCTTTCCATGATGGAACGGCAAAGGTCAAAGCAATTGCCAGAATGGCTAAGACAACACCAAACTCGATGAGAGAGAACCCCCCAGTCCTTTGAGTGTAGGTATTCACGGCAAATCCTTTTGCAGTGATGAATTGTCATTTCACTATAGCACCAGACAGGCCATTAGTAAAAGCGGATTCAAAGACGCCGAGCACGATGAGGCATCGCCGGGGCGCGCACGCCACAGCTGCGCTCGTACGAAAGGTGCCGATGGGTTACCATACCGCCTTTTCCGCCGCCCGCCGTAGCCTGACAAACATGTCCCCGGTCGATTTGCTCGCATGGTTAGCCCCGTACCAGTTCTCGTGGCTCGCGGTGACTTTACTGCCGCTGGCCGCGCTGCTGTACGCGCTGGGTCTCAGGTTCGCGGCCGCCGACGGTGAGAAGACCGGCTTCTGGCGGCCGTTCGCTTTTTTCCTGGGTGTGACATTGTGCTATGTCGTCATGCACACGCGCTTCGATTATTACGGGCAGTTCCTGTTCTTCATGCACCGGGCCCAGCACCTCGTGCTGCACCACGCCGGCGCCCTGCTGATCGCGCTCGGCAACCCGTTGCGTTACTGGAAGCGTGCGCTGGCTTTCCCCGGCTCGCAAGCGGGGCGGCGGGTGGCCGGGGTATTGTTCAGGGCGGTCGCGGTGCCGGCACGCGTGCTGCAGCACCCGGTCATCGGCTCGATCGTCTTTGTCGGGCTGATCTACTTCTGGCTGACGCCGAGCGTGCATTTCGACGCCATGCTGAGCCATCCCCTCTATCTCCTGATGAACTGGAGCATGCTGATCGACGGCCTGTTGTTCTGGATGGTGCTGGTCGACCCGCGCCCGCCTCGTGAAGCCGGCACGCCGGGCTACGCGACGAGGTTCCTGATGATCCTGTTCACCGCCGTGCCGCAAATCGTGCTGGGTGCTTACATCACCTTCAGCCGCCAGAACCTCTACAGCGTGTACTCGGTCTGCGGGCGGGCCTGGCCGATCGGTCCCAAAATCGACCAGCTTTACGGTGGCATTTTGACCTGGATTCCGCCGGCGATGATGGAAGTGCTCGCCGCCCTCATTGTACTATCGCTGCTGCTGCGCCGGGAGCGCGAAGCCGGCGCGGCGATGTCCGGGGCAAGGGAAAAATCGTGATCATTCGACTCGCCAAACTCGCCGGATGCCTGCTGTTGACGGCGGCGCTTCTCGGCGGCTGCTCCGGCGGCGATGAGCAATTCCATGCCAAGAGCATCGAGCGGCTGATGCCGCCGCTGGCCTTCGAACTGACCGACGAGACGGGTAAACGCGTGACGGCGGATGCCTACCGCGGCAAGACCGCCATGCTGTTTTTCGGCTTCACCCACTGCCCGCACTTCTGCCCGATGACCCTCGCCAAGCTCACCGGCGTGCTGAAAAAGCTGCCGGACGATATACGCAGGGACGTGCGGGTGCTGTTCGTCAGCGTCGACCCGGCCCGCGACACGCCGCAAGGCCTCGCCGCCTATACCGACAACTTCGCTCCGGAAGTCATCGGCCTGACCGGCACCGAGGCCGAACTGCGGTCGCTGGCCAAGCGCTACCGCACGACCTTCAGCTACGGCAAGCCGGACGCGGACGGCGGCTACAATGTCTCGCACGGCCTCGCGGTCTACGTCTTCGACCCCCGCGGAAAGGCGCGGCTGATGATCCTGAAGGACCAGGGCATCGATCAGATCGCGGACGATGTCGGCAAACTCGCGGCGTCAACCGAGTGACCCGAAAGACCGGCACTGAACCGGGACCGCGATTGCATGGTCTGAACCCCATAATGGCTCTGCCCTGCAAGTAGCGGATCTGCCCTGTTTTTTTCCGAGGAGATAGTTTTATGAAGACCTTACGCATCGTCATCGCGACGCTGATCGTCGCGGTGCTCGCCCTGTTCGCGTTTGCCTGGTCGGGCCTCTACCCCATCGGCGCGGACGATCATCACACCAAACCGGTTTATGCGCTGCTCGAGTTGCTGCGCGAGCGTTCGGTCGGCGCGCACTCGGTGGGCATCCAGGTCCCGGAGCTGGAAGGCAACGCCATGATCAGGGCCGGCGCCGGCGAGTACGAAGAGATGTGCGCACAATGCCACATGCGGCCCGGCCAGACCGAGAACGAGCTGACCGCAGGGCTTTATCCGCACCCGCCCAACCTGACCGTGCCGGACCAGGACGAAGACGAGGATGAAGCCATGGGCCCGGCACAGGAGTTCTGGATCATCAAGCACGGCATCAAGGCCTCGGCCATGCCGGCCTGGGGCCTGACGCATGACGACGGCCGTCTCTGGACCATCGTCGCGTTCCTGCAGGAACTGCCGAAGCTGAACCGTGCGGAATACGACGCGCTGGTGTCAAGTGCCGGCATGGAGGAATCCGAACACGGCGCGGAACACCATCACGGGAACACGCCGGATACGGACGCAGGCTCCGAAGACGCCCCTGACGGGGACACGCAGTCCGGGGCCGACAGCCACTGACGGACCGCGTAACCTGGTCATCGTTTCCCTGATCCTGGTCTTCGGCACCGGCGGCATGGCGCTGGGTGCCGGCGGGTTTTCCATCCGTGGCATCGGCCTGGCCGCGATTACCGGCGTAGTGCTGAACCTGGTGCTGCCGCGGCCAAGGCAATAACGAGGCCGGTGTGAAGTACAATCCCGGGTAAGGCTTTGCCGTGACAGGATATTGCGATGACCCGTCCCCGCTTCGAGCATTTCGAACACGTCGCCGATATCGGCGTCCGCGGCTATGGTTCGACGCTGGCGGAGGCGTTCAAGCAGGCGGCGCTGGCGCTGACGGCCGTCATCACCACCGAGCCCATCGCGGAAGAAGAGACGGTTGAAATTAGCACCGCCGCGCCCGATGCGGATATCCTGCTGGTCGAATTCCTGAACGCAGTCGTTTACGAAATGGCCACTCGGCGGATGATCTTCGGGCGCTACGAGGTCGAGACCGACGGCAAGACCCTCAAGGCCACGGCCTTCGGCGAGACGATCGACCCGAAACGCCACCAGCCCGCGGTCGAGGTCAAGGGCGCGACCCTGACCGAACTCAGGGTAGCCCAGGCGGACGGCGGCTACGTGGCCCAGTGCGTGGTCGACGTCTAACGGCAAGTTTCGACAAGGGGCGTTCCGGCCCCGGGGAGCCCCCCGCCTTGCGGTTCGCATGCCCGAACCGGCGCCGCCACGCACCCACGCAAGCACGCCGTTCCAACGGGGGCGGGCGGCGGTTGCCTGTGAGCGGGACCGTGCATCCGCCGGGAGCGGATGCCGAGTGACCAGGGACGGCTTGAACGTGTCCCATGCGCGGCAACCGCCGCCCGGTCAGAAAGACAGACGTTGCCAATACGATTGATGGCCGACGAGGCCCGTATGCAGCGCTCATGGGAATCACATCCCGTGTGTAAATTGCAGACCGATTTTTGAAAATGGCCTTCTTGCCTCCCATATACATAGTCAGGGCGCGTTAACGGCGCCCAGGAGGAAGATCGTGGAACTCTCCCGGTTTCACAAGGTGTCCGATTTCGAATGGCGCATCGAGCCGACGGGCAAGATGCGCGTGCCGGGGGTCCTTTATGCCGACGAGGACCTCGTCAGGGACATGGACACCAAAGTCTATGAGCAGATGACCAACGTCGCGACCCTGCCGGGGATCGTGCGCGCCTCCTACGCTATGCCCGATGCCCATTGGGGCTACGGCTTTCCGATCGGCGGCGTCGCCGCGTTCGACCCCGACGAGGGCGGCGTGATCTCGGCCGGCGGCGTCGGCTTCGACATCTCCTGCGGCGTCAGGACCTTTACCACCGGTCTCGCGGAAGCCGACATCCTGAAGAAACAAACGGTGCTGGCCGACGACCTGATCCGCTCGGTTCCCGCCGGGCTCGGCAGCCGCGGCGACATCGTGCTCGCGCCCGACGAGATGGACGCGATGCTGGAGGGCGGGGCCGCCTGGGCGCTCGCCGAGGGTTACGGCGTCGAGGAGGACCTGGAACGCATCGAGGAGCGCGGCAAGATGGCCGGGGCCCGGCCCGAGTATATCTCCGACAAGGCCAAGACGCGCCAGCGCGAGGAGATGGGAACGCTCGGCTCCGGCAATCACTATCTCGAAGTGCAGAAAGTCGACAAGGTTTTCGACCGGCGCATCGCCGCGGGCTTCGGCATCGGTGAGGGCGATATCGTGGTAACGATCCATTGCGGCTCGCGCGGGCTCGGCCACCAGATCGGCACCGAGTTTCTGCGTGACATGGCGGTTTTCGACGGCGAAATCGGCCTGCACCTGCCCGACCGCGAGTTGGCGTGCGCGCCGATCAGCTCGGCTATCGGGCAGAAATACCTCGGCGCCATGCGAGCCGCGATCAATTGCGCACTCGCCAACCGGCAGATCATCGGCCACCTGACGCGGAAGGTGTTCGCCCGCCGGCTGCCCAAGGCCGAACTGAAGCTGCTGTTCGACGTTTCCCACAATACCTGCAAGGTCGAGCGCCACCGGATCGACGGCGCCAGTAAGGACGTGTACGTGCACCGCAAGGGCGCGACGCGCGCCTTCGGCCCCGACAACGAGACGCTGCCGGAGAGCCTCAAGCCCTTCGGCCAGCCGGTCCTGATCGGCGGCAGCATGGGCACCAACTCCTATATCCTGGCGGGGACCAGGGAAAGCGAGGCGCGCGCGTTCTCGTCCGCCTGCCACGGCGCCGGGCGCAGCATGAGCCGCCGCCAGGCGTCGAAACGCTGGCAGGGGCGAGCCGTCGTCAACGAGTTGAAAGGCCGGGGCATCCTGATCCGCAGCCCGTCGATGCGGGGTGTCGCCGAAGAGGCGCCCGGCGCCTACAAGGACGTCACCGGTGTCGTCGACGCGGCCGACGGCGCGGGGCTGGCGAAGAAGGTCGCCCGACTCGTGCCGCTGGTTTGCATCAAGGGTTAGCATGGCCCGTTCAGGCGTGACCGCACGGCACGCCGACAAGACCGGGCTAGACGTTCAGCCAGAGAATCAAGCCGGCCGTCGCACCAGCAATCAGCATGGCCTTGATGCCGCTCCAAAGCCATAGGTTACCGCTGACCTTACCAAGGAACATGCCCAGCAAGAAAATGGTCGCAAACGCCAGTGCAATGCAACCTTCCAACAGATGCAGCGATGCAGGCAGCCAGGCGGACGGCAGCCACAGGGGCGACACAATCAGCAGGGCGATACAAAAGGGCGACAGGCCGTTCACGAGGGCGATGATAAGGGGCACTGTCCTGGCCGCCTTGACGTGGGGTGAACCGGACAGGTCCGTCGCCATGGACGTCTGCAACTCGGCCAGGGATCTCTTCATCTCCGCGGACTCGCTGATGTAGGCGCTGGACACACCGCTGATCCCCAGTGCCACGGCTGCGCCAAAACAGGCACTGAACATGACGGCGGTGTCACTGAAATTGCCCACGTAAAAGCCCATGACCAGCCCCAGGGTAGAGAGCGCGCCGTCAAAACCGTTGACGACAAAATAGCGCCGCACGATGCCCGTGGACCGGGTAATGCGCAAAAGCAACAGCAATTGCCGTATCACGGTAAGAACTCCGCCGTTCGGTCACGACATTGACAAGGCAGCGTCAATCGCTCCCCCCTTCGACCACCACCGCGTCTATGCTGTGCAGCGAAGCCCCGCTGTCCGTCAGGGCCCGCTTAATGGCGTCGAAATCGATATCTTCGCCTTCCACCTCTACACGTAAGGTTTCAGTCTTTTCATCGACCTCTTCAACGGTCACCTTGACACGGTAAGAACCCTGCCGCGCCAGCAAATTGGCCAGTTCGAGCGTATTGGGCAAATGTGGCTTGAGAACGTCGAGTACCAGACCTTTCACCTTGCTCATATCCATGCCTCCGCGCCTGCGCAGGTCCTTCACCGGGGATCAATCGGCAATCCGGGTGTCGGCCAAATCATAGAGCCCAGTCTCAGAGTATAAGTAGGATGCACGCCGTTTGCCACGAAGCCCGCTCCACCGATCAGACGTGTCATACCGCCGCATTCAACCGATGTGACCCGCAACCGCGCGAAAGACCGCGCCGGCTTTCGGCCTGGGTCGCCGAATTCGCAGGTTATTGGCCGAATTCGCCACCCGAACACCCCACCAACCGTTCGCGCCGGTGCCGCTTGCGTGTCGGAAACCCCGTTCTCAGGCTTTGCGGGTGTGCAAGGCAACGTTTGGCCCGCTACTTGCATCTAAACTGATGAGTGTAATAACAAAGCTGGAGTTCCCATGAAAAGATACCTGTTTGCAGCGCTGGTGCTGGCCACCGGCAGCGCACACGCATTGGGTTGCGAGTACGAACGAAACATCGACGTCGACGTGGTTCTCGCCGGCAGTGAGAAACTGACGGTCGTGGCCGCGGCCGGCGAACTGCATATCAGCGGTCGCACCGGAATCACTGAAGCCCGTGCGCACGGCCGTGTCTGCGTGTCCGAAGAGAAATGGCTGGATGAGGCCAAGCTGGACACCGAGGGCGGGCGCGGGGCACGCGTCGCGGTCGTTCTGCCCGATCACGGCGGCTGGAAGCTGTTCGGCAGCCATTACGCCTACATGGACCTGACAATCGAGGTGCCGGAGGGAACGGCCCTGGACGTCCAGGACAGCAGCGGCGACATCGGGATCGACAACGTCGGGCCGCTGACGGTCCACGACAGCAGCGGCAATATCGACATCGACCATGCGGGACCGCTGTCCGTCCGCGACAGCAGCGGTGACATCGACATCGACGACGTGAAGGGCGACATTACCGTCGAGGACTCCTCCGGGTATATTGACGTACACGGCGTTGACGGCAACGTAACGGTGGTATCCGACAGCTCCGGCGATATACGCGGGAGTGACATCCAGGGCGGTGTGCTGGTGCAAAAGGACAGCTCGGGCAATATTCGCTTCATCGACGTGCGCGACGATTTCGTGGTGGAACGCGACTCCTCCGGCGACGTCGCGGCCGAGGACATCGGCGGCGACTTTCGCGTGCTCAGTAAAGGCAGCGGCAGAATCAGCTCAAAGGGCGTGTCCGGCAAGGTGGAGACCCCGGAAAACCGCTGAGCCCCGCCCGGCGCAGTGCGCCCCGCGTTGGCAACTCGCCCGCGTCAGCGGCGCGGGTGTTTGCGCTCGCGCCGCAGCGTCATGAAAACGCCAAGAATGCTTGTCAAGAGCCAGAACAATTCGACGACAAAGGCGGAGAAATTGAAATCATACGCCAGCGAGACGAGGATCAGGGCCGCGCCGGCGGCGTTGGCGATCGAGTAGCCGAGCGCGCTGGATTGCACTTTTCCGACCTGGAGCAGGAAATACGAACCGACGATCAGGGCGACGCCGACCGTGCCGACCACGTCGTGGATTGATACTGCCATTTTGACTCTCCCGATAAATCAGCCACCCCGGCCGGGGCGGTATTCAGCCGTCAATGACAGGCGAAATCGTCCTTGCCGGCCGGTTTGCAGTAATCCCCCCAGCCGTCCTCGCGCCAGTAGTCGACCAGTTTCAGTTCCCTCACGAGCGTTTTGAACTCGGGCAGCTTGCGATAGGGCTCAGTTTCGGGGAAGAATGTAAAGTAATCCCCCCAATAGCCGAGCTTGATCATTTTCGTCAGCAGCGCGAAGAACTTGTCCTTCTGGTTGAGCCAGCACAGGACCGTCGGGTCGGACATGGCGATCTTGACCTGTTCCGGCTTGAGCCCTTCCAGGCCCTTTTCTTGCGCGTCGAACCAGGTCTCGGTGAGCGCCCTGTATTGGGCGGGGACGTCGGCTTTCGCGAACACCTCGCGTGCCCGCTGTTTCTGCCCGGACAGCCACAAGGTCTGCGCGTACTCGCCCACCATGAAAAACAGGTCCGGGCCCAGATCGGCCTGTTTTTTTGCGTACGGCAGGGCCGCGGCATAGTCCCCGACCGCCCAGTAAGTGTTGACCATCGCATGCAGGTAGATCGGCACCTGCGGCTCCAGCACGGCCAGCTTCCTGGCCACCGGCGCCGCGGCCTGGACCTTGCCGACCGTGAGCAGGAATTCGTTATAGTCCTCGAGGATCACCGGGTTGTCGGCGTCGATCGACAGCGCCTTTTTATAGGCTTCGCCCGCCTCGTGCCATTGCAGACGCGTGCGGTAGACGTTGGCGAGTGCGCCCAGCGCCTCGACCGAGTTGGGGTCGAGGATCAACGCCTTCTGCGCGGCAATATAGGCCTTGGCGAAAGCGGCGGCGCTTGGCATCGGCTCGTCTTCATAAATCCAGTTCGGCGCCAGCGCCAGCGCCTGCGCGTACACCGCCCAGCCGGGGGCGAAATCCGGCTCCATGTCCGTAACCTTTTTGGCGAGCTCGAGCGCTTCGGGGATATGCCGGCCCTTGTGCGCCTCGCGGGCCTTTAAATACAGGTCGTAGGCGGCCATGTTGTCGGTCTGGTTGGCCTTGTTGGGCGTGCTCGCCTGCCCCCCGAACGAGACCTGGAGCGCATCGGCGATGGCGCGGGAGATTTCGTCCTGGACGACGAAAATATCCGTCAGTTTCCGGTCGTAGGTCTCCGACCAGACGTGGAAACCGTCCTTGGCCTGGACCAGTTGCGCGGTGATGCGGACCGTGTCGGCGTCCTTCCTGACGCTGCCCTCGATCAGGTAATCGACGCCCAGTTCCTTGCCGATGGTCCGCAGGTCCTCGTTCTTGCCCTTGTAGGCGAACGACGAGGTGCGCCCCGCGACCCTCAGCGCGTGGTTCTTGGCGAGCACGTTCAGGATCTCCTCGGTCATGCCGTCGGAGAAGAATTCCTGCTTGGCATCGCCCGACATGTTGACGAACGGCAGCACCGCGATCGACGTCTGCCCGGCCTCGGCCTCGGGGATGATGC
>Ga0210122_1000262_pt1 | contig 17673 bp, 15 predicted proteins | sample Muzzi_CordB_D2_FD_185530 | JGI IMG/M metagenome (GOLD analysis project Ga0210122, IMG submission 185530) | Wetland microbial communities from San Francisco Bay, California, USA, that impact long-term carbon sequestration - Muzzi_CordB_D2 (SPAdes) | ecosystem: Environmental > Aquatic > Marine >... | reverse complement strand
TGGTGATCGAGGAACCGCCCGCGAGGGATCGCGAGGAACAGGAATCGTTGGACCTCGGTGGCGTCCCCTTGCCCGCTGGTCACGTAGAAGGGGTACTCGAACCCGCCGTACTTGGCGGGGCCGACCTCCTCGATGTCCGCGCACACCCGGAAGCTCGCGGTCGCCTTGCAGAAGAGGTCCTTCATCGGGCGCGCGAGCTCGGAGCTCGGCTCGACCAGGGTGCTGTGGTTGAACACGAACTCCACCCGCGCATCCTGATCGGGCAGGTTGATGGGGTCGAGGACGAGGCTCACCTCAGCCCAGGACCCGCCGGGCACGAGCAGACTGAGACACAGGCTGGCCAGACAGGCCGCCGCGAGACGCGCTCCAACTTTCGTCATCGTTCTACCCTTGCATGTTACCGCGATGGGCGAATCGGTGACATGCGACCGGCGACTGCCAGCCCGGCGACGAGGCGCCGGCCGCCCGTCCGCCAGCGCTCGACGCCCGCCGTCAGAAGGGTTGGGTCTCTTCCGCGGGCTTCTGGCCGGCTTCCTTGAAGTGGGCGACGACCTGGTGCACGATTTCGATCGACAGGCTCTCGGCGATCGCCGCGTCGCGGAAGATCTTGAGCGACCCCAAGGCCTCCGGATGGACGTTCTGGGCCCCGAAGATCTGGAACGCTTCCCGGGCGATCTGCTTTACCCGTCCGAGCTCGCCCCTCTCGAGGAGGATCAGCGCGAGCTCGAGAGAGACCATGGCGACATCGAAGCCGATGCCGGCGGCAGCAAAGCCGTTTCGTGCGATCGAGAGGAGCTCCTCGGATCCGTCCCGGTCCCGGAGGGCCAGTCGAATCTTTCCCCGGAGCCAGGTTGTACGCAGTTTAGAGAGGTGATCGAAGCACTCTTCCTGGAGTGTGGCGTCTTGGTCGAGAAGGGCCAGTGCTTGTGCCGGCTCGGCGAGGGCCTCGAGGCCGCGGGCGAGGTTGAAGCGCGCATAGAGATAGAGGTGGGGCGCCGTCTCAAGGGACAGATCGCAGAGTGCGCGCTCTGTCATCCGGACCGCCTCGTTGTACTCCCCGTGATCGTAGTAGACCATGCCGAGCTTCATTTCGGTTCTGGCTCGGAGCTCGACTTCGCCAAGAAGGCTGTACGCCACAATTGCGCGGTGAAAGAGCCTCTCCGCCAGTCCAAGGTGTCTCTGGTCTTTGCGCAGCGACCCTTCGAGCGAGTCGAGCTCGGCGCAGAGGCCGAGATCCGTGATCGGGTGACTCTCGACCTCGCGGCGTGCACCGCGAAGGTCGCGCTCGGCGTCGTTGAGCCGGCCCATCGCCCGGAGGGCGTTGCCCCGGTATGCCAAGACCCGGACCAGAACCGGTCCGCCCTTTCTGAGGCCAGGAGTGTGAAAGTGGGCGGCGTGGGCCGTATCGGCCCAGGAGTACGCCCCCCACGGATCGTTCGGCAGATGTCTGGAGGACTCCTCCACGAGGAGATCGGCGAAGGTCTCTCCGCGGAAGCGGGTGCGGGCGCGTTCGACCGCGCGGCGCCTCGCCTCCGGAGGGACCCCCCGAAGCTCCGCGAGCCATCGCTCAGCCCGTTCGAGCTCCTGCTCGTAGACTCTCCTCCGGTTCCGGACGGATTCGGCGACCCTCTGGAACTGGAGATCGTAGAGCGCGGGATGGGGTACCTCGCGACAGTTCGTACGCCAGTCGAACGTCTCGATCTCCTGGCGACAGGTCGGGCACAGGGCGCCGAGGTGCTCAATGACGATCCGCTCGACGACATTCCGGGGAAGCTTGCCCTCGAAGATCGCCCTCAGAAGCTCGTGGGTCACATGCACGATTTTTTCCTCCTCTGGAGAGCAAGTGCAGTGAGGGGCCGGCCTTGGGACATCGAGGAAGAAAATGCGAGTTCTCTGAATCGATACTTGGCAGCCTGATCCGAGTTGCTCCGGGCGTTCCGCGAGACATCGCCCGGGTGGGCTGTCTCCCCGCGGCGCGGGTACACCTCGACCGTCTCGCCCTATCGGCGAGGGGCAGGCCCAGGCTCTTCGGCGAGCTCGAGAGACGCCTGTGAGTCCCGGTCCGTGATGTGCGCGACCAGCGGACGTCGCGAGCCCACGCACGGCACCGGGACTCATGCAGCGAACTGAGGCGAGTGGGCGTGGATTGCTCCGGGCAACCGTCGCCAACGGTGCCCCAGACGGGGCCCGCTAGGGTGACAGGCTCTCAGTCGGCGCCTCCCTGGTCGGACTACTGCTGCCCGTCCGGGTCGATAGCGCCGGTCAGCGTGTCCCAGGCGCTCTGAATCGGCCCTGAAGCCCACGCCCAGGCGCTCTGGAACCAACCGACGATTGGTTGAAGGGTGGAGATCTGTCCGTCCTGGGTTGCCCGGGGGGCAGCGGATGCGGGTGCCGCCAGTACCAGCGCCAGGGTCACCACGAGGATAGTAGCGGCCACTCTCTTCAAGGATCGGGACGTCATGTTGGAAGCTCCGTTTCGAGCGGCATCGCCAAACCGGTGCCATACCGGCCTCGGCCGCCCTACTCTCCAAAGTGCCCAAGAGCCTCAGGGCATGACATTTACCCGAAAACCGTCACACGGCCTGGCCTTCCTCAGGAGCTCCGTTGCCGTCCCTGGCAGGCGAGCTCCGCCTCGGCGGTTAGCCAGGAGGCTGATCGGTCGAACGCCGTCGAGCCCCTACAATATTGGTGGCTGCCGTTCGTCTACAGAGGTGGAATGGACGAGATGGCGAGCATCCCCTCGATGAGCGAACAAGACCGCAAGATCTCCGAGATCGTCGAGGGAGAGCGATCCCGCCTCCGCAACTTCGTTCGCCGGCGCGTGCCGGACCCCTCCGACGTCGAGGACCTCGTGCAGGAGGTCTTCTACGAGCTGGTGGAGGCCAATCGGCTGCTGATGCCGATCGAGCACGTGGTCGGCTGGCTGTTTCGGGTGGCGCGAAACCGCATCATCGATCTCCTCAGAAAGAGACGCCCGGAGGCGCTGTCGAAGGACCCGGTGGCGACCTCCGACGAAGGTGAGGAGCTGCTGCTCGAAGACGTCCTCCCTTCGCCGGACGCCGGGCCCGCGGAGGTCTACGCGCGGACCGTTCTGCTCGAAGCGCTCGAGGACGCTCTCGACGAGCTGCCGGAGGCGCAACGGGAGGCCTTCCTGGCGCACGAGATCGACGGGGAGAGCTTCAAGGAGATGGCCGCTCGAACCGGCGTCAAGATCAACACCCTGCTCTCGCGGAAGCGCTACGCGGTGCTCCACCTGCGCGAACGGTTGCAGGGCCTCTACGACGAGCTCACCAAGACATGAGGAGTCCGATCATGAGAAGGATATGGTTTGTGTTTCTGGCACTCCCGGCGTTCGTGATGTTCATCGCGCTCGGTGGCGTGGTGGTGATGCTGCTCTGGAACTGGCTGCTGCCGGCGCTGGCCGGGTGGTCGGAGATCGGTTTCTGGCAGGCCCTCGGTTTGTTGGCTCTGTGCCGGATCCTGTTCGGAGGCTTCTGTCTGGGAGGCAGCAGCATGACCCGCTCCCGGATTCGCAGTCGCATGGCCGAGCGCTGGGGGCGGATGAGCTCGGAAGAGCGGGAGAGGTTGCGCCGCCGCTTCCGAGGCTACTGCGGCCCGTTCGAGCCGGCGGACGACGAACCGACGGCCCAGGAGGGGTCACCGGAGGCCTGAGACCGGGAAGCCAGGGGGCCGATCGGGGCCGATCACGCCTCGGCACATCGAGCCGCCGTCAACCATCGGAGGATTTGCCATGCTCGAACGACTTCTCCCACGTCAAGTCGACAACACCTACACCGGGTACCGGCTCGCGCTTTGGCTCCTCGCCCTGGTCGTGTTGGTGAAGGGCGGCATCGGCCTGGGCACCATGTTCAACGGCCACAACGCCGCGATCACGGGTGACGGGATTCCGCTGGACACCTTCACGGCCACGGGCCAGCAGGCGTTCATCGCCCTGTTCGCCGCGTGGGGGCTTGCCCAGCTCCTGTTCAACCTGACCGGCGTGCTGGTGCTGGTTCGGTACCGCTCCCTAGTTCCCTTCATGTTCACCTTGCTGCTGCTCGAGCACCTGGCCAGGAAGCTGATCTTCTGGCTCCTGCCCCTCCCCAGGGTCGGAGTTGCTCCCGGCGTCTGGGTCAACCTCATCCTGGTCGCGATCATGATCGTCGGCCTGGCGCTCTCGCTGGGCACGCGGAAAGGCGCAGAGCACGGGGTGAGCCCGTGAGCTCGGGTCGCCCAAGGGGTCGATCGAGAGCCTGGTGCCCGAGCAACGAGGTCAACCTCTCCGGACTCCGCGGGCAACCTGCCGAGCACCTCGGAAATCGCTCCGCGAGAGGGAGCCGGAGGGGGCGTCCCGCATGCAGCTCTCAGACTCCATGAAAGCCGTCGTCCAGACCCGCTACGGCCGGCCGGGCGAGGTGCTCGAGGTCCGCGAGGTGCCCAGGCCGGAGCCAGGGCAGGGTGAGGTGTTGGTCCGGGTGCGGGCGGCCTCGGTCCATCCGGACGTGTGGCATGTGGTGACCGGCCGGCCTTTCTTCCTGCGGTTGGTCTGGGCCGGGGTGCTGCGGCCGAAGGAGGTGATTCCCGGGACCGATCTGGCGGGGGAGGTGGCGGTGGTGGGCCCGGGGGTGTCGCGGTTCTCGGTGGGGGACGCGGTCTTCGGCGAGAGCTTCGAGGAGCTTCAGTGGAAGAACGGTGGGACCTTCGCCGAGTACGTGACCGTGCCGGAGGGCATGCTCGCGCCGAAGCCGTCCGCGGTCTCGTTCGAGCAGGCAGCGACCGTTCCCAGCTCCGGGATCATCGCGCTGATGAACCTCCGGGCCGGGCGGGTGCAGCCCGGGTACCGGGTGCTGGTAAACGGCGCGGGCGGTGGAGTGGGGACGATCGCGGTGCAGCTCTCGAAGGCGTGGGGAGCCCATGTCACCGGCGTCGACCGCGCGGAGAAGCTGGAGCTCGTCCGCTCGCTCGGTGCGGACCGCGTGATCGACTACGCGCGGGAGGACTTCACACGCGGGAGTGAACGTTACGACCTCGTCTTCGACGTGGCATCGAACCTGTCGCTCGGCGCCGCCCGGCGGGTGCTCGGCGAGAGCGGGGTCTACGTCTTCGTCGGCCACGATCACTACGGCCGGAAGGGCCGGCGGGTGCTCGGAAGCTTGCCGCGTGCGATCTCGCTCATGCTGCGCGCGCGCTTCGACCGCAATCTGCCGGGCCCCGGTTCTCCGCTCCCCGGCAAGAGGGAGTGCATGGCCGCCCTGGGAGACCTCCTCGAGGCCGGGAAGCTCACACCGGTCGTCGCCAGGACCTACCCGCTCGAACAGGTTCCCGAAGCGATCCGAGACCTGGCCCAGGGAGACTCTCCCGGTAGAATCGTCATCACACCGTAAGAACCGGCCAGCCGGGGTCCCGAGCTGCTCCCCGGGTCGTCTTCGCGCTCATCGCATACGTCATGGTGCGTGGCTTCGAGCTCCGCCGCGGGAAGGAGGTCTCTCCAGAATGAGGGCAGGGTTGAGCACGGATGAGCTGAAGGGTATCTATGGTCGTCTGGCACGCCGGTACGACCTCCAGCACGCTCTGATCACGGCGAGGACCGACCAGAGGGGCAGGCAACTCCTGGTGGAGAGGGCGGTCCGTGAGGGCGACAGGGTGCTCGATTGTGGATCGGGCACCGGCTCGACCGGCCTGCTCGCCGCCCGGAGGGTGGGGGCGACGGGCGAGGTGGTGATGTTCGACCTGAGCGGCGACATGCTGGCGGTCGCTCGGGAGAAGTTCGTCCAGGAGGGCCTGGAGGACAGGGTGACGTTCCGCACCGGGGACATGGTTCATCTGCCGTTCGCGGACGGGGAGTTCGACGTCGTCCTGTCGACCTACAGCCTGTGCCCCGTCTACGACCCACGGCGCGGAGCGCTGGAGCTCTACCGGGTGACGAGGCCGGGCGGCAAGGTTGCGATCGCGCACTCGGCGGAGCCCCAGAACGCAGCTCTCCGGTGGATTGCCGATCGGATCGAAGGGTGGGCGTGGCACCTTCACTGGCTGTCGATGGGGTGCCGGTCGGTCGACGTTCTTCCGGCGCTCGAAGGCGCGGGCGGACGGCTCGTCTTTTCGAAGAGGATCGGCGTTCCGCTCTGGCCCTTCTTCGTCTTCGTCGTCGAGAAGCCGGCAGGGAGCCCGGACGACGCTCTCGGCCCGGTTGCCGACGGCGCCGGGTGCTAGGCTCTGCCTGAGATGCTCCACGCTTCGGCGACGGTCCTCGCACTGCAGGGCCTGCTGGACTTCAACCCGGCGTCCCATGGGGTGTGGCTCGTGGCGGCGGTCTTCGGGGGCGTCATCCTGGTCATCGTGGCTGTCGATGTCGTGGACCGGCTCCGCGAGCTCATCGTTAACCGCCGCTTGCGGTCCGAGATGGATGCGGCCGGTCCGGACGACTCGCACGAGCGGCCAGGAACGGATGGGTTCCACGTTCACCCGCCCGATTCCGAGCTGCGGCACCGTCACTACAGCGAGCCGCCGAAGGTCGGCCGGGACCGGCGGCCGAACGAGCTGGAACAGCGCATCGACTGAGGAAAGGTAGGGGCTTCCCGCCGCCGAGAAACGTGCGATTATTCGCATAACAGTTTTAACTTGCTGTATCCTTCTTGGCGAAAGGAGCTCCCGATGAAGCCTTCAGGTGCGATCGGCACGGTTGCTGTCCTTCTGCTCGTGGCTCTCTGTGGCGTGGTCCTCGCGGCCGAAGAGAGAGTCCAGGCACCTTCTGAGCAGCCTCTGCTCATGCTCAGCGATCTCGTGATCGAGCCCGCCGCCGAGCACGAGGGTGCCTATGAGTGCTCAGCGACGATCGTCGACGCAACGACGGGCGAGACGGTGTCCGCTCCTCGCGTCCTCTTTCTGAGCGGTCAGGAGGGCAAGATCCGCTCTGGCTTCGCCATGCCGGACGGCACACGGGCGGGGATCGACATCCTGGTCCGCGCGAACGCGGAGGACCGAACCGCCGAAGTGCGGATCGACCTGGTTCAGGATGGCACGCCCACGACCTTGCACGCGGTCCGGGTGAGCCTGTAACGGGAGCCGCGACCGTGCTCGAGGTCACCGTGACCGACGAGCGAACGGAGTTCATCGAAGCGCAGCGGCGGATGCTCGACCGCTTCGGGGTCGAGGCACGATCGCGGTTCGTGGAGGTTCCGTCGATCGGTGGGCGGGCCCACGTCCTGGAGTCCGGTGAGGGCCTTCCGGTGGTCCTGGTCAACGGAATCGGTACCCCCGGCGCCATGTGGGCCCCGCTGATGGCGCAGCTCGACGGGTTCCGGTTGCTCGTGGTCGATCTCCCCGCCTATGGGCTCACCGACACCACGCCGCGAATCGCCCGGGACCTGCGCTCGAGCGCCGTCCGGTTCCTCGACGAGGTGCTCGACGCGCTGGCGCTGTACCGGCCACTCTTCGTGGCTAGCTCCCTGGGGTCGCTCTGGGTGAGCTGGCTGGCTCTCGACCGGCCGGAGCGGGTCGCGGCCCTGGTCCACGTGGGGTGTCCAGCCATGGCCCTCGGCACCTCGGCTCCGTTGCCGATGCGTCTCCTGTCCATCCGGCCTCTCGGACGGCTCCTGACCCGGCTTCAGCCGCCCTCGAAGAAGCAGGTCGAGGGTCTCAGCAAGATGGTCCGGGAGTACCCGCTGCCTCCGGAGCTGGTCGATCTCTTGGTCGCGACGGAGCGGCTTCCGGGTTTTCGCGAGACGTTTCTCGCCACCCTCCATGCTCTGCTCCCCCGGCCGATCGGCCCCGGAGGGTGCCCCCGCATCAGGCCCCGTTCGGCGCCTCCGCGAGGGGCGGTTCCTCGGGCGGCGGCAGGATCTCCGGCCGCTCGCAGGGTGCCTGACCGGCGAAGGCTCGCCGCACCCTGGAGAGGGCCTCCCGGTTGGTCTCCTCGTCCCAGCCGCCCTCGATGGTGGCCCGTTCCGGGTCGGTGAGCTTCCACGAGAGCGGCGAGGTCGCTTCCAGCGTGAAGGTTGCGACGGTGGCGCAGATCCCCTGTTTGGCGGCGAGCCGGGTGAGGAGCTCGACGTCCACGTCGTCCCGATGACTCTGGGTGGCTGTCCGTACGTTGAGGAGCGTGATGAGCGGCCCCACGGCACTGTAGATCCAGCCTCTGCCGTTCGGCTGTGATCGGGCCTCTTGCTCCGCGGCAGGCGGGAAGGCGCGGATTCGTACGAGGACCACGCCACGGCGCTGGAGCTCGCCGACGTGAGGCGCGTCCAGGGAGAGGATCCAGTCGACCACGGTCACGATTCCGTAGTTGTCGTAGTAGCCGCCGTCGGCGCCGTGGAAGAACGGGGAGACGCCGTCTCCGCCGTTCTCGGAAAGAGGCCGGGCGACCGGGCTGATCCAGGGGAAGGTCGCGGAGAGCCGCGCTCCGGTGGCCACCGGCAGGTCGTAGCCGGGGTAGGTGGAAAGGAAGTCGGTGGCTCCCCGGGCGAACGAGCCCGCGAGCGGGGTGAGCAGCAACTGGTTGCCGGTCTCGACGACGGTCGAGTTGAAGACCGCGGCCGGCAGCTCTCCGGCCTGCATCTTCTTGCGCCAGTCGGAGAGGGTTGCGTTCGGTTCGGCCATGCGGCTGCGCCAGATCGCTTCGAGGGCCCATCCACGGTCGAGGAACCGGTTCCTCACCAGAAAGGGCGCGAAGATCCGCCAGAGGTCCGGGTAGGCGAGGCCCCAGCTCACGCCCTCCAGGCTGGACGCACCAGCCGTCTGGCGGATCTCCTCGAGCGCCGTCTGCGGTGGGGCGCCGTCGGGGCCGAAGCGGTCGAGGAAGAAGAGCGCTCCCACGCTGCCCCCGGAGACCGAGCTGAGCAGCCGGATCGAGCGGGTCACCTCGGCCCCGACCTCCTGCTGCAGCCCGGTCAACACCGTGGCCGTCCAGAGGGAGGCCGTGATGCCGCCGCCGCTCGTCGCCACCAGGACCACCGGGGCGTCGCCTCCCTGGCTCCGGTCGGCGGCGTCGAAGACCTGCTCCAGCGCCACCTCCTCGACTTCGCCTTCCGGCAGAACCTCGTAGAAATGGTCGCTCCGCGCCAGGGTGTTGGCGAAGAAGGACGCGGCGATCAGTAGGAGGAGCACCGGCACCCGGTAGCGGTCGAGGGCGAAGGAGACTCCCGGGAGACCCCACCCGACCAGAAGCAGAATGAGCATCAGATGCCCCAGCGAAGGGATCAGCACCACGCCCGGGCGGAAGGCGAAGTAGCCCGCCACGTAAACGGCCAGGGTGATCAGGAAGAAGGTCGTGGCGAGCAGGTGGCCGGGCACGAGCTTGCTGGTCTGGTGGTGCCGGTAGCCGACCGTCGGGCCCCGGCCCGTCTCCGGGTGATCGGCCGCGTCGCTCTTGGTGGGGGGGCGGCCCATCGAGGGGATGCGTCTGAACGGTCCCCAGTCGGTGGGCAGGACGAGGTCCGGAGCGGGAGCGTCCGGGGAGGCGGCCATCTTCTGGCCCGCGGCGGTGAGGACGAGCCCCGCGAGCGCCAGTGCCACGCCGCCGACCACCGCCCCGAGCGCCACGGTCCATGAGCCGGGCGAGCCAGCGATGAGCGTCACCAGCATCGGCACCGCGAGAAGCGCCGACAGGGGTACCGCGTACCGGCTGAGCCAGCCTGGCACCCGCAGCAGCGGAACCCTGAAGCGCTCGGGAGCACAGCGCACGATCAGCCGGACCGTGATCATCACCACCCAGCTCGCGGACGTGGCGAACCAGGAGACGAGCACGATTCCCCACGGCTGGAGCACGAACAGGTTCCCGAGGAGGCTCCGGGCCGCCCAGAGTGCGAGCGGCGGCAGGGAGGCCAGGAACAGTCCGGCCAGGAGCGGGAAGCGGAGGAAGAAGAGGTACTGGAGCCAAAGACCGATCGTCGAGCCCGCTGCCGGCGGTCTCGCGGTGGCCGAGCTGGCTGCCTCGCTCGATTCCGGGTGCGGCATGGTGCACCTCCCTCGGACGGTGCGGAGCTCAGGGGTCCATCGTGAGCGCGAGATTAAGTTACTTGTACGGTAACTTTATCACTGCGATGCCGCGGTGTGGGCGTCGAGGAAGGGAACCAGCACTCTGTTGACTGCTTCGGGTTCCTCGATGGTGCAGAGGTGGCCGCCATGGGGGATGACCTCGAACCCCGCCCCCGGGATCGCCTTGGCGAGCCGTTGCCCCTCGGCGAGCGGCTTGGCGCGGTCCTTCTCGCCCACCACGACGAGGGTGGGGACCGAGATGCGGTGGGCCTCGGCCTGGAGGTCGTCGCGGGAGAAGATGGCCCGCCCGAAGCGGGCCAGGGCGGCCGGGTCGTTGGCCATCATTCGTGCCTTCCACCGCTCGCGCTCTTCGCGCCGGTCCGGATCGGCGAGGAACCGGGGGCCGAACATCGACTTCATCGTTTCGCCGATCAGCGGGCGGAAGCCGATCCAGGGCAGGACGGCGAGCATCAGGTCGTACTTGAGCCGGTTCAGCCAGGGCTCGGCCTCGGCCGAGGTATCCATGAGCACCAGGGAACGGAGCAGATCGGGCCGGCGAATCCCCAGCCGCACCCCCACGAAGCCGCCGGTGGACAGGCCGATCCAGTGGACCGGCCGGTCGCAGGTGGCCTCGAGGAAGGCCACGGCGTCGGCGTAGAGGTCCTCCATGCCGTAGCTCGAAGCCACGTGGTCGCTCCCGCCATGGTCCCGGTGGTCGTAGGCGAGCACGCGGTAGCGGCCCTCGAGCGCCGCGATCTGGGCCTCGAAGTGCTGGTGGTCGACGAGGTAGCTGTGGGAGAAGACGACGGTCTCCTCACCCGCGCCACGTTCGACGAAGCTCAGGCGGACACCGTGGACGTCGACGGTCGGCATGGGGCCTCCTCATGGGCTCCGCAACAGGTTCTCCGGGCTTGTCTCGCCGTGACTATACCGCTCCGGGTCTCCTGACGAGGAGGCGACAGCCTCGGTGTCTGCTCTGTTCGCGAGCTGGCCGAAGATCAGCGATCTCGGGATGTTCATTTCGCTATCATCTTGATGAAGAACGGTTTGTCCGCACTCGACACGGTTCCCCAAAAGCAATAGCCTGGGGCGGTGCCGCGCGCGCCCGGTGTCACTTCGTCGGGCTCGGATCACGTTCAGAGCCTCATCCAGGGCCGAGTCCCGGCAGGTTCGTCGAGGTCAAGGAGGAAACCCGTGTCCCCTGTCCACCCATGCAGTCGTGTTCGGTTCGCCCGTCAGCTTCTGGCGGTTCTCGTCCTGGGAGCGGCCACGGCCTCGGCGGCCTCCGCCCAGCCGACGTTCTCCAAGGGTTTCTTGCCCGCCACCATCGGCCCCGGAAGCGGCAGCACCCTGACCTTCACCATCGACAACATGGCCAGCGGCACGCCGGTGACGGACCTGGACTTCACCGACAATCTGCCGGCGGGGGTCACCCTCGCCACGCCGGCCAGCCCGCAGTCGAGCTGCGGCGGCACGGTGGCAGCGCCGGACGGGGGCGGCACGATCACCTTGACGGGCGGCTCGGTGGCCGGGTTCAGCACCTGTTTCGTCACCGTGAACGTCACCAGCGCCACGCCGGGCACTCACATGAACGTCTCCGGCGACCTGACCTCCTCGGCCGGCAACAGCGGGCCCGCCTCGGCCGATCTCACCGTCGGCACGGACCGGCCAGGCTTCAGCAAGAGCTTCTCGCCGTCGAGCGTGTCCCCGGGAAGCCGGGCCACGCTGACCTTCACGATCGACAACACCCTCAATCCGAGCCAGGTGACCTCGATGACCTTCATCGACGCCTTGCCAGCCGGCCTCGAAGTGGCCGATCCGGCGAACGTCACCAATACGTGCGCGGATGGCCCGCTGACGGGCGGAGTGGTCGTCGCCGTCCCGGGAACGAACGTGATCAGCCTCGGATCCGGACTCGGTGCAGACATCCCCGCCGTTGCGGCGGGAGGTACGTGCACCGTGAGCGTCGACGTGGTGGCGACCGGCGTCGGGGTGCTCGAAAACACGAGCGGAACGCTGGCCTCGATCTTGGGTTTCCCGTTGCTCGAGAGCGGCACCGCGGGCGCCGTCCTCACCTCGACCCGGTCTGAGCTCCTCCTGGTCAAAGAGTTCACCGACGATGCCGTTCCGCCAGGCGGCACCGTCACGCTGGAATTCACGATCACCAACTTCTCCCGCGACCTGACGGCCACGAACATCTCCTTCACCGACAACCTGGGGGACGCGGGCGGCACGCTCTCCGGGCTCGCCGTCACCGGTCCGCTGCCCACCAATCCGTGCGGTGCGGGGTCGACGCTCGCCGGCACCACCACCCTGACCTTGACCGGCGGCAGCCTGGCGCCTGAGGCCTCGTGCACGTTCAGTGTCTCCCTTCAGGTTCCGGCCGCCGCCACGCCCGGCATCTACCCCAACACCACGAGCCCGGTCCAGGGGGACCTGGGAGGCAGCCCTGTGATGGGCAACGCGGCGACGGACAGCCTCTTCGTCTTCCCGGCACCGGTCTTCACCAAGACCTTCCTCGACAGCCCGGTGGTGGCCGGGGGCTCGACCCGCCTCCAGTTCAGCATCACCAACACCAGCCTGACCTCGATGGCGACGGACATCTCCTTCATCGACGAGCTGACCACCTTCCTCCCGTTCCCAGTTTCGGTCACCCTGCCCGCCGCCGGCTTCTGCGGGGGAGGGGCGTCGATGGCCTTGGTCGGCCTCGGCATCGACCGCCAGGGTCTTTTCATGACCGGGGGGAGCCTTGCCGCCGGAGATACGTGCACCTTCGAGGTGACCATCGATCTGCCGCAGACACTCCCGGCAGGTGTCTTCACCAACGTCTCCCAGGAGCTCACCGCGACGGTCGACGCTTCGACGGTGAGCGCCGGTCCCGCGGTGGCCTCGTTCGAGGTCGTGGCCGGGCCCCGGCTCGTCAAGGAGTTCGTCGATGATCCGGTGCTACCGGGTGGCATGGCGACCTTGCGCTTCACCTTGACCCACGACCCGAACGCGAGCGCGGACGCCACGGGGATCGCGTTCACCGACAATCTGAGCGCGGCGCTCGTGGGCCTCGGGGCCGTCGGCCTGCCGATGAACGACGTCTGCGGCACCGGCTCCCAGGTGAGCGGCACGAGCACGGTGAGCTTCACCGGTGGCACGCTGGCGCCGGGTGCGTCCTGCCAGTTCGACGTCATCGTCCAGGTGCCGATGGCGGCCCTGGCGGGTGTCTACACCAACACGACGAGCGATGTTGCGGCGACGGTCTCCGGCCTCGCCGTGTCGTTCCCGCCGGCGACCGACGACCTGACGGTTGCGGGGCTGTCGCTGGCCAAAGAGTTCACGAACGACCCGGTGATCCCGGGCAGCTCGGCGACGTTGCAGTTCACCATCATGAACGCCGCGGGCGCGCCGGCCGCCTCGGGCATCTTCTTCACCGACGACCTCTCCGGCCTTGCCTCGGGTCTGACGTTCGACCCGGGCTCGATTCCGGTGACCCCGTGCGGTGCCGGGTCCACAATCAGCCTCTCGGGTGGCAACACGGCGCTCACCTTCGCCGGAGGCAGCCTCGGCGCGGGCGAGATGTGTCAGTTCAGCGTCACCGTCACCGTGGGCGCCGCGGTGCCTTCCGGGGTTTACACCAACCGGACCCAGTCCTTCAGGGCCGTCATCGACGGCAACCTGCTCGTCCTGGCCAACGCGGTAGACAACCTGACCGTGGCCGGGGATCTGTTGCTCCTCACCAAGACCTTCCTGACCAACCCGGTGGGGCCGGGGGCGACGGTCGACCTCCAGTTCGAGCTCACCAACCTGAGCCTGGCCGGAACCGCCACCGGAATCACGTTCACCGACGACCTCGACGCCGCCCTGACCGGCCTTCAGGCCGTCAGCCTGCCCATGGACGGCTTCTGCGGCATGGGCTCCCAGCTCACCGGGGCGGGGAGCCTGACCCTCACCGGCGGCGAGCTCGGGCCCGGTGCGTCCTGCATGTTCACCGCCACCCTCCAGGTGCCGGCGATGCCGGCGGCCTCGGCGGCGGTGAACACGACGAGTCAGGTGACCGGAACGATCGGCGGCCTCGGTGTGACCGGCGATCCCGCCACCGACACCCTGACGATCCAGGCGACCGGCTTCACCAAGACGTTCGATGGGCCGACGGTGACGGGCGGCACGGCGGCCCTCACCTTCACCATCGACAACCTGGTGGGGACTGCGGTCGATCAGCTCGGGTTCACCGACGATTTGAGCGCCGCCCTCGCGGGATTGGTCGCGACGGGCCTGCCCCTGGTCGACCCCTGCGGGTCTGGGTCGGTGCTGTCCGGGACGGGTTTGCTGACGTTCAGCGGGGGCAGCCTGGGGCCGAACGGCTCCTGCTCCTTCACCGTCACCGTCCAGGTGCCCACCGGCATCATGCCGGGCGGCTACGTCAATACCACCAGTGATCTCTTCGCCGGCGGGGTCGTGGTAGGGCCCGCCGCGACGGCGACGCTTGCGATCGAGCCGCCTCCCACGTTCGGCAAGGGCTTTGCGCCGAGCGCGATCGGCACCAACGGCGTGAGCACTCTGACCTTCACCATCGACAACTCGGCGAGCGACGTGATGGCGACCGGTCTCGCGTTCACGGACAACCTCCCGGCCGGAGTCGAGGTCGCGAACCCGAGCAACGCCTCGACCACGTGCGGGGTCGGCACGGTGACGGCGGTTCCCAGCTCCGGGGTCGTCACGCTCACCGGCGGCTCGGTTCCGGCGCTGTTGAGCTGCACCGTGAGTGTCGACGTGACCGGTACGGCCTCCGGCAGCCACGTCAACGTCACGGGCGACCTGACGTCTTCGTCCGGCAACAGTGGCACCGCCACGGCGACGCTCCTGGTCGATCCGCCGCCCACGTTCTCGAAGGATTTCTCGCCGACGGCGATCGGGCTGGGAGAGGTCACCACCCTGACCTTCACCATCGACAACACCGCGAGCTCGCTCGACGCCACCGGCCTGTCCTTCACCGACAACCTGCCGGCGGGCATGGAGGTGGCCGATCCGGCCAACGTCGTCAACACCTGCGGCGGCATGGTGGACGCGGTTCCGGGCGCCACGTCCGTCGGTCTTGCCGGCGGCTCGGTCATGGCCGGAGCGGTCTGCGCGGTGTCGGTGGACGTGGTGGTCTACACCCTGGGCGACAAGACCAACGTCACGGAGATCCTGTCGTCCTCGCTCGGTGAGAGCGCCCCGGCCACGGCGGTCCTCGCGGTCGGGGGCAGCGTGCTGGAGATCCCGACCCTCGGCGGATGGGGCCTTCTGCTTCTGGCCTTCGGTCTGGCGCTGGCGGCGGTCTGGAAGATGACGTAGATATCTACAAGGGGCCACCCTACCGGTCGACTGGAACGGCCGGCATTCGCCGGCCTGGGGGTGGGAAGGGGACGCCCGATCCACTGGATCTCCCCCCATCCCCTCGATCCCCTTCCCACCCTCGAGGTGGGAAGGGGACGCCCGATCCACTGGATCTCCCCCCATCCCCTCGATCCCCTTCCCACCCTCGAGGTGGGAAGGGGACGCCCCCACCCCACGCTTCGGGAGGTTCTTGTCGGTTTGAGGCTAAGAGTCTGCGCGGCAGGTTCGGGCGGGCTGGGTGATACGCTCGGGCGCGGTTCTTCAGCCTTTTAGAGCACGCCATGACCGTTCCCTACGACCCGACGCGACCGCTGCGGGCGGATGCGCTGCCGCCGAACGATCTCACCGGTGCGGAGGTGGACGGCTACCGCGTCGTCCGGCCGCTCGGTCAGGGCGGCATGGGACGGGTGTACGAGGCGTTCGATACGCGGCTCAGACGGCGCGTGGCGATCAAGGTGATGGGGGGCCTGGCCTCCCCGGCCGTCAACGCCCTGGCCCGGTTCCGGCGGGAAGCCGAAGCGCTCGCGGCGCTCAACCACCCCAACGTGGCACAGATCTATGCCGCGGGCTCGTGGCGCGGCCTGCCGTACTACGTCATGGAGCTGATCGAGGGCGAGTCCCTGGCGGCGGTTCTGGAGCACGGCCAGCGGCTCGCCGGGCGGCGTTGCCTCTCCTACCTGATCGACGCGGCGCGCGGCCTCGACGCCGCGCTCGAGAAGGGAATCGTGCACCGGGACGTCAAGCCCGCCAACCTGCTGCTCGACGCCTCCGAGACCCTCAAGGTCGTCGACTTCGGGATCGCCCGCAAGCTGGGCGAGGAGAGCTCGCTGACGAGCCCGCACGCGATCCTGGGCACGCCGCGCTACATGGCACCGGAGCAGATCCTCGGGGAGACCGTCGACCACCGCGCGGACATCTACTCGCTCGGCGCGAGTTTCTACCACCTGTTCGCCGGCGAGCCACCCTTCGGCGGTGACCACCCGATCGTGATCGGTCGACAGCACGTGGAGGAGCCGCTCACTCCTCTCCGCGCGCGCAACCCGCGGGTGCCGGCGGCGGTCGATGCCGTCATCGGACGGATGATGGCCAAGCCTCCGGAGGACCGCTACCAGGACTACCAAAGCTTGATCGGCGATCTCGTCCGGGCGCAGCACGGAGGTGCCCAAACTCCGGCCGTGGCCGCGCCGCGGAGCGCCGCGGTGAGCCCGTCCGGGGCAGGGCGCCGAATCCACCTCGGGCTGATCCTGCTGGCGGTCCTGGGAGTGGGGATGGTCGGCCTGCTGCTGAGGGGTCCTGGCACCGGCGAAGCTCCCCCTACCGTGGCTCAGGAGGCACCTCCGTCGAACGTCCCCGACCCTTGGCCGCAAGCTCCGGTACAAGCCCCGGTACAGGATGCGGACGTGGCTGCCGCCCGCGAGGCGATAGGTCGGGGAGAGCCGCCCGACCTTCCGCGCCTCGGACCTCCGGACATTCCCCCGGATCATCCGCAGGCCGGCTTCCTGCGCGACGCACTGGCGAGGAGCGTTGCCCTCGGCACCCAGGCCAACCTGCGCAATCTCTCGAACCAGGTCCAGGTCTATCTGGCCGAAAAAGGTGACCTGCCGCCCGACCTGGACACCCTCGCCGAGCTCTACGAGCTCCATCCCAAAGCCCTGGTGGACACCTGGGGTCGGCCGATCCTCTACGAGCCGGGCCGGGTACCCCACTTCCGCCTGCGCTCCACCGGCCCCGACGGAGTACCCCGAACCGCGGACGACCTGGTGCTGGAGGACGGCTACTTCGTTTCGACTGACTGACGTGTGCCTGGCCCGGTCAGCGACGGACCCGGCCGAGGCCGGTGGCGAGAGGCTCCTCGCCCCGGAGCCGCCCTCCGATCGGGAGGTGACCGCTTCGGACGCCCTCCTGATCGCCAGCCCCGAGTACGCCCACGGCGTGACCGGCACGATCAAGAGCGCGCTGGACTGGCTGGTCAGCTACGAGGATTTCGTCTACAAGCCGGTCGCCGTGCTCAACGCGTCGCCCCGCGCACGCCACGCGGACGCGGCGCTTCGCGAGACGCTGGTCACGATGAACGCCGAGATCGTGGAGTCGGCCTCGATCACCCCCCCACTGCTCGGCTCGGGGCTCACCGAGGACGGCATGGTCGAAGACCCCGAGGTCTCGCACGCGATTCGCGGCTTCCTCACGGCCCCCCACGAAGCCGTCGCCGGGCGGACCGAGAACGAGAGCCCCTAACCTGGACGATTCATGAGTCACCTACTACGAGCCGCAATTGCATGCAATCTCAGGGCGTACTCGCTCTTTGCTCCTCAACGTACTGCCCAGTACGCCTGC
>Ga0210122_1000261_pt1 | contig 17684 bp, 15 predicted proteins | sample Muzzi_CordB_D2_FD_185530 | JGI IMG/M metagenome (GOLD analysis project Ga0210122, IMG submission 185530) | Wetland microbial communities from San Francisco Bay, California, USA, that impact long-term carbon sequestration - Muzzi_CordB_D2 (SPAdes) | ecosystem: Environmental > Aquatic > Marine >... | reverse complement strand
GGGGTAGACGGTGGCGCAACGCAATGGCATGACCAAGGCCGAGCTCGTCGAAGAAGTCGCTCGCTCCACGGAGCTCACGAAGAAGCACGCCGAGATCATCGTCAACACGGTCTTCGAAAGCATCGTCGACTCGCTGAAGTCGGGCGAGAAGATCGAGCTTCGGGGTTTTGGCAGCTTCCGCATCCGGGAGCGCGGCGCCCGCATCGGGCGCAACCCCAAGACCGGAGAGAAAGTCGAGGTGCCGGCGAAGAGCATTCCGTACTTCAAGCCGGGCAAGGACCTTCGCGAGATGCTCAACGACTAGCGGCCCGCGGTGAGAGTCCACGCGACCGCGCGGACTTTCACCACGGGCTGTGGGGTCGAGCACCGCACCGACCATCAGTCTGACCCGGCCGCGCGGCGGACGGGATGGATTCACCGGAGGTGATCGTAGTGGCCGAACCGGACGCCGAAGCGGCCCCCGAGGCCCCGAAGGAGGGCGCACCAGCGCCAGCGGAGCCCCAGGGCAGGCCGCTGCTCGCCGTGGCGCTCGCCTGGCTGGTCCCGGGTGCTGGACATTTCTACCTCGGCCGAAAGGGCCGGGCCGCGCTGTTCATGGCGCTGGTATTGATCATGCTGGCCGTGGGCCTGGTGCTCGAGGGCAAGCTTTGGCGGATCGTCCCCGGGCAGCCGCTGAGCGTCCTCGGAACACTGGGTTGCGCGGGGTTGGGAATTCCCTATTTCGTGCTGCGCTTTTTCACCGGCTACGAAGGGAACCTGGTGGCCCAGGGGTACGAGTACGGAGCCGCCTTCATCGTCACCGGGGGGTTGATGAACCTGCTGCTGGTTCTAGACGCCTGGGACATCGCCCGGGGGATGAAAGAGTGAGCCACTTCCTGTTGATGGTCCTCTATGCGCTCATCGTGAGCGTGTTCTTCGCCATCCTCTGGCGGCGCGACCGGCGAGGCCAGGTGGCCCTTTTCCTGCAGCTCTTTCTGGGAATGGTCCTCGGCGGGCTCGCCATCGCCTGGTTGATGTACCCGTTCCCGTCGGGCCCGCCGCAGCCGATTCCCTAGAGATCGGTCACGGATCGAGGGCGCCCACCGCCCCTCCGCCCCTCGTAGGAGCGTTCGGCGGATCGCGGTGAGCCCCCGCCGGGAGCGTGGTGGCCGCCATCGGCGCGACGCAGCGGTCTTCAACTGGACGAGAGGTCTTGGGTGAGACGGAGCACATGGCTGGCGAGGGTGCGGGCAGAATGAGCGCGACGGATCCGGCACGCCTCCTCATCGTGGCGGGCGAAGCGTCCGGCGACCTCCACGGAGCGCGCCTGCTCGAAGAGCTCGCCACCATGGTTCCGGAGGTCGAGGCCTTCGGCCTGGGGGGAGAGCAGATGGTCGCCGCCGGCCTGGAGGCGACCGCCGACAGCTCCGAGATCGCGGTGGTCGGCCTGGCGCAGATCCTGCGGGTCCTGCCCCGAGCTCGAAAGATCTTCGCCCAGCTCCTCGATGAGGTCGACCGCCGGCGGCCCCGGCTGGCGGTGCTGATCGATTTCCCGGAGTTCAACCTGCGGCTGGCCAAGGCGCTTCGCGCACGGGGCGTGCCGGTGGTCTACTACATCAGCCCCCAGATCTGGGCCTGGCGCAGGGGGCGGGTCAAGACCATTTCCGAGCTGGTCGACGCCATGCTCGTCTTCTTCCCCTTCGAAGCCCAGTTCTACGAGGGCCGAAACGTCGACGCCGTCCACGTCGGCCATCCACTGGTGAACGAGGTCCCGGAGCTGCCTCAGGTCTGGGACCGCGAGGGGCCGCTGGAGGAGCCCTACCAGATCGCGCTCCTTCCCGGCTCGCGAACCAGCGAGGTCGAGGTCCTGCTGCCGGTGATGCTCGACACCATTTCCCTTCTGGCGGAGGAGATCCCTGTGTTCGCCCGGGTCATCCGCGCACGGACCATTTCGCGCGCCATGATCGAGGATGCGGTGCAGGCCTCCGGCCTTCCGGTAACGGTGGTGGAAGCAGAGGAACGGCTGGAGGCCGTCGCGAGCTCCCACTTCGCCCTCTGCGCGTCCGGCACCGCGACCCTCGAGGTCGGGTTGCTGGGCACGCCGATGGCGGTCCTCTACCGGCTGGGGCCCTGGACCGCCCTGCTGGGCCGGCTACTGTTGCGGTTGCCCCACGTCGCCCTCGTCAACCTGGTGCTCGAAGAGGAGGTAGTGCCAGAGCTCCTTCAGGGACGCGCCCGGCCCGAGACGGTGAGCGCCGAGGTGCTCTCGCTGCTCCGGGATCCGGCGCGGATCGCGACGATGCGCGAGCGGCTCTCCGAGCTCCGAGGCCGTCTGGGTGCCGGCGGCGCCAGCGCCCGCGCGGCCCGGGAGGTGGCGCGGCGGCTCGCTCCCGGGCGGATCGTGGAGCCCGTCGGGGTGCCCTGCGTCGCGGGGGAGACCCGGTGAAGATCGCCGCCTTTCTCTTCAGGCGTCTCCGTCGGTACTCCGGCTGGGTCCTGCTGGCGTTCGGGATGATCGTGACCTTCGCCATCGCGACGGCGGGGCTCGCCCAGTTGGTGGAGCCGATCTTCGGCGAGGTCATGCTCACGGACGGCGGCCTGGGCGGCCCTCTGGGGCTTGCGACCGGTGCGGTGGACGGTGAGGACAAGGGACCGGCCGAGGAGGCGGAGAGCATGCTTCCGGACTGGGTCCGCGACCTCGACCCGGAGGCATGGTTCGACGCGGGCTACCAGGGCCTCAAGAGGCTGTTCTCGGTGACCGGCGACGACGTCGTCTGGTTCGTGCCGCTGTTGCTGGTGGCGGTCTTCCTGATCCGGGCGCTCGCCGGCTTCGCGTCCGGGTATGCATTCCAGCGCATCGGTCTGGGCGTGACCACCGACATTCGCAACGAGCTCTACCAGCACATCCTCCACCAGTCCCACCGCTTCCACTCCACCCATCCCTCGGGGGAGCTGGTGTCACGAGTGATCAACGACGTGGCGTTGATGCAAAACGCCGTGTCGAATCGTCTGCTCGACCTCTTCCAGCAGTCGATCACGCTGCTCCTGCTGCTGGCCCTGCTGCTCTCGACCCACCTCAAGCTGGCGCTCATCTCGCTCATCGCGGCGCCCGCGCTGCTCATCCCGATCGTCCGGTTCGGCAAAGGCATGCGGCGCACCAGCCACCGTAGCCAGGAGCGCATGGCGGACCTGGCGTCGCTCATGACCGAGGGCGTCCGCGGCCACCGGGTGGTCAAGGCCTTCGGCATGGAGGAGTTCGAGACCGGCCGGTTCCGGCGGGCGACCTTCCGGCACCTCAAGGTGAACCTCCGGGCCCAGCTCCTCAGCAACCTGTCGAGCCCGGTGGTGGAGTCGCTGGCGGTGATCGGGTCGGCGGGGCTCCTGGTTTACGCCGGCAAGTCGATCCGGGCGGGGGAGCTGACCGCGCCGGTACTGATCGGCTTCCTCGCCAAGCTGATCATGATGTACGACCCGATCCGCAAGCTGAACAAGGTCAACCTGATCCTCCAGGAGGCCCTGGCGGCGGCCCATCGTGTCGCCCGGATGCTCGGCATCCCGAACGAGGTCGAGCAGTCGTCCGGAGACCGGACCCTCGCCACGGTGACGGAGGGGATCGCCTACCGCAACGTCACCTTCGCCTACGAAGACCAGGCGGTGATCCATTCGGTCGACCTGAACGTCGGCGCGGGCGAGATCGTCGCGCTGGTCGGGCCGTCGGGGGCCGGTAAGTCGACGCTCGTCAACCTGCTCCCGAGGTTCTTCGATCCGGAGGAGGGGGGCGTCGAGATCGACGGCGTCGACATCCGCGATCTCGACCTGGTGAACCTGCGGTCGCTGATCGGGCTGGTGACCCAGGAGACGGTCCTGTTCAACGACAGCATTCGGGCGAACATCGCCTACGGCAGGGCGGATCTGCCGCTCGAGCGGGTGCGCGAGGCGGCTGCCGCGGCGTACGCCGACGACTTCATCATGGAGCTGCCGACCGGCTACGACACGGTGATCGGGGAGGGCGGCCTCCGCCTCTCCGGCGGCCAGCGCCAGCGTCTCGCGATCGCCCGGGCGTTGCTCAAGAACGCCCCGATTCTGATCCTGGACGAGGCGACGTCGCACCTCGACACGGAGTCCGAGGCCCTGGTGCAGAAGGCGCTCTACAACCTCATGCAGGGTCGTACGACCCTGGTCATCGCCCATCGCCTGTCGACCGTCCAGCGGGCGGACCGGATCGTCGTCATGGAGTCCGGTCGGGTGGTGGAGCAGGGCACCCATGCCCAGCTCATGGAGCGCGGAGGATCGTACAAGCGCTTGTACGATCTCCAGTTCCGGACTTGATGGCTGGTACGGACGGAGAAAATCGGATGGCCCTTCGTAGCATGACCGGCTTCGGCCAGGCGGCCGGCGAGAGCGCCCGGTATCGGGTGCGGGTGACCTTGCGTAGCGTCAATCACCGCTTTCTGGACCTGGCGATCCGGCTGCGCGACGACCAGCGGACGAGCGAGCCGGCGCTGCGCGAAGTTCTCGCCGGCCGGTTGGCGCGGGGGCGCGTGGAGGTCAACGTCGACGTCGAGGCCCTCGGCACGCCGCCCCATCGGCTCGAGGTGGACCGCCAGGCCCTCCACGAGCTGACCCACATCCTCGACGGGCTGGTGGAGGAGGAGATCCTCGAACGGGGGCTGACGGCGGGAGACCTCCTGCGCCTCCCCCAGATCGTGCAGCTCAGCGAGGAAGAGCGCCACTGGGAGGCGGGCGACGAGCGCCTCCTGCTCGAGGTGGCGGGGCGTGCCCTCGAGCAACTGGTCGGGGCGCGAGAGCTCGAAGGGGGCAAGCTCGCCGCTGTGCTCGGCGAGCGGCTCGACGGGCTGGGCGCCGCGGCGGACGAGCTGCGCGAGGCCGTTCCGCGGGCCCGGGAGGAGGCGGTCGAGGCGCTCCGGCAGCGCCTCGAAGCGCTCCTCGGCGAGCGCGAGCTGGACGAGCAGCGACTGGCCCAGGAGGTGGCGGTGCTCGCCGACAAGTCGGACGTCGCCGAAGAGGTCGACCGGCTCGGGGCCCACCTCGAGCACTTCCACGAGGTGATGGAGGCGGGCGGCCCGGTCGGCAAGCGCTTGGACTTCCTCACCCAGGAGATCTTCCGGGAGCTCAACACCCTCGGCGCCAAGGGCCGGAGCTCCGGCATCACACGGGTGGTGCTGGACGCCAAAGTGCTCTGCGAGCAGCTCAGGGAGCAGGTCCAGAACGTGGAGTGACGCCCGGCTCGACCGACGGTTTCTTTCGACACCGAGGTAGCCGGCGTGGTAGCCTGATAAGGCGACCGCGTGGTTCGGCGCGGGCGCCCTGTCCCAATGCATCGAGGCGAGCTTTTCATCCTGTCGGCCCCCTCCGGGGCTGGAAAGACCACGCTCATCAACAGCATCCTGTCCGGAGCCGTGGGTCGCTTCGACGGGCTGGCGTTTTCGGTGAGCCACACCACGCGCTCGCCCCGCCAAGGGGAGGTTCCCGACCACGATTACCATTTCGTGGATCACGAGACCTTTCAGCGGATGATGGCCAACGAGGAGTTTCTCGAGTGGGCCGAAGTCCACAACAACTACTACGGCACCTCGAAGCAAGAGGTGTTTCCCCGCCTGGAGGCGGGGATGGACGTGTTGATGGACATCGACGTCCAGGGCGCCGAGCGGGTCTTGGCGCGCTACCCCGAGGCGCACAGCATCTTCATCATGCCGCCGAGCTTCGAGGATCTGCGCAAGCGTCTGAACGCGAGGGGGTTGGACGATCCGCAGGAGATCGCTCGCCGGCTGGCGGTGTCGATCTGGGAGATCAAGCGCTACCACCGATACGACCACGTGATCATCAACGACGATGCGGAGCGGGCGAGCGAGGCGCTGGCCGCCATCATCCTGGAGCGCCGTCACCGACGCGAGCGGATGGAGCGGGCGGTCGAGGAGGTCCTCGCGGACTTCCAGGCGGCGTCGCTGTCGACCGAGGCGGGCCTGGCGTCGGAGGACGCCGGCTCGCGCGGCGGCTGAGCGCCGGGAGCGCTCCCCCTTTCTGGAGATTCATGGAACCGACCGTGCGCCGGAGCCGCGGGCCCGTCGCGCGAGGACTCGAGGAGAGAACCGATGGAGACTGGACCGACCGATAGTGCAGTTCGAGAGAGGATGGACAGCAAGTTCCGTTACGTGTTGATCGTGGCGGAGCGTGCCGAGCAGCTCATGCGCGGAGCGCGGGCCAAGCTCGACCTGGGGGGGGCGAAGCCCACCCGTGTCGCCCAGGCGGAGATCGACCGCGAGCTGGTCGACTGGGACTACGGTCTGGCCCCGATCGAGGAGGCAGAGCAGATTCTCGAAGCCGCCGCCCAGGAGGCTGCCGCCGCCGGCGAAGAGTCCGACGCGGCGGACGACGGCGAAGAGGCTTCGGAGGAAGGGGAGGCGGGCGTTCACTGAGGCCCGGCCGGGCACGGCCGGCGACGTGATCCAGCCCCGCTCATGCGCTCGGTTCGGGATCGTGGTCTCCGGGAGCTGCTGACCTACCTGGAGGAGCTCGGGTTCGAAGACCTCTTCCTGGCGGCAGACGGCATGGTGGCGGCGCCGTTGGAGGAGAGCGCCGGCCAGAGCGGGCGGCCGGGCGCGCCGATGCCACGGGCGGGGGAGACCCGTGCCGAGGCACCCCCTGCCGCCGCCGGAGACGCCACGCCGTCCGACGCCGCCGGTCGCACCGCGCGCCTCCGGGAGCTCGGCTCCGAGGTGGCCTCCTGCGAGCGCTGCCGCCTGTGGCGCGACCGCAAGTCCGTGGTGTTCGGCAGCGGCGACTCGGATGCCGACCTCATGTTCGTGGGCGAGGGACCGGGGGCGGAGGAGGACCGCCAGGGCCTGCCGTTCGTCGGTCCGGCCGGCGCCCTGCTCACCAAGATGATCGAGGCGATCGATCTGAGCCGGGACGCGGTCTACATCACCAACGTCGTCAAATGCCGGCCGCCCGGCAACCGCGATCCGCTGCCGGACGAGGCAGGAGCGTGCCGCGGCTACCTGGAGCGGCAGATCGAGCTCATCCGCCCGCGGGTCATCGTCGCCCTGGGGCGCGTGGCGGCGCAGGCCCTCCTGGGCAACGACCTTCCCCTCGGCCGCATGCGTGGCCGCTGGGCCACGGTCCTGGGGGTGCCGACGATGGTCACGTACCACCCCGCGGCTCTGCTCCGGAACCGGGCCTGGAAGCGCCCCACCTGGGAGGATCTCCAGGCCGTGCGCGACCGACTGAAGGAGCTCACCGGCGGCTGAGCTGCCCCGGCACCCCGGTTCCCCGCCGGTCTCGACCGCAACGGTCGTCCCTGGCGACGCTCTACGGCACCGGGCCACGTATTAATATCGGAAATCGAAGGCCCGGGAGATCGGTCGGGGAGCATTCCGTTGCCCGGCCCGTATGCCGCGGTTCCTACTGTATGCGCAGCGGAGTGATCCACCTCACCTCCGGCGCGCCGTCGGCCGCAGCTCTGGCTGCCGACGGCCGTCGCTGTCTCGCCGAGGGGGCGGAGCGGCCGGACGTGGTTTGCGCCTTCTTGCCGCCCGGCCCGACCCTCCAGGCAACCATCGACGCCATGGCCGAGGCGTGGCCGGACAGCATCCGGCTCGGCTGCGAGGCGGTGACGCAGTTCGCCGACGGGGAGATGACCGGCACGGGGAGCCTCCAGCTCCTCAGCTTCGAGCACCCGGAGCACGCCGTCGAAGTGACGGTCATCCACGGCTCCATGGAGACGCCCCCCGCCGACGGGGACGTCGAGCGCGTGGCCGAGATCCTGGAGGCGGACGTGTCGGTCTTCGTCCTGGCCGACGGGCTGCGGTTCCCGGCCGAGGACTTTCTCTGGCGCCTCGGCAAGCGCCTGGAGGCGCGAGCGGCCGCACGGCCTCCGTCGTCCACCGGCCAGGTGGTCGGCGGTCTCGCCTCCCAGCGGGAGCCCATCTCCAGCCTGGGAGCGCGGGTCTTCCTCGACCGCGAGATCTACGAGTACGCCTGCCTGGTGATCGCCCTGCCCGGGGTCGACATGGAGGTCGAGATCGTCCGCGGCTGGGACCCGGCGAGCCCGATCTACACCGTGACCGCGGCCGAGGGCAACGCGCTCCGGGAGATCGACGGCGAGCCGGCCGCCGACTGGTTCCGCCGGTTCTTCACGGTCGAGGGGGAGCTGGCGCCGCTACCCGAGAGCGCCTACCGCTTCCCCCTGGTCCTGGACGGTCCGGGGGCGGAGCGCCGGGGAATCTATCGTTCGATGAAGACCTTCGACGACCCTCCCGGCACCGTCACGTTCTGGGGCGAGCTCAAGGTCGGAGACCACATCCGCCTGTGCATGGGAAACGACCGGTCGCTGCTCCGCACCGCGGCCCGGCTGCCGCAATCGGCTCCGGCGGAGGCCGCGTTCCTCTACTCGTGCGTCGGCCGCGAGGCAGTGCTGGGTGAGCTCGCCAGTCGCGAGGTCGGGACCATCCACGAGGCGCTCGGGGGGGCCTCTCTGGCCGGGTTCTTCACCTTCGGCGAGATCGGTCCCTCCGGCGGCATCGGCCCGGCGTTCTACAACCACACGGCGGTGCTGGCGCTGCTCCGGGAGCGCACTCCGTGACGCCTCCGGACAGGGCGAGTCTCGAGAACGCGATCCTGCGCAATCTGCTGGCCCAGACGACCTCCGCCTACGAGGAGAAGGTCGCCGCGCTGTCACACGAGAAAGAGCTCGCCCAGGTCACGCTGGCGTCGATCGGCGACGGGGTCATCACCACCGACCAGGTGGGTCAGGTGCTCTATCTCAACCCGGTGGCCGAGAAGCTGACCGGGTGGCAGACCGACGCGGCGGCGGGCCGTGGGGTGGAGGAGGTGTTCCGGATCGTCGACGAGCAGAGCGGCGCCGTCTTCGAGAGGCTCATCGACCAGGTGCTCCGGGGCGAGGTCTTCCGCGAGCCCGATGGGCGGCGGATGCTGGTGCGCCAGGACGGCCAGCGCTTCGCCGTCGAGCACACGGCAGCTCCGATCCGCAACGCGGACGGCCGGGTGATCGGCGTGGTGATCGTCTTCCAGGACGTCACCGACCAGCGCCTGCTGGCGCTCCAGCTCGCCCACCAGGCGAGCCACGACGCCCTCACCGGCCTGCTCAACCGGGAGGCGTTCGACCAGGCGCTGCGGGAGGCGCTGGCCAGCTCCATGGAGACCGGGGAAGGCCACTGCCTGCTCTACATGGACCTCGACCAGTTCAAGCTGATCAACGATACCTGCGGTCACCTCGCGGGCGACGATCTGCTCTGCCGGGTGTCCGTGCTGATCAGCGAGGGCGTGCGGGAAGGGGACGTGGTGGCGCGGCTGGGGGGCGACGAGTTCGGCATCCTTCTGCGCGGCTGCGACGTCAAGCCCGCGCTGACGATCTCCGGGCGAATTCACCGGGCCGTCGAGTCCCATCGGTTCACCTGGCGGGACCAGTCCTTCTCGGTCGGCGCGTCGATCGGCGTCGTGCCGATCGACGGGGGGAGCAAGAACGTCACCCAGCTCCTGTCGGCGGCGGACCACGCCTGCTACGCCGCCAAGGAACGGGGCCGGGGTCGCATCCAGGTCTACGAGCGCGACGACGTGGAGCTCGCCCGCCGCACGGACGAGATGAACTGGGTGCTCCGCATCCGGCAGGCGCTGGAGGAGGGCCGCTTCCGGCTGTTCGCCCAGAAGATCCGCAAGGTCAGGGATTCCTCCGAGCTCGAGCCGCTGTTCTTCGAGGTCCTGCTGCGCATGACCGACGAGGCTGGACGAACTCTCGCCCCCAGCTCGTTCGTCCGCGCGGCCGAGCGCTACGGCGTGATGCGGGAGATCGACCGCTGGGTCCTGACGCGCACCCTGGCCCATCTGCAAAGCCTCACCGCCTCGGAGCGGGAGCGCCTCGGGACCTGCTCCATCAACCTGTCGGCGGTCTCGGTCTCGGACGAGTCCTTCCTGCGTTTCGCGTGCGACGAGCTCGACCGCAACGGCGTCGACCCCAGCATGCTCTGCTTCGAGATCACCGAGACCGCGGTGGTGGCGAACCTGCCCCAGGCCCAGCGCCTGATCCGTGAGCTGACCGACCAGGGGTGCCGCTTCGCCCTCGACGACTTCGGCAGTGGCATGGCCTCCTACAGCAAGCTCAAGGGGCTCCGCGTCCAGTTCTTGAAAATCGATCAGGCCTTCGTGCGCGACCTGGCCCACAACCGCCTCGACCGGGCCATGGTGGAGTCGATCAACCAGATGGCCCACGTGCTCGGCATCCGCACGGTCGCCGAGGGCGTGAGCTCCGAGCTCCTGCTGGACAAGCTGAAGGTCCTGGGGGTCGACTACGCCCAGGGGTTCTGGATCGACCGCCCCGGTCCCCTCGAAGACCTGGTCTGAAAGAAACGCCCGGCGGCAGGGCCGCCGGGCTGGAAGGAACCTGCGCGGAGTGCGGCGCGCAGGCGCGGGGCCGGCGGGGAACGTGCCGGACCCGCGTGGAGTCGCAGGCCATCCAAGGCGAGCCGAAGCGATCAGAAGGCCTCGGCCCGCTCCTCGTCGACGATCTGGGCCGGCAGGGGCAGGTAGCCGTCCTTGACCACCGTCCGCTGGCCTTCCTGGCTGAGCACGAAGGAGACGAACTCCTTGACCAAGGGGTCCAGCTCCTGGTTCGGCGCCTTGTTGACGTAGAGGTACAGGAAGCGGGCGAGGGGGTAGTCGCCGGAGTAGACCGTCGCCGGATCGGTGCCGTAGTAGGGCGCGCCGGCCTCCCGGGCGAGCTTCAGCGTCCTGACGCCGGAGGTCTTGTAGCCGATGCCGCTGTAGCCGATGCCGCTCAGGTCCTCGGTCACGCCGTTGACCACCGAGGCGGAGCCTGGCTGCTCCTTGACGGTGTCGCGGTAGTCGCCGCCACAGAGGGCCACCTTCTTGAAGTAGCCGTAGGTGCCGGAGGCCGAGTTACGGCCGTAGAGGCTGATCGGCCGGGCGGCCCAGGCGCCGGTCATGCCGGCACCGCCCCAGGAGTCGATGCTGTCGGCGACGCCGCAGGCTCGGGTCTTCGAGAAGATCGCGTCGACCTCGGGCAGGGTGAGCTGCTCGATCGGGTTGTCCTTGTTGACGTAGACCGCCAGGGCGTCGATCGCGACCCGGATCTGGGTCGGCTTGTAGCCGAACTTGTGCTCGAACTCGTCGATCTCGGACGGCTTCATCTCGCGGCTCATGGGGCCGAGCTGGGCGGTGCCCTCGATCAGCGCCGGCGGAGCGGTGGAGGAGCCCTTGCCCTCGATCTGGATCCGAACGCTCGGGTAGAGCTTCTGGAAGCTCTCGGCCCAGAGGGTCATGACGTTGTTGAGCGTGTCGGAGCCGACGGAGCTCAGGCTCCCCGAGATGCCGGAAGTGCGCTCGTAGGTGGGAATGCCCGCATCGACGGCCACGCCACCTTCGGCTGCGCCGGCGTCGGCGGTCGCGGTGGCCTCCGGGGCCGGAGCGGTCTCGGCGGGCGCCTCGGTGGTGGCCTGGTCCATGCTCGCGCTCTCCTCGGCGGCGGGGGCGCAGGCGGCGGTGGCGGCCAGGACCGTCACCAGGACGGCGGCAAGAACGAACGCAAGAGCGCTGCGCTTCCAGTAGGAACTCATCGTGTTCTCCTCTTCAAGGTCGAATGCGCTGGGGTCGAGCGGAGGGAGGCGTACCGCCCCCGTCCGGGATGTGGCGAGTCTGGCGCCGTCGTGTGACACGGCGAGGGTCCCGATGTGACGGTCCGTTGACAGCTCGATCGCCCGTGGTGTCACGACGGAGTGATAAGCTTATGCTTCGCCAACGATAAGGATTCCACCGTGACCGACGGCACTTCCAACGTGGACCCACCGCTCACCGAGCGCGAAGAGGTCCACATCAAGCTCCTCAACAGCCTGAAATCCTCCGGTACCGGAGGTGAGCTCGGAGTGGTCCGACGGATTGCCACCTGGATCGACTCCCCTCGGGTGATCGCCCTGATCGCGTCCCACGCCCCCTGGTTCGACGACTGGGGCATCCGCGAGGCGTTCATCCGCAACGAGCATACTCCCGAGCGGATTCGCGGGCGCTGTGCCCGGGCGGTCGGGGTGCTCGACCTGCTGCGCGAGCTCGACCGGGTGGATCTGTCGGGGGATGAGAAGGCGGAGGTTCGGGACCAGGTCCGTTCCCTCGTGCGCACCCTGCCGGTGGAGGACCGGGATCGGGTCCGCGCCCGCGCGCTCGAGCTGTCGTCGACCCGGGAAGCGACCCAGGTCGCCGAGGAGGCGGTGGCGGTGGCGGGCTCCGTCGCGCCCGATCCGGACGATACGTTGCCGGTCGGCCTGCCGCGGCCCGTCGAGGAGGAGCCGGAGCGCCGCCTCGGGCCGACGCCGGTGCCGAGCGACGAGGACGAGATCACCCCGGAGAGGGGGAAGGCACGGGCTATTTCGACCCTCGCCACCGACCGCAAGGTGACACTGGCGCGCACCTCCCGCGACCTGGCGGTGCTCCAGGTGCTGTCGGGAGAGGAGGCGGACGCGGTCCGCCTGGCGCTGCTCGCGAACCCTGCCCTGGGCGACCGCCTTGCGGCGGACATCGCCCGCTCGGCGAGCGCGCGGGTGGCGCGGGAGATCTACCGCAGCCGCCGTCTGTTCCAGCGCCCCATGGTGCGGCGGGCGCTCCTCGAGAGCCCCAACGTGCCCTCGGCAGCCCTGGTCGAGGTGGTCAGCTCCATGGGCGACCTGAGGGGGCTTCTCGGCCTGACCCAGAACCCCAAGATCCGCTCCATGGAGGTCAAGGCCCGGGCCCGGGCCCGGCTCACCTCCCTCTTCCGGAGCCTCGGGTCGACCGAGAAGATCACGACCATCCGGAGCTCCGGCAGGTCGCTCCTCAAGGCGCTATGGACGGACTTCTTCCGCGACGAGGAGCTGGTGCTGCGTTGCCTCAGGGAGTGCCACCTGGACAAGGGGCTGGTGCTCGAGATCGCGCGGAGCTCGATCGCCCCCCGCCGGGCGCTCAAGCTGGTGGGGGAGACCCCGAGCCTGTCGGCGCCCTACGAGGTACGGCTGGCGCTGGTCCAGAACCCGAAGACCCCGCCCTCGGTGGTCAAGCGCATGCTCCACGGCCTGCGCCCCGCGGATCGTCGGGCCCTGGAAGGGCATCCGACGATCGGCGAGATGCTCCGCAAGTCGTCGTAAGGGAAGAGCTCCCTCAATAGGCAGCCAGCAGGCGGGCCGCCCGTTCCACGCGCTCCTCGCCCGGGAGGAAGGCCTCCTCCAGGGGGGGCGAGTAGGGCACCGGGGTGTCGAGGGCGCCGACCACCCGGACCGGCGCGTCCAGGGACTCGAAGACCTCCTCCTGAAGGATCGCCGCCACGCTCTCGCCGATGCCGCCGGTGCGCGTGTCCTCGTGCACCACGAGGACCTTGCCGCAGTGCCGGGCGACTTCGAGGAGGGCCTCCCGGTCGAGGGGGACGAGGGTTCTCAGGTCGAGGACCGAGGCCTCGATCCCGTTCTGAGCCAGGCGCTCCGCCACCCGCAGCGCCACGTGCACGTAGGCGCCGTAGGAGACGATCGCGAGGTCCGAGCCGGCGCGGCGCAGCGCCGCGCGTCCGAGGGGGAGCGCCGGCGGCGGCTCCTCGGCCAGCACCTGCTTGATCCGCGGCTCCCGGTAGAGGGCGATGTGCTCGTAGAAGAGCACCGGATCCGGGTCGGCGACCGCCGCCGCAAAGAGGGCGCGGGCGTCCTCCGGCGTCGAGGGGATGACGATCTTGATGCCGGGCGTGCGGTAGAACCAGGCCTCGGTGTTCTGGCTGTGGTACGGCCCGGCCTTGCGCAGGCCACCCCAGGGCATGCGCACCACCATCGGCACCGAGGCGCCCCAGCGGTAGTGGATCTTGGCGGCGTTGTTGACGAGCTGGTTGAAGCCGGTGGCGACGAAATCGTTGAACTGGATCTCGCCGATCGGGCGCAGCCCCGCCAGCGCGGCGCCCACACAGACCCCCAGCACGCCGCTCTCGGCCAGGGTCGAGTTGACGATCCGGTCGCCATGCTCCTCGAGCAGGGGGCGCAGAAGCAGGAACGCGTTGCCGTAGGCGCCCCCCACGTCCTCGCCATAGACGAACGTCCGGGGGTCCGCGCGGAGCGCATCGCCGACGCCGAGCATGATCGCTTCGAGGAACGTGCTCCCCTTGGCATCGAAGCCGCTTCCGGCGTCGACCTCCGGCAGGTCGGGGAGCGGCAGGAGGCGGCTGGGCAGTCGGTTCTCGAGCGGCTCCCGGTGCGCGACCGGCGGTTGGTCGGTGTAGACGCCCTCGCCGGCGAGGGACGGCTCCGGCCAAGGGGCCTCGACCACCGAGCGCGCCTCCCGGGTGACCAGCTCGTCGGTTTCGGACCGCATGCGCTCGAGGTCGCCCGGTCCGATCACGCCCTCGGACTCGAGGCGCGCGGCATAAGTGCGGATCGGATCGCGGGCGGCCCAGAACCGGTAGCTCTCCGGGTCGGCGTAGCCGCCCTCCCGGTATTCGGGGTAGTCCCACGAGGGCTGCGGGTCCCGGCCCAGGTAGAGCATGTCGTCGTGGTGGGCATGGCCGCACATGCGCAGCGACACGAGCTCGATCAAGGTCGGCCCCCAACCCTTCCGCGCCCGCTCGGCGGCCCAGGCGAAGGCGGCGGCGATCGCCTCGGGGTCGGTGCCGTCCAGGGTGATCCCCGGGATGCCGTAGCCGGTCGCCTTGTCGGCGAACACCCGGACCGAGGATTGGTCGCTCGGCGGGGTCGAGAGCGCCGTGCCGTTGTTTTCGAGGCAGAAGATCGCCGGCAGGCGCCGGGCGGCACAGAGGTTGATCGCTTCGTGCCACTCGCCCAGGGAGCTGCCGCCCTCGCCGATGAACGACACCGCGACCCGCGGGCCCCGATCGTTGCGGTCGGCCCCCCGGTCGTCCCCCGGCTCCAGGGCGAAAGCGTAGGCCATACCGGCGGCGGTCAGGGTCGAGATGGAGAGGGGCGCCGTCGCCGGCAGGATGCCGCGGGTGAAGTCGCCCACGTGGAGGTCCTTGCCCTCCATCGGCGGTCCGGCCTTGGCCATCTGGGCGGAGAGGACCATGCGCACCGTCGAGGGCTCCGGATGCATCGCCAGGGCGGCGCCCAGGTCACGGATCAGGGGAGCGACCACGTCGCCGTGCCAGGTGCCGTCCGCTTCGCGGTAGCGCTCCCCCCGACGGAGCCGCAGGGGAGCCGCGTAGATCGCCTCCTGCCCGAGAGAGCGGAAGCCCTTTCCCTGAAAGGCGCTGCCCTTGTACCGCACCTCGCCGCCGGTGAAGAAGCTCTTGAGGCGGTTGTCGGTGGCGCGGGTGAGGAGCATGCCGCGGAGCATCTCCAGCTTCTCCTCGGCGGTGAAGGAGGCGGCGATCGCCTCGCGCCGCAAGAACCCGTCACAGGCCTCCACCAGCTCCGAGGTCGCCTGGTCGAGCCGCTCCGCCGCGGAGACGCCGGGTGTCGTCTCGGGCAGGCCGCCGGTTCCGATCAGGAGCCGGCGCCGGATTTCGCTCCGCATCGGGCCACGGAGCGCCTCGATCCGGTCGCTCTCTTCGTTCGCCGGCCCGCCGGGAGCACTCGGCCCGGCGTCGTCGAGAACCGCTTCGAACGCCGCGCGGACGGCGTCGAGGGCGAACGGATGGCGCTCCGCCACGAAGGCGGCCAGACGGTCGGCGAGACCGGGACGAGGCCAGCCGGCCTCGGTCTCGCGGCCCTCGTCGGGCGCGGCCCCTGAGTGGTTGGAATCGAGTGTAGTCACGGGGGTTCCAGGGCGGTTCGAGGGTGGCTCGGGCTCCGCACATGGTACTCGGGGGCTCGTGCGGGGGCAAGCGGCGCACACGGGCGGGCCGGCCATGAGGTCTTCCACGCCGACCCCGAGCTGGTAGACTCCGCGATCGTGCTCAACGAACGGTTGACCCGCAAGGGCGTCCTCGCCGCTCTCGGGCCGGGGCTGATCTGGGCCGCCGCCGCCGTCGGCGTCTCCCACCTGGTTCAGTCGACGCGCGCCGGTGCGGTCTACGGCTGGGCGCTGATCGGCGCCGTGGTGCTCGCCAACCTGCTCAAGTACCCCTTCTTCGAGTACGGCCCCCGCTACGCGGCGGCCACGGGGGAGAGCCTGGTCGAAGGCTACCGGCGCCAGGGCGTCTGGGTGGTCTGGGTCTACCTGGCGCTCACCCTGGGTACCATGTTCGCGGTCGAGGCCGCCGTCACCTTCGTCACCGGCAGTATCGCGACCCAGCTCTTCGGCCCTTCGCTCTCACCCTTCGGCTACAGCGTCGTGCTGCTCGGCATCTCGGCCGCCGTGCTGGTGGCCGGGCGCTACCCGCTCCTCGACAAGCTGGTGAAGGTCATCATGGTCGTGCTGGCGATCTCGACCGTCGCCGCCGTGGTCTCGGCGGCCATGGCGCGCCGCGGGGTGTCCTCCGCCGAGCCCGCGGAGCTCTGGAACCTGGCGGGCTTCTCGTTCTTGATCGCGCTGATCGGCTGGATGCCGACGGCGGTCGACATCTCGGTCTGGCATTCGCTCTGGACCCTGGAGCGGGCCAAGGAGACTCGGCACCGTCCGAGCCTCCGCGAAGCGCTCTTCGACTTCAACCTGGGCTACCTCGGGACGGCGGTGCTGGCTCTGATGTTCCTCGCCCTGGGCGCCATGGTGTTCTTCGGCCGGGGCGAGAACGTGGCCTCGACCGGCGTCGGCTTTTCGTTCCAGCTCATCGAGCTCTATACCGACGCGCTCGGCCGCTGGGCCCGGCCGATCATCGTCGTGGCCGCGTTCACCACCATGTTCTCGACCACGCTGACAGTGACCGACGCCTTCCCCCGGGCGCTCCACCGGACGACCGAGATCCTCGCCGGGCGCTCCCCGTCGACCGGGGCGGACGAGCCGGCGCCGGTACGGCGGATCGAGTGGCTCTACTGGGTCTGGATGGCGGTTCTCATCGCCGGCGCACTGCCGCTCATCAGTATCTTCCAGTCGAGCCTCACCCGCATGGTCGACCTGGCGACCACGCTCTCGTTCCTCACCGCGCCGGTCCTCGGATGGTTCAACTATCGGGCGGTGACGGCGCCGCACATGCCCGAGGGCACGGCACCGCCCGTGTGGCTGCGGGTCCTCACCTGGGTCGGCCTCGTGTTCGGTGTGGCGTTCGGGATCGCCTTCCTCGTCTGGCGGTTCGCGCTCACGTAGACGTAGGGTGCGCTTCAGCGCACCGGACCATAGCCTCACGTAGGGTGCGCTTCAGCGCACCGGACCATGGCCTCACGTAGGGTGCGCTTCAGCGCACCGGACCATGGCCTGGTGCGCTGAAGCGCACCCTACTGATGGTAATCTCACGGCCCGATGTCCTCGACACATGATGGCTCGTGGTGGCGCCTGGGCCGCGCCGCCTGGCTCTTGCTGGCCCTGGGAGCCCTGCTCGCCGCCTGCGCTCCGGGGGACCGTGGCTCGGCGGCGGACTCCGGAGCCCGTGTGCATCCCGCCTCTTCGGCCGCGAAGCCGTCTGGCGGGGCATCTCCGCTTCCATTCGAGACCGGGGCCGCCGCGGGCCGGAGCCTGGTCCTGATCACGCTCGACACGACCCGGGCTGACCGGATCGGCTGCTACGGCTATCCCGGCGCCGAAACGCCCAACCTGGACCTGCTGGCCGCGGAAGGGGTGCGCTTCGCCGATGTCGTGACGCCGGTCCCGATGACGTTGCCGGCCCA
>Ga0210122_1000260_pt1 | contig 17724 bp, 14 predicted proteins | sample Muzzi_CordB_D2_FD_185530 | JGI IMG/M metagenome (GOLD analysis project Ga0210122, IMG submission 185530) | Wetland microbial communities from San Francisco Bay, California, USA, that impact long-term carbon sequestration - Muzzi_CordB_D2 (SPAdes) | ecosystem: Environmental > Aquatic > Marine >... | reverse complement strand
GATCCTGATCTCGAGTTCGTCGGCGAGGCGGGAGATGGAGCCGAGACGCTGCACCTGGTCGAGACCCTGCAGCCCGATCTGGTCCTGCTCGACATCACGATGCCTCCCGTCAACGGGATCGAGACCGCGAAGGAGCTGAAGGAGAAGCACCCGGAGCTCCTCATCCTTTTCCTCACCATGCACGAGGACGAGGCTCTGCTGCACGAGGCGCTCAGCGCCGGCGGAGCCGGCTACGTGATCAAGCGGGCCGAGGAGGCCGTGATCCGCCAGGCGATCCATACGGTGAGCGAGGGCGATCTGTACGTGCACCCCTCGATGACCCGGGCGCTCCTGCACCAGACCGTCACCTCGGAGCAGCGGCGCGGGGCGCCCGCGGAGCCGCTGACCCCCCGCGAGCTCGACGTCTTGCGCCTCCTCGCCAGGGGCAACACCAACCGCCAAGTCTCCGAGCAGCTCGACATCTCGGTGCGCACCGTCGAGAACCACCGCGCCAACCTGATGGGCAAGATCGGGATCTCCAGTCGGGTCGAGCTGGTGAGCTATGCCGAGGAGCACGAGCTGCTCGAGTAGGTGCGAACGAGTCAGGGGCGGAGAACAGCATGAGGCGCACGGATTACGCCACCCTCAGAACGGATTCGTGGCGAACACGGAGAGCTCGGGAACGAAGCCGCGGTCGTCGATCTCGAGAATGCCGACGATCCACCCGGCGCCGATCCTCCCGCAGCCGTGATGGCCTCCCCCTCACCGGAAGCCGAACATCGGCGGGAAGGCGATCACCACCCACCAGGCCCAGGCGAAGTAGACGGGCAGGTACGCCGTCTGCCAGCGTTCGAGGGCGGCGAACGACCCCCGGCCGCGAAGGAACCGTGCGTAGAGCCAGGCCGAGCCCACGAGGTTGACCAGCAGGACGACGTTCTCGCCGAGGGCGGCCACTTTGTTGGCGCTGAAGCCGAAGTCGGAGATGCGCCCGACGATGGCGGCCAGCGCGAAGGCGTCGACGACCAGCGCCGCGAGCACCAGGAGGAGCTGGAGGGCGTCGAAGGCGCCCGGCGGAGCCTCCGGGTCCCGCGCCGACACGGCGTAGAGCACCAGCCCCACGACCACGACCAGCAGCAGGTCGAATCCGATCAGGACGTCGCGCTCGACCGCGACGCCGGTCCCCGTCCAGGCCATGGTGCCCAAGAACGCCAGCAGCACCAGAGTGAAGAGCGGCGTGAAGAGGCGCGTCAACACCGGCGCCATGTTCTCGATCACGCTCTGCTTGGCCTCGACCAGCCAGGCGCCGATGACGACCGCGCCCAGCGCGCCGCACGGCAGGACCCAGCGCGACACGAGCCATTCGACGTCCAGGCCGATGGCCTGGAACATCTGGACGGTGAACGCGGTGAGGACGATGCCGCCGAGAGCGATCAGGGAGTAGTAGATGAAGAGCTCGCCGGAGAAGCGGACGAAGTCCATCCGCCGCGCCAGGTCGCACCAGCGGCCGGCGGCGTAGGCGAGGCCCACCGCAAGCCAGAGGGCGATCGGCAAGTGGGTCGCCGTGAGGGCGAGGGTGTGGCGGGGTTCCAGGGTCGGGTAGACGTTGGCGAAGAGCAGCCCGGCCACGAACAGGAGCACGATGGGCACCCAGCCTGGAACCGGGTTGCGACGCCCCCCGTCTCGCTCCCAGACACCGCGCTTCCAGACCAGGTAGGCGGCCAGGAACGGGAAGACGAAGAGGGAGGCGTTGCGGACGTAGAACGCCGCCGCTTCACCCTCCCCGGCGAGCAGGTGGAGGCCGAAGAGCTCCGGCACCTTGAGGGCGATCGCCGCCAGGGTCGCCAGCACCACGGCCACGACCACCTCGGTCCGTGCTCGAGAGGAGGCGGCCTCGTCCTCGCCGTCTTCGCCGCCCGGAGCCATCACGAGTTGCTTCCACAGGCGCTCGGAGTGCTCACGGGCGAACTCGCGCGAGACCGCGTCCAGGTTCCCCAGGCGCTTGACCGCCACCAGGAAGGCCTCGTCCTCGGCCAGGCCGGCCGCGGTGAGCCCATCGATCTGGGCCCGGAGGTGATCCTCGAGCTCCTCGACGTCCGACGAACGGACGCTCGGATGGCGGCGCAGGTACTCGCGCCAGAGAGCGATCTGCGTTTCGAGCGGCGTTTCAGAGGTCATGTCGTCCTCCAGGCGGCCCGAAGCCCGGGCGCCGGTCGCAATCGTTCCGAGGATCGCTCCAGGGTGTCCTTCCAGATCCCCCGTAGCGTCGCGTCGACCACCTGCCACTGCTGGCGCTGCTCCTCGAGTTGCGCACGCCCCTCTTGGGTTAGCCGGTAGTAGCGGCGGCGGCGGCCGGTCTCTGATTTCCCCCAGCGGGCCTCGACGTAGCCGAGACGCTCGAGGCGGTGGAGCACGGGATAGAGCATGCCGTCGGTCCACGTGAGCTCACCGTCCGAGAGCTCGCCCACCCGCTTCAAGATGGCGTACCCGTAGCTGTCCCCCTCGGCCAGGATCGCCAGCACGAGGGGTGTGGCCGAAGCGGCGACCAGATCCTTGCCGATGTCCATTGCCTTATCCCGGAAACCCCACAACCCTGGAAGCTCCATGCATGGCAGTAGCATACATTGTGCTTCTATGTATGTCAACCGGGCTCTGGAACCGTCGGCTCGCAGATTCTCGGGAGAGGCGGTCGTGCCAGTTGCCGGCGGAGGGCGGATCTCCTACTCTCTGACGGTCCGAACGTTCAAGGAGCCTCCGATGAAGACCAGCCGAACCCTCGCCACCGCCGCTCTCCTGGGCGCCCTCGCCATCGCCTCCGCTCCGGCTCTTGCCGAGGGCGCCGGGCAGGATCGCCCCCTCGACGCGCTGCCGCAGACCCCCAGCCTCGACGTGGGCTCGATGGAACGCGCGGCCGATCCCTGCGTCGATTTCTTCCAGTACGCCTGCGGCGGCTGGCTCGCCCACAACCCGATCCCGGCCGATCAGTCGAGCTGGAGTCAGTACGGCAAGCTCTACCACGAGAACCAGGCCTACCTCTGGGGGCTGCTCGAGAAGACGGCGGAGCCCCAAGCCAATCAACCCGATCGCCCCGATCGCCCGGCGGCGGAGGCCCAGCTCGGCGACTACTTCGCGGCGTGCATGGACGAAGAGGCGGTCGACGCCGCGGGTGCGAAGCCGATCGCCGACGACCTGGCGGCGATCGCGGCGATGGGTTCGAAGGCCGATCTGCCGACCCTGGTGGCGCACCTGCACCTGGGCGTCGCCGGCCGGGGCATGATGTTCGGGTTCACCTCGAACCAGGACTACGGCGACGCCAGCCAGGTCATCGCCGAAGCCCGCGCCGGCGGCCTCGGGCTGCCGGACCGCGACGACTACCTGGACACCGACGACCGCTCGCGCGAGGTCCGACAGCGCTACGCCGAGCACGTCGCCGCGATGCTCGCTCTGCTCGGCGAGCCCTCCGGCCAGGCGATGGCCGACGCCCACACGGTGATGGCGATGGAGACCACCCTCGCCGCCGCGTCGCTCACCCGGGTGGAGCGCCGCGACCCGGAGAAGGTCTACCACCGGATGGGTACGGCCGAGCTCCAGGAGCTGACCCCGTCGTTCGACTGGTCGGCCTACCTCGCGGGTGTCGGGATCGGCGGCGGGGAGGGCGGCGGCATCGACGCGATCAACGTCCGTCAGCCCGGCTTCTACCGGGCCCTCGAGACCCTGCTCGCCACCAAGAGCCTCGACGACTGGAAAACCTACCTGCGCTGGCACCTGGTCGACGCCGCGGCCCCGTATCTCTCGTCGCCCTTCGTGACCGCCAACTTCGACTTCTACCGCCGCTTCCTCCGCGGTGCCACCGAGATGGCGCCGCGCTGGCGGCGCTGCGTCCGCTTCGTCGACCGCGACCTGGGCGAGTCTCTGGGGCGGCTGTTCGTCGAGCACACCTTCAGCCCGGAGACCAAGGCGGAGGTGGAGACGATGGCGCACTACATCGAGCAGGCGATGGCGGAGCGCATCGCCGGCCTCGACTGGATGAGCGATGCGACCAAGGAACAGGCCCGCGCCAAGCTCGACGCCATGCGCAACAAGATCGGCTACCCGGCCCACTGGCGCGACTACGGCGCGATCACGGTCCGCCGTGACGACTTCTTCGGCAACGTGGCGCGGGCCAGCTCCTTCGAGAGCCGCCGCCAGCTCGACAAGATCGGTCAGCCGGTCGACCACGACGAATGGGGCATGACGCCGCCCACCGTCAACGCCTACTACGACCCGTCGATGAACGACATGAACTTCCCCGCCGGCGTGCTCCAGCCGCCGCTCTACGACCCACGGTCCGACGCGGCGCCGAACTACGGCGACACCGGCGCCACCATCGGCCACGAGCTGACCCACGGCTTCGACGACGAAGGCAGCCGCTTCGACGCCGCCGGCAACCTGCGCGACTGGTGGACCCCGGAGGACCGCGCCGCCTTCGAGGAACGTGCCCAGTGCGTCGTCGACCAGTACGCCGGCTACACGGTGATCGACGACATCAAGATCAACAGCCGGCTGACCCTGGGCGAGGACCTCGCCGACCTCGGCGGCACCATCATCGCCTACGAAGCGTGGAAGAAGGCTACCGCCGGCGAGGATCTCGAGCCGATCGACGGGCTCACCCCCGACCAGCGCTTCTTCGTCGGCTTCGCCCAGTGGGCTTGCGGCGACGCGCGTCCGGAGGTCAAGCGGCTCCACGCCCGCACCAACCCGCACTCACCCGTCCGGTACCGGATCAACGGCGTGGTCGCCAACATGCCCGAGTTCGCCCGCGCCTTCTCCTGCGAGGCGGGGCAGCCGATGGTCCGCGAAACCACCTGTCGGGTCTGGTAAGTCGGCGCAGCAGGGGCCGAAGAGCTCGTAGCCATACCATTCGGGGTCGCGCGACCGGCTCCTCGCCTACCGGCCGGAGTGGGTCGAGACCGATCCGTCCGCCGCGTAGAGGGGCTCGAAGCCGAAGACCCAGGGCTTCGAGACGTCGACGTGCACCTGGACCGCCTTCATGTCGGGCCAGCCGTAGACCTGGAGGCGGAGGACGTTCGGGTGGCTGACGCCCGGCTTCTCGAAGTCGAGCTTCGAGACCGGACGGTCGATCGTGAGCTCGTGGTAGTGGCCCTGGACGATGAGCACCATGCCGTCGAAGGCGTCGGCACCGTCGATGATCGCCTGCACCACCGGCTCGGACGGCCCGTTCTCGTAGCGCAGCTTCTCGTCGAATGGGTTGGTGTGGAAGGCGAAGACGACGGCCCTGTCGCCGGCCTTCTTTGCCGCCTCGAAGGCGCGCTCGACCCAGGAGAGATTGGCCTGCTCGCGGCGCACGAACTCCTTCCAGAGCGACTCGACCCGTAGCTCCTGGTTGTTGTGGGTGCCGGCCAGGTTGAGGGTTGCGAAGGTGGCGCCGCCGTGGTGCCACCTGGCGTTCTCGGCGAGCTCGGGAAAGCCGGGATCAGCGTCGGCCTGGCGCACCAGCGGCATGGTCGTCTTGCCCAGGCTCACCGGCTTCGACCAGAAGACCTCGCGCATGATGCCGAGAATGGCGAGCGGATCGGCGCTCCCGCGATTCTCCCTCCAGCAATCTGCCCACTCGTTGTTGCCCGGCGTGTAGATCACCGGCTGGGCGTAGGTGTCGAAGAAGGCGCGCTGGCCCTCCTGGAACGCCCGCCCGCAGTCGCCGTAGCCCTTGGTGTCGCCGACGTGGATCGAGAACGCCGGCGCCGCCTCGTTGATCGCGCCGATCAGCTTCTCGTAAAGCGGATTGTCGTGGGGCGGCCTGTAGGTCGTGTCGCCGAGGGCGACGAAGGTAAAGGGCTCCGACGCACGGGCCGGAGCACCCGCGAGCAGAAGGAACGTGATTGCCGCGGCGAGTCTCTTCATCGTCACGATAGGACCTCCAGCTTTTGGATGAAGGAAGCCGATCCTACCGGAACCCGCTCCCGGAGGCCGCCCCGGCGCCGAGCTTCCGGGCGTCGCCCTGGCCGTGCGGGGGGATCCGGGGTGCTCCCCGAACGGGATCGCAGGGGCCGGGCCGGAATCATCGCCGAGCTCTCCGGGTTGAGGGACAAGCAAAGGCAAGTCCCCGCTCGACCGGCGCACGGTCTCCCCGGACTCGTGACAAGCGGACAACCGCCCCCTTCTGGAGCCTCTGTAGGAGGTAGCAACCCGTGAAAGCCATCGTCTCCTTCGCCCTCGCCCCGGCCCTCCTCCTCGGGCTCGTGCTCGCCGCCGGCACCACCACCGGCTGCGGACGCTCGTCCGAGGCCTCTACGCCGTCGAAGAAGGTGATCGTCCTCGGCATCGACGGCATGGACTACCGGCTGACGAAGAAGCTCATGGCCGAAGGGCAGTTGCCGAACTTCTCCCGACTGGCGGAAAACGGCGGCACGTTCTCGGCCCTCGGCACCGCCGTGCCACCCCTTTCGCCGGTCGCCTGGTCGGACTTCATCACCGGCATGGACGCCGGCGGCCACGGCATCTACGACTTCCTGCACCGCGATCCGGCGACGGTCATCCCCTACTTCGCCACCAGCCAGGCCGTCTCCGAGCCGCCGATCATGACCTTCGGCAAGTACCAGATCCCCGGCTCCGGCGAGCTCGAGCAGCTCCGCCAGGGCACCCCATTCTGGGAGGTGCTGGAGGACCGGGGCGTCGAGACCGCGATCTTCCGCATGCCGGCCAACTTCCCGCCGTCGGAGACCGCGAGCCACGAGATCACCGGCATGGGCACGACCGACCTCCTGGGCACCACCGGCACGTTCTCCTTCTACACCTCCGAGCTCTTCGCGTTCGCCGGCCAGGACATCACCGGCGGTGAGGTCTACGAGGTCGATGCCTTCGACAACGTGGTCCACGCCTCGCTCCACGGCCCGGACAACCCCTTCCTGCGCGAGCCGGAAAAGGTGACGGCGGACTTCACCGTTTACCTCGACCCCGAGGAGAACGTGGCGAAGCTCGTGCTCGGCGACGAGGAGCGCCTGCTCCAGGTCGGCGAGTGGAGCGATTGGGTGCCCTTCGAGTTCTCCCTGATCCCCACGCAGTCGATCCCGGCCATGGCGCGCTTCTACTTGAAGCAGGTACGCCCGGAGCTCGAGCTCTACGTCTCGCCGATCAACGCGGACCCGGAGAACCCGGTGATCCCGGTCTCCTTCCCGGCGGACTTCGCCGAGGAGCTCGCCCACCACACTCACCGCTACTACACCCAGGGCATGCCGGAGGACACCAAGGCGCTCGTGCACCACGTGCTGAGCCGCGACGAGTTTCTCGAGCAGGCACACATCGCCGGCCAGGAGATCCTCGACCAGTTCCCCTACGTGCTCGAGAGCTTCGACAACGGCCTGCTCTTTTTCTACACCGGCAACATCGACCAGGTCTCCCACATGATGTGGCGTGCGCTCGACCCCGAGCACCCGGCCTACGACCCGGAGGTGGACCCGAAGTACGCCGACGTCATCCCGGAGCTCTACCGGGGTATCGACCGGCTGGTCGGCTACACCCTCGAGCACATGGACCCGGACACCACGCTCGTCGTCATGTCCGACCACGGCTTCTATAGCTGGCGCCGCTCCCTGAACCTGAACTCCTGGCTCCGCGACCACGGCTTCCTGGCGGTCAAGGACCCGAACCCCGCCCGCGAGCCCGACCTCTACGCCAACGTCGACTGGTCCAAGACGAAAGCCTACGGCCTGGGCTTGAACGGCCTCTACATCAACCTCGAGGGCCGCGAGAAGAACGGCATCGTGCCGCCGGAAGAGCGCGAGGCGGTGATGCGGGCCATCCGCGACGAGCTCGAGGCCACCGTCGACCCGGAGACCGGGGAGCTCGCCGTCGCCAAGGCCTACTTCCGCGAGCAGGTCTACGACGACCGCGGCGAGCTCGAGATCGGCCCGGACATCCAGGTCGGCTACGCGCTCGGCTACCACGGCGCCAGCGAGTCCGCCCTGGGAACGCTCTCCCGCGAGGTGTTCTCGGACAACACCGACGAGTGGAGCGGCGACCACGGCAACGCCGCCGACCTCGTGCCCGGCATCCTGCTCACCAACCGGCCGCTCAAGAAGAAGGCGACGCGCCTCAAGAACCTGGCCGCGGCGATCCTGGCGGAGTTCGGGGTCGACGAGTTCCCGCCCGGCGCCGGCGCGAGGCAGGCAGAATGAGCGCGCGGGCTGTGCTAGCCTGAATACGAAGACCCCCAAACCTCCTCGGCACCTCTTCGCGGATCGCACCCCCCACCGGGTCCCCGGGATCGTCCCGAGGGAGCACACCATGACCATCGGCCCCATCGACCCGGAACCCGTCCGCCGCCGCGACCGGGCGGGGGCTCCCAGCCGGCTCCCGCATCCGACTGGAGCCAGGCTGAGAGGTCTAGCTCTCTCTCCGCACTTTCCGGTTGAGGATGCCACCGAGGCGGGCGGCTGCTTCCGGGTTCGCGCATCTCGCGGTGACGAGCCCGCGAGGCGAGGCCGGCGCGATCGAGAGGCCGCGTTCGCACTGTGAGCACGTTGGAACCCGCGACCGCTGCCGATCTTGTTCGCCGCATTGCCGCGGGCGAGGCTGGGGCCGAGGCCGAGCTGGCCGAGAGCTATGGCGGCGCCCTGCGTTTCTTGGCCCGCCGTTACACTCGCGAGGAAGCCGACGCCGAAGATCTCTACCAGGGGACCCTGATGTTGGCGCTCGAGAAGATCCGTCGAAACGAGGTGCGCGATCCCGAGCGGCTCGGCAACTTCTTGCGCGCCCTGGCCAAGAACCTCAGCACTACGCAGTACCGGCGCCGGCGCTACGCGGCGGAGCTGCCCGTGGCCGACCCTCCCGACGCTCCCGACCGGAGCCGCCCGGATCCCCTCACCGCCCTGCTGCGCACCGAACGAGCCCAGGTGGCTCGCGACCTCCTCGCCGAGCTCGGCGTCTCGCGCGACCGCGAGGTGCTCCTGCGGTACTACATCGCGGAAGAGAGCGCCCACCGGATCTGCGCCGACCTGGACATCGGGACGGACCATTTCTACCGAGTCCTCCACCGCGCCCGGCAACGCTTCCGCAGGCTCTGGGAGGAGCACGCGAAGAGCACCCCCGGTCCGGATCGGGAGTCGGAGGCGAGGAAGAGATGATGACCCATCCCCGGATCGACGAGGAGCAGATCCTCGACCGCTACCTGGTCGGCCGACTATCGGCCGAGGAGGAGGCGCTCTTCGAGGAGCACCTCTTCGAGTGCGCAGACTGCCTGGAAAAGGTCCGATGGGGGGAAGAGCTGCGCCGCGGCCTGCGCGAGGTGGCGGCCCAAGAGGCAGGTCGAGCGGCCGCCGGTGCCACAGCGTTTGTCGGCCTCCTGGCATGGCTGCGCCGTCGCCGGCCGGCGCAGCTCGCGGCCCTCGCCATGCTGGCGCTGGCCCTCGTCGTGCTGCCGACCATCGTGCTGCGGCAGCAGGTCGAGCTGCACCGGCTCCGGGAGGGGGCCCGGAAGCCTGCCCCCTCGACCGGCGAGCTCGCGCAGCCGGTGAGCGATTTCCTCGTCGTCTCGCTGGGCGTCGTGCGCGGCGCAGGCTCGAGCGAAGTGGAGCTTCGGCCGGACCCCACGAAGGCGGCCGTCCTCTTGTCGATCGAGCTTGCAACGGTCGACGCCGGACGCTATCGCGTGACCCTCGGCGACGAGGCCGGCCACGTCCTGTGGCGCGGCGAGGATCTGGAGCCCAACCTCTACGACACGCTGATCGTTGCTCTGCCGTCGTCCTTCTTGGAGCCTGGGCGGTACCGGATCACCGTGGAGGGCCTGGCGGCGGGAGGTGTCGAGCCCGCGGGGGAGGTGCGCCTGCGGGTGCTGCCGCAAAGAGATGGGTGACATGAGAGATCTCCGGCCCCGGGCGCACTTGGTCATGGAACGACTCACAGGAGAGGTACCATGAGAGGAAGAGCCTTTTGCGGCAAGTGGAAGGTGATTGCTGGCACGCCTCCCGGGGAAACGCCGGTGTACCACGTCCACATCGAGGAGCAGACCGAACCGGACGAGACCGCCTTCCGGATCACCTACACGATCAGCGGTCACCGCAGCCCCTTCGAACAGATGCTCTACTTCGATGACCAGACGCACACCCTCAGCAGCCGGCCGGACGACGACAAGCCGCAGCGCTGTGTTGCTCTGTGGAGACGGCCGAGAGGAGCGAAGACCTGCATCTTTGCCATGTGGATCGCGAAGGGAAGCGACGGGGCCGGGATGCCCTGGGAGACCGGCGACAACGGCTCCTGGGGTGCGGAGGGGGGGTAGACGAGCGCCGCGCTTCAGCGCCAATCGCCCTGGAGGGTGAACGCCGCCCAGAAGAACGGATCCCTGTAGCGTCGCTCCCGGTGCAGCCCGAGCTGGGCGGCACGCAGAGCCGCGGCCGGCGACAGGTGCTCGGTCAACATCCCCCGGTAGAACCGCTTCATCAGCTCGGCGGTCGCCTGATCGCGGACCTGCCACAGACTCGCCACCACGCGCGAGGCGCCGGCGACCATGAAGGCGCGAGTCAGCCCGATCAACCCTTCGCCGCGCACCTCCTTGCCCAAGGCGGTACGGCAGCCCGAGAGGACCACGAGGCCCGCCCGGAGCTCGAGGCCCGAGATGTCGCGAAGCCCCACGAAGCCGTCGAGCGTATGACCCTGGGCGTCGAGCTGGGAGAGCATCAGGCCGGAGAGCTCCGGAATGCGGTCGTTGATCACACCGTGGGTGGCGAAGTGCAGGATGCGGTAGTCGCTCAGCTCGCCGTCCACCACCCGCGCGCGCCGCGCGGCGGCATCGAGCACGATCTGCCGCTGGTCGGCTGGCACCAGACCGGCGATGGCCTCGGCCTCTCGCCGCGTGAAGGGTAGACGGTCGAGCGCGGGGAGCACGAGCGACACGGCCGCGTCGCCCCGCGCCGCGAGCGCCCCCGGTGACTCCCCGGCCTGTTTCCTCGTGGTGGCCTTCTCCGTCCGCGGATCGTCGCGCTCGAAGATCGGGTCGGCGAAGATCGCCACGGTCTTCAGGGACTTGGGCGTCCGCGCTCCAGGCTCGCGCGACGCCGGCCGCCGCTCTGCCTCGCGGCGCTGCGCCGCCAGCACCGAGGCCGAGGGCAGGTAGAGCACCTCGTGGCGCGTCACCACCGGCTCGCGGCGTTCGGGCAGCGTCAGGGCCGCGAACGGCACGAGGTTCAGCGCGCCGTCGGGCACGATCACCAGACGCTGATCTCGGAGGCGGTCCGCCACGGGGCCGAGCAGCACGCGCCCGAGCTCGTCGAGATCCTCCCGCGTCTTGGGAGTGCGACCTTGGACGGCGCCGAGCTCTTCGTGGAGCCGGCGGGCGAGGTCTTCGATCGCCGCCCTCGGCGGGAGCTCATAGGAGGTGACCGACGTGGGTGTCACCCACCAGAGGAAGCTCCGCTCCTCGCCCAGGTAGTACTCCAGAAGAACGCTCCGCGCGTCGAGCAGCCCACGAATCGCCGCGGCGTCGAGGCTCGGTGGCTGACTCAGCTCGGTGAAGTGCGGATTGCGGCGGCGGATCTCGGCCCGCACGTTGTCGAGGTTGGTGAACGCTTCGTAGAGCTCCTGCTCGGAGGTTTCGGCCTCCTGCGGAGTGTGCTCCTGGCCGAGCACCCGGAGCTGACGCCGGGTCTTGGCCGCACAACGCCGCTCCGCGTCCCGGAGGCGCTGACGCAATGCCGGATCGGCCACCGGGCCGAGGCTCGCGCCGGCACGCTCGAGCAGGGCGAGAAGCGACTGGGAACGGGCGCGCTCGCTCGCCGCCAGCGCCTCCTCGTCGTAGCCGCTCCGGGGCGCACGGCGGTGGCGCTCCATGAGGAAGTCCACGTCGAGATCGAAGACCCCGCGCTGCGCGGCCAGGAACAGGGCTCTCTGGTCGGGATCGCCGAGCCGGCCGTGCAGCGTCTCCAGGCGATCGAGAGCGGCGTCGAGATGACTGGCCACCGCCTCGGTTCGCCCCAAACGGCGCTCGGCCCGGGCCAGGACCGTGAACGACGCGATCTCGCCCAGCGGGTCGCGAACGAGGAGATAGAGATCGCGAGCCTGGGCGGCCAGCTCGCGCGCTCGGGCGGGATCGCCGAGATCCAGGGCAGCCCGGCTCAGCAGATCGAGCACCTCGGCCTCCTCCCGGCGATGGCCCATCTCGCGCAGACTCGTGAGGGCGAGCTCCAGATCCGTCCGCGCCGCCTCGGGCTCGTGCCGTGAGAGCTGCAGCTCTCCGAGCAGCCTGCGGGCGGTCGTGACCCCGCGCGGATCGCCGATCGCGCGGCTCAAGTCGAGGGCCTTGCTGAAGAAGGCGAGGGCCCGGAGCGTGTCTCCTTGGGCGGAGAACGCGCGTCCCAGGTTCCGCAGGGTCACGGCCTCGCCGGACTTGTCGCCGACCTCCCGCCGCAGGGGAAGGGCGCGGAGCAGGTAGGCACGGCCGCGGTCCGGGTCGCCCAGCTCCAGGTAGGCGAAGCCGATGTTGTTGAGGGTGCGCGCCTGCCAGTAGCGGTTGTCGAGGCGCTCGAAGATCGCCAGCGCCCGGCTATCGTCGAGGAGTCCCTCCTCGGCCTCTCCCAGGCCGCCGTAGTAGAAACCGAGATTGTTGAAGGCGATCCCTTCGCCCAGCTCGTCGCCCAAGGCACGTCGCAGGTCGAGGGACTGCCGGAAATACTCGAGTGTCTTCGCCGGCTCGCCGAGGTTTTGATAGATGCCACCCAGGTTGTTGAGCAGGATGGCTTCGAGCTCGGTATCGCGCAGCTCGCGAGCCAGGACGAGGGCCTTTTCGTAGCAGTCGCCGGCCGCGTGGAAGCGACCCAGCCGCTGGAGCACGAGGCAGAGGTGGTTGCGGGTCTCGGCCTCGCGGTCCCGACGGCCCAGCCGCTGGCGCAGGGCGAAGGCTTCCTGGAGCTCGCCCAGGGCCTGAGGGTTGTCTCCGAGACGGCTGTGGACGAGCCCGAGCCGATCGAGCGTCGGGGCCAGACCGCCCGGGGCCCGGCTCTGGTCCGGGAGGCCACGCCACAGCGCCAGCGCCCGCTCGTAGCTTTTCGCGGCCTGGCGGTAGTCCTGGCGATCCTCCGAGAGGCCGCCGAGCATCTGCCATGTCCAGGCTTCTCGGCGTCGCTCCCCCAGGGCCTGCCAGGCGTCGAGAGCCTCGTCGAGCTCTTTCTCGGCTCGCGTCTCGAAGCCCTCGTCGCGCGTCGCAAAGAGCCGACCGGCCTCCGTGAGAGCCGTTTCCGCCCGGATCCGCAAGCGGTCCTCCGGGGTGACCTCGGGAAGCTCTTCGAGGCGGATCTCGTAGCGCCCGACCGGCACTCCCTTCTTGTCGCACCGAACCTGGACGCCGAAGCTGCTGCTCGCCGCGGGGGAGAACAGCAGTGACTCGGTGCCTTCGCGGCCGAGGGGACTGTCGACGGCAAGGAGGCGACCACCGCGCTCGTCCTGCAGCTCCACCGTCACGTCGATCCCGATCTGCTCGACGCGGATCAGCCAGTGCTTGCCGGCGGCCAGCTCGAGTTGGAAGAGATCGGCTCCATCGGCCCCGAGGGACCGCTCGATCGGCATGCCCGGCCGAAGGTCGGGCACGGATCTCCCGCCGGCGACGGCCAGCGCCGCCGGGCTCACCGCCACGACAGCCGTCACAAAGGCGACGGCCAGGAGCTCTTCCGCAATGCGTCGGCGGGGCGGATCAGGGTGGCGGCGGAGGATGCTTCGGGCCTGGGAAGACACCGCCCGGCAGGATAGCACCGGCGATGAGCGAATCAGGGGGTTCCGGAAAGTCTTGCTGGCTCCGGGTGAGAGGTTCTTCGATCCGGCCGCACTGGAGAGGTCGTCGGGCGATCCGACAACTCAACCGAACGGCGATGACCGGATCGCGACGAGCCGCGGGTCATCGCTCCACCAGGCTCGAGGAGATGATCATGGCAGACACCGAAAACGTGACCACCGCCCAGGCGCAGGCGATCGAGGCCACCGCGGCTCTGATTCTGGAGACCCAGGAGAAGGTCGCCGACGCACTGGGGAACTACGTCAACTCCAACGTCACAGCCTCCATGTCGGTCGGCCCAACCGGCGGCGGCATGCAGGGCAACATCCACTACACGGGCACCACGGAGCAGGTCTACTTCGCCATGGAGGGCAAGCCGACGCAGTACTACGGCCTGTTCGCCGGCGGTGGCTTCCCCCCCCTCATCGGATCCCTGCCGGCGAGCCAGCTCGTGGGCAAGACCGGAACGTTCAAGGCGGCGGGCTTCGGCAGCGACGGTGTCCTTCAGCTCTGGGTCGACGGCGTCCCGGTCTTCTCGACTCCCATCCCGCTCGTCGGCGCGGGCGTGTTCGGTTGGAGCCTGGAAGGCCAAGCTCGGTTCTCCCGCGTCCACTGACGTCTCCGCCGGACCTCCTCGGCCGAGCCGAGTCGGGTCTGCGTTGACGTCGACTCCCTGCCGGCCCGGATCCCCCACACGTGCGGCGCCGCGGCGCACCGCGGCGCCGGGGGACCGGGCCGGCTGTCCGGAGTCGTCAGAACCCGTGACAGACAATTCGTGGTTGATCCCGTACCCCGTCGGGCGAGACCACGCCTCACCGGCTCGGTCACTCAAGAGGCGCCGGAGACGCGCTCGCCACCTCCGCCTTCGTTCCCGCTGCGCGGCGTGAACCGCGCGGTCGGATGGCGGATGTGGAAGAGCGGAAAGACGACCGCGAGGACGAGGAAGACGAAGACGCTCGCCTCGAGCCCCGTCGGCCCTCCGGTCAACCACCGCGGCCCGTCGAAGGAGGCGTCCAGCAGCCGCCCGGGGATGGGCTCGCCGCCGTTGCCGGAGTTCGAGCCCCCGAACAGGAAGAGGGCGGCGAAGTTGAACGCCGCGTGGAAGCCGGCGGCGAGGCCGATGTCCCCGGTGCGGCGGACGGCCAGACAGAGAAAGAGGGCGAGCAGGCCGGTGCTCGCGCCGTCGATCCAGCTCTCGTCCGGCTTGAGGAAGTAGTGGAGGGCGCCGAACAGGGTGGAGAGCGCCACCGCCGCCGGCCAGAAGCCCATGCCCCTGGCGAGAGTGTAGAGCGCGTAGCTCCGGAAGAGCGCCTCCTCCGCCAGGCCGATCATCAGAAAGGCGAGCCCCCAGAGGAGCGCCTGCGTGACGAGCGCCGCCCCCTGCGTGTGAACCGAGCTGACCGAGTACCCGCCGACCGCCCAGAGCGGAAGGACGATCCCCGCCACCACCGCCAGCCCCCAGAGCACCCCCTCCCAGAACCGCCACCCGAGGATGCGCCGGAGCGCCAGTCCGTACTCGCCGAAGGACCGCCCCTCCACCCGGCTCATGACCGCGATCGCGAACAGCGCAGAAAGCAGCGTGAGCGCCTCGCCCACGGCGATCCAGAACGGATCCCACGGTACGTCGGGCGGCGGATCGAGCACGCGGTCCCAAACCAGGCCGATCACGACCTGCGCCACAAACAGCAGTCCAACGAAGAGCAAGAAGCTCCACCCAGCGCGCAGGCCTGCCGGGCCGAGGAAGATGCGCCGGAGGCGGCCGGGCGGGTGGGTGGGGGTTGCTTCGGCGGGGGTGGCAGTCTCTACAGTCGGTTCGTAGGCCATTTGGTGTGCCCTACGGTCCGGCGACCCAGATCCTTACAGGGGCACGCCAGCGGCAAGACTCCCAGCCACTTCCTGCCGGGGTTCCAGGCGGCCATGAGATCATGGCCCCGACTCTCGGCCCGTGCTCATGATCTGGATGCCCCCTCCATGACCTGCAGAGCCCCCTTCATGACCGGGAGCGGTCGTTCATGACCGGCCCCTCGACAAGGCGCACCCGTCGGCGCTCACCCCTCTTGCCCCTCCTCCTCTCCCTCTGTTTCCTGGCTTCACCCGCGTCCGCCGCCGGGAAGAGCGCCTGCCACGGCACGACCTCGAACGGTTCCCTGGAGAACGGTTGCAAGCTGCCGGCGGACGGCCCCAACTTCTCCGCCTACAGCTTCGTCGGCCGTGCCCTCGGGCGGACGTACGTCCATTGCACGGTCGCGGAGATCGTCACGGCGGCCTACGCCGAGATGGCCGAAACGCACCCGGAGGTGCTGTTCATCTACGGCGAGACCGGGCTCGAGGAGGGAGGGCCGTTCAAGCCCCACAAGACCCATCAGAACGGCCTCTCGGTGGACTTCTTCGTCCCCGTCCGCAACGAGCACGGGGAGTCGGTCGGTCTGTCAACGCACGTGTTCAACACGTGGGGGTACGACCTGGAATTCGACGGGAAGGGGCGGCTGGACAACCTGGTGATCGACTTCGAGGCGATGGCGGCCCACATCGCGGCCCTTCACCGGGCGGCTCGTGCCCGGGGCGTCGACCTCTGGCGGGTGATCTTCGACCCCGAGCTCCAACCCTTCCTTCGACGGACCGCCGCGTGGCCCGAGATCAGCGGCACCGTCCGGTTCTCGACCCGGCGCTCCTGGGTGCGCCACGACGAGCACTACCACGTGGACTTCGATATCCCCTGCGAACCGCTCTGAGGAGCTCGGCGCGGTCCGCAACGCTCTCTACTCGAGGCCTGGGGCAAGGGCCCGGTACTCGATCCCTCGCCGAAGGCCACCGCGCTCGTCGAGCGCGCCCTGGCTGTTGCGGAAGCTCACCGGGACGTCGTCCGGCCTGCGCGGGGGCCAACTGCTGGCCACGCCGAAGTGCAGGTGTTCCAGGCTGGTTCCGGAGGCGCCGCTCGAGGCGATCACCTGGCCGGAGTCGACGCGGTCGCCGACGCGGACCCGGGAGCTTCCCTGCTTCAGGTGCCCGTAGAACGCCGCCGTTCCGTCCTCGTGCTCGATGTAGATGGCGTTGAAGCGGCGACCGAAGTCTTCGAATCGGTCGGTCACCTGGCGGACGATGCCGGCGCGCGCGGCGACCACCTCGGCGCCCATCGGCATGAGGAAGTCGATCGACATCTGCCCGTCCTTGCCGTGGCTGACCGGTCCGCAGTAGGTCTGGAAGACCTCGTAGGCGGAGCCGACCGGGTACGGCAAGACGTAGGGCGAATCCTCCGGCGCCCCGAACTCGGCGTGCTTCAGGCACTCCGGATCCTGGGGATCGTCGGGATGACCGGGGATCGAGAAGCACCCGGCAAGCAGGAGAGCCCCCGCCGCCACCAGAGCCGCTGTGCCGAATCTCGACATCGCCGAACGCACGATGATCGAGCTCAGACCGCTCACCGAAAGGGAACTCGCGACCACCACCTACTCTCCGCCCTCGACCAGCCGGCCCGGATCGAACTGGCGGTGGGTCCAGAGCTCCCGGAAGGGGTCGGTGACCTCGATCAGGCCGTCGAAGGCCGCCTCGATCAAGCCGTCGATCGGACCCACGACGACCTGGGCGCAGGGGATGCAGTGGGGCGCGAGCGCCGTCGCCCGCAGCGGGCTCCCGCGGCGGGCGAGCACGGTGTTCAGACCGCCGAGCAGTGCCTCCAGGTCGTACCACCCGTCGAGCTGGCGAACGGGGAGACGGTAGAGGAGGGGCGCGTGCTCCGAGTAGCGCTCGGAGCACGCGGGGCTGAAGCGTAGAAGCCGCCCGTGGGCCTCCAGGATCGTCTCGGGCAGGACCGCCTCCGGTCCCCTCGGTGCACCCGAGCGACCGCGCCCCGTCGAGGAACCGCTCGCGCCCTGCAGCGTCACCCCGGCACACCCGGTGGTGCAGGTCGGCATGAAACGGGTAGAGCCACCGCGAGGCGAATCGCTGCTCCGGGCTCACCGGCGCCGCGCCATCGACGCACTCCGCGAGGGGAGCCG
>Ga0210122_1000257_pt1 | contig 17791 bp, 16 predicted proteins | sample Muzzi_CordB_D2_FD_185530 | JGI IMG/M metagenome (GOLD analysis project Ga0210122, IMG submission 185530) | Wetland microbial communities from San Francisco Bay, California, USA, that impact long-term carbon sequestration - Muzzi_CordB_D2 (SPAdes) | ecosystem: Environmental > Aquatic > Marine >... | reverse complement strand
CTCTTCGGGGATGCAGTCGAATGCGTTTTCGGTACAGCAGAATGTCCTCGCCGACCCATCCGTTCTCTATTTCGGTGATGTGGTCACGATTTCGCAGCTCCAGCACCTCGGCCGGAAGTTTGCGGCCCTTGACAAACCCGAAGCTCTCCCGGCAAACCCCGACGATTTTGCCGGCAACGTCGCGCACCCGGATCTTATGGTCAAACAAAAAACGAGTCATCTTGCGGGATAAATGATATCTCAGGAGATCCTTGATCCGGTCCTTAAAGATATAACTGACGACAAGAGTTACAAAAAAGGGCAAGGTTAAGCTGCCATAAACAGTTTGAGATATGAAAGCGGCGGCCGTGGCAAACGCCATGGCCGCCGCGGCGGCCAGGCCGAAAAAGACCTGCGGCAAAAGAAGCCATTCCGCTTTTACCTCTGTATCAAGAAAAAGAATGCTGGCAACATATTTTTTCAATACGCTCCGGCGAAACACAAGCGTTTCGTTATTCTTCTTTTCTTCCGGTACCGAAGCATAGCGCTTTCTCCGGCGATAGTGAACTTCGCCGTCAATCAGCGCCAGCAGCTTTTTCTTGTTCTCCGAGCTCAGACCCGAATCGTTGACTGAGAGAGCGTCCAACAAGTGATAAGTGTGGTCTTCCACAAGAAGGCTGATGTACTCGTCACCAAAAAGATAGATTTCAAACGTGCGCTGGTCAACACTTGGGGTCTGGATAATCCGTTGAAGTTCACGGTATCCAGCAGTTATATCCTGAACCGCAGTCAGATACTCGCCAATAAGGCGATCCCTATCTTCGGCAACAGCAGTCTGGTGGATATAGGCCACATAGTCGCGTACCGCGCTTTTGAGGATACAGCAGAATAGCTTGATTTGCTCTTCAAACTCCGGTAGAGGATGCTTCGAAGGTTGCTGAGCCTTTTGCTCCAAAGCGCCGCGAAGTTGTGCCATTGGACTCTCGGCGCTTCCCTTAAAGAGGTTCAACGGCACCGACGGTGTCCTTATACGTATGTAAGACTGCAAATCGGTATAGAACTGCTGTTTGCCATATGTCTGAGGATGAACTCCCAAGCTGCGGGGCGCGAAAAAAAACAGGTCCACCTCGTACAAAGTCCGCCGATGGTCGCGAGGGAGGGGGTAATTAAGCTTCAACTCCATTTGAAGCTGATCATGGATACTGACCCTAACTTCCATTAATATCCTTTTGTTGCTGGTGTTGATTCGCGGAATAAAACAGCAATCTTTTGCTGACTATTTTGATTTAGTACTTGAATTATCAGTTTAAATCAACCGTGTTTTAATATTGGATTGACAAGTGTTTGACGGCATGCTAATAGTTAGCTATCTAACTGTTTGATAGCTAATGACCGGAGACCGGGATATGGTTGATCCAAAAGAGGACTCGGGCAATCTTACGCTGGGACACTTGCTGGCGCAGGTTTGCCGCTTGTTCGGCAGCCGCCGGAGAACGAAACTGGAAAGCATCGGCCTTCACCATGCCCAGGGGCTGATTCTCTTTCAGCTCTGGCAGGAAGAAGGAATTTCCCAGAGGGTGCTTGCCCGGGCCCTGTATATTACGCCGCCGACGGCAACCAATACCTTGAAGCGGATGGAACGGGACGGCTGGATCAAACGCCGCAGAGAGGCATCAGACCAGCGGGTTGTCCGGGTATATCTGACTGAAAAAGCAAAAAGGCTCCGCCGGGAAGCGCGCGCATCTTTCAGAGAATTGGACGGTGAGATGACCTCGTTGCTGACCGAACAAGAATGCGAAACACTCAGAGAAGCGCTTCTAAAGGTTCAGCGGTACCTATCCAAGCAGTCCTCCGCGGGTGCCGATCGGTTTTGCTCCGGGCAGCCGGGAATCCGCGAATGTGAGGAGAGATACCGGTGAAGTCTCTCGTGCGCCTTTATGCCTATTTGCGGCCGTACCGTCTTCAGGCCTCAGCCGCTCTGCTTCTGCTCATTGCTATGGTTGCAGCGGACTTGCTCATACCGCATCTGACGCAGCGCATTATCGACCAGGGAATTGTGCTGCACAACCTGCACGTAGTTATCACCACCGCCCTCTTCATGGTGGGTGCCGCAATTTTTTCGGCAGTCCTGGCCATTGCCAACAATTACCTGTCGGTAAGCGTTGCCATGGGCTTCGGCGCCGACATCCGCAGCACTATGATGCGAAAGGTCCAATCCTTTTCATTCGGAAACCTCGACCGACTCCAGACCGGCAATCTCATCGTGCGCTCGACGAGCGACGTCAATCTGGTACAGATGATTGTCATGCTGTCGCTTCGTATCCTCACCCGGGCGCCGATCTGGGCCTGCGGTGCGATGGTCCTGCTCATTCTCACCAGCCGCCGCTTCGCCCTTATAATGGCCGCATTTGTACCGCTGATCGTATTGCTGGTTTGGGTTTTCGCCCACAAGGCCCGGCCGCTGTTTCTGCGGGTTCAGCAGCGGCTCGATCGGCTGAACATCGTCCTCCAGGAGAACCTTGCCGGAATGCGCGTTGTCAAGGCATTCATCCGCAGCGCGCATGAGGAAGCCCGTTTCGAAACCGCCAATCAAGCGCTGATGGACCGCACGATCCAGGTTGCCCGCCTCATGGCGGTCTTCTCCCCGTTCATGCTGCTGGTGGTTAACCTGGCGATTATCGCCGCACTTTGGATTGGCGGCACCACGGCAATGGCAGGCAGGATGTCGGCCGGCGAAGTCGTGGCAGCCATAAACTATCTGTCTTTTGCCCTGTTTCCAATCCTCCTGCTTGCCGGAATGATCGGTCCCATATCGGCGGCGGATGCATCAGCCGGCCGGATCCTGGAGGTTCTTGACACAGAACCGCAGGTTCGGCCAACAAAATCGGCATCAAAGCTGGCAAATCTTAAGGGAAGAATCGTTTTTGAAGACGTTTGCTTCAGCTATTCCGGCGACCGTCCTGAGCCGGCGCTGTCGGAGATTGCCTTCACGGCCGAGCCTGGAGAGACGGTTGCCATCGTAGGCGCCACCGGCTCGGGCAAGTCTACTCTGATTCATCTTATTCCGCGCTTTTACGACGCAACGGCCGGTCGGATCACCTTAGACGGAATCGATGTGCGGGATTTGGATCTCCACTGCCTGAGAGGCGCTATCGGGATCGCTCTCCAGGAATCGGTCCTTTTCAGCGGGAGCATACGCGACAACATCCGCTACGGCCGACCGGCTGCCGGCGAAAAGGAAGTGAAAGCGGCGGCAAGGGCGGCCCAGGCCGATGAATTCATTGCCGGGCTTCCCGGCGGATATGATGCGGTGGTCCGCCAGCGGGGCGTGACGCTTTCGGGCGGGCAGCGCCAAAGAATCGCGATCGCACGGGCGCTTCTGGTCAAACCAAAAGTCCTTATCCTTGACGATTCGACCAGCGCCCTGGACATCGAGACCGAAGTCCGGCTGCAGGACGCCCTCGATCAGCTGCTCGCTGACTCGAAAAATACCGCGACCCGCTTCATCGTCGCCCAACGCATCAGCACGGTACTCCTGGCCGACAAGATTTTGGTCCTCGACCAGGGTCGAATCAGCGCCATCGGCACTCACCGACAGCTGCTCGAAACGAGCACCGTGTATCGTGACATTTATCGCTCCCAGCTCGGTGAACCGGCTGCGGACAAGGCAGGGCGTCATGACGGATAGGCCAGCGCAAAAGCAGCCACCGCCACGCCTGGCCGGGTTGCAGGGACCGGGCGGAAGAGTCGGCGGTCAGGGGCAGTCAACGGATCGGGCCAAGGACGTCCGGGGAGCGCTGCGCCGTCTGATGCACTATCTGCGCCCGCATCAAAGCACCCTCGTCCTTGTTGTCCTGACAGCCGCTTTCGGAACCGCCCTTGCCATTGCCGGTCCCTACCTGCTGGGGCGGGCCATCGACCAGCTTGTCAGCGGGAACCTTACCGCACTCCTGCGGGTGACCCTCATCATGGTGGGGATTTACGTATTCTCGGCGACAGCACAGCTCACCCAGGGGGTTCTGATCGCCGGTATTGCCCAGAAAGCGATGCGGGCTCTGAGGGCCGATCTCTTCAGCCATATACAGACGCTGTCTCTGCGATTCTTCGATTCCCGCTCGCAAGGGGATCTGATGAGCCGGCTGACAAATGATCTGGATGCGATCAGCCAGGTTTTAACCTATAACGCGGCCCAACTGTTCACTGGAATCCTGACCCTCGCAGGCATCCTGGTGATCATCTTTGTGCTCAGTCCCTGGCTGGCCCTGAGTTCGATGATCGCCTTTCCGCTGATGATCGGCCTGGTAGGCATGGTCGGCCGCAAGACACGCACGGCATTTCGCAGCTACCAGACGCGGTTGGGCGCGCTGAACGCAGTGCTTGAAGAGACCTACAGCGGTCAGCGGGTCGTCCTCGCCTTCGGGCAGGAGGAAAGTGTTCTGACCCGCTTCGACCAGGCGAATGAGGCGGTCCGATCGGTCGGCGTGCACGCCATGACCATGGCGCTTCTGGTGATGCCGATGATGGGAATCCTGTCGAATTTAAACGTGGCCATTCTCTGCGGCATCGGCGGATGGCTGGCGATTCGGGGGATGGTGACGATCGGAACGATCGCAGCTTTCATCACCTACTCGCGGCGCTTCGCCGAGCCGCTGCGCCAGCTGAGCAACTTATACAACCAGATCCAGGGAGCACTGGCCGGAGCGGAACGAATCTTCGAGAGCCTGGACACCGCTCCCGACCAGACCGATTATCCTCTGGCGCTTGAGCTGCCCAGGGTGGTCGGAGAGGTGCAGCTCGAACACGTTACCTTTTCATATGTGCCCGGCGTTCCTGTACTGCAGGACGTCTGCATCCATGCCCGCCCCGGAGAGCGGATCGCGCTGGTCGGACATACCGGCGCCGGGAAAACAACCCTGGTCAACCTGCTTTCCCGCTTCTATGATCTTGATGAAGGGACGATCCGTATCGATGGCGTCGACATTCGGACGGTGACGCGGGACAGTCTGAGGCGGCAGCTCGGGGTAGTCCTTCAGCAGTCGTTTCTTTTCAGCGAGTCTGTGACGGAGAACATCCGCTACGGCCGGCTCAGCGCCACTGATGAGGAAGTTTTCGCGGCTGCCGGGCTCGCCCATGCGGACGGTTTTATTCGCCGGCTCCCAAAGGGCTACGATACAGTCCTTGCGGAGCGGGGTGCGAACCTCTCCGAGGGCCAGCGCCAACTCTTAACCATCGCCCGGGCGATTCTGGCCGATCCGGCCATTCTCATCCTGGACGAGGCAACCAGCTCCGTTGACACCCGCACCGAAGTGCACATTCAAAAAGCCCTCCAGGAACTGATGAAGGGACGCACCAGCTTTGTCATCGCACACCGGCTCTCGACCATCGCCAATGCCGATCAGCTGATCGTAATTGAGCAGGGCCGGGTGGTGGAGCAAGGAAGCCACGAACAGCTCCTGGCCCATAATGGCGTCTACCAACGCCTGTACTCGAGTCAATTTCGGGATCACGCGGCTGCCACTCCCTGAGGCGCAGCATATAAGGCGGCAGCAGCTCGGTGGAAATACCGCTCCGGATTTTTCATGGTGTTGAACGAGACGAGGGAATCTTACCTGAAATTGACATGAAGGAAGTTCAATGATGGCAAAGTATGCGTTTATGAACTTTCCGACCAGCGGGCAAGTGAATCCTAATATCAATGAGCAAAAAATAACCGCACAGCGTGTTCAACAGTTGGGTTTGGGGATTGCGATAGACGAAGCGGCGGTGACAGCGAACGCCTTAAAAGAGGCGGTGTCGCGGATCTCTCATGAGCCTGGTTTCGCAAAGCGGGCTCAAAGGATGCAACAAATCGTCCGTGAAGCCGGAGGCTGTCAAAGAGCTGCAGATGCGCTTCAGGACTATGTTCACGCTCAGGCCGCTAATCGCTGACGAATCGACCGGCGGCTGGGGTCGGATCGTCCGGGTTTTCGAAAGTCCGGATCCATTTTCACATTCTCCATAAAGGACTTGCTCCCCTCGGCGGTCCTGCCCGCCCAATCGTCTTGGCGGCCCTTCGTCCCATCTCCCAAGTGTTCCTTTAAAATGTCGTTTGGCTCTCGCCGTTAACCTCAAAGAAAAAGCGGCCTTTTTGCCCTCAAAAACATCATTGCAGGCCGATTCCAGAGCCCTGCATTGCCGATTATATTTTCCATATCAGCTACTTGGCTTGGTATGACCCTGCCGCCCCCAAAGGCCGGAAAAAACTTGACACATAGCTTTGGATACAATACCAGTATTCGTTACCTACCTTAGCGTCGCATAAATCTGTATATCTAATTTCGGAGGGGTAGGTGCAAGACCGTCGTTTTTACGAGATCGATACTTGATATCCGGTAATGCACGCAGAATAAAATCTAGAAATATCCAGCATCTAGAAACCAGTATCTCTCCGAGGTGCAGGATTTACGAGCCGGAGGCCAGGATCAATCCATGATGACCCATCGAGCACGGAAAGAAGACATCTGTGAGTGACCAGCGCGTCGAAAAAAACAACCATCTCCTTGAGGTGGAGAATCTCTCCAAAGCCTTTAAGGGCTTGAAGGCAGTCGATAATTACCACCTGAAGCTGCGCCGGGGGGAAATTCTGGCCATCATCGGGCCCAACGGAGCCGGCAAAACCACGGTCTTCAACCTGCTGACCGGATACCTCCGTCCGACACACGGGATCATTCGACTCCTGGGCGGCGACATTACCCGTATGCCGCCGGATAAAATCAGTATGCTCGGCATCGGTCGTACGTTTCAGAACATTCGCCTTTTTCCAACCATGACCGTATTGGACAATGTTAAGGCGGCCCAGCAGGCGCATGACCCGGACCATCTGCTGACAACATTGCTGACCCTGCCCTCGTTTGTGGCCCGTGAACGCAGGTTGACGCAGCGATCATTTGAACAGCTGGCATTGTTCAATCTCGATGGCCAGGCTGAGACATACGCAACCGCCCTGTCTTACGGGAATCAACGCCGGCTGGAAATCGTACGGGCACTCGCTTTGCAGCCCAAGCTGCTGCTTCTCGATGAACCGACCGCGGGTATGAACCCAATCGAGAGCATGGAGGTGCTGCATCTCATCCGGCGGATTCGCGATTTGTACAACCTGACCATCATCATTGTCGAGCACAATATGCCCGTTGTCATGCAGCTTTGCGAGCGCCTCCAGGTATTGAATTACGGTCAGATCATCGCTGAAGGATCACCGGACGAAATCCGCCAGAATCCCAAGGTGATCGAAGCTTATTTAGGAGTTGATACCGATGCTCAGATTTGAAAACGTTCATGTTTACTACGGCCAGGTGCATGCCCTCAAGGGAATAACCGGGGAGGTCAATGAAGGCGAGCTCGTCGCAGTCCTTGGATCGAACGGCGCGGGCAAATCCACCACCCTGATGAGTGTTTCGGGCATCCTGAAAACGCGCACCGGTAAAATCATTTATGAGGAGACCGACCTGACCCAGGCCAGCCCCTACGACATTGTGAAACTGGGCGTGATTCAATGCCCAGAAGGAAGGCACATCTTCGGCGGCCTGACGGTCCGCGAGAATTTGCTGATGGGCGCCGTGCAGCGCCGGGATCGCAGCGAAGTAAAAAAAGATATCGACTGGGTTTGTTCGCTGTTCCCGGTGCTCGAGGAGCGGGCGGGGCAGACCGGAGCGACATTGAGCGGCGGCGAGCAGCAAATGCTGGCCATCGGACGATCATTGATGGCGCGTCCGCGCCTGCTGATGCTGGACGAACCTTCGCTGGGCCTGGCCCCGGTGGTCGTACAAACCATTTTCGATGTTATCAGCAAATTGCATCAGCAAGGGGTAACGATTCTGCTGGTCGAACAAAACGCGCGCAAAGCCTTGCAGATTGCAGACCGTTGTTATCTGATGGAGACCGGAAATATGGTCATGGGCGGTACCGTCGAAGAATTGCGCGACAATCCGGAAATTGAACGTTTCTATTTAGGAGGCCAGGCTCAATGACGTCGGTTCAGTTCTTCATTCAGCAGGCGATCAATGCCGTCAGCATTGGCAGCCTCTATGCGCTCATGGCCATCGGACTGGCGATGGTGTTCGGGATCCTGCGCCTGATCAATTTTGCGCACGGCGACCTCATCATGGTCGGCAGCTATGCCGCACTGCTGCTTTTGTGGGCGGGGCTGCCGTTCTGGCTGGCGGCACTTGCCGGCATTGCCGCCAGCACCATCGCGGGGCTCATCATGGAACGTATCGCGTATCGTCCGATCAGAGGGGCGCCGGATGTGGCGATGCTGCTGACATCGTTTGCCGTGACCATCCTGCTCGAAAATGCTGCGATCCTGATTTTCAACCCGACTGCCAAGCCGTTTCCGGCACCGGCGATTTTGAAAAACGCATTGCAATTCGGCCCCTTGCGGATCGCCAGTCTTGATATCGTGGCGATTGTCGTGGCGATTGCCCTGCTGGTGCTGCTGACCCTTTTTGTGACCCGCACCGAGGTCGGCATATCGATGCGGGCGGCCTCCGAGGACCTGTTGGCGGCCCGGCTGGTGGGCATCAATGTCAATGCCGTGATCGCCTATGCCTTCGCCATAGGCTCCATGTTGGCCGGCGTGGTCGGCCTGCTGTGGAGCATTCGCGTCGGCAAGATCGACCCGTTCATGGGGTTTTATCCCGTGCTCAAGGCATTCGTGGCCTCGGTTATCGGCGGGTTGGGCAGCCTGCCCGGGGCGGTGTTGGGGGGCTATATTCTGGGCATCCTGGAAATCCTGCTGCAAGGGCTGCTGCCGGCATCGCTGACGCCCTTCCGCGACGGATTCGTGTTTGCCGGTCTGATTATTTTATTGCTGTTCCGGCCCAACGGAATTCTGGGTTCCACCGAAAGGGAGAAAATTTGAGATGCAACGCCAACGATTTTACAACCTGCTCACCGTGGCGCTTCTGTTGGCGGTAACCGGCGGCGGCCTGCTTTATACTCAACTGGCAGCCAGCGCCTACATTCAGCGCATCGTCGTCGGGCTGGGCATCAGCATAATCCTGGTCGTCAGCTTGAATCTCTCCAATGGCTTTACCGGCGTTTTTTCTCTCGGCCATGTGGGCTTTATGGCTATCGGTGCCTACACCGCGGCTATTTTAACGCTGCCCTTGTCTCTTAAGCGCGTCAACCTGCCGGATTTGCCGGGTTGGCTGGCCGAGGTCCAGCTGTCATTTTTACCGGCGACGCTGATTGGGGCCGTACTGGCCACGATCGTCGCACTGCTGATCGGAATCTCGTTGATGCGGCTCAGCGGACCCTATGTGGCCGTGGCAACATTGGGATTTCTGGTGATCGTTCAGGTGGTCCTGGTGAACTGGGCTTCCATGACGCGGGGCTCCCGCACATTCTCGGGAGTGCCTTCGTTCACAACACTCTGGTGGGTGTGGGGCTGGGCAATTTTAACCGTTTATGCCATCTGGCGCTTGGTCAATTCTTCATATGGACGGCGCATGATGGCCATTCGGGACAACGAGATCGCAGCGCAATCCCTCGGCATCAGCGTGGTCCGCTCGCGCATCATCGCCTTTTGTGTCAGCGCTTTTTTTACGGCGGTTGCCGGCTCCCTCTGGGCCCATTTTATATTGTCTTTTTCGCCCAAGGCCTTTTACTTTGTGGAAACATTCAGTATTATCACCATGTTGGTTCTCGGGGGGTCAGGTTCGGTCAGCGGCTCGATCGTCGGGGCCGTTTTCATTACCGTGCTGTCCGAGGTCTTGCGAAATGCCGAGCGGGGTATCAGCATCGCTTCTATCCACATTCCGCCCATGTACGGAGCCAGTCAGATTCTGGTTGCTATTGTATTTATCGTTGTGATAATTTTTTGGCCCAAGGGATTGCTCGGAGATCGTGAAATCCCCTTTAACCGTCTTTGGTCCCGGCTCCTGCCACCCAAAAACGAAAAGCAGGGCTTTAAAAAGGAAATACCATTTTAAAGCGTAACTCGACAAAAGCGTTTGCAGTCCTGCAAAGGGCATGCAAAATTACTTAACAACAAATAGAAAGGAGAAAGTCCAAATGAAAACACGTTCCTTCTTAACGACACTGGCTTTTACGACCTTATTGGTGTTCGCTCTGGTTGCACTGACCACAGCGGCCGGCGCAGAATCCATCAAAATCGGTGCGATTTACAATCTTACGGGTGGGATGGCCTCGTTAGACGTGCCGGCATCCAACGGCGCCAAGCTGGCGGCAAAGGAGATCAACTCTGCCGGCGGCGTGCTGGGGCGTGAACTGGAGCTGGTTATGTACGACGGCAAAACCGATGCCGCAACAATCGGCAATGCGGCCACTCAGTTGGTCGAATCCGACAAGGCCGTTATCATGATCGGCTTCACGGATTCCGACATGACGCTGGCCGCCGCCCCCATCGCCGCTAAGGCCGGCATCGTATTTCTGACCTCCGGCGCAACGTCTCCCAGATTACCGGAGCAGGTACCCGGTTACCTGTATATGGCCTGTTTCGGTGATAACGTTCAGGCGGCCGCCGGCGCCGAATACGCCTACAACGAAATGAAAGCCAGGACATCCTACCTGCTGATTGACAAAGGCATGGAGTATACTCTGGGGCTTGGAAAATATTTCAAAGAGCGCTTTATGGAGTTGGGCGGCAAAATCGTTTTGGAAGACACGTATCAGACAGGTGATACCGATTACTCGGCCCAGATCACCAAACTCAAAAGGCTGGGCACCAGGCCTGATATCCTCTTCATCTCTGCGGGTCCCGATGAAGTCGGCGTCATTGTCAAGCAGTTTCGTGAGTCCGGAATTGAAAAGCCCATCTTCGGCGGTGACGGCGATGATACACCGCTCCTGGTTCAAATCGCCGGCAAGGGTGCCGACAACACGTATTTTTCCACCCATTCGCTGATGGACGCCCAACTGGGTACCGAGGCCGTCAAAAAGTTCATCGCCGCATACCAGGCCGAGTACAATGCCCCACCGGAAAATGCGTTTGCCGGCCTTGGATACGACACGGTCAAACTGCTGGCCGACGCGATTAAACGGGCCGGATCGGATGACCCCGATGCCATCCGCAAGGCGCTGCAGGAGACCAAAAATCTGCCGGGTGTCACGGGTGTCATCACTTACCAGCCGGGCAGCCGTATCCCGCAGAAGGGCGTGACCATGATCCATGTAAAAGACGGCAAATTCACACTGGCCGCTGAAGTGGTGCCACAGAAAGTTCCTGCGCCATAGTTTGATGACTGATGAATGACGAAGGATAAGGTGGGTCTTAACTTTATCCTTCGTCATTGGACGGCCGTTCCGCGAGCCAGGTGGAGACAATTCACCCTCGGGAAGAAATGCGGGCCGAATGTCTACAATATTCAAATTTGATGAAAGGCAGGGTGTCGCGGCGGTGAGTGGTCGCGAATGTCCCTGAACAGATACATGTCTTTAGATTTTTCCGCTATTCCGATTTTGGACCATCATGCCCACTCGCTTCTGCGCCAACCAGCGGCCAAGCCGCGTGATTGGCAGCAGTTTTTTACCGAAAGCGCTGATCCCGATATCATTTCGCATCACGTACCCCACACATTATTCTTCCAATTTGCTGTCAAGGCATTGGCCGGATTACTGGGTTGCGAGCCGAAGCCGGAATCGGTTCTGGCCGAGCGTGACAAGTTGGGCCAGCAGGGCTGGATCCGGCGCTTGATTCAAGACGCCAACATTACCGGCATGCTGATGGATTACGGCTTTCAAAGCCAGGATAGCTATCCTCATGACGAGCTTATAAAATTGCTTCCCTGCCGGGTCGAGCCGATTTTACGCCTGGAGACGCTGGCCCAACAACTGATTTTGCGGCACGACACATGGGACCGGGTGCTCGACGCCTTTATCGCTGAGGTCGAAGGCGCGCAAAAGGCCGGCTATGTGGCGCTTAAAAGCATCATCGCCTACCGTACCGGCCTGAACATCCGCGAGTGGCCGCGCAGTGAAGTTGAAGCCGCCTTTGGGCCGATAAAGGAGTTGGCCCGACGCCAGGGCCTCATTCGCCTGGCAACCCAGCCGCTCAACGACACACTGGTCATTCAGGCGCTGGACATATCCGAACGCCTGCGCTTGCCGTTCCAGTTTCACACGGGTTTTGGCGACGCGGACGTCGACTTGCGCCTGGCCAACCCGCTCAACTTTCGGCCTTGGCTTCAAAGCGATATATACGCGCATGTTCCATGGGTGCTTTTGCACCAGGGATACCCTTATGTCCGCGAAGCCGGCTATCTGGCCGGCATCTATGCCAACGTCTACACTGATTTATCGCTGGCAATCCCCTTTGCGGTCAGCGAGACCGACATGCTGCTGACCCAGCTTCTGGGTTTGGCGCCCACCAGCAAACTGCTGTATGCCTCCGACGGTTTCAGCGTGCCCGAGCTATTCTGGCTGGGGGCCAAAGCAGCCCGCGCCGGGCTGGAACGCGTGCTCGGGCTCCAGGTAAACAACGGCGTACTCAGCGTCAGTGAAGCATACACGACGGCCGAGCAGATATTGTTCCGCAACAGTGAAGGGCTTTACCTTCCGAAATAATCTCCACGGCCCATATCTGCTGGCCGGATTGATGAAAATTCCGGCCCTCTGCATTGGGCCCCGCTTGGTTTTGGTCGCTATCACAAATTCTCCGGTTAAATGAAGCAACCGGATTTAATGGAGCCGGCAGCTATGATTTCCGCTTCAGGGAAGACCTGGTCAATATATTGTCAATATTTTTCACCGTCTTTAATTTTGGATTCGATAATCAAGCACACCGACATATTTATCCTTTCTTTTAAGCCGACCGTCAAATGAGACCGGCGTGCACCAGCATGTCCGGCTAACCGCCATGTAAAAATTGGACGACAGGTGTGCCAAGGCTCAAAACGCACTTTTTACGACGCCGCCGTCGACGCGTAGAGCGGCTCCGGTAGTGGCAGAAGCCAGGGGACTGGCGATGTAAACCACCAGCGAAGCAACCTCCTCCGGCGAAGCAAATCGCTTGATCAACGAAGTCGGCCGGACTTTTGCGAAAAAATCCTGCTCGAACTCGCGGAATGACTTTCCTTCCTCTTTCGCGAGGACGTCGACAAAATCGCCCACTCCACGCGATTTCGTGGGCCCCGGAAGGATGCAATTCACGGTGATGCCCGTGCCGGCAACTGCCTCAGCCAGGCCGCGCGAGACTGCCAGCTGCGCCGTCTTGGTCACCCCGTAGTGAATCATTTCCGAAGGAATCTGAACCGCGCTCTCGCTGGAGATGAAAATGATTCGCCCCCAGTCTGCGCGCTTCATGGCAGGTAGACACAGGCGGGCGAGGCGCACGCCACTCATTACGTTGACATCGAAGAACCGCATCCAGTCAGCATCGGGAATATCCTCGAAGGCCTTGGGCTCAAAGATACCGAGATTGTTAACCAGAATTTCGATATCGGGGTGTTGCCGAACCAGGGCTTCCGCGGCATCAGCCGTGCTAAGGTCTCCGGCAAACCCCAATGCGTCGGTACCCGTCCCCGACTTGATGGCGGCCACCGCAGAATCTACAGCGGCTTGCGTGCGGCCATTAACGATGACGCGCGCACCTTCACGCGCGAGCGCCGCTGCAATAGCGTAGCCAATCCCGGCGGTACTGCCGGAGACAAACGCGAGGCGATCTTTTAGTTGCATGTCCATGAGAGGTACCTTTCTATTCGAAACCCGTTGAGGCCCGGCGAAAAGCTAACCGGTGGCGTGCCGTCAGTGCGGAGCGCCGGTAATTAAAAAAATGGATAAACGGCACATCAAGAGTCAATCACGCATCGATGGTATTCCATTCACACATTAGCGATCAGCTAAACCACCTTGTGCGGTTCGGGCGAGATCTTTGAGGTATTTCGGAACCGTGCGATCTGCGGCCATTAGAGCTTCGAGCATACGTGATGCAACGCTGCTGGTGGTCCAGACGCGATCCTTGCGCGGAATAACGTCGTTACCGTCGGCATTGAGAAACCTGATAACCTGATAGTTCCAGGCTGGTTCCTGAAAGCGTTCCAAAAGTTTTTGGTCCATTCCGCCTTTACGATTGTTGTAAACGAGCACGGGAATAAACTCATTTTCAATTGCCTCGACGAGAATGGGGTTGGTCAAAACTTCGCGGCCGAATTCTCGAACACCCGAGCAACCCGGGATTTCCTGGAAGAGAACGAGCACGGGTTTGCCGGTTTTAGAACTTTTCTCTATGGCGGCATCGAAGTCGCGTCCCCATCGAACGTCACCGACCTCGATGGGATTTGTTGCCGTTTCACCGCCGTACGCGGTAACACCGATAGCCAAAATTATCAGAATTGCAAGCTCTCTCATTTTTGCTATTTCCCTCTTAGAAGGGTTCAACTGTAACTTTAGGCATTAATTTGCCATTTGTCGAACACTTCATACTGCCTGAGTGAGAAGGTTAAAGCGTGATAGGACCGGTGGAAATTGGTGGGCATATCCTTGAGCAGCGTCGATTAAAAAGTATCCATATCATTAAGCGGACGGAAAGACCAAAAACGAAATGCTTTCCAAAGCCGCGCGGTATTAGGCGTCTGATTTCAAGATATTGTGATGCGGCGCGCTTTGATTTTTAATGCAATTGAAAAAAATCAACCAGCACGTGCTCCGTCCGGTATTGGTTTTTCAGGGACCGCAAGCACAGGAGTGATGCCGTCTGCATATCCGATGTCGAAAAGCATGCCTTCCGAAACCTCACCCATTATTTTCCGGGGTTCGAGGTTTACAACTATTAGTGTCTGCTTGCCTTCGAGCTCTGTCGGATCTTCACGTTCCTGCTTAATTCCAGCCGATATCGTTCGCTTGTGGTCACCAAGATCGACAATCAACCTTACAAGTTTTTCGGCACCCTGAACTTCTTCCACACGTTTAATTGTACCGACTCTGATGTCAATCTTCTCAAAAACATCATAAGAAACATTCGGTTTTATGGGAGCAACCTTCATCTCACTTATTTTCCTTTTACCGACTAGGGTAGAGATCAATTGCGGCCATGAGAACGGTTTAACTTGCAAGACACTTGGAAAACTACCGCCTTATTGGAAAACCCCGGAAGCCTCTTGAGGTCAACTGAATTGACTTGTTGTATTTTTTAAGTATTTTCTATTACTTGCTTTAACTTTGATTGCACGGTTGACGCAATTTCGCCAAGATTTTCATTTTTAACTGATTGCATGGACGCAATTGGGTCTATGGCAGCAACTTCAATTTGGCCGTCTTCTTTTTCCTGAACAATTACATTGCATGGAAGCATTGTGCCAATTTTGTCTTCTTCGAGAAGTGCCTTATGTGCAAATACGGGGTTGCAAGCTCCAAGAATTCGATATTTTCTGAAATCAACATTAATTTTCTTTTTTAATGCCGCCTTAACGTCAATTTCTGTAAGTACCCCGAAACCTTCCTTATTGAGTTCTTCAGTTACTCTCTCAATAGCTTCTTCGAAAGTCATGTTTACAACTTTATTGAAATAGTATGACATTTTTCCTTCCCCTTTTATTTTATTGAATATGAAAATTTTCGGGTCAACGCTTGAATAGCAGCTGATCTAATTTAGCTTGTAATTGTCGGATTTTGGATAGGTTGAATTTTGCTGATTTTATCGCGTGACTGCCCCCTGAATAGCCCGGCCCGAATATTCCGCCGATTTTTTCATTCTTTAATTGACCGGTTTTTCAGATTCAATAGATCAGCATGTTCCGGATTTCTTTTTCAGCTCCGGAAAGCCGTTTTGCGTTTATTCCCGCGCGATAGCAAGTGGCATAAAGCACCTTTGTATTCTATACGCCGCGGTCTGATCATAAAAAGTGCAATTACCAGTGCATTGGCTTTTTGTCAAATTTAATCCCTTATTCAAGCTTTGGCCCTATATCGGTCACAAAATCTTGTGAGCATTGCCGTATTCCTAAATCGGACCAAAATAGGAATAATCAGAACAAAGATATCTTGTTGTCAGGGCCTCGAGGTTCTCACCATCACGAATAATATTTCGTACAATATTAAATGGTTGCAATGAACACCAACGACTGTGGCAAATTCGGGTCAACAGCAAACCTGAAATGCGGAACCGCCAGTTCTGATGTCATTTCCCATAAAAGCCCGTATCGTCCTGCAAATATTGTAAAACATCTGTGGCACATGTTTTGCTTAATTTGAAGGACGAGTCACCCAGGATAAAATCAATGCACATACCACTTATAAAGGAGAACCGGATCATGCTGAACAGAAAACCATATATCGAAAACCATAAGCACCTTGCTGAAGGCAGGTTGGCAGCCCGCCTGGAACTTCTCAAGTCGAAGGGAATGACCGCTGTGCAAATTAAAAAGGATCCCACAGTAAGACACTTTAGGGCAGAGATGCGCACGGCCAGGAATCAACTGGCAGATGTTGCAAAACTGGAATCCCAAATTGCCCAGAAGGCTGAAGTCAAGGCTCAAAAATTAGCGGCTCCCAAGGCCGATCATCCCAAAAGCAAACGATCTGGTTCAGATCCGGAGAAAAAAAGAGCCCAGCGCGAAAAGAAGCTTGCCGCCGCGAAAGCAGAAGCCGAAGAATAGGACCCTGATGGTTTGTAAACCAAATGGGATAGGCTTTTTATCATTTTTTGCTCAACTATGTTAGAATGCACCTTACGCTTGCAACAGAACAAGTTGGGCAGCTGGTAGGTAAATTACTCAAGTTTAGTCATTTCGGGGATTATTATAAAACCATTGTCGCCCGACACAGAATTATTCACATGAACAAGCCAATCAGCTTTACCGTTGGTGGTGGTACGGATGAAAATGGTTAGAATACAATATGTTATACTGACAATCCTTGTGGTCGCATTACTGTCCTGTGCCCAGCAGCGACCGGTTCTATATCCCAATGCACACCTAAAGTATGTCGGTAAATCTGTTTCCGAGAGAGATATCGATGCGTGTATTCAATTGGCTGTTGATTATGGAGCCCAAGAAAACAGCGAAGCAAAGGTCGCCAAGGATACCGGCAAGGGGGCGGCGGTCGGGGCGGCTGGCGGCGCTGCGGTTGGGGCGGTAACCGGAAATTTGGGTCACGGGGCTGCCGTGGGCGCCGCTGGAGGAGGGGCGGTCGCCATGACCCGCAGTGCAATCAATTCAGGCAAGCCGGACCCCTTGTTTAAAAAGTTCGTGGAGCAGTGTCTCCGTGACAAGGGATATCAACCGGTCGGCTGGCGCTGATTATGATTGACAATATCTATTATCCTCGCGCCGCTGTGACGCGGCAAAGCTTTGCGAAGGCTGGTCGGATCCATCTCGCTTGTTCGGCAAGATTACTTGCCCATCGCGGACATGGTGGCGAATATGATTATCCCAACTCCTGCGAGAGTCATCAAGACCAGCAACAAAACGTGTGCTTTCTTTACCGCAACCTGATTCTCAGGGCTTTGGCAACTGATCACGGGCATAGAAACCCCACGGAGGGAAAGAAACGTTAGCGGAAACGAAACCAAGAGACCTGCAACTTCAATGCCGAATAATGCCGGGGGCATTTTGTCCGGCGAGACTGGAAAAATCATTCCAAGATCCAGTGCATAGACCAGGAAGTAGGATATCCCGCAGAATGATGCTGCCAGGATAGCCCATCTTTTACCTTTAAAAGCGCAATAAGCCAGCACAAGACTGCCGATCCCAAGGACTGTCAAGAATGTATTAAATGCCCCCAATATAAATGGTGAGATATGCGAAAAACTTCTCGTTTCAATAGGACCGCCCGGAACCAATATCCCCAGCAACACTGCCGACAACATCAATAGCAA
>Ga0210122_1000256_pt1 | contig 17799 bp, 15 predicted proteins | sample Muzzi_CordB_D2_FD_185530 | JGI IMG/M metagenome (GOLD analysis project Ga0210122, IMG submission 185530) | Wetland microbial communities from San Francisco Bay, California, USA, that impact long-term carbon sequestration - Muzzi_CordB_D2 (SPAdes) | ecosystem: Environmental > Aquatic > Marine >... | reverse complement strand
GGAAAAGCTGATGGAGACCTTTAGACAGCGCCTCGAGGAACAGCGCGAACGTCACCAGGGCGGCAGCAAGTGGATCGGCACAGGCGGAACCTCGCCGTTTGGCGCTTATGGCTACAATCCCGAAGGCATTCGCATCGGCCAGGACGGTTCCCGCCAGCGCCGTGCGGTCAAGGTCTGGGACAAACGCGAATTCAGAAACCTCGACGACACGGTGGAACTCGGTACGCGCAACTTCAAAGTCGCGCTGCGCCGCCTGCGCCGGTTTGCGCGTGAAGGCGCGGCGGAGGAACTGGATTTGCCCGACACGATCGCATCCACCGCGAGGAACGCGGGCTTTCTGGATATCAGGATGGTGCCCGAGCGGCATAACGCCACGAAGGTGCTGTTGTTCCTGGATATCGGCGGATCGATGGATGACCACGTGCGTGTGTGCGAGGAGCTTTTCTCCGCGGCCAGCAGCGAATTCAAACACCTGGAGTATTTCTACTTTCATAACTGCGTCTATGAAGGGGTCTGGAAAGACAACCGGCGCCGTTATACCGAGCGCACACCGACGCTGGACGTGCTGCACAAGTACTCGGCCGACTACAAGCTGATACTGGTGGGGGACGCCACGATGAGCCCCTATGAGATTACTTTCGCCGGCGGCAGCGTCGAGCACGCCAACCAGGAGCCCGGCGAAACCTGGCTGAGGCGCCTGCTCGACACCTATCCCAAGGCCATCTGGCTGAACCCGGAACCGCTTGACCGCTGGGATTACACGCCATCCATCCAGATGATCTCCGGGCTGATGGCGCGGCGCATGTACCCGTTGACGGTCAGCGGCCTGGAGCAGGGCATGCGGGATTTGTCCGGCCAGTAGGCGCACGGTCCATCCAGGGCCGTCCGTCGTCCGCGCGGTTGGTCTGGCGAATGCCAGAATACTGGCATATAATGACAGTATCATGTCTGAAGTCACTGCAATCCCGCATCCACTTGCGAGGCTCCGGCACCTGCGCGGATGGTCGCAGACGGAACTGGCGCGCCGTGCGGGGGTGCCCCGCACTTCCGTCAGCGCGATAGAATGCGCGCGGCTGACGCCGTCCGTGACAGCGGCCTTGACGCTCGCGCAAGCGCTGGGGTGCACGGTCGAGGAACTGTTCGGTTCCGGCTCCAGGGACACCGCCGCCACGCGGCCTGAGTGGGCCTGGGAACCCGGGCAGGCTCCATGCCGCTACTGGGGCGCGGAGGTAGGGGGGCGTTTGCTTCGCTACCCGGCCCGGACCTCGGTGCCGTTCGGTCTCCCGCACGACGGTGTCCGGGGCGGCGGGGCCGACAACGACATAGACACCGACTTGGCGGCGAATACTTTGGTGCTGGCCTGTTGTGACCCCTCTGCAGGGCTGTTGGCGGCTGAATACCACAGACGCAGCGGCTTTCGCTTGTTGCCGCTGCAACGCGGCGGTGCCGCCGCGCTGGAGTTGTTGCAACGGGGTCTGGTGCACGTAGCCGGTTTGCACCGGTCAACGAGCGAGCAACCCGGGCGCAACCGCGAAACCGTTCTGCAGCGCCTGGGCGACGGTTACCGCCTCCTGCGGGTGGCGCAGTGGCAGGAGGGTGTGGCAGTGGCGCCGGGTGGATCCAAGCCGTCCTTGTCGTCGCTCGGGCGGCGGTCGTTGCGCTGGGCCATGCGCGAGCCGGGATCGGCTGCCCGCGAGTGTCTGGATGACTTGCTCGCCGGCGCACCCGCAAACGGCCGGGTGGTGAGGGATCATGCCACGGTGGCTGCGGCCGTCGATGCCGGTTGGGCCGACGCGGGTGTGTGCGTGCGTCTGGTGGCCGAGGAGGCCGGCCTGAACTTTACGACCGTGCACCAGGAAATGCTGGATTTCTGCTATCCGCGGTCCCTGGCGGGCGACCCGAGGATACAGGCGCTCATCGGTCTGCTCCGCAGCAGTGAGTATCGGCGCACAATTGGCGAATTGCCCGGGTACGACGCAAGCCATACCGGTGAGGTGACCACGCCGTGAACAGGAGGGCATTGAGGCGGGCGGGATTGCTTCTGATGCTGTTCATGGCGCCGAGCGCGGATGCCGCGGAACTTTCCGTGGCCGCTGCCTCCAATTTCAGCTACGCCCTCGGTGAGATCGTCACGGCGTTCGAGACCGTCCATCCGGAAGTGTCCGTAAGCGTCAGCTATGGCTCGTCGGGAAATTTCTATGCACAGTTGCAGGCCGGGGCTCCCTATGACATCTTCCTGTCCGCGGATATGGTTTATCCACGGCGGCTGGCCGGGGCAGGGTTCGCACTCGACGGCGAAGTATTTACCTACGCCATCGGGCATATCGTCCTTTGGGTCCCGGGCACATCACCGCTGGACGTGGCTTCCCTCGGTATGCGTGCCCTGCTGGGGCCGTCTGTCAGGAAGATCGCGATCGCTAACCCGGGCCTGGCGCCCTACGGAGCGGCCGCGCAGGCCGCGATGAAATCGTTCGGCGTTTATGCCCGGGCGAGACCGAAGCTGATACTCGGCGAGAATATTGCACAGACCGCCCAGTTCGTGCAGAGCGGTGCGGCGGATATCGGTATCCTCGCGAAATCGCTGGCACTCGGCCCTCGGATGCGCAAAGCCGGACGTTTCTGGGAGATTCCGCAGCGTGCCCACGCCGCGATCGAGCAGGGCGGTATCATTCTGGCGGGAACCCGCCACCCCGGCGAAGCCAGGGCCCTGCGCGACTTCATACACAGCCGCCGGGGCGCCGTGATCCTCGAGCGCTATGGCTATGCGCGGCCCGGATCGCCTGCGGGCGAAGGCGGAGAGACGTGGACTGGCAAGCCGTCTGGTTAAGCGTACGCCTGTCGGCTTGCACCACGCTCGTGCTGGTCCTGCTGGGCCTGCCGTTGGCCTATTGGCTGGCAAACAGCCGCTGGCGCGGAAAATTCTTTGTCGAGGCCGTCGTTGCATTGCCGATCGTGTTGCCTCCAACCGTGCTTGGCTTCTACCTCCTGGTGGCGATGGGTCCCCTCAGCCCGCTGGGTCGGCTTTACACTTCGGTTTTCGGTCATGGCCTGCCGTTTACTTTCCAGGGCCTGTTGCTGGCCTCGGTGATCTACAGCCTGCCGTTTGCGGTGCAGCCCTTTGCCGCAGCGCTGGCGACAGTGGACCGGCGCTTGCTCGAGGCCTCGTGGTGCCTGCGCGTGAGCCGGCTGGCAACATTCTTCCGCGTGGCGCTGCCGCTCGCATGGCCCGGTGTGCTCTCGGGCATGGTGCTGAGTTTTGCGCACACGATGGGCGAGTTCGGCGTGGTGCTGATGATTGGGGGTAATATCGGCGGCGTCACGCGCACGGTGTCGATCTCGATTTACGACCAGGTGCAGACGCTGAACTACGCGGCTGCCAATTGGACCTCGCTGTTGCTGCTGGCATTTTCCTTTTCCGTGCTCGTCCTGACCTATGGCCTGCAACGCAGGCTTGCCTTCCCATGGCCAACGCGCTGAGTGCCCAATTCAGCAGGCGTTACTCCGTTGACACGGTCATCCGCGGCGACCTCAGCGGGTCCTTGCAGGGGCACGGCGTCACCGTCCTGTTCGGTCCGTCCGGCTGCGGTAAGACCACGGTACTGCGTTGCCTGGCGGGCCTGGAGATGCCACAGGCCGGCTATATCAGGCTGGGCACGGAAACCTGGTTCGATTCGGGACAGGGTGTCAATTTGACGCCGCAGCAACGCGGGGTGGGTTTGGTGTTCCAGGACTACGCGCTGTTTCCGCACCTCAGCGTTACTGGCAATATCGCCTACGGTCTGCCGGCTGCAGGGCGCCGGCGGCGCGTCAGTGAGATGCTGCAGCGTTTCGACCTGGGCGCCGTCGCGCACCAGCGCCCGGCCCAATTGTCCGGTGGCCAGCAACAGCGTGTGGCGCTGGCCCGCGCGCTGGTGGGCCAGCCGAGCCTGTTGCTGCTGGACGAACCGTTCTCTGCGCTGGACGCGGCGCTGCGCGACAGGTTGCGCGGCGAATTGCGGGATTACCTGGCCGGGTGTGACATTCCCGTGTTGCTCGTGACCCATGACCGCAATGAGGCCATCGCGTTGGGTGACGAACTGATCGTGATGAGTGGCGGCACGGTGCGCCAGAGCGGACCGGTATTGAACGTATTCAACCGGCCCGCGGACGCGGAAGTAGCGCGAATCGTACAGGTGGAAAACCTGCTGCCGGGTAGCGTAGTGGACGTCACCGACGAACTGGCAACGGTCGAGGTGGGTGGAACCAGGCTGGTTGCCGTGGCGCCGGGGCAGGTCGGAAAGGACGTGGTCGTGTGTGTCCGCGGTGAAGAAGTGATCCTGCAACGCGATGACAGCATTGCCAGCAGTGTCCGCAACCGCCTGCATGCGCGCGTCGTCAGCCTGCGGCCGGGAAGCCCCCTGACGCGCGTCGAACTGGACGCTGGTTTTCCGCTCTTTGCCTATGTTACGCAACCCGCCTGCGACGAGTTGGCGCTCCGCCCCGGACTGGCGCTGACGGTCCTGATCAAGGCGCCGGCCATACACCTGGTGGCGCGGGACTGAAAGACAGCGTGTGCGGCGCGTAAAGAATATCGGTCGTACGCGAGCACACGGCGTTCGCCGGTGCCGTGTCAGGGCCTGTACAGGCCCAGGCCTTTCAGGGTTTGCCGCGCGATAGCCCAAAGATCCTCTTCCGACCTCACGATCTTTGACATGAGGTTGATGCCAACGAGCAGGTTTTGCAGGGCCAGCGCCTTTTCCCTCAAATCGCCGTCATCGTCGATCTCGCCGTTGTTTGCGGCCTGCCGCAGCAGGTCCTCGAAACGGTCGAGGCTCTTGTGCAGGGCATCTTCGAGAAGCGGGCCGAGCACATCGTCGACACCCACCAGTTCGGCAACGCTGTTGACCGCCATGCAGCCCTTTGCCTCCGGGTCGTTGATGCGAACGCGGCAAACTTCGCGAAACGTGTCCGTGAGAACCTGGAGGACGCGGGTTTCCGCCTCGACATTGTCCAGCGCACGGTCGGGCGTTCTGCTGAAATATAGCTCCAGCGCCTCCGCAAACAGTGCTTCCCGGCTCTCGAAGGCGTTGTAGAAACTGGACCGCGTGATACCGAGGCTTTCTGATATCGCCTTGGCCGAGCAACTCGCGTAGCCATCGCGCCAAATCTCGTTCATTACCTGTTCTACGGCCGCGCGGCGGTTGAATTTAGTCGGTCGGCCCATGCATTGTCCCCGATATTATTTTGTACATATATGGACAAAATAATCTGAATAGGTTATGTTCATACATGTACAAATTACCACGTTCATCAACGATTCACAATTTCAAAGGAAAAAAAGTGCTAAATCAGAAAATTAGAGACACCATCCAAAATTTCAGGAAAGTTCTGCCGGCCGAGTTGTCGGCGCTGATAGAGCAGGGGGCGGGTGAAATCAGCGCCCTCGACTTCATCGAGCGCGCCAAAAAGCCGGGTGATTCCGCCCCTGCTTTCGAATTGACGAATCAACATGGGGAGAGCAGAAACCTGGAGGGCTACCTGGCGAAGGGGCCGCTGGTTTTGACCTTCTACCGTGGAATCTGGTGCCCTTACTGCAACCTTCAATTGAAGGAATACGCCGATCACATCGAAGAAATCAAGTCGGCGGGCGCAAGTCTTGTCGCAATGAGCCCGGAGAAGCCAGGCGCGCTCGAGATACTGGCCCGGTCCGGGGCCGCCAAGGAGGTGCTTGAGATGGCGGTTCCCGCGGTGCCTTTTGACGTCCTCCACGATCCGGGCAGCCGTATAGCCGAGGCCTTCGGCCTCGTGTTTGAGCTGCCCGAGAGCCATCGCCGGCTGCTGGGCATGTTAAACGTCGACGTGACCGCACTCAATGGTGACGCGACTTTTGCATTTCCGGATCCGGCAACCTACGTCATCAGTCGGTCGGGGGAGATCGCCTGGTCCTTTGTTCCAAACAACTACCGCAGACGCGCAGAGGTTGCCCAGATCGTCGCAGCCTTGCGTGAAACCCAAGCAGATTGACGTGCAGACCCGACCGATAAAACAGGAGATACGACATGACAGCATTCTTTGTGGCCACAGTAGCGATCAAGGACCCTCAAAAATTTCAGGAATATGCCCAAAAGGCGGGTGGTACCTTCGCGGCCCATGGCGGCAAGCCGGTATTGCGCGGCGTGACCGATGACGGTTTGGCGGACCACCAGGCCGTCGGAATCGTGAGCTTTCCCGACCTTGACGCCTTGACCAGGTGGTTCAACTCGCCGGAATACCAGGCCATCATCCCGCTCCGCGATGAGGCGGCGGATGTCACGATCACCGCCTATTCGGTTCCGGAATAAGCGGATGGCGTTTTATTGAGCAGAGCATCAGAGGAGTAAACAAATGAAACCCTTCAGCCGTTACCTGTTGGTCCTGGCTTGCATCGTTGCAGCCGCCTGTCCAGCCGCCGCACAAACATCCGGCGCTTGCAGGAGTTCGCAGAAGTTACCGCCGCCCGTAGTGCCTGAAACCCTGACAATTCCAAGGAAATGGGTCGATGTTCTGGGCAGTCGGATGTCGTACCTGGAGATCGGTGAGGGTGAGCCGGTCTTGTTTCTGCATGGCAACCCCACCTCGGCCTACCTGTGGCGCAACGTGATGCCCCATGTGGCCAAGGGGCACCGGGCAATTGCGATAGACCTGATCGGGATGGGCAATTCCGCCAAACCGGGTATCGATTACAGTTTCGAAGACCACTACCGGTATGTTTCCGGTTTCATCAGCGCCCTGGGACTCGAAAACCTCACCTTGGTCGGGCACGACTGGGGTGCGACACTGGCATGGGAGTATGCGCGTCGAAACCCGGCCGGCGTGAAACGCCTGGCTTTCATGGAAGGTGTGCTTCCCCCGGCCTTCCCCGCGCCGTCTTTCGAGGCAATGGGCCCGGAAATGGAAAAAATGTTCAGGGCATTCAAAGATCCGCTCGAAGGGCCGCGGATCGTCATGGACGAAAACATGTTCGTTGAGCAAGTGCTGCCGGGGTTTGTGAATCGGCCGCTCGGCGAAGAAGCCATGCGCGCCTACCGGGCGCCCTTTCTCTCGCGGGATGACCGTAAACCCATACTCGCCTGGCCCCGCGAGGTGCCAATTGGCGGCGAGCCCGCCGCCACGACCGAATTGCTGGGCAAACTGTCGGAATACATGAAGACCATCGAGTTGCCGGTGCTGCTGATTTACGCTGAGCCGGGAGCGGTGGTGCCGCCGACTTCCGTTGCCTGGTACGTCGACAGGATCAGCCACCTGGAGACAAACTTCGTTGGCCAGGGTTTCCACTACCTCCAGGAAGATCACCCTGATGCCATCGGGCGGGCGATCGTGGACTGGATGCGGCGGAATTGAGCGGAGGAAGGAGCGGTGTCACACGGCAGCAACGCTTTTGAAGGCTTTTCGCGGCAGACGTTCAGTTTCCTGCGGGACCTCGCCAGCAACAACGACAAGCAGTGGTTCGAAGCGCACCGCGACGTCTATCGCGAGGCGGTCAAGGAACCGGCCTTGTCGTTCGTCGAGTCCATGGGCTCGGCTCTGCAGGAATTGGTGCCCACGGTTCTGCCAGAGCCGCGGGTCGGCGGGTCACTCTTTCGCATTCATCGCGACATTCGGTTTTCAGCGAACAAGAGCCCGTATAAAACCCACGTGGGTATCCGCTTTCGTGACCGGGAGGCACTTCAGTTGCCTGGCTGCAACGGGCCGCTTTTCTATGTCGAAATTGCGGCGCAAGCGCTGCGAATAGGGGTGGGTGTGAAGTTGTTCGATCCCGAGTCGCTGCTCGCCTACAGGCGCCTCGTCACCGGCATGGAGGGAAGCCCCGCGGATGTGGCCGTGCTGAACGAGATGGAGAAGCTCGCCGCTGAAAAGGGACACGACGTTCTCGGTGCGGCACTGGCTCGCACGCCCAGGGGATTTCCGCGTGGACGGAACGCCGGCCTGGCGCGCCGGAAAGGCTTCTTCATTCGGGAAAATCTGTCGTTGCCGGGGGAAATACTGGGTCCCGGTTTTGTCGCTTATTGCGAACAGCGGTTTCGTCCCTACGTGCCCCTCTTCGAGTGCCTCAGGGGCGTCGTACTGTCTGCGCCGGGCCGCGCGGCCGGCAAATAGGGTCACCGCGACCGGCATTGACCGGCCGGACCCGGAAAAGGCTTGTGCCGGACGACCGAATATTGTTTTTTTTATTGTTGAGAGGAGTAATCTGCATTGCAATACGAATTTGTCGACCAAAAGGTCATCATCATCGGTGGGACTTCGGGTATCGGGCTGGCGTTGGCCGCACAACTCGTGGAAAGTGGCGCACGGGTCACCGTTGCAAGTCGATCTGCGAAGAACCGCGGCTTGGCCAGGGACTTGTTGGGCGCCGGTGTGGACATCGGCACGCTCGATGTCTCTCGCGAGTCCGATGTCGAGGCATTTTTCGCGGGGTTCGACGAGATCGACCATCTCGTTACGAGCGCAGCTGTCCCTGCGGCCGGCCCGTTTCTCGAGCAGTCCGTGGACTCGGTTAGGGAACTGGTGGAAAGTAAGTTCTGGGGCCAGTTTTATGCCGCGCGGTACGCCGCACCGAGAATACGGACTGGTGGAAGCATCACGCTTTTTTCCGGTATTGCGGCGCGCAAGCCGCTCCCCGGTATGTCCGCGTTCGCATCCGTGGCCGGTGCGATCGAGTCGCTCACGGGGGTTCTCGCGCTGGAATTGGCCCCGGTGCGCGTCAATTGCATTACGCCGGGCGTCATCGCCACGCCCGCCTGGTCCTTTCTTCCCGAGGCGGAACGCGACAGCCAGCTTGCGGCGATCGGCGAATCGCTGCCCACCAAACGTGTCGGGGCGCCGGGCGACGTTGCCCGCGCCGCCATGGCGGTTATGGCAAATGGCTTTATGAGCGGAAGCGTCGTTGACGTCGACGGGGGGCATCGTGTCATCTGAATACCGGAATCTACATTCATGAAACGATGGTACTCCTTTGTGTTCGGGATGGTATTGGCAGTCTTTCTCTTGCCGGTCAGTTTTTTCGTGACCGTACTTCTGACACCTGCCTGGCGCTGGCTGGAAATGAGTTACGGCATCGAGTCCGTGGGGCACTCGGGTCCGTCGGAATGGTGCTTCTGGTTCATATACGCGTTGCTGCTGGTTCCGTCCCTGTTCCTGTCGTGGCGAGTCCGCAAAGATGATTAGGGGTGCTCGGAAAGCCGTTGTCGCCACCCTGGAGACGACGCCGTTCGGGCCGGTTCGGGCCTGGGTCGTCCGGGTACCCCGCATGCAGCGCAGTTTTGACAAAATTCTTCGTAAGGGGCGGGCTGCTGCGTTACACCGGGCACTATGCGCTGGCTCACCTGCAACCGGTCGACCCCGCCGATCAGCGTGACGCGGCAGGGACCGAACGGGGGCCCACCGTTGAACCCGGCGCAGGCCATCGATATCGAGCAGATGATCGCGGCCTACACGATCAACGGCGCGCGCGCCCTGAACCAGGAAGAAATCACCGGTTCCATCGAGGCGGGCAAGAAAGCCGACCTCGCCGTACTCGACCGGGACATCGTCGAGTTGTACCGCTCGGGCCATGCCCGCGACATCGCGGACACCAGGGTGGACATGACGCTGTTCGAAGGCAAGGTCGTTTACCGCCGCAAATAGCGCCGCGACGAATTGTTTACCTGCGTGTCAGGTCCGGAGGGGGCTCAGACCGGCTGCCGTGCGCTATTGAACAGACGCAGCAAACGCCTCAGGGGCCAGGAAAAAAACCGCCCCGCGGCCCGGGAGGCGACCAGTATCCCGTGCGCGCACCTACGCGGCCAAGCACGCATTGCGTCCAGCCCGGTGTAGATCGTCGGCAGAAAGACCAGGCTGACGATGGTCGAAAACAGCAGGCCGCCGACAATGGCCCTGGCCATCGGGAAATAGGGCGGGCCGTTACCGCCGAGCTGGGTCGTGCCGAAGCACAGCGGTGCCAGGCCGAGCACCGTCGTGCCGACGGTCATCAGAATCGGGCGCAGACGGTCGCGGCCGGCCTGCACCAGCGCCTCGTCGCGTTCGAGCCCGTCCAGACGCAACTGATTGACGTGATCGATCAGCACAATGCCGTTGTTGACCACCACCCCGATCAGGATCAGTATCCCGATCATGCTCATCAGCGTAAAGGTCGTGCCCGTCAGCAGGAAAAACCAGTAAACGCCCACCACGGAGAACAGAATCGTACAGATCATGCTGGCTGGATAGATCAGGGACTCGAACTGTGCCGCCAGCACCATGTAGATGATGGCGATGGCCAGCAGGATGTTGAATACCATTTTTTGCATGGCCTGCTGGTCGTCATCGAAGCCGCTGCCGAACTTCCACGCATACCCGGGCGGCAACTTCAAAAGGTCCATGCGCTGCTTGATGACCTCCCTGGCCTTGTCGGCGGTGATGCCGTCGAGTTGCGCGGTTACCCGCAGGCCGGTCTGGCGGTTGATGTGCTGTATGCGTGTCGGCCCGGACTCTTGCGTTACCTCGACCATGGCCATCAACGGCACCTCTGCGCCGTCGGCATTGCGCAGTTTCAGGTCGCGCAGATCGGCGATGTTCTTGCGGTCGGCGTCGCGGAATTGCAAACGCACCGGTATTTCGCCGTCGGGGCCATTGAACTCGCGCAGGTTGACCCCGCGCATCGCAATGGCGACCGCCCGGGCGACGTCCTGGGTGGAAAACCCCAGCATGTTGGCGCGCTCCCGATTGATCCTGACCTGCAGCTCTTCGTCACCCAGCGTAGCCGCGGAGACCACCCCGGTCAGCCCGGGCGCGTTGGAAAGCACACGCACGGCTTCCCTGGAAAGTTGCTCGAGCACCTCGCTGGAGGAACCGGTCAACGTAATCCCGAGCTTGTCTTTGCCGCCGCTGCGCTCAAAATTGAAATCGGGGTGGCCGATCGCCAGCTTCGGCATGCCGTCGAGGATATCCTTGGCGATCTCCTCGGAAGACCGCTTGGCCGTATCATCATCGGTAAGCAGGATCGAGGCCTGGGCCACGCCTTCCTCGTTGTAATACGTGTAAACGGCACGTATTTCAAAGCGTTGCTGGTTGTTGTACAGGTACTTTTCCACCTGGTCCACGGCTTGCTTGACCGTGTCGAGCGGATAATTGCCGTCGAGGTGGTAGTTCATGAACAGGTTCCGCGTCTGGTCTTGCGGGAACATGTCCGTTTCCACCAGGCTCAGCGGCACCGCCACGGAGCCCATGGCCAAAAGAACGGCCAGCGCGGCCCACCAGCGGTGACGCATATTCCAACGCAGGAGCTTGGCGTAGCGCGCTTTCAGGCGCTCGATCATACCCGCCGGCCTGGGTTTCGGCACCGGTATGCGCGCGGCCACCAGGGGGATGATGGTCTGCGCGATCAGCAACGAAATGGAAAGCGAAACCACGATAGCCATGGCGACGTGCGTCAGGAATATCGAGATCTGGTCCTTTTCACCGAAGATGATGGGCAGAAAGACGGCGGCGCTGGTCAGGGTGCCCGCCGCGACGGCCAGCCCGACGCTGCTGACGCCGCGCAGGACGGCGCCCTCGGGGTCGTCGGGGCTGCGGTTGCGCTCCGTCTGGATGCTCTCACTGATGACGACCGAATTGTCGACCAGCATGCCGACGGCCAGCATCAGTCCCATCATCGAAAGGATATTCAGGGATAGGCCCAGAAAGTACATGATGCCGAGCGTGATCGTGATCGCCACCGGGACGGAGAGCGAAACCAGCAGGGTCGTGGCCATGTTGCGCAGGAAGAAATACAGTACGAACAGCGACAGCACGGCCCCGAGCAAGCCCGCCTTGAGCAATTCGCTGAGCGATTCGGTGACCCCTTTTGTCTGGTCTTCCAGGAAGAACAGCTTGATTCCCCGCATCTCGCTGGTCTTGGAGATGCGATTGACCTCGTCCATGACGCGGTGGCCCACGTCGACCAGGTTGGCGCCGTTTTCCTTGTACACGCTGACCCCGATAGCGTACTTGCGGTCAAGGTGCCGGGCATAATTGCGCCGCTTGCTGACGTAGCGCACGTCCGCGATATCACGCAGACGCAGACCGCCGTCGGTGATGACCAGGTTGCGGATTTCATCGATGCTGGTAAATTCACCGCGCGGATTGACCGTATAGCGGGTGCCGTTATCCAGGATTAGCCCGGCGGAGTCCGAAAAATTGACCTGTTGCAGCCGCCGCTGCAGATCGACCAGGTCGATGCCGTGCGAGACGACCCGGTCCGAGTCGAGCTCGATACGGATCTCGCGGGGCTCGATACCCTGGAAGTCCACACGGGCCACGCCGGGGATTCTTTCCAGCGGACGCACCAGGCGCCGCATCAGCATGTCATAGGCGGTCGACAGGTCGCGGTCGCTGGATATACGCAATGTCAACAGGGGCTGGTCGGTGAAGTTGAACTTGAGGACGTTGATTCGCTGGATGTCCGCGGGCAGGTTGTTACGAATCGCTTCCACCCGTTCGCGTGCTTCCACGGCCTTGACCGCCACGTCGGCGCCCCAGTCGAATTGAATCTCGAAATGGGCCCCCGTTGAGGAGGAATTGGACTCCAGGCGCTTGATGCCGCTGAGCGTGGCCAGGACTTCCTCCACCGGCCGGGTGATCTCCCGCTCGACCTCCTTGGGGGTGGAGCCTTCGTACGGAATGTCCACGACGATGAAGGGCACGTCGACGGCGGGGAAGTACTCCAGCGGCAGCAGACGGCTTGCGATCAGACCGATCACGACCATCGACAGGAACAGCATGATGATCGTAACCGGGCGCCTGATGGCGAAGCGGGCAGGGGACACGGCTAGGCCTGCGCCGCCGGTGCGGGGTTTGCCTCTGCGGCCGGAACACGGCGCCGGTCCAGCAGGGAATACATCACGGGCACGACCAGCAGCGTGAGCAGGGTCGAGGTCAACAGTCCGCCGATCACGGTAATCGCCATCGGCGTCCGCATTTCGGCTCCCTCGCCCAGGCCGAACGCCATCGGCGCCAGCCCCAGGATGGTTGTCAGGGTGGTCATCATGATCGGCCGCAGACGCAGGCGTGCCGCTTCACGAATCGCCTGCATGCGCTCCGTGCCCTGGTCGCGCAGCTTGTTGATCAGATCGACCAGTACGATGGCGTTATTGACCACGATACCGGCCAGCATGATCAGACCGATGAACACGACGATGCTCAGGCGCGTGTGGGTCAACCACAGTGCGAGGGCGACGCCGACAGCGGCCAGCGGTATGGAAAACAGGATCACAAAGGGGTGCAGCAAGGATTCGAACTGCGAAGCCATGACCAGGTAAACCAGGAACACCGCCAACCCGAGGGCGAACAGCAGGGACTTGAACGAGGCCTGCATCTCCTCGCTTTGCCCGCGGATTCGCAAGGACTGCCCGTAAGGCAGGTTCAGCCCGCTCAGCAGCCGCTGCGCATCGGTCACCGCGGAGCCGAGGTCGCCATAGGCCAGGTTGACCTGTATCAGCGCGATACGCTCCTGGCCGCTGCGCCGGATTTCCGACGGTCCTTCGCCGACGCGGATATCGGCAACGGCGGAGAGCGGTACCGGCCGTGCACTCTGCGGATTGATGATCAGTTGGCGCACGGCGTCGATGGACTGCCGCTCTTTTTCCGCGACCCGCACCAACACGTCGATCTTCCGGTCCCGCCAGCTGTAGCGTGTTGCCACCTGGCCGCGCAGCTTGTTCACCACCTGGTCGGAGACCTGCTTGACCGTCAGGCCGAGCGCCGCAGCGCGTTCCTGGTCGAAAAAGATCTGTATTTCCGGGTGGCCGTGCTCGACGCTGGATTCGATGTCGGCAAAGCGGTCGGAGCTGCGCAGGCGTTCCAGCACGGCGTCGCTGGTGTGGCGCAAGGCATTCAGGTCGTAGCCCTGTATTTCGATCTCCAGCGGCTTGTCGAAGCTGAGCAGCTCCGGCGTCGTAAAAGTCGCCTCGAGCCCGGCGAATTGCCGCACCCGGTCACGCAGCGTCCCGATAAGCGAAGACTGGTCGCCGGCCCGGGTGCCCGGTTTCGTGACCACCAGCATGCGGGCGATGTTTTCACCGCTTTCCGTCGGGTTGGCGTCGATGCGGTTACCGGAACCCGCCACGCCGTATACCAGTTGTACGTGTGGGTCCAGGGATGCGGTTTCCTGCAGCGTGACCTGCGTCTGGTCGGTGCTGGCCAGCGGCGTGCCCGGGGCGGCCTCCAGCATGACATTGAAGCGTCCCTGCTCGAGTTGGGGAACCAGTTCGGTCCCGGTGTTCTTCAACAGCACCACGGCCAGCAGCAGCAGCGCCGCGGCGATGGTCAGCGTGAGCGCGCGCCGCCCGAGCGCCCACGCCAACAGGCGGTCGTAACGGTTCTGCAGCCATGCGGCCGGGCGCCGGCCGCTGGGCTTTACGGGTTTGTCGCCATGACCGCGCAATGAAACCATCATCGGGATCAGCGTCATCGCAACACCGAGGGAGATGAGCAGGGCGAAAGCGACCGTCAGCGCCTGGTCGCGGAACAGCTGCCCGGCCACGCCCTTGACGAAGGCCAACGGCAGGAATACGGCGACCGTCGTCAGTGTCGACGCGATCACCGCGCCGCCGACTTCGCTGGCGCCCTTGCGCGCGGCGCTGACCAGGTTTTCGCCGGCATGGCGGTAGCGTGAAATGTTCTCCAGGACCACGATCGCGTTGTCGACCAGCAAGCCCGTCGCCAGCGCGATACCGCCCAGCGACATGATGTTCAGGGAAATGCCCGCCTGGCCCATCAGGAAAAACGTGGCGATGACCGATACCGGGATCGACAGGCCGATTGTAAAGGTGAACCACCAGTTGCGCAGAAACAGAAATATCACCAGCACGGCGAGCAAGCCGCCCAGCAGCGCGGCATTGACAACCTCCGAGATCGCTCGGTTGATAAAGACCGACTGGTCGTCGACTTTTTGCATTGTCATACCCGGCGGCAGTTTCTTCGCCAGTGCCGCCACCCGGTCCCCGACACCCCGGGACACGTGCACGGTGTTGGCGTCGCCCTCCTTGTAGATCGCCACCTCCACTGCCTCACGGCCATTCATGCGGATAATGGCCTGTCTTTCGCTGTAGCCGGCGGTAACGTCCGCGATGTCCCGCAAATGCACGGGGTTGGTGACACCCGGCACCACGATCATGTCCGCCATCTCTTCAACCGAGTTGAACTGGTTCATCGTGCGCACCAGGTAGCGCTGCTGGCCTTCTTCCAGGCGACCGGCGGACAGGTTGATGTTCTCCGCGGCCAACCGCTCCGTCAGCTCCGAAAGGGACAGGCCGAGCTGGGCCATTTTCTGCTGGTCGACCCGGATCTGGATTTCGTCTTCAAGACCGCCCGACACCTTGACCGCGGCGACCCCGTCCACCGGTTCCAGCACTTTCCTGATTTCTTCATCGGCGTAGCGCCGCAACGTTTTCAGCTTGGTCTCGTCCGTGGCCGCGCCGCTGTCCTCGAAGAACAGGCCGTAACGCATGACCGGGTCCGTGGCGGGGTTGAAGCGCAGCAGCAGTGGGCGTTTCACCTCCAGCGGCAATTGCAGCAATTCGAGCTTTTCACGCACGTCCAGCGCGGCGCGATCCATGTCCGTGCCCCAGGCGAACTCCAGCAGCACGTCGGATTGCCCCGCCCGCGAGACCGATTTGATCGAGATAACGTTCTTTACGACGCCGACCGCTTCCTCGACGGGTCTCGTGAGCAGTGTTTCGACCTCCTCCGGCGCAGCCCCCTGGTATTCCGTGCGGACCGTCAACGTAGGGTAGGAGAGATCCGGCAACAGGTTGACCGGCAAGTCCCTCAGTGAAATGAGACCGAACAGGACCAGCGTGACCGCCAGCATCGAAATCGTAACGTGGCGGCGCGTGGCGACCTCCACCAACTTGAGTGTCTTCATGCTGCTTCAGCCCGTGGCTCAGGCTTTGGGCTGGGTCTGGGGAAGACCTACGATTTCGACATGCGCGCCGTCGCTCAAGCCGCCCTTGCCCGCCGTCACCACACGTTCGCCGGCGCTGAGGCCTTCGAGAATTTCGACCAGGCCGTTACGCTCGTAACCGAGCCGGATCGGCTGGAGGGCCGCGTTGTTGTCGTCCTTGACGACGAACACATGGCTGCTTTCGTCTTCGGTGATAATGGCGCTGCGCGGAATCAGCGGCACATTCCTGCGCTGGTCATAGAGTATGTCGACACGTCCGAACAGACCGGGCTTGAGTACGCGGGCAGGGTCTTCGATCTCGGCGGTAACGCGAAACGTCCCGGTGGCCGGGTCGACCACGGGGCTGATCCTGGTCAGCTTGCCGTGGAACGTTTTGCCCGGTAGCGCGTCCAGGTTCACGCTGACGTCGAGACCTTTGCGCAACACCCTCAGTTCGCGCTCGGGCACGTGCAGCACGGCCAGCAGCGGATCGTAGCTGGCGATGCGAAAAACCGGCTGGTGTAAGGTTACCAGGTTGCCGGCCCGCACCAGCCGTTCGGAAACGTAACCGGATATCGGCGCCCGTATGCTGGTGTGTTTCAGGTCCAGCGCCGCCAGTGCAACGGAAGCCTTTTGGGCCTCGTAGTCGGCGCGAGCGCGCTCAAAATCGTCCGCGCTCACCAATTGCTTCTGATACAACTCGCGCTTGCGTTGAAAATCCATTTCGAGCCGCTTGAGCGAGGCGTTGCCGCGCTCCAGTTCCAGCTCGTAGCGGTCGGTCTCGACCTTGGCCAGCACGGTTCCGGCCTTGACGAAATCGCCTTCCTCGGCGTGCAGTTCCAGCACCACTCCGGTAATCTGGGAAACAACGGTCGCTTGTTTGTCCGACTCGATGGAGGTCGTGCCCGAGTAGAAGGCCGCGATATCGCCGTTTTGCACGGTTGCGACCTCCACCGGTATGGCGGCCGCCTTGTCTTCTTCCGGTTTTTCTTCCTTGCCGCTGGCCGACCCCATGCACCCCTGAAGACACAGGCATGCGAGGGCTGTTGAAAGCAGTAATCCTGATCTATTCATGCTCGGTATCAACTTGTTCATGACGAGATATTATGCTCTGGTGATGTATATAAGTAATACACTAACACAGTGTGACTTTGATCCCATATGCCAAAGGTCATATGGCCTTGCTCATGGATCAAGGATGCAATTTTCAGGCCACGTCACCTGAAGCGTGAGTTCATATGGCTCCAATGACGGTTTGAAGGGGGATTTTGTTACCTGGGCGTGCGGCCGGGGCGGCCATCCGGATTATTTCAGGGGCACGTGGTTCGGCCGAACTTGGTGAAGATCGCTATCTTTTGGCTTGCCGTGCCATCGGCACGCGGTTTCGGGGTGTGCGGGACGGGTGTGCCGGCCCCGTTCGATCATCTTGGCAAAAAAGTCACGGGGAGCCGCTGCAATACGCGGCGGCCCCCCGTGACGGGAGAGCCTGTTTTCAGAAAGCGTAGCTGAGGTTGACACCCCACATGCGCGGGTGTCCGTAGTATTGCTCGATCAGACCGAACAGGCCGCCATTGGTGACAGTGCCTGACAGGTCGAACGTCTGCACCACGTAATGCTTGTCAGTCAGGTTCTTGACAAAGAAACGCATGCTCCACTGGTCGTCCTTGAAGTAGTAGGTCGCCGATGCGTTGCTGACGACGTAGCTGCTTTCGGTCGAAGCCGGCAGGTTGGTCAGAGCGAAGTAATGCTTGGCGCGGTAATTGGCGTCCACCTGCAGGGCCAGCCGGCCGGAGCCGACGCCGAACTCGTAGCGCGCCAGGCCGTTCAGATTCCATTTTGGTGTTTGCACGGGCTTGACGGTTGCGCCGGGGAATATGGCGGGT
>Ga0210122_1000254_pt1 | contig 17817 bp, 15 predicted proteins | sample Muzzi_CordB_D2_FD_185530 | JGI IMG/M metagenome (GOLD analysis project Ga0210122, IMG submission 185530) | Wetland microbial communities from San Francisco Bay, California, USA, that impact long-term carbon sequestration - Muzzi_CordB_D2 (SPAdes) | ecosystem: Environmental > Aquatic > Marine >... | reverse complement strand
ATCGGTTCCGCCGCTGTGAAGGCCGGCGCCTTTCCGGTCAAGGTGGAACTGCTTGATCCGAGTAAAAATGTAAAACCCGGCATGACCGCCGAAGCCAATCTTTTTATAAAAGATGAAAACCGGCAGGCCGGTTACCTGGTTCCACTCCAGGCACTGCAGCCTACCACGGAGGCGAACCAAGGCTATGCCTTTGTATATGACCCCAAAACATCGACGGTCAAAAAAACCCTGGTTAGCTCCCGCGGCATGGATAATAAAAAAGCGATCGTGTCCGAAGGTATTGCCGCCGGAGACATTATTGCCGTGGCCGGCGTAAGTTTTTTAGCCGATGGCATGCAAGTCAAACTGATGGAAAAGTAAAGCAGGTGTTCATGGGTTCAAAGGTTCTGGGGTTCAGGGTTCAATTTCCGCGACTGGACTCAATTTTAATGCGTATTTGCTATATTTGCGTCCGCCTTGGAAAGCCTAATCTAAAATTTGAAGCCAAATCAGCAGCATATTCAAAAAATGAGCAATTTAAATAGAACTCCGGATATTTAATGCCTTCTCTGTCCTTAGCCCTGAACGCGCACATGAAACTTTATGAAAAAAGCGGGTGGCATGTCGAATTATCAGGCAGAATACCAATAGCAAAGCACAGGCAGCAGGGTATAAATTCCAAATTTCAAGTACCAAATAACAAATAAATCCCAAATCACAATAATCAATGACCGAAACCGGCCAAACCAAGAAAATCAAGGTGTTTTATTTTTTCGTATTTTAGAACTTTCGTACTTTCGTGATAAATGATCGCTTTTTTATCTGAAGCGATGACCAGAACGGATGCAGTCACGTTTGGAATTTTGGAGTTTGGTCATTGTAATTTGTTTGTGATTTGTTATTTGGAATTTGTGATTTTGATTTGCGCCGGCCCTGAGAACTGATCAATTTACTCGATTGCCCATCATATCGAGAAGAGTTTATGCGACGCTGACGTTGATATAATTTTGATAACACCCGGGACAAAAGGAACAGAAAATGAAAGGGATCACCGCATTTGCGCTGAATAATTCGCGAACCGTCATCATGACCATATTGCTGGTAATTGTCGGAGGCAGCTTTGCATTTTTGAAACTTCCGAAACTGGAAGACCCCCTCATTACGATTCGCGAAGCGCTGGTGGTGGCTAAATATCCCGGCATGCCGGTGGAGCAGGTCGAACGCCTGATTACCCGGCCCATTGAAGAGAAAATCCGGAGCATGGGGGAAGTCGATAAGATTAAGGATTCCACCTCCAAAGTCGGCGAATGCCTGATCCATGTGACCATCAAAGATGAAGTCCCCTCAAAAGACCTCCCGGCGACATGGAAACTGCTGCGCAACCGGATGAGTGATGTCAAACCCGAGCTGCCGGAAGGCACCGTCGGGCCGATGGTTGACGATACGTTCGGCGACACGTCGGTGGCCACCATCGCGCTGTGGAGCGACGGGTTTTCCATGGCGGAAATGCATGAAGTCGCCCGTCAAATCAGAGAGCGCCTCAACATGATGAAGGGCATCCAAAAGGTCGATCTGACCGGTGTGCAGGATGAGCGCATTTATCTGGAGGTGTCCAACGCCAAGATTGCGCAGCTGGGCATCGACACCGCAGATATCGGGAAAAGCCTGCGGCAGCAGAACATTCTGTTGCCCGGCGGCAGGATAAACCTCAACGATGTGGAAATCGTCGTGGAAACCCAGGGCCGGTTCAAATCGATAGAGGAGATCGAGGAGGTTTTGATCCCGATTTCCGGCACCCAGGCCACGATTCCGCTGCGTGACATCGCAACCATCAGAAGGGCCTACGTGGAGCCGATCCACAACCCGGCCTACTACAATGGCCATCAGTCCATTGTTTTAAGTGTCTTTATCCTCAGGGGGGTCGATGCGGTTGAGTTCGGCAGGCGGTTGCAGCAAGAAGTCCAGGAGATAGAGAATTCCCTGCCCTGGGGCTACGTGCTCGAATTTGCCACCTACCAGCCTGAACTCATAGAGAAAGCCGTCAGCGGCATGGTGATCAACGTGGTCGAAAGTGTGGCCATCGTCCTGGTGGTGGTCATGCTGTTGCTGGGGCTTCGAACCGGTTTGATTGTCGGCTCCTTCATCCCCCTGGTCATGCTTTTCGGAGTTTTGACCATGTACGCGCTGGGGATTGATATGGAACGGATGTCGCTGGCCACGATGATTATTGCCTTGGGCATGTTCGTGGACAACGCCATCGTGGTGTCCGACGACATTAAAGTGAATATGGAAACGGGAATGGCACGCAAGGATGCGGTTTTAAAAACCGGCAGCTCCCTTGCGCTGCCCCTGCTCACCAGTACGCTGACGACTGTTTTTGCCTTCGGACCGATTCTGCTTCAAATCGGTTCAACCGGTGATTACACCTCCTCGCTGGGTTCGGTCATGATTACTTTGCTGATGGGCTCGTGGTTTTTCTCCATGTTTTCCTCCACCAGCATGTGCTACTGGTTTTTAAAAACCAAACCGGCCGCCGGCGGTGATAAACAAGAGGGGAACGATCCCTACCAGGGAAAATTCTATCGGTTCTATCGCGGGATCCTGAAACTCTCCCTGCGCTATCGGTTCCTGGTACTGGCCGTTACCGCCGGCATCTTTGCTGTTTCAATCTTTGCGGCAAAGTCTATACCCCAGGCCTTTTTTCCGAGCGGGGATCGAAACCAGTATTTGATTTATCTTGACCTTCCGGCTGGAACGCGTATCGAAGAGACTGAACGGACCGTCAGAAAACTCAGCGCCTGGCTGCAGGATAAACAGGTAAACCCGGAAATCACCGGAACCATTGCCTATGTCGGAAACGGTGGACCGCGTTTTTTCCTGTCCCTGGCACCGGTGGATCCGGACCCGTTCGTCGGATTTTTAATCGTCAACACCGAGACAGACAAGCAGGTGCCCGAACTGGTCACGCGCACGAGCCAATACGTGCTGAATAATTTTCCCAATGTGCGCGGCAGGGTCAAGTCCATGTGGCTGGGCGGCAGTGAAAGCGGCCTGTTTCAAATCCGGCTCAGAGGCCCCGGCATCAAGGTGTTGCAGGAGCAGGCCCAGCAGCTGATGGCCGCGCTCCGCAATATTCCCGGCACCATCGATATCAAACAGGATTGGAACAACCGGGTGTTTACGGTCAGGGCGGCTGTCGATCAGGCCCGCGCCCGCCGTGCCGGGGTGACATCCAAGGATGTGGCCGATACCTTGGATTTTTTTATCGATGGTTCGACGGCCACCGATTACCACCAGGGCAATGTCCAGATCCCCATCGTCGGACGCGGTGTCAAGGCTGAACGGGATTCCCCTGACAGCCTGCGGACACTCGGCATCCGTTCCTCATCCGGCGGCAGCGTGCCGCTCAACCAGGTTGCCGATGTGTACACCATCGGTGAGTTGAACCGCATCATGCGCTACAATCAGGAGCGCACCATCACCGTCAGCGCCAAAAACCAGGTCCTGAAGGCTTCCGAGATCTTCGCAGCCCTTACGCCGGCACTCAACGAGATGAAATTTCCGAAAAACCACTACTGGGAGATCGGCGGCGAACTGGAAGACGCAGCCAGGGCCCAGAGGAATCTGGCGAAATGGATGCTGCCATGTTTTGGCGGTATTGTGTTTCTGCTGGTATGGCAGTTTAACTCCATCCGGCGGGCCGCCATCATTATTCTGACCATGCCGCTGGTTATTGTCGGGTCAGTAGTCGGTTTGCTGGTAATGCAGGCCGATTTTGGATTTATGGTGATCCTCGGGCTTTTGGCCCTGGCGGGATCCATTGTCAACAATGGTATCGTCATGATCGATAAAATTGAGGAGAACCGGCGCGACGGGCAGACGCCCTATGATGCGGTTGTCAATTCGGCCGTCAGCCGGTTCAGACCGATCCTGCTTTCGGTATCGACCACCATGCTTGGATTCTCGCCGCTGATCATCAATCATGATCCGCTTTTTTACGGCATGGCATGCGTCATGTTCTTCGGTCTGGGCATCGGCAGTTTGTTTACGCTAAACTATGTGCCGGCACTTTACAGTATCTTTTTTCGGGTTAAAGTTCCGGCCGCATGACGTACGGGGTTGAATCCATTAGAGCCTTAATTGTGTTCTCTTTGCATTTTCGAAATGCTATTCATACAGCTCCGGTCGTCTGTTGGGCAGGAAATATCGCATTTTGTGATCCCGGACGACTGACAAATCCGCTGCCTTCAAATCCGTTACCAGCATACCTTCACTTTCGGCGGTTTCTTTTTGCAGTACATTGCCGGACGGCCCGACAACCACGGCCAGACCCGGGAAACAAAGTCCTTTTTGATTGTCCCCGAACTGGTTGCAGGCCACAATGAACACGCCGTTGTCAAATGCTCTGGCGGTCAGATGGCGCATCCAGGAATCCAATTTTTCTTGGGGCGTTCCCCGGGGGGAGGCATGGGGCATGAATATCACATCGGCACCTTCAACCGCCATGCGGGTGGCAAGTCCGGGGAAATGGGCATCGTAGCAAAGTTGGATGCCCAGTTTAATGCCGGTGGTCTCAAATAAGGGTACCGTATCGCCGGGCGAGAATATGCTGCGTTCGGGGGGTGCGATGTGAATTTTGCGATAGACACCTGAAACTTTCTCGGGTGTTACGATGAGGTGACTGGCAAAAACACGGTTTTTTTCATCCTTTTCAGCCATACCGGCCAGGATCACAATTTGATGATCGTGGGCCAGTTCCTGAAGCCGCCGGCTGATGGGCCCCGGAATCGATTCAGCGCAGGATTCAATTCCAGGCTTGGTACTGTAGCCGGTAACATTTAATTCCGGAAAACAGATCAGTTGAACGCCCCGGGTTTTGGCCTGCCGGATCCATTTGACCATCCGCTCTAGGTTAACCTGCGGCTGGTTTACGATGGAATTGAAAATGACGGCGGCGATCCGGATGTCTTGCATCATACATCAAATTGCGCTTTGATCTTAAAAACCTTGGTGGCCGGCAGGTTGAGAATATCGCTGACTCCTGTTTCTGCGACAATTTTCTTCAAATTAGCCTCAATTTCTTCCATTGATGGGCAGATAAATGTGAACCAGACGTTGTACTTATTGTCACGCTGATAATTATGGGTGACACCCGGGAAACGGTTGACGACCTTGGCAAAATGCGCGATTTTGTCAGCCGGGACCCTGGCGGCGCATAAGGTACTGACAAACCCCAATTTTCCCGGAACAAAATTTCCGCCAATGCGACGAATAATGCCGGTTTTTTTCAATTTCACAACCCGATCCAGAACCTCTTTTTCAGTCAGGCCCAATTCATTGGCCAGCGCAAGATAGGGACGCGAAGTAATCGGAAACTTGGATTGGATCCGGTTCAATATGGCACTGTCGACTGTATCAAGCTTACTCATTTAGCCTCCCTATAAGCTTTGAGAATATTAACGAATAGAAAGAGTTCAATACATTCTGAAAATACAAATCACAAATCACAAATTTCAAATAAATCTCAATAACCAAAATTCAAAATCCAAAACTACCATAGGAGATTGTATTTGTCCTGAGATAGGTAGAAACCAATTCTAAAACACCAGCGTTTTAGTGGAGTCTGAACCGATAGATACTAAGCCCTACGTAAACCAATGCCGTATCTGATTATTAATTTAAATTCCTTAATCACAATGTTTTGGTCATTGAACATTGGAATTTGCCATTTGTTTGTAATTTGGTGCTTGTGATTTGGGATTTTTATTTGCCGTAACATAAACAACCGACAGATAGTTATTCTCTGAACTGTTCTTCTATAATTCTAACATATAATTTCCGACTGCGCGGCCCGTCAAACTCGCAAAAAAACACCCCCTGCCAGGTACCCAATACCAACTGATTATTTTCAACGGCGATCAATTCCGATGACCCGACCAGGGTCGTTTTGATATGGGCAGCAGAATTTCCCTCCAGATGGCGGTAGTTTGCCTCCCAGGGGATAATCCGGTTCAAGATCGTCAATATATCCGATTTTACGCTGGGGTCCGCACTTTCGTTAATGGTCACCGCCGCTGTGGTGTGCGGCACGTAAAGCATGCAAAGTCCCTGATCGACTCCCGATTGATGAACCAGGCGATTTATATCCGCCGTGATGTCAACCAGCTCGGTTCGTTCGCGGGTTTTTACAGAAAGAATCATGGTGCCCCTAAAGCGTATAAGTACTGTAATTTGTGGTGAAGAATTATCCTATTTCGGCAAAATCCTTGCTCATTTTGATAATATATAAATTCCAAATCACAAATCACAAATTACAAACAATTTCCAATGATCAAAATTCCAAACCGGTTTTGGTCATTGAAGATTGGAGTTTGAGATTTATTTGGAATTTGATGCTTGAGATTTGAGTATTGTCAGCAATTCAGCAACCCGAAATATCAGAGCTTTTATTTCTCGCTAAAATCAAAAAGGTTAATTTTTCAAAGGTACAACAAAAAAGGCCCTGCGGGTTAAGCAGGGCCTTTTTTTTAAACTGATTTATCAGTCACGGTCGTTTGATTAGACGCACCCCGTCGGTTTGGGAAGTCCAGCCATCTTACAGGCTCCCTTGCCGGGTCCTGACGGGAAAAGTTCGTAAATGTGTTTCAGTTTGAAGCCGGTCACTTTTGAGAGAACACGCACCATCGGTGCAATTCCGTTTTTCTCGTAATAGTCGCGTAAGACGTCGATTACTTTTTGGTGCTCATCGTTCAGTTCATCAATACCTTCTTCCTTTTTGACCCACTGTACCCATTCCTGAGACCAGTTATCGTAAGAATCGATAAACCCATCTTCGTCGACCGTGAATGTTTTACCCATGAACTCTACACTTGGCATTTAATCGTCCTCCTTTAATATTTTATGATTTTTTTCGGCGCGCAGCCTGTTAAACTTTTTTTTCGTCTTTATCAAAGGGCTATTTTTACAATAATGATTTATCAATGTCAATATTAAATATGAGAGATGTTCCATTAGTATTCCTTCGGCGTTTTGTTCAGTTGCTCGAGGGTGAAAACCGGGCCGTCCTTGCAGACGAATTCTTGCCCGATGTTGCATCGACCGCACATGCCGATGCCGCACTTCATGCGATTTTCAAGAGACATGATGATCTTGTCATGTGAATAACCGAGCTTATCCAGAACCGGCTGAGTAAATTTTATCATGATGGGTGGCCCGCAAATAATCGCATAGGTATCATCATCGGCCGGAGGCGCTTTTTGTTCGGTAATTGTCGGTACGAATCCCTTGTTATATTTCCAATTCGGGTCGTCGGTCCCATCCACGGTGATGTGCATATTGATATCGTCGCGCTTTTCCCATTCAGCCAGTTCATCCCGATATAAAAGCATACCGGGGCTCCTGGCGCCGTAGATGACATGGATATCTTTGAATTTTGCTCGGTTGGCGGGATCAAGCATATAGATAATGGACGCGCGCAGGGTGGTGAAAGCAAATCCGCCGCCGATGATCACCACGTTTTTGCCCTCCAGGGTCTCCCATGGATACCAGTTACCCATGGGACCCCGAATTCCCATGATATCCCCGGTATTCATGGCGTGCAGATACGATGATACCAGTCCGACCTTGTTGACGGTAAACATTACAAATCCCGCTTCGGTGGGTGAAGAGGCGATTCCGATGGGAATTTCTCCTTTGCCGGTTACTGAGAGTTCCGCAAATTGCCCGGCCTTATGATCAAATTTTTCCTCATCCCCTGAATTAAGAAAAACGAATTTAAAGGTTTTTAAATTTTTATCTTCGGTTTCGACGGTGATATCATCGATGCGAACCGGATAAGGTAAATATGGATTTTGCACGTTACCTCCCTGTTTAAATTGAAGAATTAAAATTGAAAATTGAATATTTGATGAAGTCGCTCGCGCCGCGTGTCGCTCCATCAATTTTAAATCGATAGAATTCCTCAAATCTTCAATCTTCAATATTCATTTCTTTACGCCGCGCAGGTATCTTCACCGGCACCGTATTCGTTCATCGTGTCGCAGACTCGGCGGATATCAATATTAACGGGACATGAACGGACACAGCGCCCGCATCCGACACATTGAATTCCGACATCGTACTTGTCGACATAATATTTTAATTTGTGCATGAATCGCTGGCGCACCCGGTGCAGTTTAGTTCCCCGGGGGTTATGTCCGGAACCATGCATGGTAAACAACGGATACATGCAGCTGTCCCAGTTGCGCATGCGCTGACCGGACTTGCCGCGATTTTCATCCTGGATATCAAAACACCAGCAGGTGGGACAGACGAAGGTACATGTTCCGCAGTTGATGCAGGAGAACGAGACCTCCTCCCAGAAGGGTGCACGGTAAAGCTCGGTGGTGTCGATTTGCTTTAACCGGTCGGTGGCGACAACGGCTGAAATTTTCGACTCAGCTTCCTGTTTCATGGCATCAAGCTGCTGACCGGCTGCGGCGGCGTCTGCGGCCGTATCCCAGCTGGCTGCCTGCAGTAGTTTTTGACCCTTGTCCGTCAGAATTTTGGCCAGATATCCTTCGCCGGTATCTATCAGCAGGACATCCAGCCCTTCCTCATGAAACGGCCCGCAGCCGGCCGTGGTGCAAAAGCAGCTGCTGCAGGGTGAATCACAGGCCAGGCCCACCAGGGTAGTGGCTTCATAGGCTTTAATCCAATAGGGATCCTTATACTCAGGCGTGTCGAAATTGTGACCGACCAGCACAAAGGCTTTGGCATCGCAGGGCCGGATTCCGATAACCGCTCTGGGTGAATAATCCGTATTGACTTCTTTCATGATATGATGATCTTCGCGGGACGGATCAAGGGAGTATTGGAGCAGTGCTTCGGACTGGGGATAAATAATCGATTTGGGCGAAAGACGGGTATTCAGGCAACTTAAATCCGGCGCCTGACCTTTGGCGAGCTCCTTAAAGTTATGAAACTCAGCATCCTTAACCGGGCCGAACAAGCGATAAGACTCTGCAAGCGACTCAAGCCCATGTGACCAATTGTCTTTGCTGATTGAGAATATTTTCATTGCAAATGCCCTTTTTCGTCAGTTGTCAGTAGTTGCGCCGCCGGTTGACCAGTTGTTATTACAACGGACCACGAACTACACCCAACCGACAATTCTTATTTTATAAAATCATCCGGATCTCCGGGTTTGTATGTATCCAACGGCGGACGCACATCCAGGGACATGCCGGCTTCCCACTGGAACAGATCGAAGCAGTCCTTTTCCAGCTTTTTGGTCAGGGTGCGCATGTTGATTCCCACCGGGCACGCCCGCTCGCAAGCGCCGCAGTCGGTGCAACGGCCGGCGCAGTGATAGGCCCTTAAGAAATGAAAGGTCCTGATATCGGTTTCATCCTGGCTTTTGCCAACCCACTGGGGCCTTGATTCATCCACAAAACAGGTCGGGCAGTAGCACAGCGGGCAGGCATTGCGGCAGGCATAACAGCGAATGCAATTGGCAAACAGATCATCAAAATACTTGGCTTTGTCTGCGGCTGACATCGTCTCGATCTCGCGCACATCCGCGTAACGATCGATATCCTGCTGCTCGTCAACCGGTTCGGCTGCCAGTTCATCGTATTCGACTGGATTACGATGGATGCAAAGGGCGCAGTTTTGCTGGAGAATATCCTTTTTATTTAAAACCTTTTCAAAACCATGGCCTTTTATGGTGACGTTGTTTTCATCTTCGATGACATCCAGGATCTCACCGTCAAACATGGCACTGATCCGGCGCTTGTCGATCATGCCCTTGCAGGGAACTCCGATGATGACCAGCTGCTCGCGCTTAATTTTGTTTTCGATAATATGGGTGACGATGTTGCGGGAATCACACCCTTTGGCGATGATGCCGATTTTTTCCGTCCGATTGGTCAGGTAATTGGCCAGATTGATCCCGCAATTGCTGTCCCAGACCATATTTTTTACATCTTCCGGCTTTTTGGCGAAATAGGGTTCGTTCATCATCGGCAGAGTGCCCCGGCGAAAACCGATAATCATATCCACCTGGCACGCTTTCAGGAGCCGTTCGGAAATTTCCTGTATTTTTTCGATATATCCTGTCATTTTAAGCAACCTGAGCCTTTGATTTTAAGAAAGATTGATTCGGTCCGAGGGCCTTAATTGCATCGGTGACTTCCCTGACAACGTCCACAAACTTGGTGGATTCCGCCGACGAGATCCAGGAAAACTGGAGGCGGCCAGGTTCGGTTCCCATGTGTTCCATCAAATTTTGAAACAGTGCAAATTTGCGACGGGCGTAGTAATTACCTTCCAGGTAATGGCATTCGCCGGGATGTCACCCGGATACCCAGACGCCGTCGGCTCCTTCACGCAGGGCGGCCAGAAAGAATTTGGGACTCATCCGACCGGTGCAGGGAATCCGGATCACCCGGATATTGGTCGGATACTCCATCCGGCCGACGCCGGCCAGGTCGGCCGCGCCATAGCTGCACCAGTTGCACAAAAAAGCCACAATTTTGGGTTCCCAATCAGACATTTTTAAAAAATCTCCTTTTCCTGGATGCTGGTTTCTGGATCCTGGATGCTGGTTGAATCTGTGTCATTAATGAACTTTAGTATCAAGTATCCAGTATCGAGAAACCAGTATCGATAATCGATTTTTACATCGCTTCCTTCAAAGAAAAGATCTGTGAAAAGATCTGATCATTGTCAAAGCCTTTCAGGTGGATGGCACCGGAGCGGCAGGAGGCCACGCACAGACCGCATCCCTTGCACAAAACCGCATTGATCTGGGCGCGTCCGGCCCAGGGACCTTCTTCTACAAACGAAGGCGCGGAATAGGGGCAAACCGACACGCAAACGCCGCACTGGCTGCAAAAGGACGGATCGGTTTCGGCAATTGTGCCGCTGGTAAAAATGGTTTCACGGGCCAACAATGTTACGGCCCGGGAAGCAGCCGCCTGACCCTGGGCAATGGATTCATCGATGGGTTTGGGATAGTGTGCCAGGCCGCAAAGAAACACCCCGTCGGTGGCAAACTCCGACGGTCCGAGTTTGGCATGCCGTTCGACGAAAAATCCATCCGTGTTGACCGGTATTTTGAAAAAATTAGCGAGCTTGTCATCCCGGTTGGGAATGATCGCCGAGGCCAGCGTCAACAGGTCGGTCTCAATTTCCACCGGGCGGCCGATGACATGATCCACGGCGTTTACCAGAACTTTGCCGTCTTTTATGGTTACCACAGGCTTATTTTCAAGGGTATAGCGAATGAAAATAACCCCTGCTTCACGGGCCTCCCGGTAAAGATACTCACGTTCACCGTAAGTTCGAAGATCGCGGTACAGAACAAACACGTTCATATCCGGATTCAACCGTTTGAGGGTCAGCGCGTTATCCACGGAATGGGTGCAGCAAACCCTTGAACAATACATCCTTTCGGGTTCGCGTGATCCGACGCACTGGATAAAGACCGCGGTGTTGATTTCTTGCAAGGAAGCATCCTGTTCCATAAATTTGCGATCGAGTTCCAGGGCGGTAAGGATTCTGGGATCCCGACCGTAGCTGTACTCATTCGGCGTCAGCGGGGCGGCGCCGGTGGCCATGATGGCAATGCCGTGTTCGAGCATATCCTGATTGCCATTGGAAGAAAGCGTGGTTTCAAAATTGCCGACAAATCCGTCCACATCGGCTATTTGCGTATTCAGATGAACATGGATCTTTGCATGGCCTTCGATCTCAGCTATCAGATTGGACAGCTTGTCCTGGATATCTTCGCCCTTGGCCGTGCGATACAGATTTTGAGCCTGACCGCCAAGCTGTGAACTTTTTTCGATGATATGGGTTTCATAGCCCTGCCGGGCGAGGCTTCTGGCCGCCGCCATGCCGGATATGCCGCCGCCGACGATCATGGCGGTCTGATTGACCTGCAGTTCCGCTTCTTTGAGCGGTTCCAGCAGGGCAACCTTTGATACGGCCATCCGTACCAGATCCTTGGCCTTTTGAGTCGCAAGCTCCGGATTGTTTTTGTGGACCCAGGAATCATGGTTGCGGATATTGGCCATTTCAAACAGATATTTGTTGAGGCCGGCATTGATCAATGTTTCCTGGAACAGCGGCTCATGGGTTTTGGGGGTGCAGGCTGCGACCACAACCCGGTTTAGATTCTTTTCCTTCACAATCTGGCTGATGGTTTCCTGGGTGTCCTGGGAGCAGGAGTACAGGTTGTCGGTGGCATATTCAACGTAAGGCAGCTCGGCTGCATATTCGGCTACGGACGGTACATCGACGACCCCGGCAATATTGATGCCGCAGCGACAGACGAACACCCCGATTCGCGGGCGCTCATTGGAAACATTGATCTCCGGAATCACTTCCGGCGTCCGGGTCAGACTGTTGCGCGCCCGGGTTAATATTTCCCCGGCGGCGGTCGCAGCGGCACTGGAGTCAACGACCGATTGCGGAATATCCTTGGGGCCCTGAAATGCGCCGCACACAAATATGCCTTCTCTGGAAGTATCAACCGGGGCAAAGGTCTGGGTTTTACAGAATCGGCCCGGTGTCATTTCAATTTTCAGGCGTTCGGCCAGGTCTACGATCTCCGGCGAGGTCTCAAGCCCGACGGACAGCACGATCATGTCAAAGATTTCAATTTTAAGTTTGCCGTCATCGGTGATGTAGCGAATCTCAAGGTCATCCGTATCGCCGACCGGTGTTACGGAATGGACCTTGCTCCGGATAAAGCGCACCCCGTGTTTTTCGCGCGCGCTGTCGTAGAATCTTTCAAATTCCTTGCCGTGGGTCCGCATGTCCATATAAAAAATGGCGCAGTCCAGATCCTCGCCCTGGTGCTCCTTGGCAATCACCGCCTCTTTAATGGCATACATGCAGCAGACCGAGGAGCAGTAGGAATTGTCGCATTTGTTCATGTCCCGTGAGCCGACGCACTGGAACCAGGCAATCTTTTTGGGCTCGCGTTTGTCTTTGGATTGGCGCATGATATGGCCCGTGGTGGGGCCCGAGGCGGACAGGATGCGTTCAAACTCCATGGAGGTGATTACATTGGGGAGTCTGGCATACTGGTAATTGTCGAATTTTGAGGGATCAAAGGGGGTAAAACCGGGTGCCAGTACCACGGATCCGACATTGATGGTATCGATTTGTGCTTTTTGATCATAATCAATGGCACCGGTCGGGCACAGCTTTTTACAGGCACCGCACTTGCCTTTTTGAATGTAAATGCAGCTGTCGCCGTCGATGCAATATTTAAGCGGAACTGCCTGGGCATATTCGACAAAGGCCGATTTGCGTTTGGCGAGCCCCATATTGTAGGTATCAACAACTTTTTTAGGGCATTTCTCGGCACATGCGCCACAGGCAATGCATTTGGACTCATCAATGTATCTAGGATGCTGGACGAGTTCAACTTGAAAGTTGCCTGCTTTGCCCTTGATCTCTTTAACTTCGCTTAGTGTTCTCAGCTCTATGTTTAAGTGCCGGCCGACCTCGACCAGTTTCGGTGAAATAATTCACATGGCACAGTCATTGGTGGGAAATGTCTTATCCAGCTGGGACATGACGCCGCCAATCGAAGATTTCTTTTCAACCAGGTAGACATAATAACCGGAGTCGGCCAGATCCAGGGCGGCCTGCATTCCGGCAATACCGCCGCCAACAACCATCGCCGAACCTACAACTTCATTTGGCATATTTCTATTCTCCTAAATACTGAATTTTTAAAACCTACCTATTATCTCAATTCATAAAATTTTGCCAAAGGTATTACTTTTATAAGTTTGATTGGCGATTGTCAATAAAAATCATTGTATTTAAAGTCCTTATTATGAACCGAAAAAAAGGAACATAAAATAAGATAACTAACTAAAATTTAAGTATATATTTATTAGTTTGCTTTCAAGCACCAGGGTTGAGCCGGGACGGAAACCCCAAATCCGGTATCCGTTACAGCAAATTGGCTGAATATCGCCAAGATACTCTAGCAGTTTGATATGATTGAACAAAACCCGGACCCCGGTTGCATTCGCATTGATGATCATGTATAAGGTTGTGATTGGCCGGATTGCTTGAGTCCAGCCACTCAGCACGAAGGCCTAAAAACTGAGGGTGTCGGGAGAACACTGGATGGGAAATAAGTCTTTTTGGATTTTTACTTTGTTATCGGCATGTCTGATTTTTCCGGATGGGGCGCATTCCCAGGAAGACATGCAGTTTGTCAACGATGATGCATTCATAAAACCGCGCCGGCCTGCGGCTGTTTTTCGCCATGATGTGCACAACGATTCGGCCGGGATTGAAGACTGCTATGTATGCCATCACCTATATGATGAAAACGGTAAACTGGTCGAAGATGAATCATCCGAGGATCAACGATGCTCGGAATGTCACGAATTGGAGCGATCCGGCAATAAACCGGCACTGATGAAAGCCTTTCACACCAACTGTAAAGGCTGTCACAAACAAAAAGAGAAAGGGCCGCTGATGTGCGGTCAGTGTCACGTGAGGAGGCCAATTTAATTAGGATATGCCATATTACATCTAAGACATCACAGTAGATTCAATTAGCCGCCCCCGCTCGCTTCGCTTGCTCGACAAACGCAGACGGACACAGGCCTTTTGCCTCCGCGACCCGCGGAGGCAAAATATCAATCCCGTGGAAGCGGGATAATATCAGGTGCATATGCCGAAAAGCATGATGCTTTTGCCTGAACAGGTCGTCCAGGCCAAAAATTAAATTGTCTGCGTAATGTCTGGGTGGGTCTGCGGTTAAAATTTTAAATATCCTTTGCATTAATTCATTATGTTCTTTCGATAATGAGTACATCATTCCCAAAACCCAAAGTCATCGTAATCTGCGGTGCGACCGGAATCGGCAAAACATCGGTCGGTATAAAACTGGCCCAAAAGCTGGCAGGTGAAATCGTCAGTGCGGATTCCATGCAAATTTACCGGACCATGGATATCGGTACCGCCAAGCCCACCCCGGCCGAACTGGCACAAGTTCCCCATCATATGATCGACATTGTGGAGCCTGATGAAGATTATGATGCCGTTCAGTTTTCAAAACAGGCCCGCAATCGGATCGCAGACATCGTCAGGCGCGGCCGAATACCTTTTATCGTCGGCGGCACCGGGCTTTATATCAAATCGTTGCTGCACGGTCTTTTCCAATCCAAACCCATAGCTGCTGAGATTCGATCCCGCCTGAAAAAAGAAGCTGAGAAAAATGGCAGCCAGGCACTTCACCAACACCTGCAACAGTTGGATCCGGATACCGCCGGCAGATTACACCCCAACGATTCCTACCGGATCTTAAGAGCGCTTGAAACCTTCGAATCCACCGGAAAATCTATTTCAGAACTGCATCAGGAACACGGTTTTGAGGACGATCCTTTTGACGCACTTAAGATCGGTCTCCAGATGGATCGCCAGCAACTTTACAAACGGATTGACCAACGGGTCGACCTGATGATCGAGGCCGGTTTAGTAGAGGAGGTAACCAGGCTGCTGGACATGGGCTATTCTCCAGAATTGAAATCGATGCAGTCCATCGGCTATCGCCATATGGTTGAATTTCTCGAAGGAAAATTGCCGTGGGAGGAGTGCATTCGAACGCTCAAGCGCGATACCAGACGGTTTGCCAAACGCCAGTTCACCTGGTTTGGCGCCGATCAGCAGATTCAGTGGTTTGAGCCGGGTCAGTTAAATGAGGTTCTTCGGAAGGCGGAAGATTTTCTAAAATGATTAGAAGTAGATTCAAAACCCCATTTTATCCAACTTCCGCATTCCGCCTTCCCACTTCTTTATATCTGCCAATCCTGACCGCTTCCCGGCTGGTCTTCGATTTTGATTATCACCAGGGTAATATCGTCAGCCTGCTTGAGACCCAGGGCATAGTTGTGCAAATCATTATAGACCGCCTCGATAATCTCATTGGCCGAGAGGTGGGCATTATCGCGAATGATATCGCGAAACCGCCTTTTTCCGAACATTTGGCCGGCCCGATTAAAGGTCTCCCATATTCCATCGGTGCCGATGGCGATGATATTTCCCCGGGTCAGGCCAGTTTTGCGATATTCTTTATAGACATAATTTTCATCCACACCCAGCGCCAGGCCGGTACCGGTCAGTTCTTCGAATGTATCGTGATCCGGATTATAGATGACCGCCGGATCATGACCTGCCCGAACCCATTCGAGAAGTTGATTTTGCGGGTCAATGCTCACATAGAAAAGCGTCATGAACCGGCCGGTATTCCCAAAATCCATTGCCAGATGTCGATTCATCTCGGTGATTATCTGGGATATATTGCCGCACTGGGAAGCCCGCATCCGCAAAAAGGCCCGCGCAGTCGTCATCAGCAGCGCTGCTTCAACCCCGTGACCGGTGACATCGCCGACCACCGCGTTAAAATGGTTATTCGTGCATTCCTGCTCCTTTAGAAAATCGAAATAGTCGCCGCCGATCTCATCACAGGCAGCAGCCCGGCCGGCAATATCGAGGCCCTGCATCCGGAGACTGTGTTGAGGCAGAAGACTTCGCTGGATCTCGCCGGCGAGAGTCAATGACTTTTTTTGTTCGGACAGGTCCGTTATGAAGGCCATGTTGCCGATTATATCGCCCCGGTCATTGCGCAGAGTGTTGCCGTGAACCAGAACCGGGATATCGCGGCCGCTTTTAGAAGCCACGGTGCCCTCAAACTCTTTATAATGTCCGGCAAAAATCTCTTTCTGGTTGGTCTCCATAAATTGCCGGAACTCCGGCGTTGCAAAATCCAGGGGTGTCTTACCGATGATATCCTCCCGGCGAACGCCGACCAATTGGCACAAGGCATCATTGACGTCGGTTATGATCAAATTTTTATCCATCAAGATGAAACCTTCGGCAGCCGTCTCGACAATCCGCCGGTATTTTTCTTCGCGTTTGCGTATTTCTGCTTCAGCGTGAATGCGCTGCAATTCGGCTGCCGCCCGGGTGGCAAAGATGCGGAAAAGCACATTGGAACGGGGCTCTTCCGGCATGGGTTGGTTGTCTAAAACAGCCAGATTTCCAAGGACTTTACCGTTGGAGTCGATCAGGGGAAACCCCATATAGCTGACGGCGGAAAAGTCTTTGATGGTGGAACTATTCGGGAAAAGCTCGGAAATATTGTCAGGATAATGGACCAGGCGGCCACTTTCGAGGACACTCTCGCAGGGTGTTTGTGCGATGTCGATCTGGAAATTTTCCATCAGATGTCCGTTCGCCCAAAAAGCCAGTGACCGCAGTTCACGGGATTCCGCGATGTACTCGGTTACCCATGAGCTGTAAGTGTTCAGTGCCTTGGCCAGATTTTCCACCAGCGCAGCAAAGAATCTTTCTCCGGTTTCAGTGGCGGTCCCCTCTAAAATGGCACGTACGGTGGCGTCTTCATCAAGTCCCCGAAAGGTCAGTGGATGGATAAGAGCCATGTTGCAAGCCTCCTGATCGGAATCATAATTAATCCGCCCTGAAATTCAGTACATCCAGGGCTGTTGATTTTTCTTTAGATACTGAAGAAATTTGTTAGCCTTAAGCGCCTGCGACTAAATTGCTTTGTGTTTAAAAATTAAATATTTAATGGCAAACGTCAAGTAAAACCTTTATCGAGAGTAAGGGCCTCAGAGGGGATAGGTTCTCCTGCGCCGGCAGCAACGTTTGGGTTTTGGGCCAAGTTGGGGTAAAAAACCTTTTTGTACGCGCAAAATTCAGGTATTTGGGGTTGCATAATTTGGCTCGCTTCAGCTATGCTCAGCATATGATTTTAAACAGAAAGGAGTACCCATGGACGAGAGCACCATTAAAATT
>Ga0210122_1000250_pt1 | contig 17918 bp, 16 predicted proteins | sample Muzzi_CordB_D2_FD_185530 | JGI IMG/M metagenome (GOLD analysis project Ga0210122, IMG submission 185530) | Wetland microbial communities from San Francisco Bay, California, USA, that impact long-term carbon sequestration - Muzzi_CordB_D2 (SPAdes) | ecosystem: Environmental > Aquatic > Marine >... | reverse complement strand
CCCGCCATTGGTTCGTCGAGCAGGAGCAGCCGGGGCGCCAGGGTGAGCGCGCGGGCCACTTCAATCCGTTTTTGAATTCCGTAGCTCAGGCTTCCCACCGTATGTTTGCGGTAGGGCTCAAGCTCCATGAAATCAATGACCTCTTCAACATACTGCCGGTTTTTGGACTCTTCCCGGGAGGCTTTGCCGAAATAAATTATGGCATGCAGAACGTTGTAGCGCAGTTTTTGATGCCGGGCCAGCATCAGGTTATCCAGGACCGTCATGCCGCGGAACAATTCAATATTCTGGAAAGCCCGTGCAATTCCCATGTTGGAAACCTGGTGAGGTGATGCTTTATTGAGTTTGTGCTCTCCGTAATAAATGTCACCCGTCGTCGGATGATAAAACCCGGAAATACAATTCAGCAAACTGGTCTTGCCGGCACCGTTGGGGCCGATAATGGAGGTGATCAAACCCGGTTCAATCGCTAAATTGACGCCGGATAAAGCCTCCAAGCCGCCAAAAGACAGGGTTACGTCTGATATAGCTAATTTTTCCATAGTACCCGGTAAAGTTCGATTCTCTGGACCAAAATACAGAAAAGGCCTGCACGAGTAGACCTTTTCAATCTACAAAATCCGCGTCGGTTTCACATCGGGCTGTTGCTTGAATATGTGTATGCTTGATTTCCGGCCCGGAATATTCCCGCCCCGGTTCCAGCGCCAATAATCGACTCGATCTGCCATACAAGAAATATTCTATAACCGACCTTTACATAAATTATGAATTATATTCATTTCATGGAAGGCTATCTATCGGATATGATCTCTTTAGTCAAGCAAATAAAAACTGAAATTCAAAAGAGTAAAATTTTTTAGTATTTACGGTATGTTGTGTATTATCGGCTCAACTGGATAAATTACGCCGGGAATAACTCTCAAGTTTCCGATTGGTAGCGCAACTGCTCATAATTATATGAGAATTGTATCGGCTAAGCCGGCCCGGAGCGGTAGTCTAACATACCCCATTTGGAATCAATGTCAAGTTGATAAGATAGTGGTAAAATAGCAGGTAATACCCACTACATATCGTAGGAAACGAGGTGAGATCTCAGGTTTATTTTTTTATTCTTTAACCCGAGCTTTTGGCGGATATTGTAGCGATGAAATAGCACGGTATTCTTGGATATACAGAGTATCTCCGCGATTTCCTTGTTGGTTTTACCCTCTTTGACAAGATTGGCGACCCGCACTTCGCCGGGTGTCAGGTTGAAATATCTGGATGAAAGTTTGCTGATAAAGGGTGATATCATATTGCTTAGATTCGAATCCAGGATGTCGATCAGCGTTTTCTGGTTCGTATTCAGCCGGCTTTTTTTCAACCTTTCCAGGTAGGGTGATATCAGCTCCTTGACGTTGGACAAAACGTTTTCACCGAGCTCTTTCTTATCATCGTCTCGTTGCTTCAGCAGCACTTTCAGCGCGGTGTTGACTTCCGCCAGATGGTGCGATTGGCCTTTGAGTTCAATCTCACGTTTGCGCAAGGTTTTTTCGGCCCGGCGGCGCTCGTCAATCTCCAGTTCAAGCTGGGCATTGGTTTTAGCCAGCTCGGCGGTGCGTTCTCCGACCAGTTCTTCGAGATGATCGTGATATTTTCGCAACTCGATCTCCGCTTTTTTCTGGGCACTGATGTCCCGCAGGGTAACGATGTTGCCGGCAGATTCACCGTTGCGGTTCTGATAAAGGGTGGAGCTTATCTGGACATCCAGCACACGCCCGTCTTTAGTCAGGCGCTTGGTTTCAAAAAGGTGTATCTTTTGTCCGCTCAGCATACTTTCGATGGCTTTATGGGTCTCCGGCCAGTTTTCATCCGGTACAAAATCGACCTGTTTGCCGAGCAGTTCGTCACTGGTAAAGCCAAAGGTCTGTTCAAACGCGGGATTGACATATGTCGCTTTGCCCTGAATGTTGTAGAGGACAATTGGATCGGGCGAGGACTCCAAAAGCAGGCGATAGCGCTGTTCGCTTTCTCGCAGGGTAGCCTCCGTCCGTTTTCGCTCCGCCAGTTCCCGCCGCACATCGGCATAAAGCTTGGCCTTGTCCAGGGCAACCAGCGCCAGTTCGGCAAAACGGCCTAAAACGGCAATATCCTCCTCTTTAAACCGCCGGCCCGATTTGACGGTTGCCAGTCCGATAACGCCGTGGACGCCGCTGCGATCTTTGAGGGGAATCCCCACCACCGAGCGCAGATCATCCAGGGACCTATCGCCGAGCCGCCCTTCCCACGACCGGTAATCCACCACCAGCAAGGGTTGCTCCGATTTCCAGACCTTGCCGCCCATGCCCTCGCCCTTTTTTACCCTCAGGCCCAGGTGGTCTTTAAAAAATCCCATCCCCACCCGCATCTGCATTTCAACGTCACCGGGCTCGAGCAGGTAGATATATCCGTGCTGGGTCCCGGTCAGCATGGCAGCCCGCTGCAACACGGCTTCCAGCAGTTCTTCCTTGTCCAGATGGTCTATCAGTCCCAGGGAGGTTTCATGCAGTGCGGTGAGATACTCGTTTTGCCGTTGCAGGGCTTTTTCGGCCTGTCTAACGTCACAAAGCTCTATTTCAAGCTCCCCGGCCCGTTGGACGGTATCCTCATGGGTCATGTTGGCAAATGTTGAATCTGGCACAGTAACGGCCCCCCAATAAGAATGTCGAATGAGGAATGATGAATGACGAATGGTAAATGTCGCTCCGCTCCAGCGTTTTACTCTGCAGTTTTAAGATAGATAATCTTCCTTAATTCGTCATTCGTCAATCGACATTCGTCATTCATAGTGTTCGTCCTTCGTCATTCGACATTTTAATAATGGTTCTCCCCACATGCTTCCGCTGCAACATAAAATCTATTTTGTCGTTTAACTCAGCCAGGGACGCTTCGGTCGTCAAGGTTTGCAGCCAATCTATTTTCCATTCAGAAGCTATTTTTTGCCAGATTTTGCGCCGGATCGGCATCGGACAATTCTGTGAATCAATTCCCACCAGCTTCACCCCCCGCAGGATGAATGGATAGACATTCAAGGGCAGGTCCGCCGAGGCCACATTGCCGCAGCAGGTAACCGTGGCACCGTAATGGGTCGATTTTATGGTGGTTGCCAAAATATCTCCACCAACGGTGTCGATCCCGCCGGCCCACAGGCTTTTCAAAAGCGGCCGTCCGCTGGTATCGCCGGCGTCTTCAATACGAATAATCTTATGGGCTCCGATACCATTTAAATAGTCGGTTTCATCCACCACGCCGTTGACGGCAGTTACTGAATAGCCCAGCTTGGACAAAATGGATACCGCGATGCTGCCGACCCCGCCGGTGGCCCCGGAAACCAGGACATCGCCGTCATCGGGCGCCACGCCGCTTTCAATCATATTCCAGACCGACAGCGCGGCTGTAAAACCGGCGGTACCATAAACCATGGCCTCGGCCGCTGTGAGGCCCTGCGGCAGTGGCACCACCCAGCCGGCAGGCACCCGGATATACTGCCCGAACCCGCCGGCCGTGTTCATACCCAGGTCGTAGGAGGTGACAATGACCCGGTCACCGGTTTTGAAAGCTTCGTTGGTGCTGTCGGCAACGATTCCGGCGGCATCGATTCCGGGGGTGTGAGGATAATTGCGGGTGACGCCCCGATTTCCGGTGGCCGAAAGAACATCTTTGTAATTCAGTGAAGAATAAAGAACCTGAACCACCACTTCTCCTTCGGGCAGATCAGCGATCTTTTTCTGCTCGATGGAGCGGGTGAATTGATTTTCCGGGCTTTCTGTAACGACTAATGCTTTGAATTTTTCTGGTAATGTCATGGTAACTCCTATGCAATTTCAGTAACTGCCCTAAATCGTAGGTGATCCCTTGTTGATTGAAAATTGAAGACTGAAGATGGAAAATATAGGGAATTTGATCATTTTATTGCCTGAATTTTAACGCAAAAGTATGTCAGTGCTTTCACCATGAACTATCAGCTATGAGCTATGAGCGCTTTCCAGCCAGTGACCAGTCTCGGCATCCAGCCGAATGATCACACCGCTCACGCCTTGCCTTCAAATCCGATGGTCACGTTTTCACCCTCTACAATGACCGGGACTTTTCGAGAGCCTTTGGAATGCTGCAACATGGTTTCAAGATGGTCAGGCTCTTTGATAACGTTGTAGTAGTCAACCTGTCGGCCTTGCCTGGCATACGCTTCACGAGCGGCCCGGGTAAAGGGTCAAGCATCTTTGCCGTAGATCAGGATTGTGTCGGACATACTTTGCCCTCCTCTGGTATATTTTGAGGTTTTGTGAGAGAATAAAAGCAACCGGTTGCAAAAACATTAACAACCATTATCTTTCAAGTCAATATTTTCGAATTGACAAAAATGTGAATTTTGATAGGTTCTAAATGTTTTTAAGGTGAAAGAAGAGCAAAAATTACATAAAGTTACAACCATCATCAATGAACTCGGCCTGCATGCCCGGTCAGCAGCCCGGATTGCCGAAATCGCCCGGAATTCCAGAGGCAACGTCTGGGTCATGAAAGATGACGAAAAAGCAGATGCGTCAAGCGTGATGGACATTTTAACGCTGATATGTGAAAAAGGCACGAAAATCAGGATTATCATCGAGGACTCTGCGGACAATGACATCTTAAATGCCATTGTAGATCTCGTTGAAAACGGATTTGGGGAATAAACATCAATGGAGCAACCATCAGCGCAGCTTATACTGAAGGGCATTAATGCATCTCCCGGCATTTGTATCGGTAAGGCCTATCTGGTCGACAAGGAAGGCGTGGATATTGTTTCCAGGTATTCTATCGATAAGAATAAACTGTCAAAGGAAATCAAACGATTTCAGGCTGCGGTAAAAAAAGCAAGAGATGAGATGCGCTCCGTTATCGACAAAAGCCCGGAGGAGATGCCGTACGCCCATGTTCTCGAAATACATCTGGCCCTGCTGGAAGATAAGATGCTGTACGGTAAAACCATTGAGATCATTGAATCTGAAAGGGTCAACGCCGAATGGGCCCTTAAAAAAGTCGTGTCAAGCTTGAAAGCAGTTTTTCTGGGGATGGCCGACGCTTACCTGAAAGAGCGTGCCTCGGACATCGTGCATGTCTCGGACAGCATCATGCGCAATCTGGTCGGGATCAAATCTGAAAAAATAGCGGACATTAATAAGCGGGTCATCCTGGTGGCACGCGACCTGTCTCCGGCCGACACCAGCCAGATAAACCTGGAAAAAATTATGGGCTTTATTACGGATCGCGGCGGCAAAGCCTCTCACACCGGTATCGTGGCCCAGGCCCTGGAAATTCCCGCTGTCGTTGGCCTTAAATATGCGACCGCCCGCATCAAAAGCGACAATCTCATTATCGTTGACGGCAATGCAGGCCAGGTGATTGTCAACCCGAGCGAAAAGTCCCTGGTTGAATACCAGGAACGCATGATTAATTATGCACAGTACCGGGCCGTAATCACCCGCGAGAGTCATCTACGGGCAGAGACCACCGATGGCGTGCAAATCGAAGTTATGGCGAACATCGAACTGCCGGAAGAAATTGTGTCGGTAAAAAATTATGGCGGCGACGGCATCGGTCTGTACCGCACGGAATTCCAGTATATGAATCGCGCAATTTTTCCGAACGAGGAAGAATTGTTTGAAAAATACCAGGACGTCGTCGAGGTCATGGCACCCAAACCGGTCACCATTCGAACTTTGGATATAAACGGCGACAAGGCGGTGGGCTACCAGAACGGCCAGGATGAAGCCAATCCGGCCCTCGGTCTGCGATCCATCCGCTACTGTCTGAGAAAACCGGACGTTTTCATCACCCAGTTGCGTGCCATATTAAGGGCTGCAGCCTTTGGCAATGTTCGCATCCTGTTTCCCATGATTGCTGCTTATTTTGAAATTTGTGAAGCTAGAAAATTGCTGGATCAGGCCGCCGAATCGCTTGAAAAGGAAGGACTGCCATATAACCGGGATATCGAAATCGGGATTATGATCGAAGTCCCTTCGGCGGTTGTACTGGCAGATATATTAGCGGATAAGGTTGATTTCTTCAGCATCGGCACCAATGATTTGATTCAGTATGCCCTGGCCATTGACCGGCTCAATCCGCATGTCGCCCATCTTTATCAGCCGCTGGATCCGGCCGTTGTCCGCATGGTGAAGCAGGTGGCCGATGTTGCCAAAGACAAGGGCATCGAAGTATTCATGTGCGGAGAAATGGCCGCCGTGGCCCATCACATCCCCTTGTTGCTGGGACTGGGACTGGATGAGCTTAGTATGAACCCCCAATCAATTCCGCAGGTCAAACAGGTAATCCGATCTTTGAGTCTTGGAGATGCCCAAACTTTCGTGCAGGCGGTTCTCAAAAAGAAAACTGCCAGAGGCGTCTTTGGCCTGGTAAAGGAAACATACGGCGATATCCTGGATAATCGATACTAAAGCTGGATGCTGGATACTCGTTTCTGGATACAGGAAAACAACGGCATGAGGTTTAGGATAGAAGGAAAAAGATGAAATATATTTTTGATGTTCCGCTGACAGCCCAGCTGCTGGCCTAAAAAGGGGCCAGATAAAAAGATAGTTTATTCAATATGCAAAAGAACGCCATCAAAATTATCGCCGTCAACCGCAGGGCCCGGCATGACTTTTTCATCGTAGATGAATATGAAGCCGGTTTGGTTCTGCAAGGTACCGAAGTGAAGTCCCTCAGACTGGGCAAGGTGAACCTGAAGGATTCCTATGCCAGAATCGTTGACGGTGAGGTATTCGTCTACCAGTTGCACATCGGAGCCTACCCGTTTGCCTATTACAATAACCACGAACCGCTCAGAACGCGCAAGCTTCTTTTGCACCGGCAGGAAATCAAAAGACTGTATAGCAAAGTAAATGAAAAAGGCCACACGCTGGTGCCGCTCAAACTCTTCTTTAAAGGCGGCAAAGTCAAACTGGCGCTGGCGCTCGCCAAAGGAAAGCGCCAGTATGACAAGCGCGAAGCCATTAAACGCCGCGATGAGCAAAGAGATCTTGACCGCGCGCGCAAGCAATATATGTAATTAATTCGCCTTAAAAATTAGCCCCTTCAGCAAATTATCATAGCCTTTCTGCTTTCCGGCTTCCTCGCTTGCCGGCCTTTCGGCTTCATCATTTTGTCGTTACCACCGGGCACGCTGCATTCAGAATCACATACTGGGCGGTTGAGCCAAAGAGCAATTTGCCCACCTTGGATCGTCGCCTGACCCCCATAAATATCATCCTGCTTTCCCTGAGTTTCAGGTGCCGCACGATATCTTCACCGGGCGTGCTGGAACTGACCAACAGGGTGGTTTTAAATGGGATATCGGTACCGTTCATCAGGGTATTAATTTCATTTTCCAGATTTTGTTCGAGGCGATGGACATCGGAATAATCCAGGTCATCGCCGTCTTCAGCAGCCTGTACCACCTCAATGTCCTCTTTGAAGGCTCCGGCATGCAGCGTAGCCAACTTCAGGGCTTCCTTGGCCACTTCGGACCCATCGTATGCGACCATGATACTCATATCAATCTCCCGTATTTATTGAATAATGAATTACCCCGCCGCCCCGAATGGCGGGATCGCCGCTTCGCTAGGACAAGCAACAGGGTATCAAGCGGAAATCATATTCGCCCCAGGGGGCGGGTAATTAAACCCCCGACCGCTCCTTTTATCCTTTTAGCTTTGAGCTTTCAGCTTTCAGCTTTGAACTTTGAGCTTTGAGCATTCAGCTTTCAGCTTTTTCACTTCCCGGCCTTCGAGCATTTCAAAGTAAGGCATTTTTCAGCACCGTCATCGTCTGCTGCCCGGCCTCTGATTGGACATAATCAAGGATGACATCCACGTACTGGTTCACCATATCCGGTGATAATCCGAGCTTGGCAAAACTGTCCGTCAAAGCGGAGATACCCTGCACTGAACCGGATGAACCCCCGAAAAGAGATGACGCCTTGCCGGCCAATCCGCTGACCTGCGGAGCGGCTTGAATGAGCGAATCGATACCGGGTATGGCACTTAAAAGCTTGGAATAATCGCCGGGGTTCATATTTTTTTTAGCCTCTCTGAAAACAGCTCCCGCGCCTCCCGTGGCTTGTTCTCCACTCACGCCCAGAAGGTCGGTCAGAGTCCCGATTAATTTACTGGTATCCGCAGAAACCTGGCCGGAAATACTGAAAATCCCGATCCAGATAAAAAAAACAACCTTTAGCAGTAATCTTGTATTCATTTTAATCTCCAATATTTAAAGGGCATATGAATCCACTCAGACGGCATGTGTTGAAACATCTGACTATTTTAATCATGCGGCTGTTTATCGGATGGAAACCAAGGCATATTGATGATAAGCACACTGACGGGAGATGCAATGCCATGGTTTAAATCGGCCATCTTCTCCCACGGCAGCATCTATGAATTGAAGGGCCGGCAAGTTTTTCAGAGCCGGCCCGCTGTGCGGCGAATCAAACCGATTTGCCGGTGACATTCAAAAACCCTTTGACGGCCGCGGGAAGATCTGCCGGCAGCACTACCACTTTGGCGTTTTGTGACGAGGAAATATCTTTGACGGCACCGATATACTTCTCGCCGAGCAGGTACATGACCGGCAATTCATTTTCTCTGATGGCCTCGGTCACTTTCTGGATGGCTCTCTGGCTGGCCTCAGCCAGGACCACCTGGGCCTGGGCATCACGTTTGGATGCTTCCAAACGGCCGTCGGCTTGGAGGATCGCAGCAGTTTTTTCGCCTTCGGCAGTGGTCACTGTGGCCCGGCGCAGTCTTTCTGCGGCGGCCTGCTCTTCCATGGCTTTCTGCATGGTTTCGGAAGGGTTGATGTCCTGAATTTCAACGGTCTTAAGGGTAATTCCCCAGTCGGCAATGTCATCCGATATGGAATCTTTTAATTTGGCTTTGATTTGGTCCCTGGATGACAGGGCATCATCGAGGTCCATTTCGCCGATAATTGAGCGCAGCGAGGTTTGAACGAGGGTTTGAATGGCAATCCGATAATCTTCAACGCCATAAACCGATTTTTCAGGTGAAATTATATTGATATAGGCGACGGCGTTGGCAATGATGACGGCATTGTCCCGGGTGATTACTTCCTGTGACGGGATATCCAGCACAATGTCTTTGGTGGTAACCTTATAGGAGACGCGGTCGATGTAAGGTATTATAATATTTAATCCGGGCCCAAGGGTTCGATGATATTTTCCGAGCCGTTGGACGACATGTTTGGTCCCCTGGGGGACAATTCTCACTCCCAGAGAAATGGTTATAATAACCAGAATCACAAATACAGCAACGACAACCATGCCTTCCATATACTTCTCCTCTCCAAATGCCTTCGTTGGCGATGTTTAACTACACAGTAAAAGAAGTGGTTTTAAAACCCGAGCTAATCACGTTTCTCGACAATCAGTGTATTGCCGGAGATATCCTTGACAAACACGCGGTCTCCCACGCCGACCCCCTGCTCGCAAATAAACGGCCATTCATCCGTTCCCAGCAGCGGGGTGGTGAAGCGGACCATACCGCGCCGGCCCGATTCGGGGGTCTTGATTACCTGACCGCTTTCACCGAGGACGGCTTCCCGGCTGATTCCGGCCTTGGTGCGGTCGGTCATCAGCGGTTTAAAGAATTTAAACCACAGAAAGGTAAATACAATTGATGCGATGGCCCAGATAAACAACTGCCAGCTGACCGTCAGGTCCGGCAACAGCCACAGAATCAAGGATACAATAATGGCGCCCAGCCCGAACCAGAATACGGTAAAACTCGGTATAAAAAGCTCGGCGATAATGAGCAGCATGCCGAATACCAGCCAGTACCAGTAAAGAACCTTAAATTCCATTCAAACTTTTCTCCTGTCAGCGTTCAATTTTAGCAAGTAGGATGATGCGCTGGAAGATAAAACCAATCGGTCAGCAGTATCGGCGAAATTTTCGAAATCCATATTCACGAACTGTTAATAATTATGGATGAAAATTGAAAAAAGGTAAAGCGTTTAATCGGTCCGGCGCTCTACTTCGGGCGGCTGGTCCAAACTAGAGTTTAAGGTCTGGGCTTGAAATGTCATCTGCCGCCAGCTTCCTGCCAACCCAGATAATCAGGGGCAATAGCCCGATATAAAGGAAAGCCCCGACAAAATAAATGGCGCGGATCCCATAACCCGCTGCCACCAGTCCGCTAATGATCGGTGCCAGAAACCAACCTATCGAGCGGGCCGTCGCAGCCCAGCCGAAAACCGCGCCGCGCTTTTCCGACGGGGTCTCCTTTGCCAGCCAGGTCTGAAAGAGAGGGTCCAACCCGCCGGCGCAGAAGGTCATGCCGAAACGGGCAATTGAAATAAACAGAAATGTCCGGGCCAAACCGTGGAAAATAATAAACAGGCTGGCAATCACAGCCGAGACCTGGGCAATTCTGGGCGGTCGAAAACGATCGGCCAGGCGGCCGAAAATGATGCCGGCCAGAAATCCGGCCCCGCTGGCAACGGCCGCCAGGGTCCCGGTCCAGAATGCGGCGCCCTGCAAGGACCCGAGTATTTGCTGAATCAACAGCGGGAAAAAAGAGGATTCGAATTGCCTGGCTAAGCCCATGGCTATGAGCAGGATCAAAATGGGCCACACGTGGCGCAGATCTGATAACGGATTTTTGCGCACCTTCCCGGATGCCGCCGGCCCGGACACCGGCCGGATAAAGTCTTCTCTGGTTCCCAGAAAGATCAGAAGTCCCGCCGCAATCAGAAGGATGGCAGAAGTAAAAAAAGCAGGCCGGTAGCCGAAATACTCGGCGAACATGCCCCCCAGAAAGGTGCCGGCCATGCCCCCCGAATACATGGCTGCGCTCAGCGAGCCCAAGGCCATGCCGCTGCGCCCGGCGGGCGTATAAGCGGCCACCATTGCCTGGGCTGCGACCATGGTGCCCGCCAGTGCTCCCTGGAGCAATCGCAGGATGATCAAGGTCTCGACATTGGGCGCCAGACTCATGGCACAAAGAACGAGAGCGGCGCCGAAGTTGGCTCTCAAAAGCATCAGGCGTCTGCCGAAACGATCGGCCAGCATTCCCCAGATGGGTGAAAAAATGGCAAGGGTCAGGGGCGGGGCGGCCCCGAACAGTGCCACCCAGAACTTGATCCGCGCCGGATCATGCACCCCCAGTTCCTGAATGTAATAGGGTCCGAACGGCAGTGCGAAGAAGAATCCTGCAAGGGATAGCAACTGGGAGACCCAGATCACGGCAAGATTGGTTTTCCAGTTAATCGCGTTCATCATTCTCCGTTGCCCCGTCGGCCCGGCTATCCATGCAAAATGCGCCGGCCCGGGTAATTATTTCAATCAAATTTGACGCTGTTCAGCTATCACACCGGCAGAGTGGAGTCAAAGTTAAAAGTACGCTGCAAGCATAATCACGGCTGCACCGTTTGAAAAACAGCTGGATTCAGGCAAAAGCCGCTCCCGCAGTCAAAAAAGCGGGTCCTAAAATTAATGGCATTGATACGGATTGACATAACTGCTTAATAATTTGTAAAAAGAGACTAACGATAAAAAAATTTGGCTTGGGGGGGTAAAATAAAGTGAAATACGCACGATTTGAGGTCGATGGAAAAACCGGCAACGGGATTGTGGCATCAGAGGAAATTACGGTTATCGAGGGGTGTTTCTGGGATGATTTTGAAGTGACCGGCCAAAAGTATTCCATCTCAGAAATTAACTTCCTGCCCCCCGTACTTCCGACCAAGATCGTATGTGTCGGACAAAATTATCGGGGACATATTAAAGAGCTCGGACTGCCGGTTCCAAAAGAACCGGTCATTTTTTTTAAGCCGCCATCCTGCCTGATCGGGCACCGCCATCCCATCATTTATCCGGCGAGCGCCAGGCGTGTGGATTATGAAGGTGAACTGGCGATTGTGATCGGGCAGACCATGAGAAATGTAACTGAAAGTGATGCGCTAAATTACGTCCTGGGGTATTCCTGCTTCAACGATGTCACTGAAAGAAACCTGGTTGAAAACAATCCATTTTTGTTGAGCCTGTCCAAAGGCATGGATACTTTCGGCCCATGCGGCCCCTATATTGTTACGGACCTGGATCCGAACCGGCTCATGCTCAAAACGCTTCTAAACGGTGAGCTCAAGCAGCAGGACAGCACCGAAAATTGCGTCTTCAGCATCCAGCAGGTTCTCAGCTACATATCCGCATATATCACGCTGCTGCCGGGTGATATTGTGACCAGCGGCACGCCAAAGGGGATTGCGCCCATGCAGCCGGGCGATACGGTTGAAGTGGAAATAGAAGGTATCGGATGTCTGCGAAATAGTCTTCAAGCTCAGGATTGAAATATGAATCGCATTTTTAAAAAAGAGATTACCACCGGTCTATTTTAACCATCCTCGAAGGCTTTGGCTCCCGCCTCATATATGCGGGAAACCGCCGCTAATGCTTCCATCGGCTTGCCCGCCGCCGACAGTTCATCGGCCCGGGCAAGACCCAATGCCGTGGCAGTGTTTTCAGCTGAGGGCAAGGCCTGAACGGCAAGGTCGGCCAGCAGGCGCCGTTCAGCGGCCCGGCTTAAGCTGAGATAGGGCAGTTGATCATACCACAGCAGCCGCTCTTCAAGGCCGGCAAAAGGAAGACGCCGGCCGGCCATGGCGGCGATCTTTTCACCGAGCTTGCCGGCGCGCTCGACAGCGGCATCGAAATTGAAGCGTGTCGCAGGAAGGGGTTCTATCGCGCGCATTTGCAACATCTGGAAAAAATGGTATACCGGACGGAGACCGGATATAAGGCCATTTCCGGTACCCCCCGCAATGGCAATTCCAAATGCCGGCAGCCCCTGTAATGGCGCCGATCGCGCATAAATCCGAAACATTTTCAAAATTAAGTACTTCACCAGGCCGCTGGTGTCCCACCAATAAACCGGTGTGCCCAAAACCAGCGCACCGCAGTTCAAAATCTTCCGGCTCAAGTATTCGAAATCCTCATCTTCGTAGGTGCACCTCAGGTTATCTTTGCAGACCCAGGGCAGGCAGTCTTTGCAGGCATCCACAACATGATCGGCCATCTGGATCAGCTCGGTGGCAACCCCGCTCCGACCGGCACCTTCCAGCGCAGCTGCAACCAGCTGATGGGTTCTTCCCTCGCGATTGGGGCTTCCGACAAGCCCGATGACATTTGCATCCGACCCCATTTTGCACCTCCATGCGCATTATAATGTTATACCCTGGGTCCGGTCCGACTTATATTAAAATAGCCGAAGGGAGTCAAGAAGGAGGGAAGCTTTTCAGTCCGGCAGATATCCTTGGCCGATGCGCCCAAATGTCGCGACCTGATCCCGCTCCCATTGCTCGTTGTACCCGAGTTCAGCAGCCATCAGGGCAGCCACCCTGGGGGCCGCCTGAATTGCCGCCTGTGCATTGAGGAAGAGACTGCGCGTCCGGCGAGCCAGAAAATCGTCAATGGTCCGCGCCACTTCAAACCTGACCGCCCAGACGACTTCACCGCACAGCGTCGGCAGGGCGGGATGAATGAGTTTCTGACGGGTCGGATCAGAACGCAACAGGTCCTGGATGGCCGGGGCGTCGGAGCCATAGAGTGCCAGGGAGCCGAATTTTTGCGGGCTTTTATGGTAGCCGTGGATATTGAGCCGCTTGGTGACACAGGGACGGGAGTCCAAACCGGAAAGCGTTGCGGCATGATTGACACAGTCTTCGGCCATCTGTCGATAAGTCGTCCACTTTCCGCCGGCGATGGTCAGAAGCCCTGAATTTGATATGATAATGGTGTGATCCCGCGATAGGGAAGCGGTGTTCTTATCGTCGCTGGCTCCCACCAGGGGGCGGATCCCGGTAAAAACACTGAGAATGTCGTCCCGGGAAGGGGCCTTCTGCAGATACAATCCGGCCGTTTCCAAAATAAAATCGATCTCCTCCGGCAGCGCCCGCGGTTCGAGGGGCACTTCTGCGATCGGGGTGTCGGTTGTACCCACCAGTGTCGCACCGAGGTACGGAATGGCAAACATCACCCGGCCGTCCTTGGTGTGGGGAACCATTATGGCGGAATTTCCCGGCAGAAAGCTTTTGTCGAAAACCAGATGAATGCCCTGGCTGGGTGAAATCAACGGCGACACTTCGGCGTCATCCATTCTGCGCACCTGATCAGCAAAGGGACCGGTCGCATTAATGATACCCCTGGCTTTGACGCTGTGTTCTTTGCCGGTTTCAATATCTTCAAAGACCGCGCCGTCCAGGTACCCGGCACCATCCCTGGTGAAAGCGGCAAGCCGTGCGTAATTGAGCAGTGTCGCACCCTGCCCGGCGGCCGTGCGGGCCAGGTTAATTAGAAGTCTGGCGTCGTCAAACTGGCCGTCATAGTAAATGACGCCACCGCGCAACCCTTCAGTTTTTAAGGTCGGTATCCGCTTGAGGGTATCATCGGTTGAAAGAATCCTGGAAGGGCCGAAACCGTAACGTCCCGCCAGCAAGTCGTAAACTTTAAGCCCGATGCCGTAAAAAGGCGCCTCCCACCAGTCGTAGTTCGGAACGATGAAAGCCAGATCATGAACCAGGTGGGGAGCATTTTCCAGCAGGATACCGCGTTCTTTCAGGGCTTCCATCACCAGCGTGATATTTCCCTGCTGCAGATACCGCACCCCGCCATGGATTAATTTGGTGCTGCGGGAAGAAGTTCCCTTGCCAAAATCATTTTGCTCAACTAGCAGGATATCGTACCCCCGGGAAGCCGCATCAACAGCGATACCGATCCCGGTGGCGCCGCCGCCGACAATCAGTATATCCCACGGCTCGGTCCGCTCCAAGACTCTGCTAATCATTTCTTCGCGATTCATCGGGTGCTCCTTTCAGGACCTCAGGTAATTCAAGTGGTACCGCAATCCGGATTATGTCAATTTTCATCAATATGCTAAAAAGGTAAAGACTGCCCGTCAGGAAGTCAATAAATATCACAGGATGTCTATGCTTGACCGGCCTTATTTCTTACGTTATATTTCTGACACATGAAAAATGGAGGCGCTCGTGGACAAAATTATGTCGACCCGAGTGGAAATGGGGTCGATCTAAGGCGAACGCCACACTATTGCAGTATTTCAGAATAACTCTGAGGTCAGCATTGGCTGGATCTACAAGAAAAAAGAAAAACCATGGCGGTCGTTCCGGCAAACTGCGAATTGCAGATCACTGGAACGCCATCAGTATCATCGCCAATTCCCAGGCCAATCCCTTAAAGGCAGTTGCCGAGTTTGTCGAAAACAGCATTGATGCACGGGCCAAACAAATCGTCATTGTCAGGGGTAAAAAAAAGGGAGCATTCTATCTTAAGATTAGCGATGATGGCGAGGGCATTCCAAGTGATGAACAGGGTTTGCCGGATTTTCGTCGCGTGGCGACCCATATCTGTGATTCTATCAAGAAACAGTTCAAGTCAAGGGGGGCCGAAGGGATTCAGGGAGAATTCGGTATTGGTCTGCTTAGTTTCTGGACGGTAGGCCAAAATCTCAGCATGTCCTGTTGCGGAGCTGATGGGAATCCATACCAGATGACCATGGCCAAGGATTCGCCGGATTTTTCGGTCTCGCAGAAGCGCATATTGCTTTCTTTCAAGGGGACTGACATGACGATCTATCCCCTGCTGCCGGGTCTACGGTCTCTAACGGGCGAAAAAATTCAACGCTATCTTGCCTCAGAGCTCAGGGACCGGATCAAAGAGACCGGGGTAACGGTCAAAGTTGTTGATCGAACCGGCCGCAAAGAGTTTGTCGTGATTCCACGGCAGTTCACAGGACGGCTGCTCCATGATCTCAAGCCGGCTGAAACCGCACAGGGTGATATTTATCTTGAAATTTATCTCAACGAACCGGGTTCCGTAAACTGCATCGGTTTGTATCGACGGGGTACGCGAGTCCTGCCTTCGATTACTGAACTCGACCAGTTTGAAAAAGAGCCATGGACTGCCGGGTGTCTGCAGGGCATTGTGGATGCGCCGTTTTTATCAATCATCCCATACCGGAAAAGCGAATAAGGGGCTGCCCGGGTATACCTATCGTCGGGCGCCGGGTGAAATATGGCGGTCACGATACGATGAGGAAAAAAACGTGATCGTCATCAACAACGGTCACAGGGACTTTGTATATGCCGGCAAAAACAAAAGCCGCAAGCTGCGCTATATTTGCCGCCTGTTTTGCAAGGAGCTCGTTCGCCAGAATTTCCCGGGACTGCAAACGAATGAATTGCTTGAACGCATGATCGAACTGTCTTTGTATACGGAAGAGCATCTGAAATAAAATTTCCGCTTCTGTCCCTGAATATCTCGATATCTCGTTTTTGCGAGGGAGATGATACCTTAAATGAGGTGATAAAAAACTAAACGCCCCTTGCCTTTTTGCGATTTTTCCTTATTATATCCTCCACACCCTGCCGATCAGCGGCGGGGTGTGCCTTTTTAGGGGAAATAACAGACGACACTCGGCATGCTGATGCCGGCAATAATTAGAAATTCGGGAGAAAAAAATGATAGATCGTTCTCAGATTACCATGTACTCCGGCGGGCACCGGGGCGCCGAGACGGAATTCGGAAAAACGGCCGAGCGATGGGGAATTCAGGAAGTGAATTTTTCGTTCGAGGGTCATACTGCTGAAAGGGACAGAGGCGTCCGCATCCTGGGCCCTGATGAACTCGACAAAGGTGACGTCAGCATGGCGATCGTCTCACTTCGCATGGGACGGACCTATGCCAGGACAGCCAAGATTCGCAAAGTGATCCAATCCCTTTTCCACATGGTCAACAAGGGCCACCACGTGATAGCCATCGGCTGGATTCAGCCCGACGATACGGTCAAAGGCGGTACCGGCTGGGGCGTGGAACTTGCCAAGCTTTTCAATCGCCCCCTGCACGTGTATGATCAGGATAAAAAAGAGTGGTTTGGCTGGCAGGACAATCGCTGGGTGGCGGATAGGCCGGTCATTACCGATACGACCTTCGCCTGCACCGGCACACGCAACCTTGACGCCGACGGCACCCGGGCGATCCATGACCTTTTCGAACGCTCCTTCGGACCCGCCGCCTAGCGCTCGTATGAAACCTCATATATACGCAGATGCCAAACCGAGGGAATCGCGGTTGGAAACCGCTCCCACAATCAATGAAGATCCGGGTCCCCAGCCCCCGTCGGCGGCGAAACTAGCCGGGCCCACAGGACCCGGTTTTCGGTGTTGAATAAAAAGGATGACCTGCGTGTGAACTTCGAAGAACTGGATTACCATCGAACCGCAATGGGTGAATTGATTCTGCTGCGGCGGCGTGCCCGGGAAGTGGACGGCCGTGAAATATTCGAGGTGAAACTCAATGATGAATACCTCATGACATCGCTGTTTCATGAAAGCGAAGTGGCGCTGGCCGATCTCGGGTTGGCCCGACTTACGGGCCAGGACTGGGATGTCGTGGTCGGGGGATTGGGTTTGGGCTACACCGCGGCAGCGGCCTTAAAATATGATCAGGTCGCGCGACTGATTGTGGTGGAGGCGCTGACACCGGTGATTGATTGGCATCAGCATGAGCTTGTACCCAATGGTGCACTGCTTTCGAAAGATGCTCGATGCCGCTATTACCACAAGGACTTTTTTGAGCTTGCGCGGGGCGATGGTTTCGACCCGGAGGACCCGGGGCACCCGTTCGACGCCATACTGCTTGATATCGATCACACGCCCGAAGCCTGGCTTAACCCCAGTCACGCAGACCTCTATTCGGAGCAAGGGCTGATGCGCCTGCGGGCCTTCCTCAGGCCGGGGGGCGTGTTCGGGTTGTGGTCAAATGACGTGCCGGACAAAAATTTTTTGGCCGTTTTGTCCCGTGTGTTCGATCAGGTTGAGGGACATGTCGTTGA
>Ga0210122_1000248_pt1 | contig 17979 bp, 21 predicted proteins | sample Muzzi_CordB_D2_FD_185530 | JGI IMG/M metagenome (GOLD analysis project Ga0210122, IMG submission 185530) | Wetland microbial communities from San Francisco Bay, California, USA, that impact long-term carbon sequestration - Muzzi_CordB_D2 (SPAdes) | ecosystem: Environmental > Aquatic > Marine >... | reverse complement strand
CACCGGCGAGCGGGAGTAACGGGGCATGCCCGACAAAGAGGAAGCGCTGCTCGAGATTCTCGACACCATGAAACGCCACCGGCTGACGCTGGATGACCTATCCGCGGCTTTGCAGGACCAACCGCGCGTCGAGGCCGCCAGGTCCGGCGGCGTCATTTCCCGCCTGTTCGCGTATATCGGCGGCATCTTCATTTTCTGCGGCCTGGCGATTTACCTGAACATGCAGTGGGACGACCTCGGCTCCGCCGGGCGCGTGCTGCTCACCCTCGGCCCCGGCTTTTGCGTCTTCGTCATGGCGCTGACCTGCCTGAGCGACACGCGCTTGGAGCGCGCGGCTACGCCGCTGTTTCTCGTCGCCGCGTTTTTGCAACCCGCCGGTATCCTCGTCGCCCTCCACGAATACGTGCATGGGAACAACCCGGAACACGGCGTGCTGGTCATGTGCCTCGTCATGCTTCTGCAGCAGGGGCTGGTCTTTATCGCAAAGCGGCGTACGGTGCTGGCGCTGACGACAACGTTCTTCGGCGCCTGCTTCTTCGGCACGGCCTTCGACCTGATGGGGCTCAGCGACGACCTGATCTTTTTTGTCATCGGGCTTTCGCTGTGCTGTGTCGCCTGGGCGATGGACAAATCCGTGCACAAGCCGGTCGCCGCCATCGTCTATTTCTTCGGCTCCGTCTTTTTTCTTTACGCCAGTTGGCACCAATTGCACAACGGTGCGTTTTACATCCTCTTCCTCGGGCTTGCTTGCGGCACGATTTTCGTTAGCACGCTGGCGCGCAGCCGGACCCTGCTGCTGGTCGGGACACTGGCGCTGATGGGATACCTGGGCGAATTCATCTACGAACACTTCGGCCACAACATCGCAGCGCCCATTGCGCTGATGCTGGCGGGCGTACTGATGCTGGGGCTGGGCGCGATGGCCGTGCGCATCAACAACAGGTACATCAAGGAAGCTGGCCGGGCATCGGGCGGATAGGATCGACTGGGGTCAGAGTAAAGGGACAAAGTAAATCGGCTTTAGTAGATAGCCAGTTCAATCCCAATTCATCGGGCCTGCCGTCTCCCTGCACTTTACTCTGACCCTTCACTCCGACCCCGGTTAATTCCAAGATGGACGACCTGAGACCCTGCGCCTATGTCACCGACGACTACGGCAAAAACTGGCGGCGTCATCGTTGACTATGGCCGTAGAAGGTAACAAGTATATCGTCGACAAGCGGGCGCCAGTTGGCCCAATCGTGACCGTGAGGCGTTTCCTTGTAAGTGACGTCGTAGCCTTTCTTGACGAGCAACCGGCGGAAACCGCGGACCGCTCCGGTGTTGTCGTTCCTGGTGCCGACACTCAGGAACACGCGGACCGGCTGGAGCGGATTCTTCCGGTAAAGATCCGTCAAAAGCTTCACATGCCGGTTGCTCGCGGGGGACTGCATGGCGATATTGCCAAACACGTTCGGCACCATCAGACCGAAGCATCCCGCGTTGAGGCCACCAAAGGACAGGCCCATGATCAGGCGGTGATCGCGGTCCCCGATCGCGGCAAAGCTGGCCTCAACCGTTGGTACCAGTTCGCCCGCGAAGAAACGGGCATAGTCCTGGCTGCACATGAACTGGGCATTGCGGCGGTTCTCTGACAAGTGGTCCGGGTCGCGGGCATCGACAAAGACGGCCATCAGCGGTTGGATCGTCCGGGCCGCTATCAGCCTGTCAAGCGTCGCCTTGATGCGGCCATCGGCCAGGTACCACTGCCCGTCCGTGACATAGAGCGTGGGCAGGGGCGTTGCGGCATCCACGCCTTCCGGTCTGTAAACACGGAATTGAAGGGCATAGCCGAGAACCCGGCTTTCAAAGCGAATATTGCGGCCCAGCGTGCCGCCAGCCCAAACCGAAGACGGAAAAGCGAGCAGAACAATGAGTATGAAGACGGCCTTTAACGGGTTCAGCGCGTTTCTTCCCAATCCTTGCCGACACCACAGTCTATAACCGCCACCACGAACCGCTCAAGCGCGGGCGGGCAGGCTTGCCATAACCGGACAGGATAACAAGACAGGACGCCAACGACGCGTTGTTATTACTACTTCTTTTTGCTAAAGCCCGCTTTTTACAAAGATTTCCGGCACGATGCTCAGACAATTTCTGGTGCACTTCGGTCTGCACCTTTATTCAACGCGGTAATCCTCCCGATTCACCCCGAAACAAAAAGCTTCCGCCTGGACCGCCCCGAACCTACGTATTGGGCAGGCCGATTCCAAGAGAAATCATTTACGTTATGTTGATATCGTCAAAGCTATGAGCGCCCACGACTCCTATCCGGATCCTCCGCGCTCTCCAGAGCAACAACGTCTGGCGATGACCCCGACCCGCGAACTGGCCGCGCGGGTAACGAAAGCGAAGCCATGTGGTGTGCGTCGATGAACTGACGCTGCTCAGGGATATCGAACGCTTGATCAAGCGCGATATTCCCAAAGCTGTGATCGACGGTTTTGAACCCGACCCGAGCATCAGGCCCGAACCGATCAAGAATGGCGGCTCACGGCAGGGCAAACCGCGGAACCAGGCACGCAGGAGCCCGGGGGCGAGCCAGGGTTTCAGCCCCAATCGCCAGAATGAGCGACGTTCACGGGGTCGCCGCAGGGCCGCCTGAGAATTGGGGTCAGAGTAGTCCCACGGTCGATCTGCGCATGATTGGGGTTGTCATCCACCAGGTAGCGGCGCGCGGGCACGAGCGACTCATGTGTATCCGGCATCTTCGACATGAGCAGCCGGTCCTGCTCTAGTCGCATCGGCGGGACAAGCACCGGCGCTCCATGCGCTCGATCACGTCCGTCGAACGGCGCGGCGATCGGTGCCGGCGGATGACGACCCTGGCATTGTTCAGTGCAGCACCGCCGTTTCGTCCACGCCTGCTTTCATCACGAAAAAGACATGCTCCATCTGCTGGATGTCGTGCAGCGGGTCGCCGTGGGTGGCGACCAGGTCACCCCACTTGCCCACGGCGATGGTGCCCAGGTTATCCGATTGGCGCAGTGCGGCGGCGGCGTTAACCGTGGCGGCCTTCAACACGTCTTCGTTGGATATGCCCGCCGCCGCCATCAAGCCGAACTCGCGTGTGGCTTGCGCGTGGGGGAACGCTCCGGCGTCGGTGCCAAAGGCGATCGGAACACCGGCGTCGTAGGCGGCCTTGAGTTGGGTAACCGACATTTGATACCAATCCTTGCCGGTGATTTTTAACATCATGTCCCTGACTGCGTCGAGCGCTGTCAGGGTCGGCACAAAATAGGCGTCGCGTCCGTTCTCGCGGTGAAACAGGCCGTAATCCCCGGCAGCCGGCAAGCCGTGCTCGATGGTGTCGGCGCCGAGTTTCAGCGCCAGCCTGGACCCGGCCGGCGAATGACTGTGCACCGCAACCGCGCGGTTCAAACGGTGAGCCGTATCGATGATGCTTTGCAGTTCCTCCTGGCTTTCGAACAATGCGCTCGGACCGATGCCCGTGCCGGCCCCGGAAATACGCACCTTGATGACATCGGCGCCGCGGCGGATTTCCTGCCGCACCGCGCGCCGGCAATCATCGACACCATCACAAACACCCGCATCGTCCATCAGGTTCAAAGCGGGCTTGTCCAGGCCGGAAAAAGCGACCGGGTCATAATCGCCGCCGGAAACGACGATCTGCGCCTGGACACCGAGAATTCTGGGCCCGTGCACGAGCCCGTGATTGATGGCGTCGCGCAAGTCATACAAAACGCCCGCCGGGTCACCCACGTTGCGTAAAGTGGTAAACCCGCTGGCCAGCATGATTTGCGCGTTGCGCAGCGCTTGCAGTACGGTCTTGGACTTGCGCTCCAACTGTGCCAGAACCACCGGCACCGTGGGTGGCAGATCGCGGTTGGTGACCAACACCGTCACATGCGTGTGCAGATCAATCAACCCCGGCAATACCCATGCATCCTCCAGGTCTATCGCATCCGCGGCATCGACATAGCCTGGTTCAATGGCAGCGAAACGGCCGTTTTCGATGATCAGGCTTTGTTCGTGCAACGGGGGCCGACCCGGCTCTGTAATCACGTGACCGGCATGAATGACCACCCGCCCCGGCTGGGGTTCGGCTGCCGCTGTGGGCCCAACCAGCATGAAGAAGACCACAACACAGGCGGCCAGGCTCAGAGTCCGCATCCTGTTCATCCGACTCAAAACCGGAATGCAGCTTCCACGCCCCAGGTCCGGCCGGGCGCAAGAAGGTGTGATTGCGAGCCGTGGAAGAGAACCGGCGGCAGATCGCCGATGAAGTCGATCTTGTAGTCCTTGTCGGTCAGGTTGCGGCCCCAAAGGGCGATTTCAAAGCCAGAGCTGGTGATCAGACCGAGACGCAGATTCAGCAAACTGAAAGACTTTTGTCGACCCGCGATCGGCACGTTGTTGAAGTCGAGGTAGTAGCTGCCGGTGTAGTTCCACTCGCCTCGAGCATAAGCTTCGCCCAGCCCCCCCACGTCGATATGCACGTCGCTGCGCAGGGAGAAACTGGTCTTGGGTGCAAATGCGGGCGTATTGCCGGAAAGATCAGCGGCGGCACCGGGTCCATGAATGACAAAGCTGTCAAACTCGGCATCGTTATAGCCAAACGAGGCATACACGTTCCAGAAATCGGTCGGCCTGGTCGACAGTTCGACTTCAAGACCCTTGCTGGTCATGGCGCCGGCATTGTAAAAGGCCTGCGCCGGGCCGGTGGGTGTCAACTCCAGCCCGCGTATCTGCATGTCCTTGTAGTCAATATAAAAACCGACGACATTGAACAGCACCCTGCCATCCAGCCAGGTCGTCTTGGCCCCGGCTTCGAAACTGTCGGCCTGCTCGGGACCAAAGCGCGGGTTGGCAACCCGGGGGGAATTGAAGCCACCGCTCTTGTGGCCCCGGCTCCAGGATGCATACGCCAGGACGTGATCCTGCACCTGGTACGAAAGACCCAGCATCGGCGAAACGGTATTGTCGTGCAGATCGGCTGAATAGGTTTCTGCAAACAGCGGTATGACCGGTCCGCCGGGAAAGACCAGGACCGAGCCCTGGGTAGCGTCCTGGGACTTTTTCTCGCGCTCGGCCCGGATGGCGGCCTGCAGCTTCAAGGCATCCGTCATGGCGTAGTCCAGGCTCGCAAACGCCGCGATGCTGGTGGTGTCCTGGTTGGAATGGACCGACTCGGTATTGACAACGCCCGGAAGCCCGAAAGGAGTTCCTTCGACGTCCGAACCGCCCCGGTCATCGTCTTTGCGCGTGTAGTAATAAACGCCCACCATCCAGCTTGCACGCGTATCGGTACCATTGCCCAGACGTAATTCCTGGCTGAACTGATCGGCGTCCGAATCCACGTTTTCGTTGATCAGGAATTGATTGGTGCCGTCCGTGTCCAGGAACTGCAGGCGCTCGATGCTGCGGTAGCCGGTGACCGAGGACAGTGTCAGGCCGGAAAAGTCATAGTCCACCAACAACGTTGTGCCCCAGGTCCTGGTCCTGGACGGCCGATAGTAATCCGTGTCCTGCCGGCGCGTATATCCATCCGTTCCGGCAATGACTGCAAACGGCCCGGAGAAATACTCGGGCACCGGGCTGTAATAGTCGTTGTTTGAATAATCCACGATCAGACGGATATCCAGTGCCTCACCCGGCAGAAACTGCAGTGTGCCGCGCAAGGCCACCTGGTCCTTGTCGCCATAGGTTCCGCCCGAAATCCGCCTGGAAAAGCCGTCCTGCTTGATGCTGGCACCTGCCAGCCGAAACAGCACGCTGTCACTGCCCATGGGGCCGGAGAGAGCAAACTGGATATCCCGCAGATCCTTGTTTCCCAGCTGCCCCCTGACATAGCCGGAAAAGTCAGCAGTCGGCCGCGCCGTGGTATAACTGATGGCGCCCGCCAGCGTATTGCGGCCCCAGACCGCGCCTTGCGGCCCGCGGATGACCTCGATCTGGCCCAGGTCCAAGAGGTAGGAATCGAGGCTGCCCGGAGGGGCAAAAACACCATCGAGGTAGACGCCGATGGGTTGTTCCAGGCCAAAGCCCCGCCCCGGGCTGGACACACCACGAATGGTGACGTTTTGCGTTCCTGTCACACCATCCGGCGCCGCCATGTTGGGCAATGCGCCGGCCAATTCGGAGAATTTCCGCACATCGGAATGCTGCAGGTATTCAGCGGAAAAGACATCCACCCGGATGGCCGTATCCTGCAGCCTCGTTTCACGTTTTGTGGCGGTAACCCGGACTTCTTCCAAGGCGGCCGGCCCGTAAGCATCCTGTGCGGTGTCAACGGCAGATTGCGCCTGTGCATGAAAACCGGCACACAGAGCCAACAGTGAGATACCCATCGTGGTTGGTTTCATAAAAACTCCCCGGCATTTATTATAAAAAACGAACGTTCTGTTTTTTATATTGCAATCATATGACAATCAAGTCAATATAAATATATGGGCTCTGAATTCCGCTCTCGTTTGTCCAGAACATTCATGCCACTGAAATGACCGATGCCAGTGGCCGCAAATACCGGTACCATTGTTTGCACTTTTTGCAAACGATATCAGCAGTTGGCCGGCAATGATCCGGTAAAGCAAGGGTTTCGACATGCCAAAACGAAGTGACAAGCACATGCTGATGCGCAGGGAGCAGATCTTGCAGGCTGCCACGCGTTTGTTTTTGGACAAGGGCATCCACCAGACTTCCATGCGCGACATCTGCGTTGAGAGCGGCTTGAGCACGGGCGCGGTATATACCCATTTCCCCAGCAAACAGGATTTGATCCTGGATCATGCCGAACAGGCCCTCGCCGCGAAAGAGTCATTGTCTTTTGACACGCTGGCGGATTTCCGTCAGCACATGCTTTCACTGCTATTGAATCAATCCGCTGAATTTCAGCAATTGCTCAGCCTCGATATTCAGCTGATCGAGGAAGGCCTGCGCGACGACAAGATACGCGCCCTTTCCGCCAAGGCCATCCGGAGCCTGGTCGAAAGCAACCGGCAGTGCATGCAGGCCCTGCTGGAACGTGGAGAAATCAACCCCGATTACGACATCGATGTCGGTGCGCGCAGCCTTGTGGCACTGATGTTTTCGGCCACGATCTTCAACCTTTTGAAGGCGGGGAAAAATCCTCTGGACTTCAGCGCCTGCGTTGAGATGGAGTTCTCCCGCATGCAGAACGGCGAAGCTGTTCATCGCTGAACCCCGCCGCCGGATCGGCGCCACGCAGAAAGGCGCGACCAGCGCCGCCAGGTGTTGATGGCGGCGGACGGTCGGTTATGATGCACCCATGACAGCGAGCGCGTTGCGGGTCCTGGTCCTCACCGGGGCGGGTGTATCGGCCGAGAGCGGCATCCCGACCTTTCGCGGCAAGGAAGGCTACTGGACGGTCGGCGCGCGCGAATATCACCCGCAGGAGATGGCCACGCAAGCCGCCTTCCGCCACATGCCCGACGAGGTCTGGCACTGGTATCTCTACCGCCGGGCGGCCTGCCGCAAAGCCGCGCCGAACCCGGCGCACCAGGCGCTGGCACAACTCGAGGCACGGCTCGGTGGCGAATTCCTGCTCGTGACGCAGAACGTGGACGGCCTCCACATCCGTGCCGGCAACAGCCTCGGGCGCACTTACCAGATTCACGGCAACATCGACTTCATGCGCTGCGCCGCCGCTTGCTCGGCCGAGCTTTATGAAATTCCCGCAAGCGCCCCGTTGCTCGAACGAGACGCCCCACTCCCCGCAGGGGCCGGTGAAATCCTGCGCTGCCCACGCTGCGGCGCCAGGACACGCCCGCACGTGCTCTGGTTCGACGAGTACTATGACGAGGAACTGTATCGATTCCAGAGTTCGCTGGCGGCAGTGCAGCGCGCGGACATGCTGATCGTGGCGGGCACTTCGGCCAGCACGAACCTGCCCAACCAGATGGTCGCCCTCGCAGCCCGCCGCGGCATCCCGATCTTCGATATCAATCCGGGCGACAACCCCTTCGCCCACCTGGCCGAGCGCTCCCCCGGCGGCCGCGCAATCCGGGCGACGGCGGGGGCCGCGCTGCCCGCGCTGATCGCGGAGCTGAATTTCTCCAGGCCGCCTGAGAGCGACAGAGGATGCGGCGACACCGGCCCCGCGCGAAACCGTCATGAAAACTGACGACGGCGGCACAGGTCCGGCGTCCGGGAGAATACGCGCCGGCCCGGGTTTGGATTGTCGCCTGACCCGTTTCTGACCGAGTTTGAAAGCTGTCGGCCAAAAGGACGGTCTCCTGGACGTTACCGATTTCGAGAATCATGAGGAGAGAGATGAAAAAGCTGTTGGCTCTGTTATTGCTTTGCGCGCTGGTTGCCAGTACGTCGGTGCACGCTGCCGGCAGGGAATCGATCCACGCATCAGCCAACGATGTGCAACCCCTGCTCCCCGGGATGCCGGCACCGGCATTCACGGTTATGGACAAGGGTGGCCAGGTTTTCAATTTCGACCCCGGTTCCATGCCAAAGCCGGTGGTGCTCACGTTCTACCGCGGAGGCTGGTGTCCTTACTGCAACCTGCACCTGTCGGAGTTGCGCCTTGCGGAAGCCCAACTGCTGAAAATGGGTTTCGAAGTCTGGTTCGTGAGCATGGACAGTCCCGAAATGCTGACCGAAGGCATGGAGGGCGGAGATTTCAACTACCGTTTGTTTTCGGATGCCGGAGGCAATGCCACGCGGGCATTCGGTATCGCCTTTCGCCTCGACGACAAAACCTACCGGCGCTATATATCCTACGGTGTTGATCTCGAACAGCGGTCAGGCCGGAATCACCACATTCTGCCGGTGCCGTCAACCTTCATCATCGGCCGCAACGGGCTGATCCGTTTCGCATACAGCAACCCGGACTACAAGGTGCGTTTACACCCGGACGTGCTCCTCGCCGCGGCCCGCGTTTATTTGCAGGATGCCGACGCCCGCTTCATCAAAGAGCGGCAAGAGCGCGGAAAAGAATGAACGGCCACAGGAGAACACGCGCTGTGACCGGCCCAGGAGCCCTTCGTTCGTCCCACACACTGGTTCGTGTCCTTGCCTGCACGCTGCTGTTCCCTGCCCTGATTGGCCTCGCGGCCGGCGCCCGGGCACAGGATGCGTGCGACGACGCCATGTTCATCCACAACTACCCGGTACGGAACGCCGGTTTGTATATCGGACTTTTCGAAGCTGTTGAAGGCTATCTCCCAGGGCCCAGACAGTCGCTGCCTTGGCCGTTCGCAGAGGACGGCGGCACCCGGTATCCGACACAGGACTACTGCCCGCAAAATCCTGACGACCGGCTTGTTCGGCTATTCGAAGTCCCCGCGGAAACATCATTCAAATCCGGCACGCTGACGCTCATAACAAAGGACATGGCAGCGGCAAGAAAAGCCGCTTCAGTTTTGGCTGTGGGCAAAATTCATGCATCTGAACTCAAGGGCAGGTCCTCCCTCTACTTCACCGATGCCAGCGGCAACGAATTCTTTATTTGGGCGTACCCGGGGCCGCCGAGCCTGTAGATTCGGTCGCCGCTGCAATCACGGCTTAATCCAGGGCTTTCAGTATGTCCTGGACTTCTTTTTGGAGTTGCACATTGGCGTCGGTGATCTTCACGTTCGCATCTTCCATCCGGTAGACGGTCTGCCACTGCGCTCCCCAGACCGTTTTCAGGTTTTGGGCCACGGCCTGCGTTTCCTCAGGCATCACATCGCTCAAGGCCAGTATCAGATTTACCCTCGCCCACCCTTCGATCGGATCCGGCTTCTCTTCCTCCGGCGCGTAATATGCCCGATCGACCAATAGCTGCAAATGGGCCGCCTCGCGCAAGACCTCGAACCCGGCCGCCCTAATATTGCGGTTGGATTCGGTGGCCTCGTTGCGCCAGGTGTTATAGCCGAGCGCAGTGAGCGCCACCAGCAAGCTCACGAGCGCCAAACCGTTGTCTTCAATAAGCGTTGCCAGTTTCCTCATCATCCAAACAACCTCCCGCGGCAAGCGTCAATGATAGCGTAGTGTCGCACGAGGATAATCACCGCGCTGACCGCGCTCGTTGACGATCATTGGCAACCTAGAGGACCCGCCGCACGCATTCCACCTTTCACCTGCGCCGCGTGCGATGCGGCGTGCTTGCGCCAGTGCCTCAAGAACACTGACCTTTTTCCAGCTCGGCCATGATCGTGGAGCAAGACAGAACGCGCGCTAAGGAACGACGCAGAATAGCAAGTTCCGCGTTATGCATCTCCTCAAGGCAGGTTGCCGTGGCGTCTTCCGCCACCACCGCGCCGAACCCCCTCTCGTAGGCTTGCCGGGCGGTGGTGCCGACACAGCAGTCCGTCAGGGTGCCTGCGAGAACGACGGTCTCGATTTCCATTCTACGCAGGATGGTCTCCAGGGGCGTGTCATAAAACGCACCATACGATGGCTTCAGGATGACGATTTCGTTTTCCAGCGGTTGCAATTCCTCAACGAAGCGGGCTTCGCAAAAAGCACGGGCGTTCTCAAACCCGGTATCACCCGCACGGCTGGGCATGCAACCGCCCATTCTAGGTCGATCAAGGAACCGGTGGGTCGCAGCGAAAGCGGTGTGCACGACGGGCCATCGCCGTTCACGGAAAAATCCCAGCAGGCGAGCCATTTGTGGAATGCGTTGAAACGCGGCTGGTACCCGGAACGGGCCGCCTTCCTCGAGGACGAACTCCGCCTGCATGTCGATCATGACCAACGCCGTGCGCACCGGGTCCAGTTGGAATCCCGCATCGGCGTGCAGGTACTGTTTACGGGCGAGTTGCTCCAGCATCTGGTCGTCAAAGACCGCGGTTGGTTTGTTCACACTGACCTCCTTGCAAATGTCTTACGCAGGTTCTCGATAATCTTCACCGTCGCCGGCACTGCCCTGGCAAACTGCCCCGGCAGCAAGACAAAATCGTGCAGGACACCTGGAAATATCTCCATGTCCATATCGTTACCGCTCGCACTCAGGCGGTCGGCAAAGCTTTCGGCCTGCGACCGCAGCACATCGAACTCGGCAGCAACAATCAACGCCGGAGGAAGAACGTGCGGGTCTTCCTCCAACAAGGGTGACGCCCTGGTGCAGTCGTCAAAATCACCGAAGTAATGAAAGCGGAACCAGTTGACGGTGGTAGCTGACAACCAGTCGCCCTGCCCGAACCAGTGAAACGACTCCGTGTTTGTATGCATAAGATCGAGCCACGGACAGATCAGGACTTGACCACCGAGCCGCGACCATGCGCGCTCACGCAAACGCAAGGCAACATGGGCTGCCAGGTTGGCGCCCGCGCTGTTGCCCGCAATAACGAAACGGGAAGCGTCGATGCCATAATGGGGCGCATTCTCCGCCAGCCACGTCACTGCAGCGAGTGCGTCCTGCTCGGCGGTGGGCCAGCGGTGTTCCGGAGCCAGGCGGTAGTCCACGGAAGCGACCGCACAGTGCGCACCGGCCGCGAGCCGTGTGCAGAACGCATTTGTTTCTTCGAGCGAGCCAAGGACGAAGCCGCCACCGTGAAAATAGGCCAGCAGGGGCAATGGTGCGAGGGATTCTGGCAGGTACATCCTCAGGCGAATCTTACCGCCCTTCGCGGGAATCCAATGGTCTGATATCCGGGCGACTTCCAAGGCATCGCCCAGCCAATTTGCCGGTGCTCCTTGCTATCTCGCCAGCGTCGGGGGCATGGACCAAAGCGGGCGCGAGCCCGAAGCCGCAAGCTGGTCGAGCAGAGCCCGGGCATCCGGGTCGAGCGTGCCATTCTTATAGGCCGGATAATGATTCATGCCCCTTCCGTCGTCAATTTGGTGTGTTCTGCTCAATGCTGGTATTGATCTTATTCAGCAAGCGCACAAGCTCGACCCGCCCCTTCGCGCTCAGACACGCCAGCGGATCAAAGCTGGTCTTGCCGCTACGCCATAGTTCCTGCGGCACGGACTCGAGCTTTCTGCGCCCGGCCGCCGTGATACTGACCAGGACCTGCCTGCCGTTGGCCGGATCGCGACGGCGCGAAATCCAGCCGGCCCGCTCCATGGTTTTCAGCATTGATGCCACGGTCGGCCGATCGGCAAAAAGCATCTCCGCGATCCTGCTCGGGGCCATTGCAGCCTTCTCATGCAATTTACGCAGCAAGTAGATCTGTTTCGGGTTGACGCCAAAAGCGGCGAGGTCGCGCGCGACACGCCGTTTCCAGCCCAAATGGATGCGTGAAATCAATTCCATAATGTCATTCATAATTCGACTTCTAACTATAATCAGATAAAAATGCAAGCAAGCAAGCAGGATGCTCGTTTATTTCGAACGTCGAGAACGGCGCAGACCAGGGACCCAGCCTGGGTGCGACGGAGGATGCTGGGCCGAACATATGGGCAATTGACCGGTTTGTTGCCGAACGACGCTCCGCTACCCGCGATCAGCCGACAAACGAGCTGCCGACCGCTCGCTCAATCCGGCAGGCTGTCGAGCAGCCTCTGCATGCCGGCCTTATAGCGGCGCAGCGACTGCCGGCCGGCCGCGGTGAGCTCATAAAGTGTCTGTGGGCGGTTGTTGTGAAACCGCTTGTCCACCTTGACCACACCCGCTTCCGCCAGCTTGCTCATCTGCACCGAAAGATTGCCTCTTGAAAGGCCTGTGCGGTTCAGCAGCCAGGTAAAGTCCGCCTGCCTGACCGCGGCCAGTTGCACCAGTGCCTGCAGCCGGGCGGGCTCGTGCAGCAGGCGATCGATATCTTCTGCGGGCTGCTCCGGCTTCACGGGGCTTACTGCGGCTCAGCTGGATGGCGCGACAGGAAACGAGCCAGCATCACGATGCCCGAGACCAGGATAATCGTCCCGCTGGCGATCAGACCCACGTGCGGGTCCAGGTCCTGCAGAACCATGTCGACCCCGGCTAGCACCGCGATCCCGGCGTACACGGCAAACCGCCAGCAACTCGTAAAGGCGGCGAAAAACAGCAGCGGTATGCCAATCAGCAACAGGGGAAGGCCGGCGATCCAGCTGGCTGCCCCCGGCGTGGCCATCCCCCGAAAGATGATGAACAATGCCGCACCGAACATCGCGGTGCCCGCGAAGAACGCCACCAGTGCGTGGCGGAAGCTGCGGGCCTTGAGTTCGCGGTCACCGCTGAACTCGACATACCCCATCCGCGGTTCCACCAGGCGTTTGCGCAGCGGGTGCCACAGGCTGGCACAGACCGCCGGGAACACGGCCCCGTACACGGCTATGCCCTGCCACCACGACAGTCCCACGACCAGGATAACCAGTCCCACCATCAGGTCGAGCAGACCGTCGTCCCAGAAAGATCTGAATGCCACCCTCTCGAATACACTCGTTGCGTCGTCCACGATATCTCCCCCATGAACTATCTCACATAATAAATAAGTTTATAATATAAACTTAAAGGGGTCAACGACCGGGCAAACAACCTCGGATACCTGGGATCAATACGCTAACTGCCGCATCGAAGCGACCGCACGGACAACACTGATAAGCCGCGCCTTGTTCTCTCTAGCCAGGCCAGGCGAAATAAGCGCCAAGCAGTGCCCATACCAGCAACAGCCCGCCCAGGACAAGTCGGTCGATTCGTTGCTCGGAATCGATCTGGTCGACGGGGAAACTGGCCGCGGCGCGCCCCGGCCTGTACAGGATTGCAATCGTTTGGCCCACTTCAAGCCCACGAAAGGCCCTCGAACTGCTCAGGTCCCGTTCGTGGACGACTTTCTTGCCGCTCTCATCGAGAAATTCGTAACAGACCCGGTAATGCACGACAGACTCGCTGCCCGCTTCGTCCACTTTCAGATCAACGATTCGGGCGGAAACGTCTTTCCCTTCGAGTTTCAGCCGACGCAAACGTAAAAGGTCTCTTAGGTATGCGCACACCCCACCGGCACAAAAGACACTCAGGATGGCCAGATCAAGATTGAATTTCACGCTTGCCCCGTATTAGTCCGCCACTGGTTTGTTCACCCGCGGTCGGATATTCAAGGTCTCCGCATGCCGGTCCCGGACCATGGCTTGGTTATTCGCACGGTTTCACGCCCTCCCCAGCACCCAGATCACCCAGGGTGGAATGGCGCTCTCGCTGACCCATTCAAACGGTTCATCCGCCGTGCCGAGCGGCCGATACTCCGCAACCACCGCCAGCCCGGCCGCTGCGTAGGTTTCGCGATACGCATCGTCGTCCCAGCGGATGTCGTGGACGGGGCGTGCGTCCGGCACGTCGATCATCCGCGTGTATACGCTCTCCCCGTTCTTTGCGACAAAGTTTTCCGGGAAGCAGGTGCAGATGAAAGACGCCCAGTCATGGGTATAGAGGGCCGCATTTGAAACGATGCTGATCAGCTTGCCGGACGGCTTCAACACCCGGCCAAGTTCACGAAAGTTCCGCAGCTTCTGCTCCGCGGTTGGGACGTTGTCGAAGGTAAATGCACTCAGCGCCAGGTCACAGCTGGCATCCGCAATAATTGACAGGTCGCCGTTCCCGACGAGCCTGTAGTCGCCGCCCGGATCCAGCTCGTTGGCCTTGGCGAGCATCTGGGCGGAGATATCGATGCCGGTGGTCCGAAAATCGAGATTGCGAAGGAATCGCGTCGAACGGCCGGCGCCACAGCCAAAATCCAGCGCAGTCCCCGCACCGCGGGAGACGTGCCTTTCGATGATCCGGGGCAGATCCCGGAAAGCCAGGTGGTAGGTGCCGGGGTAATCGAGCATCGCATAGGCCGCGGCCCGCACCGGGTCTTCGTAGACATTCCTGAATTCGTGTGTGTTCATGACGCCCTGCTCCCAAGCCAAGCTGCGCCAGTATACGGTTTCCTGACGGCACGAAAGACCGTTGGCGTAAGTCATTTGCGGTGAAATGCAGGGTATTCGCGCCGGGAGCATCAAAAATCCGCTGGCGGGCTTGCATCTTCTTGGGTGCGGTATTATATTAGATTTATCTAAATTAGTTATATCTAAATTAGAATACGCTGTATTACAGGAGTGGCGATGACGACTGCGCGGACGCAATCGGAAGACGGAACCGCCGGACCGCCGGCGATAGACCTGCAGGCAATGACACGCCATGCCGGCAAAGCGGCGCAGCTGCTGCGGGCGCTGGCCAACCGCAACCGGCTGATGATCCTGTGCATGCTGGCCGAGGGCGAAGCCTCGGTCGGTGACCTGAACCGGCGCATGTCGCTTTCGCCGTCGGCGCTGTCGCAGCACCTTGCGGTGTTGCGCCGGGACGGCCTGGTGGATACGCGACGCGAATCTCAGACCATTTATTACGCACTGCGCGAGGGCCCGGCCCTCGAAGTCATCGGCACGCTCCATTCGATTTACTGCGGCGTTCCCGGCCGCGAACTGTCCAAGCGAGGTGATCGTGATGCAAACCACAAACGTTGATCGGCTGGTGTTCCGCATCGCCGGCGTCTTCATCCTGCTGTCGCTACTGCTGGCGTATTTCCACAGCCTCTACTGGCTCTGGTTCACCGCCTTTGTCGGCGCCAACATGCTGCAAGCATCGTTCACCGGGTTCTGCCCGCTGGCGATGATCCTCAAGAAGCTGGGTGTCCGGCCCGGGGCGGCATTCTCTTCGCCGGAGACCGGGCAATAGATGCGCGCTCCCGTCCTTGCCCTCGCCGTAACCGCGATGCTCGCGGCCGTTCCCGGTCTCGCGGAAACCATCGAGTTCACGCAGGCGGTGACGCAGGCCCTGACCGCGAACCCGCAATCGCTTGCCAGCGCCGCCCGTGAGCAGGCCGCGGAAGGGCAAATGCGGGCGACCCGCGGCAAGGGCCTACCGAACCTGCGCTTACAGGTCAGCGCCGCGCGCAGCAACGACCCGGGACAGGTATTCGGCTACCAGTTGGCGCAACGCAACCTGACCTTCCGCGACTTCGGTCTGGGCAGTTTCAGCGGCATCGAAGACCTCGATACCGCACCGGCCGCGCTGAACCACCCGGGTTACGCCGACAATTTCAACAGCGCCGCGATCCTGACGGTGCCGCTGTTCGCCGGCGGCGGCGACCGGGCACGGGTGCGCGCCGCCGAGGCCCTCCGCGCCGCGGCGTCTTCCGGCGACGAGGCAACCAGGGCCCGACTCACCTTCGAGGTGCTGCGCGCCTATAACGGCGTTGCCGCTACGCGTCTGCTGCTGGAGGCGGCCCGTGCCGCCCGGCGCGCGGCGCAACAGGACGTGGATGTCGCCGCCGCCCTGTTCAAACGCGGCGTGACGATCGAAAGCGACCTCTTGACGGCACGCGCCAACCTGGCGAGGGCCGGCGCCGCGGAAAAGGCCGCAGAGGCCGATTGCGACGACGCGCTCGATGCCTTCCGGACCGTCATCGCCGCGCCCGCGGATTCCTCCGTCGAGCCGGCGACAGCGGTTGACGTGGCGCTGCCCGAGCTGCCTTTGGCGTCCTTGCAGACGCAGGCCGTGACGGCCAACCCGCGGGTGCAGGCGCTCCGCCACACCGTGGCCGCACGAGCAGCCGAACACCGCGCGGCTCAAGCCGCCAACTGGCCGCGGGTGGACCTGGTCGCGCGCCGCGACTGGAACGCCGACACGCCGGCGCTGCGGGCGCCGTCCAACACGGTGATGGGCGTCGTTAGCTGGGATTTGTTCACATCCGGCGCCCAGAGCGGTGGTGTCGCGGCGGCGGAAGCTGCTTGGCGCGCTGCGCAGGCAGACCTCGCGGCGGCGGAAAACGCGATCCGCCTGGACGTCGCCAAGCGATATCGCGCCGCGCAGGTCGCGGCCGCCCGGGCGCAGGCTGCGGCCGTCGCCGCGGAGCAAGCGAGCGAGGCGGCGCGGCTGCTCGATTTGCGTTACGCCCAGGGCCTGACGCCGCTCGACGATCTTCTGAACGCGCAGGCGCGCCGCGATACGTCCCGCGCCGAAGCCGTGGCCGGGGCTTATCGAGCGGTGCTGGCACGGGCTTCGGTGCTTATGGCAGTCGATCGCCTCGATCCGCATCGCGCCGTCACTCGGGCGTTGGCGCCAGTCCCCGCGGCGGCGGCGCCAGGCAGACCAGGAGGTTGATATGATACGGTTCAAGGTGTCTTTACTGGTGGGCACTTGCCTGCTCGCCGCCTGTTCCCGCGATTCCGCGGATCACACCACGGCGTCCCAGGCGATGCCGCTCGCGGTGACGGAAGTGCGCGCGCTAACGCTAACGGAGACGATCACGCTGCCCGGTACGGTAACCCGCGAACAGCGGGCGCGACTGGCTTCGGTCTATGGCGGCCGGGTAACGGCCGCGCCGGTGGCGGCCGGTGCAAACGTTCGGCGCGGCGACCTGCTGCTGGCGGTCGGCGTCGGTGACGCCCGCGCACGCGTGGCCGCCGCATCGGCGAACGCGGCCGCCGGTCGCGCCGAGGCCGAACAAGCCGCGGCCGACGAAACACGCTACAAAGCACTGCGCTCGGAAGGCGCGGTGGCCGTCCGCGAGTACGAGCAGGTACACCAGCGTTACCTCACGGCACAGGCCCGGGCGACCGCCGCCGGGGAGGCTTTGGCGGCGGCACGATCCGACCTTCGCCATGCCGAAATCCGTGCGCCGTTCGACGGCCTGCTGGCGGAGCGTCCGCTCAAGCCCGGCGATGACGCCGCACCCGGTGCGATCGTGGCACTGGTCGTCGGTGGTGCGCCGCAGGTCGAGCTCGAGGCAGGAGATGCCGTTTATCCACACCTGGCGTCCGGCGCGGCGGTGCAGGTCAAGGTGCAGGGACGACGGCTGCAGGGCACCGTGATCGAACGGGTGGACGCCGCCGACCCGACAACCCGCACCCACAGGGTCAAACTGCGGCTCACGGGCGACCCGCCGCCGCCCTACGGCGCATACGCCGACGTGCTTGTTCCGACCGGGAGCCGCGCGGCGGTGGTGGTGCCGGCCGGCGCGGTCATCGTCCGCGCCGGGCTCACAGGCGTGTTCGTCGTGGACGCGCAAGGCGAGGCACAGTTCCGTCCGGTGCGTGCGGCCGCTGAGGACAACGGCATGGCGG